>Ga0068852_100000106_pt1 | contig 55834 bp, 84 predicted proteins | sample KBSCornC22_FD_66594 | JGI IMG/M metagenome (GOLD analysis project Ga0068852, IMG submission 66594) | Corn rhizosphere microbial communities from Kellogg Biological Station, Michigan, USA - KBS Corn C2-2 | ecosystem: Host-associated > Plants > Roots > Rhizosphere > Soil ... | reverse complement strand
ACAACGTCCGATTTCGGAGGATACCTCCGAGGCGCCGATTTCTGGAAAAAAGCCCAGCAGCTACGTGGCAATGTACAACATGTACAATGTATGCAGCCAAGCAGCTAAGAAATTTCCACCAGCTTAAACATAGCAGCCAATTCCTGCGCGCAGGTTTGTTACGGGAATGTTCCGGGAAATTACGTCATCCTCAACGAGAAGCTTTACCCTGTATGGTTACATTGACGTCAATTTTCGGGCTCAAACTTTTGTCAAACTCGGGCCACGTAAAAGTTGACAGCTTTTGTAATCTACGGAAATGTACTGAAAAATGCAGGATATGTACCCTGGGATACGACGTCAAACTATACCCCCAGAGTTGGCCAACTGCAGAGTTTCGCGGCGTTTTTACGGGACTTTTCCTGGGTAATTTCCCGGAGAAATCCCACGTTTAGTCCGGAGTTTTCACAGAGTTATCCGTGGAGTTTTCTGTAAGTCCCAGTAGTCCTCTCTAGAGTGTTCCCCATGTGCCCAGTGTAGTCCTCTTGGAAGCCTTGGCTAGGTACCCGGTCTGAGCCCGGTACGTTAGAACAGGGATATTACCAGCTCCGTAAGGCACGTCGGATCTTCGCAGCCTTCACCCGCAGCTTCCCCATCAACCACGTCCAGTAGCTTTCTCCCGGTCCCCAGGCGTCCAGCCACCTTAATTACCCCGAACCACCCCACCTCCTATCCGGGCCCACGTCCTCCCCCCAGCTCATCCACCCTTACCCTGTCTCAAAGGTACCCAACCTCATGTCATGCAGAGCCATACCCCGATCCTTCCTGCACTTACCACCCGAGTTCTTCCATACCTGTATGCGATGAACCCAGCCTACCAGCATGACTCCATCCATGACCTGAATGTTAAACCACGTGTAGGGTGATTCACAGACAGAGCATTCATACCATTCCATGCGCAGGCCGTCATCCAGGCCGTCATCACCATACATGGTTAATGCCCTTTCGTCGCATCGATCGCACTCGATTATCGTGATACCTACAGGTAGGGCAGGGACCCGCCCGATCGAGTGAGTACCTGCCCGTCGCCCATATTCTAGTCAGCCCTGAGCCATCGATCCCTACCCCATCCTGAGGCCGTCATCAATCAGCTGGCTGTTCAGCCCCATCCAGTGGACAGTATCGCCACTGACTCTGAAGGAACGTACCACATCGAGTGCACTGAGACTGTCGTCGTTGATTGACCACATCCTCGCCGGCGAGTGAAGCCCGGATGTCCCGAGCTACCGCCCGGAGCCTCTTATCGATCGTGGTCTTCAGCTCCAAGGCCCGCTCATCCAGCACGACGAAGCTCTTCTTGTAACGCCGACCCTGACCCCCCGTTCGACCTCCAGTGGCCTTGCCCACTTCACCGGTGTCAGCCTGGGCCTTGTTGCGAGCATCCTCGCCGCCGTCAGACTTCAGCGCCTGCATGAACATGGCCTGGTATTGCTTGAGAAACATCTCGGGCAGGAAGTAGAGCACTTCCATCGAGATCTGACTGTGTGGGACACCGGCCGAGGCCCGGATCTCTGCGAGCCGGGACCTCAGCTTGTCGTCGTAAGCGTCCATCAGTTGTTGTCATTGTCCTTTCGCGTGGCCAGGTAGCGTCGGGTAGCGGCGTCCATGGGCTGGAACTCAGAAGCGCCGGTGTTGAGGTCCTGCACTATCACCACCTTGCGTTCTCTGCCCTGCCAGAGCGAGCGGCCCCCCAGCCATCCCACACCGACGAGGGTGAGCACGATGGAGAGGCCGAGGGGCAGGTGAAGCCCCCAGTGAAGTAGCCCGGTGGATGCACCCATCAGCAGCAGAAGCGTTGTCATGGCAGTACCCTATCGCGAGCCAGCCGGCCGGAGCAAATGCCTGGTTGGCCCTTATTCCAGCTCGGTAGGGTTGAAGAGGCCTCCAGTGACCCATTGCCGGGCGACCCAGTCCTTGAGTTGAAGCAGTTCTTCCTGGGTGTCCATGAGTTGCCAGATGATGGAAGCCTTGCCCTCTAGGTCATATACCAGGCCCAGTTTCTTGAGTTCTCGGAGGGTGATGAGAACCCAGTCGTGGGGCCAGTTGATGCGCTTGGCGATGGAGCGGGAGGTTTGGACGCCGTTGATGAGGCTCCACACAATGGGTTCGTCGTTGCGTAGGTCGTGGAGGGTGGTGAGGCAGTCAGCTTGGTGTTGTGTGAGGTCGCGATCTTGGTGGAAGGATTGGTAGTGCATTGTTGTGCCTCTCGAGGTAGGACTGTTGTTGTGTTGTCGCGGCGCGAAGCGCCCGACGGCAATGCAGCAATTGTTCACCGATGAGAGAGTCGTCGTTTGAGGGTTTGGTGGCGGGGGTTGGTGGGGAGGTAGCGTTTGCCCCAGATTTTGATGTGGTTGGCCTGGAGGGAGTGGTTTAGTTTGCGTTGGATGGTTTCGGTGGACCAGGTGGGCCATTGGGCCTGGAGGTCGGGGAAGTTGTTGGCGCCCTTGACGACTGCCCAGAGGATGTGGTCGGTTTGCCAGATGGTGCGGAGTTCGGCGGTGAGGGCGCGTTGTTGCTTGGCGCGGATTTTTTGCCAGAGCCAGGGCTCGATGCCATGGGGGGGAAAGTTGGAGTTTGTCATTGAGTTTGTACTTTCGATAGAATCATTATTGCAAGCGAAGCTTGCTAATGACTAGGCGTGCGCGCGAGGAGGACTCAATTTTTGGGGGGCCTAGTAGGATATTTCGTGCAGCTATTTATTGACGTCCCTGGTAGAGATACTCAAACTTTCTGCGTGGCAGAGACTTTCCTTATGCGCGCGCGCCCTGTGCAGAGTTGTGCCAGGCCTTACCATGTCGGGTGATGAGGCCTTTTTGCTCGAGGCGTTGTAGGGTTTTATAGGTGCTGTTGTAGGGGCGGTTGGTGGCCTGGCTGATATCGTTCGTGGTCAGAGGCCCGCCCTGGTCGAGCAGATCTTGTACGGGGTGGGGGGCGTTTGTTGAGGCTGTAGCTCGTGGCTTGCCGCGCCCCGGCGTCGTTGGTGTGGAGTCAGCAGGCTTGGGCGTGGGCTCGAAGTAGGGGGTCCATGCCTTGTTGTCGAGGCCTGAGATGGTGTAGAAGGATTCTGGGGCCGACTTGGACTCGAATTCGATGTCGATCTGGCCGGCCTTCTTGCCGCGGTTGATGTAGAGGCTGTCCTCGGCCCAGGCATGGTTGGCCGTACCGCCCAGCATACGCTGTCCGCCCCGCTTGTCGTCGCCTCCCTTGCCCATGTGGTGAACGAAGCGCATAGCGCAGTTGTGCTTACGCATGAGCACCTTCATGGGCTTGAAGATCTTCGTGGTCATCTGCTGGCTCTTATTCTCCTCAACATCGCCGGCTACGTTCATGAGGGTATCCACGATGAGCAGGACGTAGGGATCGCCCTCGCCGGCAGCCTCGGAGAGCGTCTGGTCGAGCCATTCCTGCCAGTGTCCCTCGGAGACTGTGAAGCCTTCCATGAGGTAGATGTCGATGTTGGGATCGAATTCCTCGTCAGAGCCGGGCAGCCAGAGGATCTCACCCTTCTCAAGCACCATACGGTCTGTAGATTTGCCCTTCCAGATCTTGCGGGTTCGGCTCTTAACCGTAACAGCTGAGTCCTCCTCCTGGATGTAGAGGACCCGGCCAGGCTTGATGACCCGGAAGTAGTCGAGGAAAAGGCTGCCAGTAGCGACACTGAGCGCCATGTCGAGGGCACACCAGGACTTGAAGGACTTCGGTGCGCCGGCGATAAAGCCAACCGAGCCCTCGGTGGCAATGCCGTCGATCAGCCAGGTTGGCGGCTTCACGTTCTTGAGAAAGCCCGCAAGGCGTTGGGGCCGGGGCTTGGGGGCCTGCTCTTCCTCAATAGCTTCCGTGACATCCGGATCGCGCTGATCGATGGCCTTCGTTGCTTCGGTGATGAGTCGCTTGAGCTCATCGGATCGACCCGCGAACTTGTTCCACACAGAGGGTCGCGCGACGGCCACGATCTCCTGTACCGTGCAGCCGGCATCGGCGAGGCAGCGAATGAGGTACCACAGGTTCTCGCTGCGGTCACCCGAGATAGATCGGGCATTGATCATATCCCGGGCACGCTGGTTGAGCTTCAGCTTTATCCGCGTGATGACCTTGGCCCGGTCGATGGCCTCGATCTCGGACTCAATGACCTCGCCGAGCTTGTCCTGTGTGAGAGCCCCTCGCACCTCGGGCAGGTTCTTGAAATCTGAAGCCTCGTACATGGGCCCGCGATCCCAAAGCAGTTTGCCCATGCGGGGCTTGTCGCCCTGTCGATACTCGGGCTTCCAGTTCGGCCAGCCCGGGATGCGCAGCAACTGGGTGGTATCCCAGCCTGACTTGTCGGCACCCAGGTAGTAGGTGAGTCGCTGGTTCTCGTTGCCCGGCCAGCTTGCACCCTGGAAATCACCGAGTTCGGGGTTACCCAGCCACAGCGCCTGATACCTACCCGGCGAGGATTCCCAGGCCACTGTGGGGCGGAACTCCTGGTTGCCCTGGAGGGCTCGAGGGTCAGCCTCGTCCATGTCCGCCCAGAGGGCGTGTTCGTCCATGGCGAGGTCGGACTTGCGTTCCGGGCTCTCGAAGAGGCTCGGGCACCAGTACAGGTCATGACCAACGTGTTGAGCCATGTGCTCCAGGATTTCGGCCTTGTCATGGGGCCACCTGAAAGCCTTGTTCTCGTGGAAGCCCTGCCGCCGTTCCCCACTGCGGATCTGCTCGTCCCGGTCGATGTGTGGGAAGAAGCAGTATCCGCGTTGCCGACCCCATGCGCGTGAAATGATACGAAGTGCGCGATTGAGGTCGACGGCAGGCTTAGGAGTTGTCACAGAGTACCGTCCTCGATCTTCTCGTTGAACTTCTCCCAGAAAGCGAGAACCGCTGCAGTCTTGGGGTCATCGGGGTCAGCCAGTCGCCGATAGCCCTTGGAGATCTTGAACTCCTTTCGGAAGAACTCCTTCAGCTTCTCGAGTACATCCAGGCGACCAGCAATTTTGCCGGCATCAATACCCTGAGCATAAGCCCTGGCGACCATGGAATCAAGTTCATCCATGTCCTGGGGCAAATGGTCGGGTTGCTCTAGAGGCATCTAGATCCTATCCCGTGGTTGAGATTTGTTGTTGCATGTGAACCCTATTTTGACAGACCAACAATTGGCAACTTATACGAGCAAGGCCATTCCGGTGGCAATGCTTGGACCTTGCGATGCGAGCCGCAGTATCATATCGTGATCGAGCACCATTCACCCATTGACCGAGGAGCCTGGGGCATTGATTACCCTCCCCGAGTTGTTGGAGGATGCCAAGTACAGGGCATTCTTCATCACCCCGCCGAAGATGCTGAAGCCATTGCCGGGTCAGTTGCCCTGGCGAGTGCTGGTTCAGCGCAAAGCTGGCGGCCCCTGGGCTAAGAAGGAGATCGACACCTATGCGGCTGCCTTCCGCATCATCAAGAGCAACCTTCGGGCCGGCACCCTTCACGACGGGGCAATTCAGTCCCGCAGTATCCCCTTCGGCCCTCCCCAGCGGATCGCGAAGGTCACTCGTGGTGGTAAGCCGGTTTACCACACCCGCAACGGCAAGTACATTCTCGATGCTGGCGGCGAACGCATCCAGAAAACAGTCGTTGTACTCTGGAAGCCGAAGCTCGAAGCCTCCGATGAGTCTCACGACTGGTGCACGTACTGCCGTCGTCCCACTGTCTTCCGGTGGTTCAAATCCCACCATGCTCTGCGAGCCTCCGGCCTGCAAGAGCTCGTTGACCCGACCACCCGTCGCTGCAGCATCTGCGGAGCGCGCGAGGATTTCATCCGAACGACTCGTAGCAATGCTCGGCCCCCGGGCTACGATCCCATCAAGTATCGCACCTCGCCCAAGCGATCCCGGCTCCGGAAGTGAGCAGCCCAATGTCCACACCCACACCGATGAGCGGGACTCGAGCCCACGACTGGGTCCGGTATCTGGTGCAGGCCGTGGACGTCATCGTGGACCCAATCACCGAGGACTGTTTCGTCGTCGATCCTCCGGACGACGTCATTGGCGAACAGATCGGCTGCACCACCTGCGGTCAGCCATTGACCGATTCTTCCGCGGTCGAGGATTGCATGGGCGAGGATCCCAGCCTCTAGCCTTGACTTCGTCACCAAGTCGTGGCATCATCGATTCACCGAGCTTCACCCAACGAAAGGACTGAGCTTCATGTCTTACCGAACGAGGCAGCTCCGAGGCCTCATGGTGCCCAGCGACGAGAGGGTTGCCCTGCCCAAGGTGACCACCCAGTCACTCCAACAGTGGCTCACTCAGGCCGACATGGACTATCTGGAGATCGTCAGTGGCACCATCCATGCTCGAGAGCACGGCTTCTGCATGCTGGTCGACGACGATGGCCACTCTCGGCGGTTGCCCTGGAATCCCCGGGCTCAGTTCCTGAGCGGTTATTCACTCGCCTCGCCCATCCTCGGCAATGCCCTGTTCTTCTCGTTCGGCTGGGTGAATCAGGGCCATGACCCGATCGATCTCAAGCCCGAGGCCGCCGAGTGGCTGACCAGCCCCGACCGTCTCGCCGACTACCAGGACTGGCTGGGTCACAATCGAGCTGACGCCAGCCGGTACTCCATGATCCACGGCCTGTAGTAGTAATCCTCGACTGCCGAGGAGGTAGGCCCTCGTCCCCGGTCTGCCTCCTCGGTTTATCCGCCCCCGCTTAGTCGGGGGCTTCTTTATGGAGATCATAGATGACACTAACCCTGATCAATCGAGCTCTGAAGGTAGTCGCCTGGATAATTCTTCTGATCCTATCAGTACCGGTGACCCTCGTCTACTTGGTGGTACTGACGCTGGTGTGGGGAGTCAACCCGCTTGCCGGCATAGCCCTGGGGGCTTTGGGTTTGGGGGTGATAGCCCTGGTCTTCTATGTTTAGTCATGGCCCGAGCCCTGACAGAATGTCATTTTGACGGGTTCCTTGACCAGCCTCAGCTCACGAGGTAGGGTAGGTATACCACCCCACCCACCGATCGAGGACTGATTACCATGACTGCCAACCCCCTCATGATCCAGTGCCGGGAATGTTCGACGTTGTTCCTGCAGCCGGCGACGATGGTCATCGACAGCAAGGTGTATGACCTTTGCCCCAACCCCGAGTGCTACGGCCCCATATCAACCTGCGTCGCCATCCCCGAGGCCGCGGTCAGTTGGCAGTTCATGCACATCATAGGGCACTCAGGCATATCTGAGACTCGGCGAGGTATTCTCCGCGACATCGCTGAGCAATCGATGGGCCCCTGGCAGTTCATGTACCGATCGTTCTAGTCACACGATCATCACGGGAAACCTTCATTCTCCTTCTTCGCATCCACCCCGATGCGGGGATGGAGAGTGTTTACACCGCTTCGCAGTTTGCCTTGACTATTGCCCGTAGGTATGTAAGTATTGCCCCATGCCCCCAATGGGCACACCACCTACTGACCGAGGAGGGTGAACGCAATGGACGATGGTGTGGAGAAGAAGACCTACTCCGCCAAGCAGGTTGCCTCACGCATCGGGACCGACGCCAAGCAACTGAGGAAGTTCCTTCGAGACCCCAACTCCGGCTATACGCCAGTGGGTCAGGGCGGTCGATACGACTTTCCCGAGGAGCATCTCACCCAGATCAAGCAGGCTTTCGACGCCTGGGATGCCACTAAGGTTCGCCGGAATCGCACCCGAACCACCGCCGCCCAGTCCACTCCGCTGATTCCTGGTCAGCGCAAGGAATCGCCGGGGACTGAGACCACGCCTCGATCTCGCCGCGCTCCTCGACCTGAACAGCTCTTCAAGCAGGGCCTGCACGGCAATGGCCTGGACCAGGACACCTTCTCCGAACGCACACAGGGCATCGCTGCTCGGGTCAAGCGCCATGACCTGATGCCCAACCAACAGGGTCGCCTGGTCGAAATGCCCGAGCACATCCGACGGGCCAAGGAAGCTGCGGAGATTCACAACCCCTACCCCGACCTCGAGACGATCCCCGGCCTCAACAAGCCCGCACCGGTGGAACTCGATTTCCGGGACCCCGAAGAGCTCGACAAGGAAGCCGAACTCGAGGGGTTGTACTCCAGTATTTTCGAGAACGACGATGACCTCGAGCTGGTGGAAGACGAGGACTAACCTCCACACCAAGGGGCCCGTTCCTTCGGGGGCGGGTCCTTTGCCGTGTGAGCTATCGCTTGCCGGCGGGCCCTTGACGGGGCGTCAGCTAGGTGGTAAGGTAATACCAAGAACCACCCGACCGAGGAGATACCATGACTCGCATGCCTCGACCGCACGACCTGCCGGGGACTGACCCCCGATTCCATGAGCACCGTAAGTACCTCTCGGTCATGAAGGTGCAGGGCGTAGAACGCATCGTCTCCAACGGCTCCTGCAAGCACGACGGCTGTGGTTATTCCGCCGCCTGGGCAACCAATGCTGGCCGAGACCGGGGCATGTGGCAACACCGGGCTTACCTCGTGGTAGAGGCTCGAATCCAGTACTTCAAGACGAAGTTCCAGGGCGACACCAAGAAAATGACCCGAGCTCTCATCGAGACCGTCGACTGCCACACCCACCTGTTCGCTCACTGGATGAAGCAGGTCGACGAGTTCATCCTCGAGTTGGCCGAGGTCAAGTCCACCGACCTCCCCGACTTCAACTTCCGGGTGGAGTACGACCTAGGCAGTTCTGCTTACGATGTAGCCCAGGCTGCCATCGAGAAGGCATCTAGCTTCTGATCCAAATCCCGAGAGGCTCGTTTGCTACGGCAGGCGGGCCTTTCTCATGTGTGTGGGGCCCCTCGTATCGCGCATCGCGCATCATCGCGCATGCACATCAAGGAAGTACTTACGGAAAGTCCCGATTGATTAGGCGGGCCAATGCACATGATTGGGCGATCGAGCTTTGCTTGATAGCGCACGGATTAACCCATCATCGCCTTGATTTCGCCTTGACGAGGTGGTATAGTGGTGCCATGACCGATACGACGAAATACCCCAAGCCCCAGGGGCTGGGAAAGGATGCCCTGCACGACGCCCAATGGGACCTCATCGATCACGGGGCGACTACCCTGGCGGGTAACGAGGACCCCGATCGCTGGATCTACTGGCTCACCCGGTATGCGCCCTTCGCCCCCGACGAGCTCGAGATCCGCAGTCACAACGCCCATGCTCTCATCATTGGACTTAAAGAGTAGATTCCACACGAAGAGGCCCCCGCCCAAGTAACGTCATCGGGCAGGGGCCTCGGCTTGTGTTACTTATCGTCCTCGAAATTGTAACCGATGACGATGGGGTTCCTGATGAACGGCTCCCAGTCGGTGGCAGCCATGTCCTCCGCCGTCAGCTGGTAGGGAGCGAGGACGTTGCCGCCGAAATGCCTCATCAGGTAGGCCGAGAAGTAGCAGATGGTGCCCTGCTCTAGACCAGTAGCCTCGGCGGTGTTCTGGTTGATCGGGATCCCCTGAGGGTAGCCCCGTTGCCAGAAGATGTAGTCCGAGTCCTCATCCCGAGCATCCCGGGCCTCGTCATACCAGGCATCACGCTTGAAGCGCTTGCCTTCCTTGAGCTGGGCGATGACGTAACTGATGTCCACAGTTTCTCCTAGGCCTGAGGGTTGTCTCGGATGGGCCGGGGCTTGACGGTCATCGGCAAGGCGGTGGGCAGCTTGTCCAGCAAGCCAAGGTTCTTGCAGTGAACGAACATCTGGTACAGGTGCTCGGCATCGTGCAGGGCGTTGTGCGCCCCTTCAGCCTGCTTGGGCATCGCCGGGTTGCCCGCCATGTCGACGACCTGTTTCAGATCGTGGGTGAACATGGGCATGCCCTCGGGCAACTGAATCATCGAGCCCCAGAGCTGACTGAGGACTACATGATCGTAGTCTGCATACCAGGCCCAGAGCCGGCGCTTCAACTGAATGCCGAGCTCAAAGAACTCGGTCAAGTCGGCCCTGATCTGGTGACGAGACTTGACCGCGGGATGACTAGTGTCCAGCATGGGAGTACCGTCGCCATCCAGCCAGACCTCGGTCGGGGTTCTCATAATGAGCGGCAGCTTCTTGATGACGTTGTCCCGCAGCCAGTACTCCCCATTGGGTGACTTCTTGAACCAAGCGCGGTACATATCAAACTCGGTACTGACGGCATAGTAGATTGCGCCGTCTCGACCCCTCTTGGCACCGATCGAGATGAGATCGATGGGGGCACGGTGGCCATCCTCTATGAACTCGGTGTCATAGAAGTAGTCTTCTGCGGGAATCATACCTCATCCTGAATGAATCCGTGCACGGGCGGATGGTCGGGCCTGCGTCGCATATCATCGACGATGCTCAGCGCTTCTGTGGGGCCGCAGACGACAACCGCGACGCCCCCTGCCTGCCTGATCAGGTCGTGAATGCGCTGCTGGGCAACACTCACGTTCTTTCGCTTCTCCGGGGTCTTGGTCTCGAAGCAAACGAACCGGCCATCCACACAAGCCACGATGTCGGGCAGGCCAACCGTCATCATAGGGCCACCGTGAACCTTGAAGCAGAAGACACCTTCTCGCCTCAATGCTGTGGTGATGGCCCGGGAGATCTTGGATTCTCGCTGCGTGGTCATTACCAGTCTTTCTACGAGAGAGGGCAGCTCGACCAACCCCTTTGACCGAGGAGAGTTGTTAAGAGGCCGAGCTGCCCAAATCTATGATCAACCGCGGGGGCTAACGAGCGAATCCCCCTGGACCTATCAGCCCCGCGGTTGAACTAGTCGATCATCTCATCTCGGTCGATGAGACGTCAACCCCGATCTCAGGACGGAGGATAGACTTTTCAGTCGATCGCTCGTTAGATGCCCTCGAGATCCAGTTCCTCGAGCTCGTCTTCGTCCACCTCGGTCGGAGCGGGCTTGGTGCGTCGAGTCGGGGAGGCCTTGCGCTGGGCCGGGATCGAGGGGGCAGCCTTCTTGGCGGGGCGACGCTTCGGGGCGGGAGCCGGCTCGGGCTCTTCCTCGTCATCCTCCTCTTCTTCCTCGTCGTCCTCAGGCTCCTCGGTGGCCTCGTCCTCGTCCTCTTCCTCGTCGTCCTCGGTGTCGACGTCCTCGCCGTCCTCGAACTCCTCCTCATCGTCAGAAACCTCGGAGCCATCGAGCTCGTTGGCGGAGAAGACCTCGGTCACGTTAGACTGCATCTTGCCGTCGTACTCGTCGTCGTCCAGGGTGATGGCGACCAGCTTGCCGACGACCTTGTTAGGGTCGACCCGGACCTTCTTCTTGGGGACGGCGATGCCGGCGGCGATGAAGAGGTTCCGAACCTTCCAGAGCTGGTTGGCCTGGAGCTTGCAGTAGTACGGGAACTTGCGGTCGGTGAACTTCTCCTGGAGCTCCAGGGTGAAGAGCCACTGGGGCTCCTTGTTCTCCTTCGTCGGGGCGTCGACGACCGCGGTGACCTTCGCCAGGTAATCGCCGGCGGGCACCCTCTTCTTGTTGAAGGTTGCACCGCCATCCTTGACGTCGGTGAAGTCGAGCGATGCGACTGTGGCCTTTGTGGCAGCCATGTAATACCTTTCCTCGGTCAGCCCCATCAATCGGGGCATGCATCGATCATGCTAATGCGGGGTTGGTGTGGGGGTCAAAGTGCCGTGGCAAGCCCCATTCTGGCTAAGCCAAGGCCGCCTTCTTGGCAGTCTTGACAGGCAGCTTACCGGTTTCCATGAGGGTCACCAGCTTGGGAATGCTGGGGGCTTTGATCATGTCCGGCAGGGTGAAGTCCGATCGGTAACCGGTGTCGTACTTCAGCGATTCCCCGATCCACAGACGGCGCTGAGCAATCGTGAGATCCGCCTGGCGAGGGTGGTCCACCTTGACGACGTAGAGTCGGCCGATGACGTCAACGAGGGAGTTGACATAGTGGCGAACGCCCTTCGGCAGGTCGGGCACGAACTCGGCGCCCTCCATCTCGACATCGTCGTCTTCTTCAGAGTCGACAGTTTCTTGCATCCTTTCCTGGCTGGTGAAGATCACGCCCATGGGCAGATTGTGGAAGTTTGTCAGCATGGTCTTCATGACCTCGCCGGCGCGGCCGTAGTCTCGCTGTTGTACCTGGCCCGGGATGCGGTCGATGGACCGCTCCTCCTGCAACTTCATGGTGTACTTCAGTGACATCTGGCTGAGCTTGGTCAGACCGTCGACCGAGACCCACTCGTAGGGATGGTCACCCATGCGCAGGTAGTTGTACGCCTCGTCGATGTCCTCCCACCTCTCGATATGCCAGACGTGTGGGTTCTTGGTCTTCATGGGATCGGTGCCCCGCTCGGGGTCCAGGATGAGGGTGTTCTCGATCCCAGCCGACGTGCTGAAGTGCGTCTTGCCCTTCTTCTGTCGGGCGTAGATGTGCAGCTTCGGCAGTCGCTTGATCTCCGAAGGTCGCTGGATGCGCTTCCGGGCGATCGCATTCCAGTCTTTCTCGGCCATTAATTCACCTCCTCATAGGTGGCGTCGAAGATCTCGGGCTTGCAGGGGTAGCGCTCGCCCTGAACTCCCGTGATGATCAAGTCGCCGGGACAGACGGTGTGGCCACCTTCGAGGGTGTCGATCCATCCGTGGTCATGCCAGATGCGGCCACAGATCTCGTGGAGCTTGGTCCCCTCGTACTCGGCTTCAGGACGCCGGAAGTAGCCCACGACCTTGCCCTCGCGGTCAGCCGGGCCGTCCTCGGGATGGTCACCGTTCTGGTGCCACTGATGGGCTTCGATCTCGACGGGCTTCTTGCGGAACTTGGGCATGGGGCCCTCTCAGTGTTCGCAGGTTGAGTGATTGTTGTCTCGGCATTGCGGGATGCGGCAGGGGGGCGTGTGATCCTTGGGCTCCTCGTCGATCACATCGTCACATCTGATGCATATCTGAGCCCTAGACCCCACGAAGCTCACCCGCCCTGTCCTGGTAGTAGTCCTGGGGGTCGCCGACCTTGAAGTTTTTCATGAGCGGCCGAGTGTTGCCGCCCATGAGTTCGATAGTGCACAGGTCGCGGTAACCGCAGTACCGGTCGCACTTGAAGCTATCCACGTTCCGTTCCACCGCATCTCGCTGATGGAATGGATACTTGGCCATGCGCTTCGTGGTAAGGTAGGCCTCGGAAGCTACCCGCCGAAGCATTTCGGGGTCCTTCTCGAGGATATCGCGCCGGAAGAATGGGGAGAGCTGGGGTTCGCCGGGCACGTACCGATGCCCCTTCAATCGGCGAGAGATCTCAACGTCCTCAGCGCGAACCCTATAGCCTTCCTCGCGGCGAAGTCGATTGACCTCGCGGGTGAAGGTGAGGTAGTCCGTATCCCCAAGCTTCTTGGAAAGTCGGCTACCGTTCTGCAGCATGGTGGGCTTGGATGGAGCCTTGGTCCGAAGGTAGTTCCACACGAAGCCTTGGACTGGGATGCCCATCTTACCGGCGGCCCAGAGATACAGGGATGACTGGGCGTCGAGCAGGCGGAAGGTGTGACTCGGCAGATTGCCATGAGTCTTGTGGTCGGCGATCCAGAGACCGAATTGGTTTTCGATGATCGCGTCGACCTTGCCCCGGTACAGAGTACCGTCGGGGAACTCAGCTTCCAGCGTATACTCAACCTCGTGCACCGTCCAGGGATCGGCTTCGTAATGCCATACGTAGGCATCCATCAAAGCCTTGCACTCACGAGGGAGATCACCGTAGTGATCCTTCTCCTCATCCATCAGCTCGGCGAACTGAGCTGACAAGGTTTGGTGCATCTTCAGCCAGTCGCGGCCCGAGTGGTGCTCCTCCAGCAGCAGGTGCATCCAGGTACCCCGCTTCAGCGGAGTGCCCAGGATCTTCGGCTTCAGACGATCGACCTGTTTGTACAAGGTCTGACGGGGACACCCCCTGAAAGCTTTGATCATCGAATGAGTCACGACGAATTTGCCGACGGACTCATCATAATAAAGGCCTGGCACTTAGTCTCCTCGGTCAATGTGGTAAATCGATCATATCGACCGAGAAGGCTAAGGGTCAACCCTACGCGGAATGACGGTCGGGCGTTACGGGGGTTCGCTCTTCTTCTGATGTAAGATGCCAACCGAAACCGAAGTTACACGGGTGGCTACGCTTCTCGTCATGGATCTCTCGTCGGGAATTCTTCTGGATGTGCTCTAGCAGCAGTTCGGCCTCGACCCTGTCTCGCAGGATCACCTTCTTGTGCTTCGGGCACAGCCGCTTGCTGGCATGGGATCGGCGCTTGGTCATGGTTCACCTCCTACTAATCAGTATACCAATTCCCATACCAGCGGTCAATCATGCGTTGGCGAACTGCTTGTGTGAGTAGCTGGGATGATTCTCAGCCAGCCACTCGTTCAATCTGTCGGGGTCGTAAATAACCGACGAGTCGCTGACCTCGTGCGCATCGCCCCAGTGCCGACCAATCTTCAGGTCAGCAATGATGGGAACGGTCAGGATGGTACCGAACTTACGACGCAGGGGTCCCGGATCCTCCATCGTATCCTTGATGATGGGGAGAGCACGGTGCAGATCGTCGTCTCGGATCTCGAAGTTGATGGCGTCGTGTACTAGACCCAGACAATTGCCGGCGATGCCCTGTCGCCTAAACTCGGCATTGATCAAGGTCATGGACAACAGAGCCATATCTGAGGCGAAGCCCTGTACTGGCGAGTTGATTGCCTGTCGCTCCGCTTCGGCTTGGACTCCCTTCTCGGGTGAGTAGATGTCGGGCAGATGGCGAACTCGACCGAGGGGCGATTGCACTCTTCCAAACTGTCGTACGAGACGTCGCTGACGCTCGTGCCATCGAACCAGATCGGGGAACAGTTCGAAGTAAGCCTTCCGGTAGGCCTGAGCCTCTCGTTCGTTGAAGACCGCCCCGTAGTTATTGAACGCGGTCTCGATGAACTTCCGCCACCCCATGCCATAGAGGAAACCGAAGTTAACCGGCTTGCCGACTTTCTTTCGGATTTCCTTAGTGACCTGAGCCCGGGGCAGCCCAGTGACTGCCATGGCTGTGGTCATGTGGATATCCGCGTTCTGGTTGTACAGGTCAAGCATATGCCGTTCCTTGGCGATGAACGCGGCAATCCTCAGCTCAATCTGGGAGTAGTCGGCCTCGACGAAGGACCAGCCATACGGTGCACCGAACATGCCTCGGATGAAGGGGTCTCGAGGCACCTGCTGAAGGTTAACCCCCCTGAGGTCGGTACGACCCCCCACCTTCTCCGAGTCTTCCTTGCCTGAGCTCAGTCGCCCTGTGACCGTACCCGCCAACTTGAAGGTTGTGTGGACCCGGTGATTCTCGTCGTACATCTTCTCGTATGCGTTGAAGAACGAGCTCAGATTCTTCTGCCAGCCCACTCGCTCAAGCATGAGATCTACGGCAGGGTGACGGCCCTTGAGGTGAAGCAGAACTGACTCGGCCATACTGGGCTCACCTGGGTCACCATTCGGCTTCTCCTTGCCCCGTTCCATGACGGGGAGTTTGAGCCATTCGAACAGGAACCACCTGGCGAATCGACTGGCATTGTAGTTGATTTCGAGCTTCTTACGACCCTTGGAGTCAGTAGGCCATTCTTCTGAGTCTGGGTCGGGCAGGTATTCACCGAGTGCATCCTCGATCTGCTTGAGTTTAGCCTCTGCCTGAGGCTTTCGTTCCTTGAGTCGTTCGACATCCAACCAGATGCCTCGACGTTCCCCGTCGACCAGGTCTCGACTTGCCGGCATGTACAGCTTGGTGAGGATACGAAGCAGCCGAGGCTGCTCCATAAGTTCCTCCTTCAGCTGCTTGTACAGCAAATAGGTGTAGTAGGTGTCGAGGAAGTTGTATTCCAGCACCTCGTCCAGGGGATCCAGAAGCAGGTTCTTGGTGTCTCGACCCCAGGGTGCCACCCCCAACCTCGCCTGGGCATTGGGCTTCAACCCCTTAGCGATGTTCTCGTTCAGGAGATGGATAGCCAGCATGGTGTCGAACGTCTGGTTCATCACCACCCCGAAGTGCTTGAGCCAGCGGCAGTCGAACTTGCCGTTCTGAGCAACACCCTTGGGGATGCTCTCGAGAGCCGGCTTCAGGAACTTCAGCACCGACTTCCAGGTGGTCTGCCAGGGCGACTCAGGGTGATACAGGGGCAGGGCAAACCCAAAGATACGGGGCTTGTCATCTACAATTGCCACGCATGTACCAGCCAGGGAGATGATCTTTGCCCCGGGGTCGAATTCACCTAGGGGGTTGATGGTTGTCTCGACGTCGTAGCTGATCAGGTCCGACATCTCGAGGATCTTCTTCAGAGCCTGGAGCTGCTTCTTGGTCATGATCATCGACCACCGAGGTACCTTGACCCCGGTAGTCTTGCCCAGGTACTCATTGGCGAAGAGCCTAAGCTCGGCCATATAGCCCGGGCGCTGGCCGGGGTTGCGATTCACGGCCATTGGGGAGATCGTAGGGATGATGGTACGGCCGCCGCGCTCGAGGGGCTTGCCTCGATACTTGGTGATCCCAGATCGCCCAGTGGTCGCGAGCAATCCCTCATTGCCAAGGGCCAAGATGTGAGTCGGCATCACCTCGTCGATTTCCTGGTCAAGATATTGCCGGCAAACCTTGACATCTGCATTGCTAGCGTTGTCTTCCCAGTTCCGGCACTTCAGAGCCTGGGTGTAATACACCCGCTTAGGGTCCAGGCCCACCTCCTCTAGCTGAGATTCAATAGCCGCCTGATTCCGAGATGAGTTGGGCATCTTGCCCACCACCATGATCTCGGCATCCTTGGGGCCTGTCCCCATCACGCCTACGTCATCAGCATTCCTGTGCAGCTTGCAGTCCTTGCATCCGGGGTTATCCCTCATTGTTCCACCTTATCACTTCAAGACCTGCCTGGCCTAGCCTGAGGAGGCCCTGCATGTCCCTGTGCTCCTCGTACCAAACTACGCGAGCGATCCCGGCGTTGATGATCAGTCCAGCACAGGTCAAGCAAGGGACCCTCGTGGTATGGATCTCAGCGCCATCAGTTCCCACACCATACCGGGCGGCGAAAGCGATGGCGTTTGCCTCGGCATGTACCACGTTATTACATGGTTGCTGACTGAGGCAATCCGGCACATGCATCTTTTGGCCGGGGTAGTTCTTGCTAGTCCAAGAACCATTGGGGCATGTACACTGGTGGTCGCAGTGAGCCATGCCCGAGGGTGCACCGTTATAGCCACTCGAGAAACTCCGACCATTTCTCGAGACCACCGCCCCGACCTGAGCCCGGGTGCACGTGGACTTTTCTGCCCATGCAAACGCGGTCGTCATCAGAACTTGGTCGGTGGTGGGTCGACGGGGGATGGTCATTGGAGAGCCTCCAGGAGCCGTCGGTTCTGTTCGTTGATGAAGTTCATCGCCTGATATTTCACCAGAGGTCGATCCCCGTCGAAGATATGGAATGACCCGATGTGCATGGTAAGGTCACCCATACCCATAGCACCCTCAGACAGAACCTCCTCGACCCGGTCACGAACCCATTGACCCAATCGGATGGCCATGTAGACATCGTCGCGAAAATGCCGCATGAAGTCGCAGGCTCGTATGGTATAGCTGACGTGGAGTCGTCCCTCGCGGATCATGAAGTGGTAGCCGATGGTGCAGGGTACTCGCTCGCCGGCGGGCGCCCCAGTGTCTTCGGGAAACCACACAGGCAGATAGGCCTGCCTTGTCAGCGGCGACTTAACCAGCCGCCCCACCACATCGTCGAGGTCGCCGTACGTGAACCGGATGCCTTTGGTCTCGCACCATTCACCATGAGCACCCATCTGGCCTCGGCTCGCCTCCCAGTCGCCGGCATGCTTAGGCCAGAAGCGCTCGGGGTAGGTGTGGGAGAACTTGCCCTCCTCATCAGTGTGCTCGGCATGGCCAGCCTGAGCGAAAGGCCATGTCTTCGCGGAGGGAGGGGGATTGAGGGGCTTGCCCCCCACTCGTTCAAGGAAATGATCCTCAGCCCAGGGCAGATTGGGTGAGATTGCTGATTGCGCCTCATTGATCGAGTCGGGCATCCGAAGCTGCAGGACAGCTTCCCTGATTTCCCAAGTGACCTTTGACCGATCGCCCTTGATGTCGAGCCCTTGCCATTGCCCAACGTCGACGGGCCGGGCAGTCTCACCAAGAAAGTCCTGGTAAATCTGCCCGACCATGTCGGCGAAGGTCATGTTCTGGTAGACCTTCACGTCATTCTCCTAGATGTGAGCCCTGTCGAGCTCGAGTTCCCTGCCCTCAGCCTGCCAAGCAGATACCCAGTACTGCTGAAGAGACTCGTTTTCGGGGTTGTCCTGAGCCTCCCGGGCGGCCGCATCCGACTCGTAGACTGCAGCGATGGTTTCTATGCTCCAGCCGTACCAATTCAGAGGGCGGGGGTCAGCTGCCTGGGATACAGAAGATGCAGGTACAGTCGACGGGATGTTCTTCCTCGAGATCCCCATCGTAGTCCTCGAATTCCTCTTCATCACTCGTCGTCGTCATCCTCGTCCTCCACATCCGCAACGAAGTCGCCGCCGTACTTGACTCCCAGTGGCATCTTGATGGGGGAGAAGTCGAGGTCGGACATCCACACCGAAGGCAGCGGCGGGTAAGCCTTGAAGAACTCCTTCTCCTCCCCCTTCTTCTCACCCACCTTGTAGTACGACCAGCCTTCGAACTCCTGGGCCTTGTCGTACCCCAGTACCTCCGTGTGCCACCGTCGACGGATTCGTCGGTAGGTGTTGTACGTCATGTCGCCGTACGTCTTGCCGTCGCGGTCCTCGATTCGAACTTTCTTCAGCCACCCCCGAGTCATGGCGATGGCCGGCGACTCATTGATGGTCGCAATGTCATCCATGCTCAACTTGCTGGGGCCGGCGGTCAGCCACCGACGGTAGATGCGTCGGAGTTCGGGATCGGGATGGCAGAGCATCCAAGCCATCGACTTGAAGTTGTGCCACTGGATTGCCTCGTTGTACCAGAGGAACGAGATATCCTTGACGTCGATGCCCATTTCGTGGGCCAGGTACTTGCCCGCCATCCAAGCGACGCTAAGGTCGAGGGCGCCGATGTAGCCGAGGTAGGAGGTGCGGGAGTGGAGGGTGATCTGGGGCTTGGGCTTGGCCTTGTAGCTCAGCGTCAGCATGCACGAGCCCCAGCGTCGTGTCTCCTTGTTGGTGTGGCCGGTGGCGGCCCCGCCCCTCGGTTTGACGACATTGGTACGGAGGACGGCGATGCCGCGGCCCTTAGTCCCGATCTTAGTGGTGCACTGCTCGATCCAAGCCTGCAGCTGTTCCGGGTCGAGGTACTGACGCACCATCATGGACCAACGCGACTTGGTCAGCCAGTACGTCTTGAGGTCCATGTCCCAGTCCATGGTCTCGGCGTAGCCCATGACGTTGTGGATCTGGACATCCACGTTGGAGATAACGTCGAGCTCCTCGTCCTTGGCATGCACCAGCGAACAGATCATCTGGGTATGCAAGTCCGTCATGGTTGATGCTTTGTAACTTCTCACTAAACCCTCCCCGCAATAGCGGTCATGAAGAAGGCGAAGGCCGCCGCCCCCCAGGCCATGAAGACCAGGAAGATGGCAGCGGCCACCGTCTGCACGGTACGGGCCCTTTCACGAAGATCAGCCCTTCGTATCGGGCTCACGTATCGCATTGTTTCCCCTCGTTTGATGCTAGTAGGTGCCGGCGATGCGGGTGTTGTTCTTCTGGTGCATCCGGAAGTAGGCCCGGTGGAGATCCTCAGCGGAGATCCCGGCGGTGATGCACAGCTCGACAAAGAAGTGGAATGCGTCGCCCATCTCGTTGACGAAGGCCTCGTGGTCGGTCGGGATCTCCGTCTGCTTCCAGGGCTTGAGCTTCAGCTCCTGCATAGCCTCGGCGAGTTCCCGAACCAGGTAGCCGAACAGCTCGTGGATGCGAGCCTGGACCTGCCGGTTGTCGAGGTCGCCTTCCATGTCGGGCTCCACCGCCCAGCTGAAGTTGCCCACCTCGCGGTCGTGGTACTTCGCCATGAGGTGTCGCTGCCCCTCGAAGATCATCTCGAGAGCATTGACGGTCGGCTTGTCAGCCGTGGTGACTGCGAGGCCGGCGCGCTGCCGAGCCGAGTCCTCCGACGTCTGACCGGGAATGAATGCCTTCTGCGCGGGGCTGGGGGAACTGAACTCGGTCACTGTGTGGAACCCTTTCTTCGATCTGGAACTGAACCCAACCGGCCAGGTCATCGAACCTGGTGGTTTCGTAGTTGTACAGCCGCCCCACACCTCGAGTGAAGTCGAGGGTGGCCCGGTTGACGTAGGCCGCGTAGATGGCCGCGATGTGACCCGCCACCACCTGATTGTCCGTCTCGACCATCGTCACATTGCGACGAACAGTGCGGATGTCAGGCAGGCAGTAGATGATAACCGGCTTGCAGCCGTAGAACAGCCAGAGCTGCTGAGACATCCAGGTCAGGTCGCAGAACTTCGGGTCCTGTCGACTCTTGAGGATGGGGCCATAGATCGGCTCCGAGATCAGCCGGTGACGATCGAAGATCGTGGGCTGAAATCCTCTGGCGACGTTGTCTTCAGTCCACTTCACCAGGTCAGTCATGGCGGTTGTGTCGGAGGCAACCACCTTGTCGGCAACCGGCAGCTTCAGCTCCCTTGCCAACTTACCCACTAGTTGGGTTTTTCCAGCCCCGTCGGGCCCTTCCACGATAATCACAGCGTAGTATTCCTCCTCGGTCGGGGCGGTATGTAAAGATCGTATATCGCCAGGGCTTTTGTCGTCAATGACCAGGTCAAGGCATCATTCTCGCAAGAGCCTTTCCGGCGAGGTCATGATGGCCTTGGCAACGTCACCATCCTCCTGTAGCGTCTCGTAGAGCAGTTCATCAACGGTATCCTTGGCGAGCAAGTACATGTACGTAGTACCCACCTTGGACAGGGCGATTCGATCCTCGAACTGCTGGTATTGAACGTAGCTAGGAGTTAGGCTGTACCAGATGCAGATCGATGCGGTTGAAAGGTCGATGCCCTCAGCTGCAGCCGCCGGCTGCGCGACGAAACAGGCTGGCCCGCTATGCTTTCGGAAGGTCTCGATGGCGATGTCGCGGTCTCGGCGCTTCACCCCACCCCTTACGACGAAGCAATCAACCTTGAGCTTCTTACAGATCTCCTGGACAGCCGCAATGTCACCCACGAAGAGAGCCCCAACTACGACCTTCTCATCCGCCTCGAACAGGTCGCTCAGCAGATCGGTCATGACATCGTACTTCTCCCGTCCCACACGAACGAGGCGACCGTCGGGGTAGTCACTGGTCGGCTCGGTCTTGGCCAACCCCGATGTAATTTGCCGCAACCTAAGAGTCTGTACTAGGGAGATCGAAGCGATGGTCAGCTCACCTGTGTGGATCTTGGCGACCATTTCACTAGCCATCTGGTCGTAGTACGGGGCCGACTCATCCAACTCGATGGGGATGATCTGATTTGTACGCGGCGGCAGATCGAAGCAATCCTCTCGCTGGATGGCGAAAGCATCTTCGTGGATGAGCTTATGTAGACTGTCCTCGTTCTGATTGCGGATCCACTTGGACCAACCCCCCATGTCCCTCCAGATACCGTAGGTGGATTTGAAGGTGCTGAAGGTCATCGGGAATCGCTCGGGCCACAGGAACTTCCACTGCGACCAGATATCGAAGATCCGCTTCTTCTTGGTGACAACCGTACCAGTCATGATGACCCGATAGTCTGCCACAGGGCCCAGCTTGTGAAGCATCCGAGCCTTGACCGCGGTAGGCGACTTGATGCGATGAGACTCATCCAGGGCGATGATGTGAGGCTGCCATCGCTGGAAAGCTTTCAGGATGTCATATCGACCACCCCTTCGCCGAGACCGACGCTTGTTGCCGTACTCATCGGTTTCGATGATCGCCCCTGGTGTGGAGAGGGCATCGTAGTTGATGATCACCCAGTCCATGACATTTTTGCCATACCCGGGCAGGGTAACCCCCTTCTTTCGGGCGGTCTTATCCCAGACTGTGACCCGTGAGGGGTAGGGGCAATGCGTGGCGATCTCTCGTTCCCACACCCCGATGACACTGAGTGGACAGAAGATCAGGATCCGCTGAGCCTTGCCGGCAAGATGGAGGCAGGACGCGTAGTCGATGAACGTCTTGGTCTTGCCCGTTCGAGGAGCCATCAACAAGGCCCCGCCGAAGCCGGTACCCAGTAGCGTCTTAATGCCCGCAACCTGGTGTCGGTACGGTCGAGTCTTGAAGCGGTACTTGGTGCTCATGCCCTTCCTTCTGCCATACCAGGTACGTGATACCCGGTGAATTCCCGCATAGCCATGCTTGACCTTGTCGGGTACAAAGAACTCAGTTTCCACTACCTGGCTCTTTTACCGCGAGGTACCAGGAAGTCTCGACCCTGAGCGTACTGAGGATACTGTGAGAATTGAGCGGTGGTGTAACCCCACTTCCTCATCATTATCCGGTTCTGCATCCCGGCCCGGCAGGCCTCGCACCGTCGTACACCCGCCGGCCGCTTCTTGAAGAAGCGAGGCTTGTACTGTTTACCGAACTTCCGGCAGACCCACCTGACCCTGTACTCTGGGGGCCTCCACTTGGTAACTAGGACATAACTCCAGTCCTTGTCGACCAGGTGAACCACCTCGGCATTCGGTGAACCGCTCATACCATAACTCACGTGGAAGATGAGTGGTACTTGCATTACTACCTGCCTTTCTGATGCTGTAGTTTATCACTCCAAGGCGGGCCGGATCAACTACCCCGGCCCACTCAGAGAGAATGAAGTCAGCGCCACTCATCTTCTGGCAGTGACCGAGCAGTACGGACCTTGCCCGTGAGCTTGTCCTTGATCCAACGTACCGACAAGAACAGATCCAAGTACTTCGCGGGTGTACCCTCGTCGTCGAGCATGTTACGAAGAGTCTGGGGCGATCCTGACCGAGGGCGACGGCATTGAGGGCAGAGCCACCACCCAAACTTCGCTCCCCTTACCGACTCTGTGGATCTAATCTCGCATCCACACAAAGCCCCGGGCTTGGAGAACATGGCGACTACGCGCATGCCCTTACCGGCAAGTTCGGCAGCATCGATCTGCGCGCGCATACGGTCTGCACCGTCGTTGTTGTCGAGCTCCACTAGCAAATATCTAGCCATGGTGATCCCTGTCGTGATGGGCGGTGATGAGGCAATGCTATATGCTGCGCGCGAGGGGATCAATGTTCTCGTAACCGCCTGGCCGCCTTGACGATGCCCGACGAGAAGGATATATTCTTACCCATCACCGCCCATCGAAGGGCGACCGATGATACCCAACTTCCTTACCTAGGAGAACCCAATGGCTGCCGCCGCCACTCGCACCCGCCGCGCCACGACCAAGGCCACCAAGCCGGAGCCGGTCGAGGAGGAGCCCGAGGAGCTGGAAACTGACGACGAGCTCGAGGAGCTCGAGGAGGACGAGGTCGAGGAGACCAAGCCCGCCTCCAAGAAGTCTTCCAGCACCCCCGAGGTGACCTTCGGCATCCGCGACCTCATCGCCCACATCAAGGCCGAGACCGGCCAGGACACCGACCCCCGGTCGCTGCGCACCCTGATCCGCAAGATGGCCCGCGACGAGTCCGGTCGAGTCAACCGCGAGATCACGCCGGGCAACCGCACCCGCTACGACTGGGCCGGCCCGAACGACCCCGAGGTCGTCGCCATCCTCACCGCCTTCAAGAACGGCGAGCTCGAGGCCGAGAAGCAGGCCAAGCTCACCGCGCTGAAGGAGCAGAAGGCCGCCAAGTCCGCCGCCAAGAAGGCCGCTTCCGCCAAGACCGCCGAGGTCGAGGAGGACGACGAGGAGGAAGAGGCACCGGCCAAGCCCGCTCGCCGTACTCGTCCGGCCGCCAAGAAGGCTGCTCCGGCCGCCCGCCGGCGCAAGGCTCCGGAGCCCGAGGTCGTCGAGGACGACGAGGAGCTCGAGCTCGACGAGGACGACGAGTAGTCACCCCCTCACCCAGTACCGAGCCCGACCCCTAGTTCCCGGGAGTCGGGCTCTCGGGTGTATCGCCAAGTAAGGCTTTGGCTATTGCCTTGGCAATTTCAGGATGGTATACTTGAGGCATGGTCAACGAGCACACCTATTACGCAGATGGTCACCCCGGTGGCCCTCGAGGACCCCGTAGACCATCCATCATGCGGTATCGCACCCGAGCGATCTGCGGCAGACAACTACCAGAGGGATACATCGACATGGCGAACACAGGGCCCAAGCAGCCGCCTAACCCGGGCAAGCCTCCGGGCCAGGGTCCGGGCAAGCAGGGGCCGATTCCGCCCGCGCCGCCGAAGAAGTAACAACCCCAAGCCGAGCTCGGGCCAGTACCCCCATGCTGGCCCGGGCTCCTTGGCGTGAAGTTTTAAATGCCGGCATGGCCTTGACGACCCATCAACGGATCTGATACTTTACTGCTACGCCGCCCCAATCGGGGGCTGCGATGACCGAGGAGATTCACATGGCCAAGGCCACCATCGCCCAGCTCAAGGCCTTCTTCGAGGCCGACGGGGGTCGCAAGATCTCCATGGCCGAACTGAAGGAACTGAAGGCCAGCCGCGACGGCCGCGATTACGACGAGGTCGCCAACGGCCTGGGTGACGGCACCCTGACCTACTGACCTTGCTCACCTTGGGCCCCGCTTCGGCGGGGTCTCTTGGTGTTGCCTTGCCCCAGTAGGCCGGGAGTGGTATACTAGGCTTACCAACGAACGAAGGGCTCCACACCATGCAGCTGACACCGGCACTTGCCGCATATCTCTTCAAGATCGGGCAGAAACTGCACAAGGGCGAACGCGTCGAGGCTTTGATGAAGTGCCCGGAATGCGACACATTTACCCACCGCTTCACCGAGGAGGAGGCTGATCGACACGTCACCATCACCCAGCGGATCTGGAACAACAACGGCCGATACAAGGACATCGAATACACCGTAGTGGGTTGCGAGGGCTACTGGGTAGTCAACCCCGACACTTTGGGCATCACCATGCCGAACTGGACACCGCTCTACGAAGTAGTGAAGAAGCAGCGAGCCGACGGCGAATGACAACCTCGGCCCCGAAAGGGGCCATCGTTGTGTGTGGGGTATAATGACTGTCCCCTTAAGTCCCTAATCATCGGGCTATTTGATGCGCCTCATTCATCGCACCCTCTATGCCGACCTCATCAGGAGTCTCCGTACAGCCTTCCAAAGATGAATTATCGCGCCCATCGTGCATCGATCGATTGATTACAAACACAAAGATACCCCCTCCCAGCAGGGCCACTTAACTGGGAGGGGGCAGTCTTATACCGCAGTCGCAGTCCACATGACGGGGATGCTGCTCCAGGCTGCGGCGGATCCATTGGTAGCTACGTTCAGGTCGAAGCCGGTAGTAGTAACGTTCAGCGCTCGGCACATCCAGCCGATCGTGGAGCCTGCACCAGAGTTAATGGTGATAGCTACGTTGGGGATCGACGGGAAGGTCTGTCCGAAACTCACCGAAGTACTATTGCTGGTGGTGGAGGCGAAGGTGATCGTGGCAGTACCAGTAACCTGAGGTCGATACCTGATGCTACTACCAGTCTGGGTCAGATTGCCAGTCACCGAGGCATTGCCCAGGACTGAGAGATCGATGGCAACGATGAGGCTGTCGTCGGTCTTCAGTGCGTTGGCGCCGGAGCGGTACAGGTTGGTGTCTCGGGTGGCGTTGCCCGGGCCCCATTCATTGAGGCCGTCGATGTATAGGCGGTATCGGTCGAAGCTGTCTCCGGTTACGAGGCTTCCGAAGGCAACATTGCTCGTTGCCGCCCGAGCTACCTTGTAGGCCATATTCAGCTGGAGACCCTCCGAGGCCACTCGAGTCATGATCGTGTCGACTGCAGTGCTACCGCCGGGCCCCCATGACAGGGTGCCATCAGCACCCACCGTGAGACGGCTGACGGTATCACCGGTGACTCGGTAGTTAAATACTACCGTACCTGCTGAGGCAGCCTGGCTGATGGGGGCAGCCGAGAATGTCTTGACTCCGCTGACGGTCTGAGCGCCGGTAAGACCTACGAAGTTGTTGTCGACGTAGTCTTTCCTGGTCAGGTGACCCGCTGCTGTGGGAGCAGCTACGGTACTGATGATCTGACCGTCGGTGGTAAGAATGCCCACGGCAGTCCGCGATAGACTGACATCAGCAACGGCGTTGCCCGGCCCCCAGCTAAGCCCACCAGCCACCGTGATAACCAGCCGGGGAGTGGTATCTGCCGGGATCGAAGACGCATAGGCCTTGTCCGCTGAGGCCGCACTCTGGAGGGAAAGCAGGGGGTTTGCCGGCGAGCTGGCAGTCTGTTCCAAGAACAGTACCACTTCATCAGCTACAGACTTGACGCGGCCTCGATGGGTAGCGGGAGTAACTCCCACACCGAAGCGAGCAGTTTGTACTGAGGTGGTGAAGTTCTTGGCTCCCGCGGCAGACTGGCCCGAGGTAAGGTCCAAACCATCATGCGTGTGATCTTGGCGAGCCAACTTGGTGGATACGCCTACGGCACCGGTGCCTACTGAGGGGGGTGCAGCTGATGCCAGGTCCAGCTGAGCTGAGGGTATTAGACCGCCTGAACTTAGTGAAGCCACCCCACTGGCCGCACCCACCAAGGTCATAGCTACATAGGTGGCACTCAGGTCGGGTATCTGAGCAACTGGGACCTTGGTACTGCCGTCGAGTGAGGCTACCCCGCCAGCCGCTCCTCGAGCTGACGTCGGCAGCGCTCCAACGTCAGCAGCGTTCAGTACGATGGTCGAGGTTGTGTACCCGTTTACAGAGCTAACCACGCCTGGTACACCCTGAGGCCCAACCACCGGTATGTAGGTGGGGGCTACCTCAGTGGGGGTGATGTCGGCTAGCTCGACAGTAGCTCCGCTGTTGTAGGGCAGAGCAATGTTGTAAGTACGGGGTCGCTGACCAATGATCTTCTCAGTAACCGTGTACAGCCAGTCAGGCGGGTTTTCAGTGCCCTGGCCAGTGGATACCAGGTCGATGGTGAACTCGCCGTTGACATCCAGTGTTGCCGTCTCGGTGCCGGCGAGGATAAGGTTCTCGACCGGGAAGGTAACAAAGGAGGGATTCGGCGTGAAGCTCAAGGTGCCCTGTAGCGGAGTGCCGGTCTCATCGGGTTCTACGTAGAGGCCGTGCAGAGTAGTAACATCGAGGCCCTCGGGTGTGGGCATCATCCCTCCTTGGGGTGAACAGGGGCGGGGCGGAGACCTGCTTGGTCAACCTCACCCCGCCCCCGATACTAGCCGACCTGGTTCTTGTTGGGCACCGCGTAGACCAGGCCCCAAGCTGCCAGCACCGCGATGGCGATGGTAACTCCGTCAGTCGGGTCGAGGACTCCGTCCTGGATGGCGGTGACTGCAGCAGTAGCTCCTGCAGCCAGGCCTGCCACCAGTGACTTGGCCATGGCAGAGATCTTCATGGTGTTCTCCCTTGTAGTGCCGGACTTGTTACGCCCGCCAGACCAGTCCTCGAACCAGCCGGTAGGTGACCTTGGCGTCGCTGTCGGCCATGACCTCGAGCTTGAGCTGCTCTCCCGAAGCCAGGTCGCCGGGTCGAGTGAAGACCGCGTTGAGGATGCTATCCACACCGATGGTGCCCCCATCCTGGGGCAGGTCTGCGGAGGGCCGGTTCGTAGCCATCGTCAGGTCCTGGAACCGGCCGGTGACTCGAGTACCGGGCATGCCGGTGATCTGAACGTAGCAGGCGACTGTGTACTGGCATGCGCCCTGCAGGATCGCCGAGTCCTCGGCCATCTTGAGCATCGTCCACTCGCCGGCCTTCAGCGAGGGGCCGTCGGCCTGGATCTCGGTGAGCGTGGTGGGCAGCATGTCGGGGTCCTCCTGGGGGGCGGGTTCTTGCCTGCCGGCGAGGGCCATCAGGCTGTCGATCTGGATGTTGCCCGGATCGCCGTGGGTGTTCTCGGGAACATGCATGTGACCGCATACCCCCTTGAAGGCATTCCACTGCGCGAAAGTCATGCGAGCGGAACTGTCAGCGTTGCCCGACTGAGGGTACGGCAGCCAGGTCTTCGCAGCCACGAGGGGCACGTTGTGGTTCTGGTTCATCCACCACAGGAAGTCCGCCAGCTGCTTGAGTGCCCAGTCGGGGGCCTCGGGCCAGAAGATGTGAGCTCGGCCCGCTGAGGTCCACTTCGCGTGGGTGGCCGGGTCGCAGGTGCCGACGAGTTCCACCTGGCAGACGTTGTTGGTGTTGGTTTCCACCCCACCCCGAAGGTTGACCAAAGCTCGAGACGAAGTATCGATGTCGAAGTGCTGGTACCACTTCAGCTTCTTAGCTCCGAAGTCGGGCACCGCGGTGAGGTTCGGGGCGACCGAGCCACCATTGTAGTCCGGCAAAGTACTGCCCTCGGTGGTGTGGAGGCATACGACATTCACCTCCATGCTGTCACCCCCGAAGTTGTCCTGGTACCAGGCGGCTTTGCTGGCCCCCGGGTACGTCTGTGGCCCTGTACTAGTCACTGACCTTCTCCTTCCTGTGATTGATCTTCCACACCAAGCGGGTGTGGTGAATGAAGGCGATCGAGACGAGCAACCAGAGCATGGCTTGGATATACCGAAGCCAGTCCACTCTGGCACCAAAGTCACTGAGCGTTAGAGCTACGGTGATCACCCCAGTCAAGCAGATAGCCGCTGCCTTGAGGATGACGAACCGACCGATGCGCGAACGAAACCAGCCTCCGTAGAGTGTCCAGACAACAATGTAGGAGCCGGCGGTCACCATAGCCATAGCACTGCCGATGCCGTTGGCTATTTGACCCCCGGTCATTCCTTGCCTCCCTGGATAGCCTTGGTAATTACCTCGGCATAATGGTTCTGCTCGTTGAAGTTACCAAGCTTAGACATGAGGGAGTTTATCTCCCCCCACCTAGCGGTAACCTGCCTGAGTTGACTCTTGCTGTCCTTCAGCTCGAGCGCATCTTTGTCTCGTGTGAGGTTTACCTTGCGTCTACGGAGAGGCCACTTCATCGTGACCTCCCTCATTCCTGCTGGTAGCTGCCTCATGGAGACTCACGAGTACCTTTTCCGTCGTGTACCCCACACGAAGAAGTGCCGTGTTCTGCGCGAGGAGTTCGGCATTGGTTTTCTGGAGGTTGCCGATCGTCTGATCTTTGTCCCTCATCCGATCCTCGTGAATAGATCTGGGGATCAGAGCACCCTTGAGAAGCATCAACACGGCGATGGCTAGGATGGCAGTTGCCCCGATGGGTGCGATGGGCAGGGCAGTTATATCCATGTTTCCCCCAGTAAGCCCGCCGGCGAATTGCTACTCATCCTGTTCCGACGAGGCGTGGTCCTTCTGAGGCACGCCGTCCTGTCGACCCGACGCGGCCAGCAGTCGTTCGTTCTCCTCCTTCAGCCGCCCGTTCTCGTCCTGCAGCTGAGTCAAGGCGGCCTGGTACAGAACTACCTGCTCCTGAAGATGACTCTGTGTCTCGGCCAGCAGCTTCCGGTAACCCTGGTTGACGAGATTGGGATCGACTTGGATGTCCATAGCATTCCTTCCGATGACGTTACTCGCTCGAATAATATCACCGGTTGCTCAAATTTCGACCCCCAGCTATTCCCGTGACAGGTCCGGCAGGGTAACTGTGATCGGCTGAAGTGCCCGAGTCATCTTCTCCGCTGCGCTTCGTCGCTTCAGGTCCGCAGTGTAGACGGAGGGCAAAGCCCCGTACCGATTGACCCATCGCCTAGTGTCGAAGTGTTCCTTGAGTTTAGCCAACCTATCAGGGTCAGACCGATGACCTTTCCGTATCTTATCCAGAGGCTTGCTGCCCTTGACCTTGACGCTGACACGAGACTTCTTCAATCGAGCTAGATGAGCCTCGCGAGCCTGGGTTGTACTTTCCGCCGAGGTTACTACCTGGTCATCATCCTCGTGCTTGACCGTACCAGTAACCGGGTCTTCCACCATGGGCAAGTGCTCTTCATGAAGGATGATCTCGAGGATAGAATCTATGTCAGCCGGGTCGAGGCCGTACTCAGCTGCTCGGTTATCGATGATCTCCTGAGGCATCAGATGACCCATCTTCAGCCCATTCTCCCTATTCATGATCACCAGCCAGCAAGGGGTACCGCCGACCAGCCGCTCCTGGACTTCGGCTATCTCAAGTTTCTCGGCCATTGGATCCCCTATACTCGGAAGCACCAGAAGTTCACCCGCATGGCCTGAGTGTTGTTCCACGAGACTGTAAACCCGGTTGTGCTGGAAGCAGACACCCCCCATACTGTGGGTGTACCTGTGCCGTAGTTTGAAGCTTGGCAGGTTACGATCGGTACCGGAGCGCTGTCCATCGTTGTACCGTAGGAAAGTACCATAGCAGCAATTCCGCTCAGCACCACAGAACCTGTGAAGATTCCCTGAGCCGGATCAGCCGCCACATAGTTTTCCCATTTCCCCATGTGGTAAGTCTTACCCGAGGAGAAGTCAAAGAACTGAGCGACTGACAGGTCAGTGTCTTTGAAACCCACCCTAGCTTCTACGTCATTGCCCCAGAAGAAGCCGCCCTGAACCCCGCCCTTATTAAAGCCGGAGCTATACTCATCCTTGGTCGCCCAGCTGTAACCACCAAAGGAAGTCTGGTCGCTGAAACGAACCACCTGCTGGTATACACCCACGTTGGTGATGAATACCCGACTCTGTACTGGTGTGGCACCAGAGTTAAACGTACTGCCGAATACACCAGCACCAACCTCACCACCGCCGGCGTCGTAGCCATTGATAGCGGAGTACTCACTACCCGAGGTTCCGTAGAATCTGATTTCAGGCAGATAAGTCGAGGTGGGATTGATCTCGATCCGCTTGCCGGCGGTACCAGACTTCAGTTGACCAATGATGGTAACTGAGCCATCTGACCCAGCGAAAGCTACGGTCTGTACGTTGGCAGCATTCCAGAGACCAAAGCCCCCAGAGTTGAGTTCCGCCCTAGCCCCGGTGTTAGCAGTCTTGATCCGAGCGGATACTGTGATATCAGCAGTCAGGGTACCCACCGTGAGTTTACCCGCACTGACGTCAGCTATCTTCGCGTTGTTAACCGCGAGATCAGCTATCAGAGCCGTGGTAATAGCTGCCTGCTGGATCAGCAGGGTATCAATTTGCTTCCTGACCTCGACCGCATCGACCCAGATGGTCCCCAGAGTTCTAGAAGTAGTGATGATCCAGATCTCCGCCTTCACTGAGTTGGCAGGTGCGACCTGGGATGTTCCGGTGACTCGAGAATGCCACAGGTTATCCTTGGCGGTGAAGCCGTTGTCAGTAAGGGTATAGAAGACGTTGTTGACCGCGCCCGTGTTGTCCAGATATTGCCCGCTCTTGTCGACCCACTTGATGGCCAGGGTCATGAACGAGCCAACTGGCACATCACTTGTTTGGCGATAGTCGGCAGCGCCGAACACTCGCTCCCCAGGCTTGACCGGAAGGCTTCCCTGAAGCAGTATCGACTCACTCGAGCTGCCGGCCCAGGCGTCACTTCGCAGAGACCAGGTGCCATTGGATGAGGTGGCATTATCGAAGGTCAGGTGTTGAATGCCGATCAGCGTGGTTCGACTGGCCCGAATGTCCGAGATCTCGAATGTACCGTCGTCGATGATATTGCCCACGTCGCTGAACGCGGTCTGAGTCAAACCAACCTGACCAGTACCAATCTCGGTTGACACCACCTGCTTGAGCACGGTGTGGGAGGTACTTGTAGTGTCTGATGCAGCACTGCGGTTACCAGTCGTATCCACCGCAACAAGCTTGACCCAGTACTCGGTACCATAACTGAGCCCTGATGTAAGGGTAGTAGACAGTACCCCCGGGGGCAGGGTATCCTTCTTGGTGCCAACTGAAGGAGTGAAGTCTGAGGTGGAGACATGAACCTCCACACCAGCCAGGTCGACAGGCTGAGGGTTGCCCAAGTAATCCAGGCCGCTCCAGGTCACCCTCAGGGTACCCACGTTGCTAGTAACCGTAGGCGAGGCCGGCTTGTTGGGGGCGATCGTGTCGCCAACCAGGGTGTATGAAACTACATCCGACCAATCACCGGGGTTGCCCCAGACATCCAGCCCTCGAACCCTGACCCGAACCCCCGCACCCGGAGTGAGGTTCAGGAATTCAACCAGGGTGGTGTCTTCTTCTACTCGCTGAGCTGCTCGCCACTGAGAGTCCGTGGTGTATTGCCACTGTACCTGGTAGTAATCCAGGTCAGTAAGGTCAGCACCATCCTCATCGGTGATCAGCGGATCCCAAGACACAGTCAGGGTGTCTCTAGGTATGCTGTTGACGAAGTATGTACCTGAGAGGGGTATGACTCCCGTGACCTTGCCCGGAGCTATGCCATCATTCTTCGGCGCAGACCCAGCGTTGGTGGTACCGTTCTCGATGTTGTTGATAGCACTATTGACCTGGCTCAACTGGGTGTTGAACAGCCAGTTCATGCTAACTGAGCCGCTGACGGTGCCATCAGCAGCAACCGATATTACCCACTGCAGAATGCGGAATCGTTCTACTCCCACACCCACATCAGTGAGAGCCCAGTCGCCGATGTTGAAGTTTGTTACCGGTCGAGGGTTGTCCTCGGTCTCGAAATGCAGGCCATGAGTAACCTCCATCTGAGGGGCCTTAACCCCCTTGAGGTAGCTCTTGCCGGCAAGCTCGAGCATGGAGGGTCGACCCCAGAAGCTGGTCCACTTGGCGGAACCAGTCGAGTGCATGGATTCTCGACGACCATAGGTGGCAAGTGCCGCTGAGTCACTTACCTCCTGGTAAACCGTGTTGTCAGCCCCTGATACCAGGACTGCAGTAGCCAGCCCCTTGGAGTTGATGTTCCGCGGCGACTCCTGTATGTCTCGACCTTTGCGGAAGTGCAACGGAGAAGTTCCGACCGATCGATCCACGAACATGAGGTCTGTATCCCAGACCTTGATGACGCGGCCATCACACTTGAACTCGATGTAGCCATCAGCATTGAGTTCCTTGAGCACATCCAGGTAGTTCTTGCCGATGTCAACTACCATGTCAGTGTGGTAGGTCCAGGCGTTGCCCGCCGAGTCATGACTGCCGTTGAAAGACCAGGTGTACCCGGTCATGGCCCCTCGAGCCTGAGCCTTGGTGAAGAGGTCATTGAGCATGTAGCCCGCCGTGGTATTGGAATACCCGACAGCCTTCGGCTTCTTCAGTACTTGGCCAGGCACCCAGTTAGCTGGGTATACGATGGCATCTGCCAGCTTGCCCACGGCAGTTCGGGCTGTGAACTCCCAAATGGCATTCTGCTCGGCATCGTCGGCGTTGTTGCCCTTGACCGCCTCGATGAGCGACCGAAGCTCGAGGATCTCCACACCATTCATGGTGACGGCTATCTCGATGTCTTCGTGCAGCAGATTGAAGTTGACCCCCTTCTGGGGGTAGTTGAACTTGATCGTGCCCGCGTCGCAGTACACCGGGCTCATATCGATGGCGGTGAAGTCCGGCAGAAACTGCTCGAGGGTACCATCGCCGGCTACGGTCCTCAGCATGAATACAGGCGCAGTAGCCATGTTATCCCACCAAGTACTTTCGTCGGGCGGTCACATTCACCTTCGAGGTACCGCCTACGCTGCCTACCATGGTAACCTTCATCTGGGGGTAGCCACCAACCGGTCCCGGGCTAAGCACCAGGAATCGAGAAGCGCCCGTGTGGAACATCTTGGTGTAGTCTACCACCAGGCCGCCCGAGCCAGTCAGTTTCCATGTTCCACAGTCCACGGTGAGCTTCTGACCGGTAGCTATGGTTCCACTGTAGGTGAAGTACAGAGGATCGTCCATGGCTCCCCCGTTGTACCTAGCCTCGACTGTAACACTCGTGCAAGGGCCGGAGACCACCAGGATTGCATCCTCGATCGGGGCGGTAGTACCACTCAGCTGAACCAAGTCCCCGTTGAAAGTATTGGAGACATCAAAGCTGATCGTGGATACATCTTCCCAGAATACCGAAGGCACCTTCAGCGCTACGGTGAATGTAGCGAAAGGATATTCACCTCCAGCAACGGTTGTGAAGTCCATCGCTTCGGTGCACTCTGCCATGACCCTGCGCTGACTACCATCCGGCAGGGTGTGAATCACCGACAGCAATCCCGCACCAGGGCGGAACAACTGGGTGAGGGTATTCACGTTCTCGAAGAAGGTATCTCGACTGATGTTGTTGCCATCGTCGTCGCTACCTCGGACCCACATGGGCAGGATGACCTGTCCCTCTTCGTATCGCTTGTTGGGCGTACGAATGGTGCCGTGTCGACTGGGCACCGTGATGTTGTCAGTACGAAGACCCGGCGCCCGAAGACGACCGGTCAACGACTTGATGTTCTTGGCAAGCGTGTTGAGTACTACCCCATTGACGGTGAGGGTCTCGGCAGTCGTGGTTGTCACAGTGCCCCCATGTCTGAAAGTTGCCTGAGCTTCCGTGCAGTCGTATCGGAAGCTCGTTCAGCAACCGGATTGTTGACCGTCACATTGATGTTCTTCGTCACCAGGGACGATCCCTGAGCTGTTGCGGAAGTACTCGATGGCGAGCCCTTCATTGAGGTCGAGCCGATCAAGCTCGCTGAGGTCGGGAAGATGGTATTGCTAGCCGCGGTCAGCACCGCTGCCTGATTAGCCATGGATCGGGTCATGGCAGTCAGAGTACTGGTGTTCAAGCCCACCGCAGCCTTAGCCGGGTTGACTTCGGCGATGGTACCGGCCATCTGCTTCATCTGACGGACATGATTACCGAGTCGCTTAGTTTCTGTGTCAGTAACGTCGGTGATCGCCCACATGGCCCGCTCGATATACGAGGGCGAGTGAATGCCGAGGCCTTCCTTGAAGCCATCCCAAAGACCCTTGGCAAAGTCCTTGGCTGCGTTCAGTGCCGAGCTGATCATGTTCTTGAATGCCATGATGGTGTTCATGACTGCGCCGTAGGCAGCACCGGGCAGTCGCTGGAACCAGCCGACTATGCCATTGTATACCTGAGAGCCCATGTTCTTGGCCCAGGCCACGGTGGCATTGCCAGCACTAACCGATCGGTTCTTCATGTCGACAAAGAAACCGTAGACTCGACCCGGCAGCTTCTGGAACCAACTGACCACGGCATTGTAGGTGTTGACTAGCCAGGTCTTAGCCGAAGCCAGGAAGTTGTCCCAAGAGGCCTGGGACTGGTTCTTCATGCTAACGAAGTAGCTAACCACTCGACCGGGCAGCAACTGGAACCAGGTCACTACAGCATTGTAGGTACTCACCACCATGTTGACTACAGTCATGGTGAAATTGACCGCAAATGTTGCTATGAAAATTGCCATCTGGCCGAAGGCATTGCCTATAACCCCCGGTAGCGCGGTGAAGAAATTTACCACCGCATTGTAGGAGGCTACCCCCCAGTCCCACATGGCCTTTACGGCCATGATGGTAAATCGGACTATGAGGCCCAGTGAGAAGCCAAGACCATAACCGATGTAGTACGGCAATTTGCCGATGAAATCCAGTACAACAGCTACGGCCTTAGCCGTGAATCCGCTGATAGCCCCAGGGATAGCCTTGAAGAAATTCGAGATCTCATCACCGAACCGCCTCCACACCAAGATGATGATGCCGAACGGCCCAGTAAGGATCGCCAGCAGGATATCCCAGTTTTTCTTCACCCAGGCGAGGCCGACCGCGAAAGCCGCGGTTATCTCGGACCACCGATCGGAGAACCACTTCGGCAGGGTCTTGAACCAATCGACCACTACCATGAAGCCAGCCTTGATGGCCGAGCCCAGCGAATTGATCGCGTTGCGGAAGGTCTCGGATCGCTGGTAGAGAATGTAGAATGCGATGCCCAAGGCGACCAGCGCAGCGACAACCCAGAAGATGGGGCTGGCAAGCAGAGTCATTGAGAAGGCCCGGAAGGCGATCATGGCCGTTTTGACCAGAGCCCACACCAACTTGAGTGCTGCCCAGAGTTGCTTAAGCACTGCCACGAACTTGAAGATGGTGCCTACGATGAGTATGAAGGCACCCATCAGGGTAAGTGTGACGCCCAGGATACCTATGAAAGCCAGGATGCCAGTCTGAATTCCCGGGGGCAAACGCAAGAATCCTGTGATGAGCCGGGTCAGTGATTGGACAATGCCCCGCAGCATGTTCTGGAAGGGCGTGCCGGCAGTGATGAGCAGGGTGTCGAACGCGGCCTTAAGCTTGTGGACATCGCCTGAGAGGTTGTCCATTCGCTTCGCGGCGACATCCGCAGCAGTTGTCTTGGAGATCTGGGCGTTCATCTCGGCGAAGCCCTTGGCTCCAGCCTTGGTCAAGATCTCTGCGGCAGCAAGGGCTCGGTTGTTGAAGATGGTTCGGAAGGCCATCAGCTGCTGCTTCTGAGTCAGATTCTTGGTGTGATCCTGCAGAATCTGAAAAACATCAGACAGCGACTTGGCTCGACCCTGGGCATCGAAGAACAGGTTTGTCCCGTCCTTAGTGATGATGCCGAGATCCTCGAGCTCGCCCTTGGCCTTGTCTGTACCACCGGCCAAAGACACCATGATCTGGCGAAGGGAGGTACCTGCGGTGGAACCCTTGATACCCGCCTTGCCTAGAAGCGACAGGGCATCGATGGTGGAGTCAAAGGAAATACCAAGCGCATGAGCCACACCGCCCACGTACTTCAGCGATACGCCCAGGTCAGAGACATCAACGATGGAGGCGTTAGCCGCGCCGGCAAGCTCGTTGGTGATGTGAGCGGCATCCTTAGCCGCCAGGGCGTAAGTCTGAAGCTGGGAAGTGACGATGTTGGTGGCTTCATCGAGCTTGATGTCAGCCGCGGCGGCCATGTTGACAATAGCATCTGCCAGGCCGCCGGTGATGTCCTTGACCGAGACACCGGCCTTGCCCATCTCGACGAAGGCGTCGGCTATCTGACCGGCAGAGTACTGAGAAGTACGGCCCAGTTCCAGGGCCTTCTGACGGACAGCCTCCATCTCCTTCGCGGTGGCATTATTGACCGCCCCGAAGTAGTCCATCTTCTTCTCGAAGTCGGCGGCGGCGTTGATTGCCACACCAAAGGCAGCAACCAGCGCGAGCCCCGCTACCATCGAGGCCTTACCGAACATCGTCATACGAGTGCCGGCCGCAGTCATTGACCCAGCGGTAGCAGCACTGCCGGCTCGCACAGCCGCAAACGCAGCAATCGCTTGTGCCACATCGAGCCGGACTTGGCCCGATATAGTGCCCAGCGATCCAGCCATGCGAGCCTCCTAGTTACATCATCCCAGCTGGGTCAGCAAACCTACCGGGTCGGGGCTTCTTGTCTTCTTCTTCAAAGTACTTGTCGAGGATTTGCTGGCGTTTCCACTTTGCTTCCTCGTCGTTCTTGGCGTCTGAGCCGACCTTCTCCAGCTCAGCGTCGAGATGCCTACCGAAGAAGCCTACCGCCTGATCCAAGCAGTAAGCCACGTAGGAATCTTCGATGGCGAGTAGGTCACTCGGTCGGCAGTTCCAGGTCTTCGCGTCCACGAATAGAAGCCATAGTTGCTCCGGTTTCTCGACGAAAGGCTTCCACGTCGGTGGTACCCCCGGTGACCACCTGGAAGATGAACATCTTGTCTTCCTCGTCGAGCTCGTCCACATACAGCAACTCATCGTCCCGGTCATCCTCGTTATCCGGAACGGGGTGTACCTTGGGTTCTTGCGCGCACAGGATGGCAACCTGATCCATGAAGGTACTGATCTGGTGAACCTTCTCCGGGTCGTTTATCAGCTCCAGCAGTTCACCATCGTCCACACCCTGAGCCGGCTTGCCCTGGCCCTTGCCTACTGCCCGCTGGGCAATGGTCATCAGCGAGTTCGGCATGATGCCCGTCTTGATCAGAGCCTGGAGCCCGATCTTCTTGATCCGCATGACGTTGCCGGAAGGCATCTCCATGGGCACGCCCACTAGAGTCTTCTTCCAAGCTGCTACGGAGGTAGTCTTGTTCGCCGGGTTACGGGAACCAGTCTTGCCACTGCGAGAAGCGGTCATGGCCGTCGTTCTCCTTTGTTGTCTGTTGTTTGTGCCCCTTTACTGGGGCCTTCGGGCAAAGCATGCCCTACCTGAATAATTCGTTTAGTTTAGTCATATGACATGCCAATCAGTGAGCTGATGGCTGTCAATGACAAACAAACAATTTTCGGGGGGTGGCTGCCCTGTGGTATCTAACCTTTTACCATTCGATCATGAAAAAATGGTTCATCCACTGTCGCACCGACCATTTTCTTAGGCCAGTAACGTTTGTCCTACTTTTGGATGACCTCACGATCACCGAGGCTGGTGTGGATCAGGGGGTGATGGCGACGGCGGTCTCGTTCTGAACGAAGTCGTACAGCTTCTGGTTGTCGAGACGACCGTAGCCCTTGCCCGAAGCCTTGGTGAGGGCGAAGCCCCCGTTCTCGAACTTGCCATCCAGGTCGCCGTCGCACTTGCAACGGTAGACGACGGCATGCATGTCGCCGCCGGAGTCGGAGATGGCCTGGCCCTCGACCTCGAAGTAAGGCCGGCTGTTCGTGGTCAGCTTGGAGTACGTCTTGATCTGGGCCGGGGTCGTACCAGACGCGGTGACAGTACCGCCGGCGAGGATCGCGTAGGCCTCGAGGGAGTAGCCGCCGGCTTCGAGCTCCCATTCCACGATCGGGTTGTAGTCGTGGCTGCCCTGGACGACGTCGTCGCCCTCGAGCTGCTCCGAGGACACCGTCTCCTTGAACGAGAAGGTACGGGCTACCGGCAGGTCGACCCCAGTACCCCGGGCACCCGAGGAGTTGAGCGGGTAGAGCCGAACATCTCGCAGGCCGAACGGCAGAGTGTTACCGAGAGGCATGGTCTTGCTCCTCATTCTTCTGAGGGTCGGCAAATCGCTTGGTGCCGACCAGGTTTCCTGTTGTCACATCGAAGGTGTGGAGAACCACTACCCCGCGACTAGCTCCGCATCCCCGTCGACCGCATTTGACCTCGAGCTTGCCATCTTGGATGTGAAGCCTGCCGTGCATCGTCCCGGCGCATCGAAGCTCGATCACGGCAAAGCTCCCATCGAGTCCGTGAAGCATCGGGTATTGTCATCGACCCGATGATGCCCAACTGGACTACCCACCGCCAGGGGGACTTTATTGGGCATCATCGGGAAGTCGTTATGCGCTATCGATTGATGCGCACGATCAGGCCTGATCCTCCGGGGCCAAATGCCCGTCGGGGTGATCGACCTCGTCGTCATTCGCCGAGTCGGTCATCGGCTCGTCCTCGCCGGCAGGCTGCTTCTCCGCAACCTCCTCGAACTCATCAGCCAGTTCGACCAGCAGCACGTCTGCTGTGTCAGCGTGAACGGTCGTAGCCTCGTCCCGGACGAACACGATCTTCTTCTGGTTGGGGGCGCCGAGCTTTTTGAAGTCCGCCGCACTGAGCTCCCGGAAGTGAGAGGGGCCCAGGTACTTCACCGCAGTCATGACTACCTCGCGAGGATCAGTTGAAAACGCATGTACCTGAAAAACGTCTGAAGCAGATCGTCCTGCAGGTCTTGGCTGGTCTCGAGGTACTGGACCCCGATGACGTCATCAGGCCGGTTGATCTGAGACAACATGGCCTGCTTGATGAGAGGCATCAGAACGTCGATCGGACCGTAATCACCCTGGTCGCAGTGGATGAAGATCTGAAGAAACTGACGATTCGGCTGGAAGCTATCCTCGTCATACATCCCCTCATCGGTGTTGTTGCCGAAGTGGTGTACCAGGTAAGGCTTGCCAGACTGAGCGGTAAGGACTGCTCCCTGCTGCCATACCCTACCATTCACCTCAGTTGCCAGAGCCGGATACCCCACCAACTGGGTATGTACCCATGCTCGGACTAGGCTAGTCGCCACCGATTCCCCCAGATTCACTTAGCCCGCGACCCACCTGAGAAGCGAACATTTCCAGGGTCGGCATGATGATGGCATACTTGCCGTTCCACCTAGTCTCAAGGTAAAGGCCATAGTCGACGGTGTGGAATAGCTCCCACACAATCTCTTGACCCTGCCAGTAGACGTCGGTGTCGAGGCCCTCTCGGGCATCTCCAGTTCGGTCTGCCCAGGTGGCGTTTGCCTTGGCGTACTCCAGAGCGTCAATCGCGGTATCGAGCACCTGATTCTCAAGGTGTTTGGAAACTGTGACCGAAGCTGAAGCTGCACCCCTCAACATCGAGTTTCGGAGGAACATGCCGCTCATGCCCATGTTACCCCCCTCTCATCCAAGGCGATCAGCTGAGCTACTACCCGGTCGGTTCTCACCCTGTCGTTTGTGTGAGGCTCTATCCCTTGTACCCGATAGAAAACCCCGTCCAGGGTGAATTCGTCCATTCGCTCAACATCGCTATCAAATGCTCCCACCAACACATACGGAAGCAACGGAATCTCACCATCAGCCTTGGATGTGGTGAGATCCGTCAGGCGGCGCTTGTAAGGCACCAGCCGGAAGATCTGGGCGTCCAGGGTCGAGTAATCACCCTTGACGTAACCACCTGTGGGGGTGGTGCTGAAGGTCGGCCTCATCAGCACGATGGACCGACCGTCAGCCTTGATGAACGCCCCCATGACCTTCCGCAGTGCTTGGGTCATCGTGGCGTCCATTTAGTAACTCCGTCTCCGGATACTTCCGATCCGGGTCCTGCCCTCGGTAGGCCCACTTCGAGATTTCTCGAAATGGGTCACCATGGACAATGCATGATCTTGCAGGTCGGACATGGCTCGGGAGGCATTGCCCTCGGTTACGTCCACCAAGCTAGCGTACTTGGCAGCCTTCCATCGCCAGCCCTCTACCGCTGCCCGCTCCGGGTCGCCGAGAGCCTCATCCAGTACATGCTGGAGATCGGCATCCGAGAACATCGGATCGCTGCCGTCGACGGGCATGACGTCATCGAGGTACAGCCGGAGTAGGTCCATGGGAGTGGGTGGCACAGCCATGTCTTGCCTCCTAGACCTGCTTCTCGTCGTCCTCGGTCAGGCGGGCCGCCATCTGAGCCTTCGTGCCGTCGACGGAGAGCCCTCGGGTCACCAGTTCGGCCCGAAGGTCCTCGTTCTTCCACTGATCGTAGGGCAGGTCGACTTCCTCGGGGTCGTCGCCGTCCTCGTCGGCCTCGTCGTCGGCACCGATTGCCTCGTCGCTGTACAGCTCCATCCACCGATCGCGGATTCGGCTGTCGTTCCAGCGCGGGTCATTGCTGAAGTACCGGTCGGCCCGGTTCTTGTCCTCGTGCTGGAAGACCACCAGTTCACTGGCGATCTCGCTGAGCACGTCCTGGTTCTTGGCCTTGGCCATTTACCCTTACCTCTCTGGGATAAGCCGGCGGATGTGACTCACACTCCACACCCGCCGGTCAGCTTATCAGGCGTAGATCGCCGGGACGGTGTAGGTTCCCGAGGCGGTCACCTGAACCAGGAAGCCGGCGCCTCGCTGACGGATGCCGGTGCCGAAGCCGCGACGGTAGAACGAGTCGGTCAGCGGGTAGTCGCTGCGCTGACCCGGAATGAGCGTCAGGCCGCGGTACGCCGGGTTCGAGTGCTCCCGGATGCCGATCGGGTTGTTGATGTTGAAGTCGCCACCCGATGCGAAGAAGGCCAGGTAGCCCGCCGGGATGTACTCGTCCTCGACGATGTGGAACGGGCCGTAGGTACCAATTTCGTCCTCGACGAAGCCCTCCGGCCGGGCGATGAGCCCGCCGTTCTGGGGCAGGAAGATGCCGCCGCCGTAGTTCGCGCTCGGAATGAAGTCGTACTTCGCGCCGGTCGCCACCTTGTAGGCGCGGATGAGCGCACCCTCCTGAGGATTGACCATGAGCACGAGCTGCGTACCCGAGACCGCCGGGGTGTAGCCATGCTTGCGGAAGTCCGCCTCGACGGCGTCGATCGTGCCCGAGGTGAGCGTAGCCGACGTAGCCAGGGCCTGAGTGGTGCTGTAGTGGCTGTGGCTGCCGGCGAACGTGTTGGTCTTGTAGACCGGCGGCACCTCGCCGTCACCGTTGTAGAACTTCACGACCGTGGTCGGGATGTTGGCGTCGGCGATGCCCTGGACGTTGGTCGGGTTGAACACGGTCTTCATGACCTTGTTGAACCGCAGCCGCTCATCGGCCTCGAGGGCCTGGTTGTTCAGGTTGCGGATCTGATCGCCACTGGCCTCGGCCAGGAACATCCAGGTGTACCGCATGGCCAGGTCGTAGAACTTGAAGTCGTAGCCCCGGTTGTAGTACGTGTACCCGGAAGCACCCTTGGGCTGACCGTACTCCGAGGCTTCCTCGAAGTCGGTCTGGCCGGGCACACCGACGTGCTCGATGGGCTTGTCGACGTTGTAGATCAGCTTGCTGACCAGAGACTGACGCTGCGAGTTCCACATCGCCAGCGTCTGCTGGATCTCGCTCCAGATCTCGAACAGGTCCGAGCCGTCGCCAGCCTGGGTGAGGATGTCGGCGCGCTCGTTGTAGCCGCCCTGGTTGCCCGGGCCATCATAGCCCAGGAGCGGCGACGAGGCCATCAGCAGGCGCTGACGCGGGGTCAGTCGCTCGTTTACGATAAGCATGTGTGGAAGTCCTTACTCCTTAGCGGGGACTGGGTAGTGGTGGGACTAGGCCTGGACTCGTTCCCAGCGAACGATGAGTCGGTCGGCCTCGACCGTGTGACCCACCTTGTAGCCGTTGGTACCCGCCGGAGTCGGCGCGGTTGCCGTGATGGAACCGTCGGCCGCAGCGTAGTACGTCGTGCCGGCGGCGAGGCCGGGGACACTGACGATCTCGCCGTCGGTCATGATGTCCACGATGTTGCCGGCCTTGCCACCGATGGGGACGCCCGCGTTGATGGCTCCCGGCACGTTGCCGAGGCTCGGGTAGAGCGGAACGTTCTTGATCAGAATGCCCACCCCGCCGGACTGTCCCGCGGTGCCGACGACCACCTGCCCGCTGGCGTTCAGCGAGACGGCCTTGGGACCGAAGTGGCCAGCCGCGTCGAAAGTCAGGTCGGCTGCGAGGGGTGCACGGAACCCCCCGGCGATCGGGTCGTACTTGTCATAGCGAGCTGCACCCATGGTGGCTGACTCCTGTTCTGGTTATCGAACTCGTCGCAGAGCAGGGTACTTGGCTACGAGAGCCTGCTGTTCTGCTGTCTGCTTGGTCTGATTGCCGGAGCCCCCGAACGAGGACCCGGACTTGGGGCCGGTGGTCTGCCGCTGTTGCTGCTGGCCTTCCACCCGGATGAAGTGCTTCTTGGTCTTGGCGAGTTCCTTGACCGCCGCCGTCACAGTAGCCTTGTCGACGGTGACGTTGCTCGGGTCGTCTTCGTCCTGTTCAACAACGATGGCCTCGAGTACCTCAGGCCGCAGAGCGTCGGAAGGGTCGATGAACTTGGCCTCTGAAGCTGCAGCGAGGATGGCCTGGTTGATGGCATTCTGTCGAAAGCCCTGGGCAAGCTTGATAGCCTTGCCCTTCTCCGCCTCGTTCTCCTTACGGAGTCGTTCCACCTCGGAGAGCTCGGCATCGGCGCGCTTCTGGTCGGCCTTCTTGAGGGCAGCGAGCTCCTTCTCGAGGGCCTTCCGGCCGTCGCGCTCCTTCTGCAGCGCACTCTTCAGGCCTGAGGTATCGTCGACGACCCCCTGACCCTCATTGCCGGTGCCTTCGGATCCCTGACCCTCCCCAGCACCTTCCTCGGCCTTGCTTGCGCCCTCGCCGGCACCCTCACCGCCAGCACCAGTTCCGGCACCTTCACCCTCGTCGAAGCCGATGATCGGCTCGGTGAGGTAGCTCCACCAGTTCATCCGCATGACGCGCATCTCGCGCTCCCTATTACTCAAGGGGCCTCTCGCCCCGTTTCACTAAGCTGTCGGTACCCTCTTGCTGACGGTGGGCCTCCCGCCCCTCGCCTGGTTACCGACCTTCTGGTTCGCCTCGGTTCCCCCAGATTCGTTGGGCCGAGACTTGTTGTTGCTGGTGTTAACCACCGTCTTCTTCTCGGTCACCTGACCCGGCTGGTTGCCGGGGGGCGGGGGCTTCTGCCCCGTCGAGGCGTCGACGGCATTGTCAACCAGACCGGGAGGAGCGGCCAGAGCTTTCTGCTCGGCTTCCTTCTCCTTCTCTTTGTCGATCTGGTCTTCAATGTCGGTCGGGAACTCGAAGCCTAGCTTCTGCATTTCCGACCTGTAGTAGATCTTGGAGATGACGCCGCGGTCGATCATGTTGTTGAGTTCGTTGATTCGACCGGTGCGGTCCGTAGGCAGCTTGTCACCGATGCTGACCACGATGTCGCCATCCAGCTTCGCACCCTCGTACGCCTCGTACCAGTTCTGCCAGTCATAGAAGAGCTGGGTCAGGCGGTCTACCCCGGTTTTGTCTCGCTCATCGAGCTTTGCCAGGGTGGGCATGAACTTGATGGCCAGGGCGATGCCAGAGCTAGCAGTCTGAACATCCACCCTACCCAGGGCCACGTCGGAAAGCCCCCCGGCCTCCCGGATCTTTGACTCCAGGTAGTCGATGTGGTCGATGTTGGGCTTCACTGAGCCCACACCCTCGACTCGACGGAAGTAGGCCCCTGAGGGCGGTTCCATCACCTTGCCAGGGCCGATCTCCCAATCGACTTCCTGACCCTTGTCGTTGACCGGCTTGCCGCCGTCGGTAGCGTAGACTCCCAGGCCCTCGAGCCCCAGTGCGGTACCTTGGTCAGTGGTGACCTGGCTGATACTCTGGAAAGGTCGCTCGAAACCCCGAAGTTCCGAATAGCCGTAGGGGCCGTCGTCCCAGGCCAGGTTGGGGAACCAGTAGACCGGGATCGTGTCGATCGGCTCGGGCAGGGCCTCGGCGACCAGCGTGGTCTGAAGAAGCTCTCGCTCCTGGGGATCCCACCACGGCTTGTCGATACGCCAGATGCGCTCCTGCCTCATCACGCGGCGAGTACCGGACATCTCGATATCGAGCGTGTCATGCCTAACCACATCATCTGGGTAAGGCAATTCGACCTCGTCGTCGACTCCCTCGTACCAGTACTCGAGCTCCTTGACTGCGAACTCGCCCGCCTTGGTGGGGTGAGGTACCCTCTCTACCAGGTGAGCCCGGATGACCCGTTCGCAGTTGTCCGGGTCCTCGTCGAGGATGACCTTGCCGGGGTGAACCGGGGTCAGCGACAGCCGACGATTGTCAGCCTTGTCGGGGTCAGCGGTGAGATGGAAGCAGAAGTCGCCCCGAGCCACCCCGGTGTGCTTCGCCGTGTGGAAGCGAGAAAGGAACATCTCACGCTTCAGAAACTCGGCAAGCGCCTCAGCGGTCTTGGTGTATCGCTCAGGCTCCTTGACCGACACCGTCAGCCCCTTGAGCAGGTAGTGCGCCGTGGTGTCAACGACAGTACGCGGGTTGGGGATGAAGACCGGGAACTCGCCATCCAGGTAGCGAATGGCATACTGGTTGTTGTCGTTCCAATAGATCTGGTCGTACTTGGAGTACGCCATCGCTCGGTTCCGAGCCTCAACTGGCAACCACGGAAAGCTTTCCAGGCTGCCCAGGGTGAGGACGTTTTGGTAAGGCCCCTGCTGCTGGCCCGTCGGGGTAGTCATTAACGCCTCCTCACCTTTACGCTAGATTGCCTGGCTCGCCGAACATCGGTTCGCTTTTCCATGTGGCCCTTGAAGAAACGGCCGAGCGCTTCGGGGCCATGGTTATCCTTGTCCATTGGCAGTTCCGAGTCATTTCGATCCTCGGATCGTCGCTCGGGCCAACGGTAGCCTTCCCTCATCTCGAAGATGAGCTGAGAGCAGGATCGATCGATCTGGAGTTGAGCTCGCTTCTCGGGGTGTCCATCCGGGAGATGGGAGGGCCTCAGCTTCAGAGCGTTTCGGATCAAACTGAGACGAGTCTTCAATTCGCCGCCAGTGTTGTTCATCGTCGGTCGGTCCAGCACCCGGCGAAGAATGTTCGCATCGTCTGGCGCTGCTGGGTCGACATAGATGGTAGACAGTCGCCTAGTCAGGGGATGGTTCTTGAATTCCTCTGTCGCGATGTCGTGGCTGTCACGGAGTTGGAATCGATGCTCCCCGATGACATAGACGTTCATCCACTCATCGGTTTGGATCCAGAGCCAGACCCAGTCGTTGGTGTAACCGAAGTCCACCGCAGCGTACAGGGGCCACTTGGGATTGTAGGTCAGGTCCTTGATGTGGTCATCATCGTCCCATTCCTTCATGACTCGACCGATGTTGTCGACAAATTCCGCACCGTACTGCCGGCGAAACTCATCCTCGGTCAGGTCATCCCGGGCTTCCACTATCTCGGGGTCTTCTCGACCGCCGGGAAAGATCACATCGTTTGTCCAGGAGGGCATCTGCATGGACCACCAAGACTTCTTGGTCGGATCCTGGCCTCGCTGATACAGCGAGTACAGTAGCGAGGTCTCGGTAGCCCCCTCAGGAACCCCCGAGGTGAAACTCCAGCCTCGCTTGTCAGAAAGCGCAGGGCGAACATAGTCACCCCACATCTTGCGCTTCTGTCGACCACCTTCAACGATGAGCACGAAGTCGAGGCCTTCACCGACCAGGCTTTCCGGGTGACGAGCAGACCGGCACTGCAGATCGAAACCCCACTTGGTCTTGATATGCATGTTGCCGTTCTCGGCGTTGTTGGTAAACCGGGTGCTAACCTGGTCCACACCAAGAGCTCGCAGCGAGTCGTAGATGACCCGGAATTCCTTCTCACAGTCTGTGTACTCGGGGCCGATGATCCAGCCGATCTGAGGCTGACCGAAGCCATTCGTCAGGAAGGCCATGCACTCGGCTTCCTTGGCACCGCACAGAGTCTTGCCCCATCGTCGACCGTTGACCAGAACCCGATGACGGGCATTGGTGCTGTAGTGAACGATTCGCTGACCGCGGTGTGGACGATAACCAGTCTCGTGGAAGTAGAGATCCTTTTTGAAGATCTTGCCCTGGGGCACCACGAGGCCGGAGGGTCGACGCTCCATCAGTAACCCCTCGGCAGATCCCAGTCAGCGTTGAAGGCGCTGAGGCCGTCGGGGTAGTCGGCACCCTGCATCTCAGCTTCCGAGACCCGACCAGTGTTGGCCAGCCATACCGGTCGAGTGTCGCCGGCAGGCTTGAGGCCCAGCATCTGGCGGTGGTCCTCGATGCTGAGGTTGGTCTGCTGCAGGGGGTCTCCGATGCTACCAACCAGGTAACCCAGTCGGAGCTGATCCCCAGCAGTAAGGGCCTCACCGCTCTTGGGCTGAATGGTGTTCTTGGAGAAGGTACCACCATACTCCGAGCCCTCGATCTGTGCGGGGGTGTAGCCGTTATACCGAGCGTCAGCCATGGTTACCTCCTTTCAGAACCATGTAGCAACCGGCCCCTGCTCGGTGAGAGCAACGACCAGCATGAAGATGTTTGCTTCTGGACGGTTTTGCATGTCGCCACGGGAAGGGCCGATATACCCTGATGGGTGAGTGTGCCATACCGCGACATCCTCGACCTCTTCCAGGCCCTCTAGGACGAGCCTGATATCGTCGGGGTCGACTCGATATCGGCCTTCGTCGAGGGCTCGGTTGGGCAGTTCCTTGACAAAGCTTATCGAGCCGTCGGCTTTCTTCCAAGGCATGTCCAGGAGGATACCGCAGGCCTCATTCGGAGCCCGGAGCTTCCCCAGCCTCTCGATCTCCGGCAACGCTGTTTCCAGGGTGGCGAAGAGCGGCGAAGTCCTCATTGGTGATGATCCCCTTGGTAAGAAGGATGTGACGGAGATCGAGATCAATACCCCCGATCACCGAGGGTACCAGCTGCCGGCGATCGTCGCGCTTCTCGGTGTGGACTTTACCGATCAGCTGATTGTGCAAGTTGTACTCGTGGTTCAGCTGCTCATGGTCGTCCTTGGACCCACCACAGATACTGCAGGGTTCCTCAGCCATCGATATCCTCCTCGTCATCGTCATACCAGGCGTCAGCTTCGATGGCTTCGCCCCGAGTACCGATGTGACCGGGAGTGTAACCCCGAGGCAGAGCTGCCATGTCGGGGTGGTTGTCATCCAGGGTCGGCTGTACCATAACGGCGCCCAGAATACCCTGGAGCTTGACTGAGATGTCCTGAGTAACCTGCTGCTGAGGCTTACCAATGACGTGCTCGACCAGCCACTTGGCAGCATCAAGCTTCACGTTCGCCGGGACGATGGGCTTGCCCTTGTCGTCTACCAGGTTGTTCGTGATCAGGTTACCAATAACCCCAAGAGCAACCGTAGCGTTCTGGTTCATCTGGTCTTTGACCAGCAGCTTGAACCGTTCGGCGATTCGCTCATGTACCGCGCGAGGCATGTACTCAGGAGGCTTTCCGCGGAAACCCCCACTCACATCTCGAGTCCTACCCCTCGCGAGTTCCTCAAGGTCCCACTCTTCGATCGGCTTTCCAGCCCATGCCTCGAAGGTTTCCTCGTCAAGCCTCTTGCCCTTGGCGAGCTTCCTTCGGGCCCTGGAACGAACCTGCCGGCCGGTCATCAGCTGACCGTTGGAGTTCTTGGGCCGATCGTCCTCGTCGGGGCTCTTGGCGGCCTCGGAGAAGTCGACCGTCCGGGTTTTTGCCCTTGCCATGGTCTACCTCCCTTCAGATGACGACTACTCCGGCCGAAGCGGGCCCCAATAGCTCCCCCTTATGTGCCCAGGCCGGGAACGGGCGGCGAGGGTGAAGGAGTTGTAAGCAATGGAGCCCGCTCCGGCGGGATCATGTGAAGTATCGCATCTTACGGGTGAGCTTGTCAAGGACCACGGCCGGATGGCGAGACCCTTACGAGTTTGACTTTCGCCTGCCAGCGCTGATCACTTCTTATGTCCTCCGAAGAGCAACAGCAGAACCAGCAATACCAGGAGGCCAAACCCCAGTTCGTGGGAACCCTGAGCTTTAGCCGTAGCTAGTACTATGGAATTCATGATATCCAGTCCTCACACCAGTAGATAGTTACCAAGTGAGCCTCATTCCTAGCGGCCACCTCGGCTCTTGCCCGACGAACTCGATCCTCCACACCAAGCACTGTGATCTTGAGTGCCCGGGCGATCTGACCGTGAGTCTTGTCATCGGCCAGCATCTCTACCACAGGCACATAGATGTCTCGAGGTGGAGGTAGGTTCCGCTTGGGGAAATGAACATGCATCTCGGTAAGGGCCCAGTACATCACCGCGGACAGTTTCACCTTACCGGAGTTTCTGCGGATTCGCTTCATCCTACCGCTCAGAGTCCGATGGGCCAGGCCCATCTCCCTCTCTAGCTGGCTGATGTTGCGACCTTCCCCGATCCACTGTAGCAATTGGATTTGCCCCGGGGTGGTCAGACCCTTCTTCAGGGCAATCTTGCCTGACCGAGTCATTGGTCGTTAGCCCCCAGTCGATTACTCTCAGTAGCTCTTTACGGAGCTTATCATCAATCACTTGAGGCGATGCCCGATCGAGCCGTGCCCTCACTTCTAGCAGCCTTCCCAGGGCTCCTTGAGCCCTTCCCTTAAGTGCGGCCTCGCGATTGATAATCGAATTCATCCGAGGGGGATTGGCCAGGTTGCAGGTTACCTGCTCCCAGTCTAATGTGAAGCGATCCCCATGCCTGACCTGATTCCGGGTTCTGCCGCAGCAACCGGTATAGCCATCGGGCGAGGGGTTGAGGTGCACGACTCTCGCGGGTTCCATCAGTCTTGCTCCAGTTGGTGCTTGACATTTGCCGAGTGCGGTTCGAGCGTACAACGGAAGTTAATCGGGCGTTGGCTGGAGGGGTCCACCCCCGTCATAGCCATCGGGCACCTTTTCCGAGGTTCCAGCCGGTGACTCTTCTTGTAATGGGCCAGGTGATAGTCCACCATGTTCACGATCTTGGCTTCCGGGTCCATCTGCTGGGTATGGCCGCAGCCCTCCTGATCCCAGTAGGTGGCAGTGGCCAATTCACCCTGGTCGGTGAACTCGAGGGATACGATGAATTCTTTGATGTTGCTGCCCATTGTCGCCCTTGTACTTGTAGATCGGTATGTTCTGGTGGTTCTCGTCGTACACCGGCCCGCCCAGCGAACCGTCGTCCCCCTCAGGTGTGGGGCTCACGCTGGGTATAAGCTGGTCAGGAGTCAGGGTAGGCCTGGGCTCGTTGATGGTCACGGACTGGGGCTCTTCACCATAGTTCACATTGCTCGTGAAGAACAGCCCGGCAAGTACTCCCACACCCAGCGACATCAACGGTCCCAGGCAATCTCTGGTTTTCCTCATGGTTCCTCCTTTCGGTCAGTAGGCTCAACTTACCATACCCCCGTGCGTAGAAGCAAGGCTTGCTGGCTGACAAGTTACTGGTAACACACCACGAGGCCCTCCCCTCACCGGCAGATAGAGAGGAGGGCCTCGTAAGAGCGTACCGCTGGCCGCGGTAACTCTAGTTCAGGACGAGATGAACGATCGGGGGGCCATCGAGAAGCCACCGCCGAGTTGCGACGATGTTCTCATAGCCGGTGTTAGTACGGATGAAGTCACCCACCTGAGGAACTGCCGGCAGATTCTCCGACTGCTCCTTGGTAACCGAGTCCTCGGTCCAGTAGATCTTGACTCTCACCAGCATGGGTTACTTCTCCGGTTCGCTGGGCGGGGATGAAGATGGCCGGCTGATGCGAGGGATCAGCATCGCGTCCGGGGCCACCGGCGGGAATCGCCGGCGCGACGAAGCAGATGCAGGGGTAGACCCTTCTGCATCCGTGGCAGCATTGGATCGGTCGTTCCTTGCAACTACGTTGTCGAGCTTCTGGTCGGTGGTGATCTGGCCGAACTTCAGTTCGGGCCGGTTGAAAGCGAGCTCCGCCCCCAGGGCCATGGCATCCTGCCGGGCGAGGTCAGCTTCCTCGACCTGTATGAGCTTCGGCACTATTTCCTGCCACTGCTCATCGTGTGGGTTCACTGAGAATCCATTCCTCGTATTGCTTGGCTACCGTGATGATCTCGGTAGGATGCCGTGAGTCACTGGTCTTCACCGAAGCTTCCAGGGCAGCGATCCGGGTGTGAACTCTAAGTTCTCGATCTACCAAGCTACCCAAAGTGTCACCACCCTCGAATTCCCCATTGGGGTAGTTGAACTGGGGGTCACCGGACATCTAATCCTCCAGAACATAATGACTGGTCAGGGCGACCTTAGCCAACCTCTTGAGCTCCAACTTGTCGGCCATGGCCGGAGCCTCTGCGATGGTGTGGAGGGCGTCGAGCAACAGCTGGTTTCGCTCTTCAACAGCCTCCTTGGGACTACCCGAGTCGATCAGCGAGACAACCTCGTTCACCCGGGCCTTAGCTTCCGCGATGGTGATTTTTGCCGGCTTCATCATGCCTCAATGCTAGGGGGTCCCTCGGCCGGAGTCAATGTAACCTCGCCGGCAGGCGAAGGGATTTTGCCCCTTACCAACATGGCATCCTCCGGCGGAATCTTGCCATGTTTTTCCCTCAGCCGATGGATGAACCAGGCCGCATGACCAGGCACCGGCTTATCCGGAATCGCATGGAAGTCATCCCGCTGCTCCGGCTGAAACGCCAAGTAGGTGCCATCATCGTACTTGACAACGAACATGCCCCCCGGCAACACATTCACGATGGTTCCTCGAACCCTGTCTGTCGGGTTCGTCTCCTCAATCCTTAGGCAGAGCTCGGGATCAATCATACCCACAACCCTATAGCAATGGCCCAGGATCGTCAAGGACACAGCAAGACGGGGGCGAGATATGCTCGTACCTTCTCGCCCCCGGCCGGTTATGCTCTGGGTCAGTCTTCCGCGGTCATCCACTCATAGATCTTCTGGGCGATCTCCACCGTACCCTCCGCAATCCGCCTGGGGGCCAACCCCTGGGCGTTTGGGAAAGACTTCCTCATCTCCACGGCATGATGCATGGCCTCCCTACGGGCATACTTATTGGGGTTGTCGACCGAGGCCTCGGGTTTTGCCGCCCTGTAATACCACTCGCCCTTCCAGGCGATAGCATCACTGTTGTCGGGCGAGAAGCATTCCGGCCCAATGACCGTGCTGTCGCCATCCCGATGGGGGTACTTGGTTACCGCCTCCGCCGTCTGCGATACCGCCGACCTGATTCGTCCTAGAGTGTTCTGCAGCTTGGTCGCCGGCGAGGGGTCCTCCTCGACCAGAGCGTCTGCCTGGGCCTGGTGCTTGGGGCAGAACTCCTTGCCCCGTTCGACCTCCAAGCCGCAGTACTCGTCGGCAGTTTCCAGGGTAGCCACCCTGACGACCCAGTCGCATTCCTCGAGCTCGGTCATGGCGTCGGCTTCTTCCGGGACGTGCACTGTTTCCACCTTACATGAGTTGCACCCTGCTTTACCACAGGGGTCATAGGACGGGCAGCAGGCATGACAGCCTGTACCCGGGCATGGGTCACCAGCGGGACAAGCCCACGGATTGCTGATAGACATCTTGGGCACCTCGAATGGCGTCTGGGGCAGTACACGGTGACGATAGCCGTTCACGAAGAAGGGCTTGTTCGCCTTCCAGTGGCTGTGCCTAGTCGCGAGGAAGAAGCCGTCGATACCCCCACACCGGCCGCAGATGTGATGACCAGGCTCGGTATACCGGGCATAGGGTCGTCGGAAGTTCCAACATTCCCGACAAATCCACGTACCGCAGACAATGCAGCAGGGCTGGGGCTTCTCCGGATTCTGGTCCAGCACCGTGTTCACCGGTACCTGACTGAGACTAGAACTCATGGCTTCCACCCATAGTCCGGGTATGCCGTGGCCCGGGCAAGGGGCCGAGCCATAGCTGCCAGAGTCTCCGGCCTCACCAGCTCAGTGTACGACCTATACTCTCGCCGGGTCAGCCGATTCACCAGCACGGGGGTGTGGAATTTGCTCCACCAGGCCCCTGTGAAGTCGATGTCCTTTGCCGCATACCCCGCCAGATATCGCTTCTCCAGCCGGGCATAGTCAACCTCGATGAGTTCGCCATCTCCGCACGGCTCCGGCCCCATGGGCACCGGCAGGCAGCGCTCATAGCCCTGCATTATTCCGCGCGCATACAGCTGACTCTGTCGCTTGTAAGCAGCCCACTGGGCCATGCTGGGAATACCAGTCTTCGGTTCGATGTCGAGCCGGCGCTTAGGCTCAGTCACTGATTGGTCCCCTTACCGGTAACCAACGAGAAGACCACCAAGGCGATGGAAGCTCCGAGCATCATGCCCCCTATCGCCAGCAGGGCAAAGCCCCACCACGGCATCTGGATCATCCCCGTCCTACCTTTCCCGAGACCCAAACGATCAGGGCACCAACAATGATGCCCAGACCGAAAATCGTAGCCACCATGGCGATCATCCGAAAACCAGCCAGGCGATTCCGGGGGCACAGATCAACAGAATCACGCAGATGACCATGCCCCAAGCGGCAGGATTGCCGGCGCGCAGTAGTTCGATGATGCTCACGTGAACTCCAGACCGCAGCCGGGGCAGACCAGGTGCTCGCTGTTGATCCACACCCCGCCGGTCGTCTGATCGGCGACGAGGCATGTCTCAGGCGACGAGTAGGCCCAGGGCAGGCCGTCGGGCCGCGTGAGATGATCCCGAAGGCGCACATCCTCCGGGAAGTGGCCATAGCCGTTGAAGGCCCGAACCACTGCAGTCGTCAGATCCTGCAGCTCGACCGTGTCATAGCCCAGGTTGAACTTCTGGTGGGGGTCGACCGGTGTGCGCTTAGCCAGAGCCGCCTGCAGCCGCTCGGCGAAGGTGTGGGGCGAGACGTCAATGCCCGCATCGTCTACTGTCGGGAGATTCAGTCCCGATAGGATGTCATCCAGCTCACTCATCGCAGCTCTCCTCATTCAGCAGGTACATCTCCAGGAATTCCCAGAGAAGATCGACCGAGTCGTCGTCGGGTAAGGCCTCCTCACTGGTCATAGTCATCGTCGTCCAGGTAGTCGTCGGGGTCGTAGGGCTGCTCGAAGTCCTCCGGCAGGAGAGGTTCCTCGAAGTGTGCCCTCTCCATCCAGTCGATGAAGCCCTGCTCTTCGCGGTGTGGAGCGTCGGTGTTGGTCATGGCACCATGCTATCTACTCCGGCCAATCGGTGCAAGGCTTGCCGGCAAAGGGCTATTCTGGAGCCGTGCGGGTGCTGGGCTCCACACGATGGGCAGTACGCCAGTGGGTGGACTGGGCCTCGATGAAGCTGGAGAGGTCCTCGGCCATGGGGAACTCTTGGTGCCAGTCACACTCGTCGGTGACCGCGCAGATCAGCAGGGTGTTGTCGCCATGGCCGGTGATTAGGAAGTTGAGGGGCATGGAAGTACCCTATCTTCTGATGAGGGGGGTGTCAAAGCGTCTGGCGACGTCGTGTCCGACCGGGTGCTCGTAAGTGAGGGGGCATGACGTGGAAGGGGTTTTTGGGAAAACGGAGACAGCGGCCGCGGGCCATGGTCCGGACGGGAGAAAACGGACATACCGGATAATTATCCCGGGGGGTTCATACCGCCGGGATCCATCCAAAACGGACATTCATCCGGATCAATCCATTGGGGAAAGAACAACCAGATCCATCCTTTCAGGATTATTTGGGGGAATACACCGGATAGGAGGGGATATAGGGGGATAGGATACAGATCGATCCATTGCCGCATCAATTGGGATGCATCTGCCGATGATGCGCGCATCGCATAAAGGGGATCAATGCATCATTGCGCGCGCATCGCATCAATGCATCAGGAAGGGGGATGGAATCATCCATATCATCATCAGGTAGGATGCATGCATCATACCCCCGCATATATGCCCCCGGCGCGCAGGGATGCGCCCATGCATATGCCCCGACGCCACTGCGCCCCCGGAGGGGCGCAGGGTCATGGGTTAGCCGATTTCCTGGGTGAAGCAGTCGCGAAGTTCCGCCCCGCGATATTGCGAGATGCATTCCTTGACCAGGGCGGGGCCCGCAGGGGTGTAGGTGTCAGCCGAGGACCAGGCGTTGCGCATGTAAAGGGCCAAGCAATCCTGCATGCCCCGGACCCCGGCGGCACGGCATGCCTTGCGCGCGGTGGTCAGTTTGATCGCGGTCGAGGCGGAGGGCTCCGGGTTCGTGTTGCAGATCACCTCGAATCCCGACTGCGTTTCGTTCCATTCCAGGTGGCATGCGCCCTTTCCGTTCGCCTTTTCCGCATTGTGCAGGATCGCGATGTCGGCGGGCGAGGGGGTCGCGGGGGCGATGGCGGCGCGGTTCAGTCCGATCACCGCGGCGGAAAGGAGCAGGGCGGTGGCGAGGAGGGCAACCCCCCCGAGGATGCGGCGGGCGATGCGCGCCCCCTGCCCGACCTGTACGAATCGGGTTCCGTCGGCGGCGGTGATGTGGGTTCGGGTCATGATGATCAGTCCCTTCGATGGGCCCCCCTTTGGGGCATGCCCCCATCTTACCCCCCCTGCCGCGGCAAAGTCAAGGCCGAGATTGCCCCCCCTCCTGCCTTGCGCGAGGGCGCGGCATGCCCTAGAATAAAGGCATGACGAACACGATGAACCCCGCCGCCGACGCCCTCAACATCATCCGCCTCGCCTTCTGCGGCGATGGGGGGGCGATCACCGCGATCTCCGATTTCGCCGATGACCCGACGCCCTTCGCCCCCGGCACCCTGCGCGACGCCCTCGACACGATCGCCGAACTCGGCGCCGACCGCGACATCACCACGATCACCGAATCCCTGATGACCCTCGACGAGGCATTCGGCAGGGAATTCGCCCTGCGCAACGAGCTTTGCCCGACCTGCTTCTCCGACATCGACATCTGCGACTGCTGACCCGCAGG
>Ga0068852_100000093_pt1 | contig 60834 bp, 51 predicted proteins | sample KBSCornC22_FD_66594 | JGI IMG/M metagenome (GOLD analysis project Ga0068852, IMG submission 66594) | Corn rhizosphere microbial communities from Kellogg Biological Station, Michigan, USA - KBS Corn C2-2 | ecosystem: Host-associated > Plants > Roots > Rhizosphere > Soil ... | reverse complement strand
TCCTTCATCTGCTCGACGATCGGCTCCGGGAAGGAGTCCTCGTGGTCGTAGTGCTCGGCGTTGGGGATGATCTGCTCGTCGGCGAACTGGCGGACCATTTCGATGATCGCTTCCTGCTCGTCGGTCATTTCGCGATACGCGGCGGTGTCTACGGCCATGTCTCCTGCTTCGGTTCGGAATGGAAGTCGGATCAGCGCGGCAACGCGGCTGCGGCGGCGCTCTGGAGAGCCAAGGATATAGACGCGGGATCAAGGGCGGGGTCGATGGCGCGCAGCGGCGCCGCAGCCTTGAGCAGCATCTCCTCCCACTCGTGCTCGGGATCGGACTGGAGGACGATCGCGCCGCCGGCGCCGATGGTGGCGCGACCGTCGCTGAGCACGATGGTGCGGATCGCGACGGAGAGGTCGGCGGCGCCGCCGAGCCCGAACCAGCCGATCGCGCCGGAGTAAACGCCGCGCGGCGCGCCCTCGAGCTCATCGAGGATCTCGGTCGTCCGCTTCTTCGGGGCGCCCGTCATCGAACCGGGCGGGAAGCAGGAGCGGACCGCGTCGAGAGTGCTCGCCTCCGGACGGAGGCGGCCGCGGACCTCGGAGACGAGCTGGTGGACGGTCTCGTAGGTCTCCACCGCCATCATCCGCGGCACTTCGACGCCGCCGACCTCGCAGACCGCGCCGAGGTCGTTGCGCAGGAGGTCGACGATCATCAAGTTCTCGGCCCGGTTCTTCTCGTCGGCGGCGAGGGCGGCGGCAAGCTGGGCGTCTTCGGCAACGCTGGCGCCGCGGCGCGAGGTGCCCTTGATCGGCCGGGCTTCGGCTTCGCCGTCGCGGCTGACGCGGAGGAAGCGCTCGGGGGAGGAGCTGAGGACCGCGAGGTCGCCGAAGCGCAGGTAGGCGGCAAACGGAGCGGGGTTGGCGCGGCGGAGGGAGCGGTAGAGGTCCAACGAGTCCACCTCGGCGTCGAGATCCATGGAGAGCTGGTTTGTGAGGCAGATCTCGTAGCTGTCGCCGGCGCGGAGGTGGTCGAGGGAGGTTTCAACGTCCGCCAGGTACTGCGTGCGGGAGCGGGAGAGCGCGAGCGTGCTGGGAGAGAAATCAGGAGGGGGTCCTACTTGCAGGTGGGGACCCCCTCCTGATTTCTCTCCCGCACGCAGCGCGGTTAGGTGCGCGGCCGTGGCGTCGAGCCAGAGTTGGGCGGATTCCTCTTTTGCGGAGCGGTGGAGGCAGAGGAGGTAGATCTGGTGCTCCTCGTGGTCGAAGGCGATTACGCGGTCGGCTAGGAGGAAGCAGGCGTCGGGATGGTCCGATTCGTGGGGTGAGGAGTAACCGCACTCGGCCTTGAGCTCGTAGCCGAGGTAGCCGACGAAGCCGCAGTCGAACTCGAAGGGGAGGTCGGGAAGTTCGGTGGGACGTAGCTCCGCGGTGCGGCGGTCGAGGTAGTCGAAGATCGACTCGTCGCCGCCGACCTCGTGGATGACGACCTCCGCGAGTGGACCCGAAGCGTCTCCCATAAACGAAAAGCGCCCTCGTTCCCCAGCGCGCGAGCTGTCGAGCCAAAACGCGCTCTCGCTCTCGCCGTAGAGGGAGACGAACGCGGTCTCGGAATCCGGGAACCCGTCGAGCCGCTCGACCTTCACCTTGGTCAAAGATTGCAGTGTCGCTTTTGTCCCCTGATGGGGGACAAAGTCGACACGCCCCCCTTGGTACGGGATGAGGTCGCGGAAATTCTCGAGGAGGCGTTTGCCTTGGGAGGTGGCTATGGACTCGGGGTGGAATTGGACGCCCCATTGGGGGCGGGTACGGTGTTCGATCGCCATCGGGACGCCGTCGGCGGTGGCGATCTCGCGGAGCGTTAGGGGGAGTGGACGCTTTAGGGAGAGCGAGTGATAGCGGGTGGCTTGGAAGGGGCTGGGGATGCCGTGGAACAGGGGAGGTCCATCGTGCGTGATCTCCACTACGCGCCCGTGCATCGGCTCGGGCGCCGGAACTACCTCCCCCCCCTCCACCCAGCCAATCCCCTGGTGCCCAAGACAAACGCCGAGCAGCGGCTTCTCGCAGCGGCGGATCGCCTCAGCGCAGACGCCGAAGTCGCTCTCCACGTCTGGGCGCCCGGGGCCCGGGGAGATGACGACGTTGTCGAACTCCAGGCGCTCCAATTCGTCCCAGGTCGCCTCGTCGTTCCGCACCACGAGCGGCTCGACGCCGCTCACCTCGGCTAGGAGCTGGAAGAGGTTGAAGGTGAACGAGTCGTAGTTGTCGATCAGCAGGGTGCGCATCCGTGAGTGGGTGTCGCCTTGTGCCGCCAAATGGACATATAAGGCGACACGCCGCAGCCTCAACGGGCAAGATAACCCGCCGATGGCCGATCGCTGGCAGCCCGACCGCTCCCGCGGTGTCTTTGAGACGCTGCTCGTGGTCAACGGCGAACCAATCGAGCTGGACGCTCACCTCTCCCGCCTCGCTCGCAGCCTCGACGAGGTCTACTCGCAGCCGCTGCCACCGCATCTCGAGGACAAGATGCGCGAAGCAGCCGCAGAAACCCCCTTGGGCCGCCTCCGCTGCACCCTCGCCCCCGTAGAAGACGGCCTCCAACTCGACCTACTTGCTGGTGGGGTCGAGTTGGAGGCCGTCTTCCCCGAGCGAGGCGTGCACCTCCGCAGCCACGAGATCACAGGCGGCCTCGGATCCCACAAGTGGGCCGACCGCAAAGGCATCAACCGACCAGCCCCCGGCGAGGCCGGCTCCCTGATCACCGACGAAGGAGAAGTCCTCGAGGCAGGCTGGGCCAACGTCTTCGCAGTCCGCGGCGGAACCCTCTTCACACCCCCCCTGGACGGCCGCCTCCTCCCCGGCACCACCAGAGCCGCCGTCCTGGAGCTTGCCGCAGCTCAAGACATCGAGACCAGCGAAGGACCCCTCCACCCCGAGGACCTCTTAGCTGCAGAGGAGACCTTCCTCACCGGTTCCATCCGCGGCATCGAGCCCGCCCTCTCCCTGGACGGCGAGAAGCTACCCGGCTGCGGTCAGGTCAGCCGTCGCCTCGGGGCCGCACTGCAGCGACGCTGGGGCCTGCCCCATGGCTCCGATGCTCCTGAAGCGCCCGCAACCGAGCCGAAACTCGGTCAGCTCTCTCGTTAAAGCTGCGAAACCGAACCTCAAACCGCGGCTGACGGACAGGCTCGGCCTGAGCCCCCGCCTCTACGTCTCTGCCGGTGGGTGGCGCCGATTTGGGGGACCGCCCCCCGCCAGTTGCGGGGGGTGGTGGGACCAAATCGGGGACAGGACCCGCCGGCCCGACAGCATCGTCCCTAGCTACGGGTGCCTGAGGAGCGCTACGAACAACGGCGTCAGCCGCCGCCTGCGCGCTTTTCTCAGCCGCCTCAGCCGCCCGCCGAGCCTGCCGAGCCGCATCGAGCGCCATCTCCCCCACCTCGCGCACCCCATCCTCAGAAGCCCGCGCAAGAACCACGGCCTCGTCGATCCGCGCCTCGAGCTGGTTCAGCGTCGGAACCGTGCCCCGGGGGATGACCCAGTCGTTCGTGATGTCTCTCTCAGACCCCTCGATGCAGGCAATTTACGATCGAGCAAGGCGGAAAATCCGGCCTCTGACTAGATTTACGCGCGTTCTTCCCCGAAACGAGACCCGAGGAGCCCCTTGAGACACCCACGCGACTTCTTCCTGCCGCAGGCGATTGGCGCCCCCGAGCCGCTCCGCGAGATCCCCGTCAAGCCCTCGCGGATGATCCACTTCCTCGACTTCTCGAACGAGAAGATGGTCGCCAAGGCCGGCGCGATCGCCGAGAAAACCGACATCCTGCTCGGCAACCTCGAGGACGCCGTTCCGGTCGACCGCAAGGAGGCCGCGCGCGAGGGGCTGATCCGGGCCGCGAAGGAGAACGACTTCGGCCAGACCTCGCTCTGGACCCGCGTCAACGCCCTGGAGAGCCCCTGGGTGCTCGATGACTTCACGCAGCTGGTGGGCGAGATCGGCGAGCAGCTGGAGACGATCATGGTGCCGAAGGTCGAGGGCGCCCACGACATCCACTACGTCGACCGCCTGCTCGCCCAGCTCGAGGCGAAGGCCGGCCTCTCGAAGCCGATCCTCGTCCACGCGATCCTCGAGACCCCGCAGGGCGTGGTCAACCTGGAGGAGATCGCCAACGCCAGCCCGCGCATGCAGGGCATGAGCTTCGGCCCGGCCGACCTGGCCGCGGCGCGCCGGATGAAGACGACCCGCGTCGGCGGCGGCCACCCCGGCTACCGGGTGATGGAGGACCCGGTTGACCCGGAGAACCCCGAGGCCGACCGCATCTCCGCCCAGCAGGACCTCTGGCACTACTCGATCGCGCGCATGGTCGACGCCTGCACCGCCGCCGGGATCCTCCCCTTCTACGGGCCCTTCGGCGACATCAAGGACACGGCCGGCTGCGAGACCCAGTTCCGCGCCGCCTTCCTGATGGGCTGCGTCGGCGCCTGGAGCCTGCACCCGGTCCAGATCGGGATCGCCAAGAAGGTCTTCAGCCCGCCGCCAGACGAGGTCAAGTTCGCCAAGAAAGTGATCGAGGCGATCCCCGACGGTCGCGGCGTCCACATGATCGACGGCAAGATGCAGGACGACGCCACCTGGAAGCAGTGCAAGGTGATGGTCGAGCTGGCGGAGATGCTCGCGGAGAAGGATCCGGAGCTCGCCGAGGCCTATAAGTAGACGCCACGGGCTCTAATCCAAAAGCGGTTGGATGCCGTAATGCCCAGGCGTAGCGGGCGCATCCCCACTATTTAGGAAAGGCTATTTTTCCGGTCGATCATCCCGTAATCTGCGGGATGCGCTTCACCCGTTGCAACAGCTCATGTCCTCCGCTGCGGCTGCCGATACGGAGTTTGCGTTGACAACCGCAACCATCGCTCCGTTTCCGACTTAAAAGAACAGCCCAGTCCACTTACGCCTCGCAGCCAATGCACTCTTCCACTGACGTCCCTCTAGACGGCCCCTTCCAGCCCCCCGCCGCGGCGCGGGAAACCCTGGTCCAGGATCGCCCCACCCTCGGGGCGATGCCGATGGCGAAGCGGGGCCCGGGCCTCTGGCTGCTACCTGTCGTCGACTTCTTCTCCTCCACCGTCGCTCTGGCCGTCGTCGCGGCGCTCGACGGCGTCGCCTTCGCCCCCGCCTTCCCGATCGCGCCCCTGATCCTGGTCGTCGTCTACGCCCTGCTCGGCGTCTACGGCTCGACCTCGGCGCGGGCCGAGGAGGGGGCGCGCGGCTGGCCGATCATCCGCTTCCTCGTCGCCGCCCTCTTCGCCTGGTCGGCCTCGCTGCTGACGCCGCTCGGCGGGATCGAGCAGCTCGGCCTCTGGCTCGGCTTCATCGCCCTGGACACGGTCCTGCGCGCGGTGATGACGCCTCACCTTGAGCGACACCAGCCGCAGGAGCGCTGGGTCCTGGTCGGCGACGAGGACACCGCCGACCGGCTCCGCGCCTACGCCCCGCTGAAGAAGTACGCGACCGTCGTCGGCACGGTCCCGCCGGCCGAGAAAGACCCCGGGACCGCCGGCCGCGTCGCTGCCCTCGAGGTGGTCGAGCGCTACCACGCCGACCGCGTCGTCATCTCCAGCTCCCATGCCGATGACGAAGGCCTGCTCGAGCTGATGCGCGCCTTCAAATCGATCGGCGTCCCGGTCAGCCTGCTGCCGCGCCCGCTCGACCTGCTCGAGGCCCAGTCGGTGACCACCAGCCGCGTCGGCGGCGTGCCGCTGATCGGGGTCGAGGCGCTCGGTCGCGATTCCAGGCCCTACCAGGGCCCCGACCGCCGCAGCACCCGCAAGACCAAGATCAGCGTCGTCGTGCCGGCGATGAACGAGGAAAAAAACATCGGCCAGGTGCTCTCCGAACTCCCCGATGGTCTGCACGAGGTGATCCTGGTCGACGGCAACTCGAAGGACAACACGATCGAGGCCGCCCGCCAGGCCTACCCGGAGATCCGGGTGACCAGCCAGAGCGGCCGCGGCAAGGGAGACGCCTTCCGCACCGGCTTCGCCGCCGTCACTGGCAACCTCGTCGTCATGCTCGACGCCGACGGCTCCGCTGATCCGGCCGAGATCATCCGCTTTGTTGAGGCCCTCGAGGCCGGCGCCGACTTTGCCAAGGGCTCCCGCTACATGGACGGCGGCGGCAGCGCTGACATCACCAAGCTGCGCAGCCTCGGCAACAGCGTCCTCAGCGGCACCGCCAACATGTTGCACGGGACCGAGTTCACCGACCTCTGCTACGGCTACAACGCCTTCTGGGCCCGCTGCCTCCCCTTCATCTCGCTCGACGTCCCCGGCTTCGAGGTCGAGACGCTGATCAACCTGCGGATGGCCTCCGCCGGGATGAAGATCGTCGAGGTGCCGAGCTACGAGAAAGAGCGGATCCACGGTGAGAGCAACCTGAAGACCTTCCGCGACGGCTTCCGCGTCCTCGGCACGATCTTCCGCGAGGCCCGCCGCCGTCGCAGCCTCCGCCAGCACCCCGACGCGAGCGCCGCCACGGTGTCCGAGCGCGAGCGCGCGCAGGCCGCTGCCTGAGCTGCGACCGCTAATCGGCCTTAAAGCAACCCCCGCGCCTCCGCCGCCCCCGTTAGCCTCGCGGGCATGAGCAACGGGGAGCCCCGAACAGACCCCGACCGGGAAGCCAACGCGCTCCTGGGAGCGGCGGTCGCCGAGCTGCGCCGGCAGGCGGGCGTCACCCAGGCGCAACTGGCCGAGCGGGCGCAGCTGCAGGCGCAGGAAATCGCCGCCCTGGAGGCAGGCGAGCTGGAACCGACCTGGGGAGACCTGCGCCGGATCGCCTACGCCCTCGAGGTGCCGCTGCCGGAGCTGCTGGCGCGGGCTGAAGGCTAGGTAGACGAAGCGCCGGCTACTGCGGCGGCTGGATCGGGCTGGTCTCGATGCCGCCGTACCAGTTGGGGCGGTAGGCGTAGGGCCGGACACCGGCACGGAACGCCTGGCCGTCCTGGGGGCGGCGCTCGATCGGCCAGTGGGTGCCGCGGTCGTCGACGTCGTACCAGACGACGGCGCGGATCTTGCGGTAGCGATGGCGCAGCTTGTCGAGCATGTCCCGGATCCAGCCCGGCTTGTCGCCGCCGCGATCGTTCGAGGCCACCTCGGGCAGCATCATCGGCTTCCCCGGCGCGATCTGGGTGACGACTTCCCTGTAGGTGCGGTGGAAGACCTGATTGAAGGTCTGCCAGCCGGGTGAGCCGAAGTGTTTGCCCCAGTTGAAGCCGTCGAGCCCGGTCCAGTCGACGTATTCGTCCCCAGGGTAGAGCTCCCGTAGCGGGGTCAGCTTGCCGTACTGGTCGACGTTCGGGCACCAGATCCAGGTCGCGTTGGTTGCCCCGACCGCGGTGAAGATGTCGTGAACGTGGCGCCAAGCGGCGACGTACTGGTCGGCCGAGTTGCCGTTGACGCCGATGCCCCAGGGGAACCAGAAGCCGTTCATCTCCCAGTTGAAGCGGAGGAAAAAGGGGTGGCCCCATTCCTTCGCCTTGCGGGCGAATTCCTCGATGTAGGCGTCGTAGCGACCGCTGGAGACGGCAGCGAGGGAGAAGTCCGGCTGGACCAGTTGCGGCGGGCTGGAGCCGGAGTTCCAGCTGAGGACGGGGATCGCCCCGTAGCTGCGGATGCTTTCCAGAGGGGTGTCGGGAAAGCTCGTCATCGCGCAGCCGCCGCTGCCGCATTCGGCGAAGGGAGTGCCCAACTCGACCAGCGAGAGGCCCTTGCCGGCGAGTTCTTCGAAGCGGTAGACCGGGCTCATGTCCCAGGGGGCCGCGGTGCCGGTCATCTGGCTGCCGATCTGCGCCCCCCAGTAGAGCGAGGTGGGAGGCCGCTGCGCCGCCGAGGCGCCTGACGCCGGGAGCAGGGAGACGCCTATGAGGCAGGCCAGCGCGGCGAGATCAGCGCGGCGCTGGGATCGGGCTGCTCGCCAGTTCGCCAAAGCGGTTCCCTGCATAGATGCCCTTTCGGACGCCGGCGGCAAATGCCTTCGCCGCGTTAGGAGATGTCTCCAGCGGCCAGTCGATGTTCCGGTCCACGGTGTTGAAGTAGACGAGCGCCCGGACCTTCGGGTACCGGCGCGGGACTTCCCCGAACATTTCCTTGATCCAGAGCGCCTTCTTGCCCCCAAACGAACTGGTCCCCAGCTCGCCCAGCATCATCGGCTTGCTCGGGGCGATTTTCTTCGTCACCAGTTCGTAGGCGGGATCGAAGATCTGGGTGAAGCTGCGCCAGGGCCGCGGGTTAACCGGGTTCTTGCCCCAGTTGTAACCGTCGAGGCAGGTCCAGTCGACGTAGGAATTACCCGGGTATAGGCGCTTCAGCCGCTGGTTGCGCAGGCGCTTTTCCGTATCCGCATAAGGGCACCAGACCCAGGTGGCGTTGGTGGCCCCTACCGCGGTGAAGATGTCGTGGACGCGGCGCCAGGCGGCGACGTACTGGCCGGGGTAGTTGCCGTTGCCACCCTCGTACCAGGGGAACCAGTTGCCATTCATCTCCCAGTCGAAGCGGAGGAAAAAGGGGTGCCCCCAGCTACGGGCTTCTTCGGCAAATTCGCGGACGTAGGTGTCATAGACGCCGTTGATCACGTTGCTGAGCTGGAAAGCCGGTTGGGCGGCCGAAGTTCGCGGTGAAGATTCAGACCCCCAGCTGAAGAGTGGGATCGCCCCGTAGTTGCGGACGTTGTTCATCGCTTCGATCGGAAAGCGATACGGAGCGCAGGGGCTGACGTTGCAGTCCTGCCACGGCGAGGAGAACTCGATCAGCGAGAGGCCTTTGCCGACCAGCTGTTCGAACTGGGCCACCCGGTTCATGTCCCAGGGCGTGTCCCGCGGCTGCGAGGAATCGCTGATCCAGGCGCCCCAGTAGAGCGGCTTCGGCTTCGCCTTGCGGTGCTTTGCGGTCGGCGCGGGCTTGCCGGCGGCGCCGGCGGCTGCAGGCAGCAGCGCGCAGCCCAGCACTGCCAGGAGCAGCAGGACGACAAATCGGGCCCCGCGAGGGCGCTTGGGGTGGGACCGCGGAGACAGAGCGGTCAGTGTAGGGAACCGCGCCGCGGTCATCGGAGGGCGGCTCAACTCGGCGGCTGGATCGGGCCGTTGGGCAGCTCGCCGTAGTTGGCGCTGACGTAGGAGGACTGCCCGATGCCTTCGGCGAAGGCCGCGGTGGCGTTGGCCGAGCTCTCGATCGGCCAGTCCATCCCGTCGTCGAATTTGTCGAACCAGAGCAGGGCGCGGACCTGGGGGTATTCGGCGGGCACTCGGGCGAGGGCGTCGCGGATCCAGGCGGCCTTGTCGCCGCCCTGCTCGCTCGAGCCCATCTCGCTGATCATCAGCGGCTTTGAGGGAGCGATGTCCGCAGTGATCGCTTCGTAGCTGTCGGCGAAGAGCTCGTCGAAGCTGCGCCAGCCGCGGGGGGAGGCGGGGTTGGTACCCCAGTTGTAGCCGTCGAGGCCGGTCCAGTCGACGTATTCGTCGCCCGGGTAGAGCGAGGCGAGGTTGGTCATCGAGCCGGCCGGATCGACGAACGGGCACCAGACCCAGGAGACGTTGGTGGCGCCAACCGCGGCGAAGATGTCGTGGACGTGGCGCCAGGCGGCGACGTACTGGCCGGAGGTGTTGCCGTTGACCCCCTCGGCCCAGGAGAACCAGTCACCGTTCATCTCCCAGTTGAAGCGAAGGAAGAAGGGGTGGCCCCAGTCGCGGGCTTCTTCGGCGAATTCGCGGATGAAGCTGTCGTAGCGGCCTTCGATCACGTCGCCGAGCTGGTAGTCGGGCGAGTTGACGTTGGAAGGGATCGCCTGCGAGCTCCAGCTCAGCACCGGGATCGAGCCGTGGGAGCGGATGCTTTCCATCGGGTCGTGTGGGAAGGGGTAAAACGAGCATTCAGAACTGCAGTCGGCAAAGGGCTGGAAGAAATGGACCAGCGAGGCCGACTTGCCGGCCTCGTTCTCGAAGGTGGTCAGGGCTGACATATCCCAGGGCGCCTGTTCGCCGGTCACGTGGTCGCCGATCGCCGCTCCCCAGTAGAGGGGCTCGGGCGTGCGGCTGGCCTCGGCCGGCTTGCGAGCGCAGCGACGGCGGATACCGTTGGGGTTGATCCGCTTGGCCCGCCCGCTGACCCGGCCGCGAACGCAGGTTTTAACTCCGCCAAGCGCCCGCGCCTCGGCCAGCTTCGCGTGCTTGCGCGGGCCGAGACCCGGCTTGCCTGAACTGGCCAGGGCGATGCCGGCGCTGAGCAGGAAGATCGCGGCTGCCGCCCAGAGAACCCGGACGGCGAAGTGGCTGGGAGAACGTTTGGCCATACAGGGCCATCGGCTCCCTGGCCACTTGTTTCAGCGACCGTCCACCCACCTGGACATATGTCCAGGTGGGCTTGAAATTAGGCGCTCAGCTAAGCGGCTGAATGGTGTTGACGCTGAGGCTGCCGAAGGTGTTGCCGACGTAGGCGGAGTTCTTGATGCCTTCGGCAAAGGCGCTGCTGGCGGTGCCCGAGGTCTCGACCGGCCAGTCCATGCTGCTGTCGAATTTGTCGAACCAGAGCAGGGCGCGGATCTTGGTGTATTCGGTCGGCACTTTGGCCAGCATGTCCTTGATCCAGGCCGCCTTCGAGCCGCCGTACTCGCTGGAGGCGATCTCGCCGATCATCATCGGCTTGCTCGGCGCCACCGTTTCCACCAGGTAGCGGTAACTCGCGCGGTACAGTTCGTCGAAGCTCTGCCATTTGCCGGGGCGGGCGGGATTGGTACCCCAGTTGTAGCCGTCGAGGCCGGTCCAGTCGACGTAGGCGTCGCCGGGGTACTGCTTGCTGGTTGCCTGCTGGAAGTTCGAGAAGCTGCCGTTCCAGCTGACGTTCGGGCACCAGACCCAGGTCGCGTTGGTGGCCCCTACCGCGGTGAAGATGTCGTGGACGTGGCGCCAGGCGGCGACAAATTCACCGGACTGGTTGCCGTTGACCCCCTCCGACCAGGGGAACCAGTTGCCGTTCATCTCCCAGTCGAAGCGGAGGAAGAAGGGGTGGCCCCACTGCTTCGCCTTGCCAGCCCATTCGCGGATGTAGGTGTCGTAGCGGCCGGCGATGATGTCGGAGAGCTGGAAGTCAGACTCGTTGACGTTGGAGGGGATCGACTCCGAATCCCAACTGATCACCGGGATCGAGCCGTTCTTGCGGACGTTTTCCACCGGGGTCCAGGGGAAGTTGTAGAAGCTGCAGGAACTGCTGCCACAGTTCGCCCAGGGCTGGAAGAAGTGGACCATCGAGGGGGCGCGGCCGGCCGTTTCTTCGAACTTGGTCAGCGCGGTCATGTCCCAGGGGGCCGGGGTGCCGGTGAACTGGTTGCCGACGGTGGCGCCCCAGTAGACGGGGCCACTGGAGCCGGCGCCGGGCAGCGGTTCCGGGGTGGGTTCGGGGGTCGGTGCGGGTTCAGGCGCGGGGACCGAAGCGGCGTTGGAGACGTTCACGGTGACGCTCGTCGTCGCCTTCACGCCTTTGGAGCCGTAGGCGGTGGCGCTGAGAACGTGCTTGCCGTTGGCGAGCTTGGTGGTGTCGAGGCTGCCACTGTAGGGAGAGGAAGAATCGGTGAAAAAGGCGCTGCCGTCGACGACGAATTCGACCTTGCTCGGGGCGCCGGCGGTGACACCGACTTCCCAGGCGATCGTGCCGGAGACGGTGGTGCCGTTGACCGGCGCGAGGGTGGAAAGCGTGAGGACTTCCTTGCTGCTGCCGGTGGTCTTGGTGGTGCCGCTGCTGGTACTGGTGGTCTTGGTGGTTCCGCTGGTGGTTGCCGAGCTGGTGGTCTTGGTGCCACCCAGGGCCTTGCCGGGGCCGACGCCTTCGGCGGCAAGGGCACTCGGGGCGAACAGCACGGCGAGGACGAAGACGACGGTGAGGGCTTTAGTCAGGAGTCGAGTGGGAGCCATTGCCCGGCTCGCATCGACTCGCCCCCCCTAGCGATTCACTGTCACCTGCGGGAGCTGGACGTTCGTCCGTCGGCGGCAACTCGCTCACTGGACGTTACGCCGACGATCGGCACCCCATTTTTGAGTAGCGACGCGTAGAGGTCGAGCAGGGCGGCGGCGCAATCGTCCCAGCTGGTGAGGCTCGGTGCCCGCTCTGGCTGCGGCTTTGCCAGCTCCTCGAGTGCCGCTGCGGCAATCTGCTGGGGGGTCGAGTCGAGCGGGATCGCCCGGCCGAGGCCCTCCTCGGCGATCTCTGAGAGGCCGCCGGCGTCGGCAACGAGCAGCCGGCGGCGGGCGGCCGCGGCCTCTAGGGCGACCAGGGGATGGCTCTCGAACTCGCTCATCAGGACGACCAGGGAGACGCCGCCGAGCAGCGCCGCCATCGCCCCCGGATCGCCGGCCGGGACGCTCGTCACCTCGACGCGGTCGCCGAGGCCGAGCTCCTCCGCCTGACGCCGCAGCTCCTCTTCGTAAGGGCCCTTGCCAACGATCAGCAGCCGCGCCTCGGGCTCGCGCTCGAGCACGAGGGGGAAGGCTTCGAGCACGCGGTGATGGCCCTTGTAGCGCTCGAGCCGGCCGATCGAGGCAAGGGTCGGCGTCACCGGCTCGCCGGCAGCAACGTCGCCGGCGGAGAAGCTGAGGTCGGTGCCGTTGGGGATGAAGGCGAAGCGCTCCGGCGGCACCCCGAGCAGCGCCCCGTAGCGCTCGATCTCGAAGCGGGCGATCGCGACCAGCCGCGCCGCCCGGCGCAGCAGCGGCGCCAGCAACCGCATCTGCAGGCCGCGGGCCTGGTTGCGGTGTTCGAGCGAGTGGCCGCCGCCGTGGAAGGTGACGACGTAGGGAATCCGCAGCACCAGCGCCCGCAGCATCGCCAGCGGGGCGACCAGCGTGTGGTAGCTCTGGACGTGGACGAGGTCCCACTTCTCCCGGCTCATCGCTCGCCAGAGGCCGGGGGCGAGGTACCAGTCGCGGCCGCGTGGCCAGGCGCGCAGGGTGCGGATGCGGACGCCCTCGTGGACCTGCTCGCCGGCGCCGTCGGCCTCCGGGTCGGTGCAGATCACCTCGACCTCGACGCCGGCAGCGGCCATCCGGGTGCTCACCTCGCGCACGTGCCGCTCCACCCCACCCTGCTCGAGGGGGCTGCGCGGGGTCACCATCAGGATCCGCGGCGCGGCGCCGTTGGAGCTGGGATGGGCGGCGTCGGTCTCGTCCGGCTTGGCGAGGCCGGTGCGGACCCGCAGGTAGTCGGTCGTGGTCGCGGCCAGACCGACGAAGATCATCGTTGCCCGGCCGAGCCCACTGGCGTCGCCCTTGAAGACGGCGCCGAGGTCGCGGAGGACGCCGAGCGGCAGGGTTCGCCGCACGTAGGAACGCTCGGAGGAGAGCCCGTCCTGCGTCCCCACCATGCCGCTGAGGACCGCCTTGGAGCGGCCCTCGGCGCGGCAGCGGTCGAGGAAGTAGCGGACCTTGCCGCGGGCGGGTGGCACCACGTGTTCGACCGCAGCGGCGGGGTCGTAGAGGATCGCCGCCTCGGGCCAGCGCTGGTGGACGCGGATGCTGAGGTCGGTCTCCTCGCAGCCGACCGGCAGGGTCCCGACCCGGCCGAGGTCGTGGCTGAAGCCGCCGACGTCGATCAGCGGTTGACGACGGAAGGACATGTTGGCGCCGACCAGGTTGCGCACCGGCTCCAACTGCTGCGGCATCCCCGAGTGGGTGCAGCCGATGACCCAGTCGAACTCGGGCGGGAACCACCCCGGCTTGCCCTCAAGCCAGCGCGGGCTCACCATCCCCCCCGCCCCCAGCACCTGCGGGTCGGCGTAGGCGGCGGCGAGGCGCTCGAGCCAGTCGGGGGCAGCGATCGCGTCGTCGTCGAGGAAGGCGACGACGTCGCCCGTCGCCTCGGCGACGCCGCTGTTGCGGGCTCCGGAGAGGCCCTTGCGCTCGCGGTTCTCGACGATCTTCAGGTCCGGCCAGAGGCCGCGGACCTCCTCGAGCAGCTCGGGGGCGTGATCGATGACGAGGACGATCTCGTGGGCGGGCCGGGTCTGGGCGCGCAGCGAGTCGACCGATTCGCCGAGGACCTCGAGTCGATCCTGGGTGAAGGCGCAGACGACGACCGAGATCGTCGGAGCCGCGTCAAAAGCTGGGGTGCCCGGCACCGCGCGGATTCTGCCACGGCCAGGTCCTCTACGACAAAAGACTGACAAATCGACCCCGGGCCACGTTGACGGGTTGAAGATGCTGCGCGAACCAGTCGAGCAGACGACGGCGGTCGTGGGCCGCCGCCTCTGGCCCACCGTTGCCGCGGCAACCCTTTTGCTGTTCGCCACCCGCGCCCTTCTCTCGCTGATCCGCAGTGGCCCGGTCCTGGTCGCCGACGAGATGGGTTACCTCGGCAACGCGCGGGCGCTGGTCGGCGGGGTCGACGCGCAGATGCAACTGGCGCCCTTTTACCGGGGCGGCTACTCGCTGCTGATTGCGCCGCTGCTCGAGCTCTCCTCCAGCCCGACCACGCAATACCACCTGGTGCTCCTCCTCAACGCCGCGCTGGCGGCCTCGGTACTGCCGCTGCTCTACCTCCTGCTCAGCCGCTTCGCTGGGGTGCCACCGCGGGTCGCCCTGTGGGCGTCCCTGGCGGGCGCGGTCTATCCGGCGGTCACCGCCCTTTCGCAGGTGGCGATGTCGGAGAACGCGCTCTTCCCGCTCGTCTGCGTTTGGCTGATCTGCTTCGCCGGCCTGCTCGAGAGCGACGCCCGCCGTTCGCAGCTGCTCTGGGCGATCGCGCTTGGGGGGGCGACGGGCGGGCTGTGGCTGGTCCACAACCGGATGATCGTCGCGGTGGTCATCGCTGTCGTCGGGATGGGCTGGCTCGCCTACCGGCGCCGCATCGGGCCCGCGGCCCTCGTCGCCGGCCTGGTGACGATCGCCTGCTTCTTCGTCGGCACCCACTTCCTCGACTCCTTCGTCACCGACCACAACTACGGCGGCAGCGCTCCCGACGAACTCACCTCACGGATGGACGAGCTGCTGCGGTTCGTCGGCATCCGCACCGCGCTCGCCAACCTGCTCGGCCAGACCTGGTACCTGCTGGTCGCGACCTTCGGCCTCGCCGCGGTGGTGCTCGGCAACTTGCTCTCGCGCCGCAACGACGATGAGGAGAGTCCCCCCGACCTGTCCCGGCCGATCGTCGCTGCGCTCCTGGCCCTGACCGGACTGCTGCTGCTGATCTCCGCCTCCGCTTTCCCCGAACGGACCCGGCCCGACATGCTGATCTACGGTCGCTACGTCGAGGTCGTCTCCCCCGCCCTAATCGCCTTCGGCGTCGCCGCCCTTGCCCGCGCCCGGGCGCCCCGCGCGGTCGTTTGGCCGCTGGCCGGCTTCGCCGCCCTCACTGCGCTCGTCGTCCTGATCCGGGTCACCGCCTCCGACCCCGATCCCGCCAACCGCTGGAACATCACGGCGCTGCCGTTCGTGACGATGCAGCTCGGCGCCGCGGTGCTAATCGGCGCCGCCGTCGTCGCTCTGATCGGCGCGGCGCTGCTGCGCTCGGCGTCCTCCCGCAGTCTCGGGGCGCTGGGGCTGGTCGCGCTCGCGCTCTTCGGCGCCGTCGTCCTCTACAGCGCCTGGAATCCCGTCCGCAGCAGCGAGCGGGCGGTCTACCCGGGCGGCTGGAGCAGCCCCCAGGCAGCGGCGGAAGCGAGCGGAGCCGATCGCATCGCCTACGACCTCGACAACTACGAAACGGTCGGGCTCTACGTCTTCCAGTGGTTCCTCCCCGACCAGCGGATCGTTCTCTTCCACGGAGATCGGGAAGCGCCGCCGGCGCCGCTGGTGATCGCCGGTCGCGGGTTCGGCCGCCAGCATCCCGGCACCGGCGCCGAAGCAATCTGGAGCCCGGGCGGCCGGGACCAGCTGCTCTGGCGCCTGCGGGATCGTCAAGCTCAGTAGCCGAGATGGCCTCATCCCCAAGCGCGACGACCCGCCAGGGCCGGCTGCGGACGCACCTCGACGACCGCATGTACCGGACCGGCTACTACCTGATCCTCGGCACCGGTGCCTCCGGCGTGCTCGGGGTCGCCTTCTGGGCGCTGGCGGCGCGCTCCTACAGCGCCCACGTGGTCGGCCTCAGCGCCGCCGCAGTCTCGGCGATCGCCCTGATCTCCGGCATCTGCTCGCTCGGGCTCTCGGCAGTGCTGGTCCGCTACCTCCCGGTCGCCGGGCCGTCCGGCAGGGCGCTGGTCGCCCGCAGCTACGCCCTGACGATCCTGCTCTCGTTCCTGGTCGCCGGCGCCGCCGCCCTCACCACCGACATCTGGTCGCCGAGCCTGGGCTTCCTCGGCGAAGACCTCTGGCCGCTCGCCTTCGCCCTCTCGACCGCGGCGATGACCACCTTCACCCTTCAGGACAGCGTCCTCACCGGCCTCCACAAGGCCGCCTGGATTCCGCTCGAGAACACCCTCTACGCCGCCGCCAAGCTGGTCCTGCTGGCGCTGCTCGCCGGTCTGCTCCCGTTCGCCGGGCTCTTCGTCGCCTGGAACCTGCCGCTGCTGCCGGCGGTCGTCGTCATCAACTACCTGATCTTCCGCCGCCTGATCCCGCAGATGTCGAAGGAGGGCGGGCTCGATCGGCGCAAGGTAATCGCGATGGCCGCCGGCAACTACGGCGGCAACCTGCTCGGCCTGCTCGGCAACATGTACCTGCCGATCCTCGTCGCCAACCGGACCAGCGCCGCCGAGGCCGCCTACTTCTACGTCCCCTGGATGATCTCGCTGACGGTCGAGCTGGTGGCGCTGAACATGATGACCTCGCTGACCGTCGAGGCCGCCCTCGACATGCCGCGCCTGCGCCAGCTCTCGCGCCAGGCCCTGAAGCAGTCGATGCGGCTGGTCGTCCCGGTGGCGGCGCTGACGGCGCTGCTGGCCCCGCTCGGCCTGCTGGTGTTCGGGCGCGAGTACGCCGACGAGGGGACGACGCTGCTGCGACTGCTGGCCCTCGGGGCGATCCCCAACGTGATCGCGGCGCTTGGCGCCGGCGTCGCCAGGATCGAGCACCGGGGCTGGATCGTCACCGCGATCCAGGGCTTCCAGCTCGTCTTCGTCGTCACCCTCAGCGCCGTCCTGCTGCCGGGCGTCGGCATCACCGCGATCGGCATCGCCTGGACCGGCTGCCAGTTCCTGCTGGCGGCGGTCCTGCTGGCGACGATCCTGCGTCCGGTCCTTTTCTCCGATGAGGGCCAGGCGCTGCCGGGCTAGGCCGAGCGCACCGCCCGCCAGGCGATCAGCCGCCGCAGCGCCAGCGTCCCGTTGGCGACCGCGCGGGGACCGATCAGGCCGAGGATCAGCGTCACCCAGGCCTGCGGTTCGAGTGGGCGGCGGCGCAGGGCGGCGACCGCGTAGCGCACGCCTTGCCGGCGCTTGCCGAGCAGGAAGGATTGGACCGAGGCGACCCGCAGCATCGACGTAAACCCGTTCGGGCCCAAGCGGCGCAGGGCCGCTCCGTGCCGCTGCAGGGTTGTCTCCGCCATCCACAGCATGTCCGGCGCGTCGCTGAATAGGCGCGGCACCAGTTCGCTGACCGCGGCGCTGCGCAGCCAGCTGTTGGGGGCGTCGGTGTGCTCGTGGCCGAGTACGTCGTCGACGTAGAGCGTCTGCTCGTTGCTGGCCAGCTCGAGCTCCCAGAGCGTCTCCATCGCGCCGCGGCGGTCGGCGAAGAGCGGCGTCGTCTCGAAGACGGCGCGTTCGATGCAGTGCGTCGCGTCGTTGCCACCCTCAGCCTCCGCCCAGCTGATCCGGCCCTCGTAGCCGATCGGCTCCGGCGGCGTGAAGCCGGGGGTGACCTTGCCGTCGTCCCAAACCAGGCGGCTGCGGACGACCCGGACCCCCACGGGCAATTCGAGGACGATCTCGTGCATCCGCTCCAGCGCCTCGGGGAACAACTCCCAGTCGCTGTCGACGATCACCACCCAGCGACCACTGGAGTTGATGACGCCAGTGTGGCGCGAGGGGGTGATGCCGCGGTTGCGCTCGTGCCTGACCACGCGCAGCCGGGGGTCGTCGTAGCCCTCCAGGGCGGCCAGGGTGGCGTCACTCGAGTGGTCGTCAACGATGATTAGCTCGAAGTCCTCGAAGCTCTGCCCGAGAATGCTGTCGACGCAACGGCAGACGATCTGCTCCCGGTTATAGGTCGGCACGACGACGCTGAAGAAGGGCGATGACATCGCGGAGTCGGCAATCCTAGAGCCCCCGCGGGGCAAGGCTCCGTGCGGGGATCAGGCACGGCAGCGACCTGCCGATCTCTATCTATGCTCAAGCCGATGGAGACCCAGACCGCCCCGCCACCCGCCGCGACCGCGCCCTCGCCGGCCCCCGAGACGATCCGCCTGCAGCCCACGACCGGGTTCAGCCGCGTGCTCTCGCCGCGCGAACTCTGGCGCTACCGCGACCTCGCCCTCCAGATCGCGATGCGCGACATCACGATCCGCTACCGACAGACCGCGCTCGGCGGTGCCTGGGCGGTTCTGCAGCCGATCGGCTTCATGGTCGTCTTCTCGCTGATCTTCGGCAACGTCGCCGGCATCTCCTCGAACGGGCTCCCCTACCCCCTCTTCAGCCTCTCGGCGCTGGTGCCCTGGGTCTTCTTCGCCAACTCGATGCTGCTCGGCTCCGAAAGCCTGGTCGCCAACGCGGGGCTGGTCTCGAAAATCTATTTCCCGCGGATCTTCATGCCGGCCGGGGTGATCGTCGCCGGCTTCGTCGACCTGGCGATCTCGATCGTGATCCTGCTGGCGATCGTGCTGATCTGGGGATACGCGCCGGGGATCGCGATCCTCGCCCTGCCGCTGCTGGTGGCGATCGCCGCGATCACCGCCCTCGGGGTCGGCTCGGCTCTGGCTGCCGTCAACGTCCGCTTCCGCGACGTCAAATACGTCGTCCCCTTCTCGATCCAACTCTGGCTCTTCCTCACCCCGATCGTCTACCCGAGCAGCTCGATCGACGAGCCCTGGCGGACGCTGAGCGCGATCAACCCGATGGTCGGGGTGGTCGAAGGCTTCCGCTGGGCGACGCTGGGAACCGGCGACGCTCCCTGGGACCTGATCGGCATCTCAGCCGTCGCCGCGTCGATCATCCTCGTCGCCGGCCTCGCCTACTTCGACCGCGTCGAGCGCGCCTTCGCCGACTTCGTCTGACCGATGCCCGAGATCGCGATCGAGACCAACGAGCTGGGCAAGCGCTACACCCTCGGGGTGCGGGGCCGCGGCTATGGGACCCTGCGCGAGAGCATCATGTCGGCGCCGCGGCGGCTGCTCTCGCGGGAGAAGCATGAGCAGGGCGACCAACTGTGGGCCCTACGCGACCTCTCGCTGACCGTCCGCAGCGGCGAGGTCGTCGGCCTGATCGGCCACAACGGCGCCGGCAAGAGCACCCTGCTGAAGATCCTCTCGCGGATCACCGAGCCCTCGGCCGGCTACGCCGACGTGACCGGGCGGGTCGGTTCGCTGCTCGAGGTCGGGACCGGCTTCCACCCCGAGCTGACCGGCCGCGAGAACGTCTTCCTCAACGGCGCGATCCTCGGCATGCGGCGCAGCGAGATCCGCGCCCGCTTTGACGAAATCGTCGAATTCGCCGAGCTCGAGCGCTTCCTCGACACGCCGGTGAAGCGCTACTCGAGCGGGATGTCGGTGCGGCTCGCTTTTGCCGTCGCCGCTCACCTGGAGCCGGAGATTCTGCTGGTCGACGAGGTGCTGGCGGTAGGCGACGCCGCCTTCCAGCGCAAATCGCTGGGGAAGATGAACGAGGTCGCGAAGGAGGGGCGGACGGTGATCTTCGTCTCCCACAACCTGGCGATCATCCAGGCGCTCTGCACCCGCGGCATCCTGCTCGAACGCGGCGAAGTCAAAGCCGACGCCCCCATCGTCGAGGCGATCGACAGCTACCTGCGGACGCTCGAGAGCGCCGCCACCGACGACCTGCTGGAGCGGCGCGACCGCGACAACCGCGCCTACGACGAGACCCTGGTGCGGCGGCTGGAGATTCTCGACGCGGGAGGTGGCCCGCCGAACGTCGTCGTCGCCGGCCGCCCGGCCCGGATCGTCATTGACGTCACCGAGCACCTGCCGAAGATGGAGTGCCAGCTGACGATCGTCAACAGCCTCGGGCAGCCAGTCAGCACTCTCGACAGCGAGATGTCAGCGCCGGTCGACGTGCGGGGTCCGGAACCGGGGACGCGCCTCGAGTGCGAGATCGAGACGCTGCCGCTGCTGCCGGGGCGCTACCGGATCGACGTCATCGTCAAAGGCAAGCGCCACATCCAGGACGGGCTGCAGGCGGCCGCCTTTTTCGACGTCGAGCCGGGCGTGGTCGGCGGTCGCCCGATCGCGGTCGAGGCCGACGGCGACGTCTCCCTCCCTCACTCCTGGCGGCTGCCGGCATGAGCGAGCCGACCTTCTCGATCGTCATCACCGCTTACCAGGCCGCCGAGACGATCGCCGCCGCGGTCGATTCGGCGCTGGCCCAGACCCTGCCGGCCGACGAGGTGCTGGTCGTCGACGATGGCTCTACCGACGATCTCGCAGCCGCGCTGCGCCCCTACGAAGGCCGGATCCGGGTGATCCGGCGCGAGAACGGCGGCGGCGCGGCGGCCCGCAACACCGGCGCCGAAGCCGCCCGCGGTGACTTCATGGCGGTCCTCGACGCCGACGACGCCTACCACCCGCGCCGGCTCGAGACGATTGCCGAGCTGGCCCGACAGCGCCCCGAGCTTGACCTGATCACCACCGACGCCCGCCTCGTCGTCGGCGGGGAGGGCGTCGGCACCTTCGCCACCCACACCCCGTTCGTCGCCGATCATCAGCGGACGGCGATCTTCGAGACCTGCTTCGTCGGTGGCTGGCCGGCGATCCGCCTCAGCCGCCTGGAGGCGATCGGCGGCTTCGACGAGAGCTTTCGCATCGCCTACGACTGGGACTGCTGGCTGCGGGCAATCCTCAGCGGCGCCGAGGTCGGCTTCTCCGCCGAGCCCTTCTACGACTACGTCCTCCACGAAGGCAGCCTCTCGGCGAGCCGGGCACCGAGCCTCTGGGAGCGGGCGCGGCTGCTGGAAAAGGCGGCCCGCAACCCGAACCTGCGTGAGAGCGAGCGGCCGGCGCTGGAGCGGGCGCTGCGGATGCACCGCTCCCGCGCCGTGATGGCCGACGTCCAGGACTCTCTCTACGCCGCCACCCCACGGCGGCGCCTGGCCCGCCACGCCCTCTCCCGGCAGCTCGAGCTGCGGGCGCGCGAGACGGCGCTGCTGGCGGCCGCGGCGCCGCCGCTCGCCAGGCGCCTGGTGCGGCAGGACCGGCCGGCCGAGGAGCGCCTGAGCACGAACGGAGGTCGCGGATGAGCGAGGGCCAGGTCAGCGCGCCGACGAAAACTCCGCGCTTCAGCATCGTCATCCCGACCTACGAACGGCGGCAGCGCATCGTCCAGCACGTCGCTGCGCTCGACCGGCAGAGCCTGCGCGACTTCGAGGCGATCGTCGTCGTCGACGGCTCCAGAGACGGGACCGGCGAGGCACTGCGGGCCCTTGACGTCTCCTTCCCGCTGACGGTGATCGAGCAGGAGAACAGGGGGGTGGCCGAGGCGCGGATCGCCGGCGCCGCGGCGGCCCAGGGCGAGATCCTCCTCTTCATCGACGACGACATGGAGGCCGAGCCGGGGATGCTGGCCGAGCACGACGCCTCCCATCGCGAGGGCTACGACTTCGTCCTCGGGGACCTGCCGCTGCACCCCGAATCGCCCCGCAACATCCTTTCCTGGGGCGTCGGCTACTGGGCGGACTCGCGGCGGCAGCGCCTCGAAGCCGCCGGCAACGACCTCGGCATCGACGACCTTCTGACCGGGCAGATGTCGGTCTCGCGGACGGCCTTCGACGCGGTCGGCGGCTTCGACGCCAGCTTCACCCGCGACGGCCTGGTACCGAGCGGCGATGTCGACTTCGGCTACCGGATCCTCAAGGCGGGATACCGGGCCACCTTCAACCCGCGCGCGGTCAGCCTCCAGTACTACGACGTCGATCCCGGGGCCTACCTGCGGCGCGCCTACGACATCGGCGCGTCCGAGCAGGAGCTGGTGATCAAGCATCCCGAGCAGGCGAAGAAGCTCGACCGGGCGCCGGCTTTCCACACCCGCCGCAGCCGCTGGACCTTCGGGGCGCTGGTGGCGGCGCCGAACGCGCTGGCGCGGCCGCTGCGCGAGGCAGTCGCGAAGCTCGTGCGCGGTGGCCGCCACGGTGAACGCCTGCGGCGCCTCTTCTTCGCGATGCGGACGCTCGAATACCGGCGCGGCGCCCGCGCCGCCCGGCGCCAGCTCGGGACCGGCAGCGCCGTCGTCCTCGGCTACCACGCCCTCGACGATCTTCCGGGGGACCCATTCGAGGAGTACGCGGTCTCGGCCGAGAAGCTGGCGGCGCAGCTCGACCACTTCCAGGGGCGCGGCTGGCAGTTCATCGACCTGGGGACGCTGCTGCGGGCGCTTCGGGGCGAGGAGAAGTTGCCGCCGAAGGCGATGCTGATCACCTTCGACGACGCCTACACCGACCTGCTTCAGCGGGGGTTACCGGTGCTGGAGGAGCGCGGGGTTGCCGCCGTCGTCTTCGCCGTCGCCGGCTCGATCGGGGGCGTCAACGAGTGGCGGCGCGAGGGCGCCCGCGAGCTACCGCTTCTGGACGCCGAGGGACTGCGAACGCTGAGCGAGCGCGGGGTCGAGGTCGGGTCCCACTGCCTCACTCACCGCCAGCTGCCGAAGGTGCCCGCGGAGGAGCTCGAGCGCGAGCTGGACGGCTCGGCGGAGGGGCTCCAGAGGCTGGGACTCCCCCGGCCGCGGGCGCTCGCCTACCCGCACGGCGAGTGGTCGAACGGGGTCGCCGAAGCGGTTTTCCGCGCCGGCTACGAGGCCGCCTTCACGGTCGATCCCGGCCGCGCGACCCGCGCCGGCAACCGCTTCGCTCTGCCGCGGATCGAGGTCCTGGCAAGCGACACGCCACTGACGATCCGGGTGAAGATCGCCACCGCTGGCTGGCCGCCGTTGCTGCGCAACCGCATCCTCAGCTACCTGGGGACGCGCCGATGAGGTCGATCCGAGCGAAAGCCGGGGTCTTCGCCCAGCGGCTCGCGCAGGCGATCGGCTGGCGGCTGGTGGTGCCGCTGCTGCAGGCGCGGGCGCGGCGGCGCAAGCTGACCCCGGGGCAGACGACCGTGGTGACGGTCAACTGGAACTCGTGGCCGCAGTGCAAGGTCCTGATCGACGTGGTTCGCCGCCGCAGCCCGGCCGACACGCGGATCATCGTCGTCGACAACGGCTCCGAGGACGACTCGCGGCAGGGGCTCGCCACCCGCGAGAACGTGACCACGATCAAACTGCCGCTCAACGTCGGCCACGAGCTGGCGCTCGACATCGGCGTCCTCCAGTGCGAGACCGAGTTCGTCGTCGTCCTCGACGTCGATGCCTTCCCGCTCCACGACCGCTGGCTCGACGAGCTGCTGACGCCGCTCTCCGCAGGCGCCCGGGTCGCTGGCGCCAGGCTCAACCGCTCCTACGTCCACCCTTGCTGTTGGGCGATGCGGACCGACCGGTTCTTCTCCCGGCGCCACTCCTTCCGCTCCCACTACCAGCCCCGCACTGAGGGCCGCGACGCCTCCGGCGACTCCGGCGAGGTGATCTCCGAACGCGAGGCCCCGGCGCTCCACTTCTTCGAGGTGACGAGCCAGCGCGGCCCCGGCGACGTCGGCACGGTCTTCGGCGACCTCGTCTACCACAACTTCTACGCCACCCGGTTCAACGCCACCGAGGAGGCGACGCTCGACGGCGTCGTCGCCGTCGACGACCCCGCCGCGGCCTGGCAGGAAGCGCTGGAGCGCTACGTCCGGTGAGCGAGGGCGAGCACGGCGCTGGGCGGGCCCCAGGTCAGCCCCCACCACTCCAATCGCGTCGCCAGCGCCAGGAAGGGAAAGGCGAGCAGGCGCACCGGCAGGGCCGTGCCTTTGATCCGGTCGCGGATCTCCTGCGCGGCGGCGGCGAGACTGCGATAGGTGGGCCGCATCGCCACCGGCTCGAGCCCCGCGTCCCGCAGCATCTCTGCCAGCTCCTCTTCCCCGTAGCCGTGCCGCACCTCCTCGCGCCAGATCCCGGAGCTGCCGGGGAGGACCGGCTTCCAGTCGCTCCTCGGGACCTGCAGCGCCAGCAAGCCGCCGGGGCGCAGGGCGCCGGCCATCGTTGCCAGAGCGCTCTTGTCGTCGGGAATCTCGTGCAGGCACTCGAGGGCGACGACGGCGTCGAAGCCCGATTGCGGCAACGGCTTGGTCAGGTCCGCGGCTTCAAAGTCGACGTTGCCAAGGCCACGACCGCGCGCCCGCGCCCGGGCGCCGCTGAGCATGTCGTCGCGACGGTCGAGGCCAAGGATGCTCCAGTCCCGGTGCCGCTTGGCCAGCGCCAGCGAGAGCAGGCCGTCACCGCAGCCGGCGTCGAGCAGGCGCAGCGGCTTGCCCGCCGCCTCCTCGCTCAGCACCTGGTTGGAGAGGGCAAGCCGCAGGCGCCGCGAGGGCGCCATCAGCGCGATCCGCTCCTCCAGCACCGCCTTCGCCGTCGCCAGGAGTCCCATCGCCGCATCATTCCCGATCGCTCGGCGGCGCCCCGGTGAGCGTGGACTGGTGCGACGCCCCCTGGCGCACGCGCCTGCTGCGGCGGCTGCGGCTGCCGTCGGCGCTGCTGCGTCCTCTGGCGGCCGTCTTCCCTCAATGGGCTGAGCTGGCCCGTGACCTCGGCTACTGGCGGCAGGTGCGCCGCGAAGCGACGGCTGCAGAGTGGAGGCGCCTCAGCAGCTCCTACTCCGTGCTCGTCTACCACCGCTTCGCCGGTGAGCTGAAACCCGGGCAGGAGCGGATCGACATCTCGCCGCGGCGCTTCCGGCGCCAGCTGCGGGCCCTGCGGCTGCTCGGCTTCCGCCCGCTCAGCCCCGAGCAGCTCCTCGCCTTCCACCGCGGCGACGGTGAGATTCCAGGGCGGGCCTTCGTCCTTACCGTCGACGACGCCACCGCCGACAGCGTCGAGCCGCTGCGCGAAGCCGCCGGCTGGAAACCGCAGCTCTTCGTCCCGACCGCCGAGCTCGGCGCCAGCGCCCACTGGATCGACGGGGAGCCGGTGGCGACCTGGGAGCAGGTGGCGGAGCTGGCCGCGGCGGGAGTGGCGATCGGCTCTCACACCCGCCACCACCGCCGCCTCAGCGAGCTACCGGCACCGGTGCGGGAGGTCGAGCTGGCCGGCTCACTGGCCGATCTGCGCGAGCGCCTACCGAAATCGCTGACGGTGATCGCCTACCCAAACGGCGACCACGACGACGCGGTCTGCGAAGCAACGGCAGCGGCGGGGTACGAGCTCGGCTTCACCACCGAAAAGGGCCGCAACGGCGCCCGCACCGATCCCTTCCGCCTGCGCCGGGTCAGCATCCACGGCGCCGACGGCGCCCTGGCCGCGATCTGGAAGGTGACGACCGGCGAGGCCCTGCCGCGGCTCTGGCTGCGCCTGCGCGGCTGAGTTCAGCCGGCCGGGCGCTCGAGCTCCTCGAGCAGGAGCCCGAGGAAGGGGGCTTGGCGGAGGTCCTCGATCGACGGCTCGCCGGCGGCGGCGAGGCGGAGGTGCTCGTGGTCGGAGCGGCAGTGGACCATCCAGCAAAGTTGGCGCAGGGCCGGCACTAGGGCTGGGTCGATGCCGAGCGCCTCGCAGTAGCGGGCGGCCGCGGCGGCGGCGATGGCACCGTAGGGCGTCGAGGGGTCGAGCAGGCGCCGATAGGAGTCGCGGGTGCTTCCGTCCTCCAGCGCTTTGTCGAGGACGAAGGCGGCGTTGGCGAGGAAGTAGACGAGGTCGAGACCAGGCAAGCCGTGCGGCTCGGCCGACTCCCAGTCGAGAAGGGCGGGAAGGTCGCGCGCGGCGAGGACCAGGTTCCAGGGAGAGCAGTCGCGGTGCTCGCAGACCACCGGCAGCCCAGCGACAGCCCCGACAGCGGAGCGCAGTGCCTCCAGCTGGTTCGGCCCTAGTGCCGGGCCGAAGTGCGCTTCAAAGAACTCGAGGTGCTCGTCGAGCGTCGTCCGCTCGCCGCCGGCCTCCGCCCCGTCGCCGGCCAGCTCGATCAGTAGGTCGGTCACTCGGCGGGCCATCTCCGGAAAGCTCTTTGGGGTCAGGCGGTCGAGCATCGAGTCGCCGTTGATCGCCCCCTCGGCCACCCCCTCGCGGCCGCTGCGCCGCAGGCGCTCGCGGAAGTCGGGGACCCCTTCGACCTCCGGCCGCGCCTCGGCCAGGTGGGCGAGCATCGTCGCCTCGCGCTCCAGCCCCTCCTCAGCCTCCGGCACCCGGGCGAATTTCGTCGCCGCGGGCGGGCGCAGGCTTCCCGGCTCGAACTCGAGTCCGACGACCTTGTTGATGCTGCGGTGGCCGCCGGTCAGCAACATCGGCGAGCGGTCGCCTTCCGCGCCCTCCCCCCCGTCGCCGGGAAGCCGGGCGATCACGTACACCGGCGCCAGGGCGCCAACCCGGGCAGCCCATCCCCAGATGCGTCGTAAGCCGGTATCGACCGCGGTCTTCGCCGGCCGCTTGGTGAGCATGTGGGTGACCGCCTCGCGCGAATCGAGCGGCAGCCAGAACTGCGGCGTCCGGCTCGGCTGCGGTCCCGGCCAGTAGATCCTCACGTCAGCGAAGCCGGCCCGCTGCAACCGCCGCTTCGCCCGCCGGGGACCGGCCAGGCGCGGTGACCACCACCGGCAGACAACCTCGCCGCCCGGCGCCAGCGCGTCGCGGACCAGGCGCACGGACGACCGGGTGGGGAAGCCGGCGACGACGACCTCGGCCTCGCCCGGCCCGGCCGGGTCCGAGACCAGCCGCAGGGCGTCTGAGTCGCGGCCGGGCGCGAGGTCGATCACCCGCGGCGGATCCTGGCGGCGCAGCAGGAAGCGCCAGTCGACCTGGCGCAGCTGCGCGTTTCGCTCCGGCTCGCGCAGGTCGGAGTCGAGCGGCCTGGCGCCGAGTGGACGCTCGCTCATCGCAAGAGCTCCTCGTAGACGCCGCTGACCCGGACGGCCATCCTGGCCCGGGTGAAGTTCTGCTCGACCCGCTGGCGAGCCTGCGTCCCGAGTTGCCCGCGGAACTCGGAGTCGCCAAGCAGCCGGCGCAGCGCCGCCGCGAGGGCACCGGAGTCGCCAGGGGGCACGAGCAGACCGCTGCGGCCGTCCTCGATCAGCTCTTCGGTGCCGCCGATCGCCGAGCTGACCACGGCGCGGCGCGCCGCCATCGCCTCCATGACCGCCAGCGAGGTCCCCTCATATAACGACGGCAGGGCGAAGACGTCGCAGGCGGCAAGCAGCTCCGGAACGTCGTCGCGGCGGCCGAGGAACCGCACCCGCTCTCCGACGCCGAGCTGGTCTGCCAGCCCTTCCAGGCGCGCCCGTTCCGGCCCTTCCCCGGCCAGGGCGAAGACCGCATCCGGCACTTCCGCGGCCGCCCCGAGCAGGACCGGGAGGCCCTTCTGCTCGCTCAGCCGGGCCGAGGTGAGGACCAGCGGCCGCTCGCCCGCGCCGAGCTCTTCGCGCAGCCGCGGAGATCCCTTGCCCCCGAAGCGCTCGACTTCGACGGCGTTGTGGACGACCTCGATCTTGCCGGCCGGCCACCCCCAGTCGTCAACTAGGCCGGCGGCGATCTCGCGCGAGACGGCGAGGTAGCGGTCGACCCGACCCGCCAGCAGCCGCAGCTGCAGCCGGGTCGAGCGGTCGGGGACGTAGGTGGAGATCACCTGGACCGTCCCCAGCACGGCCCGGACGCCGGCCAGGACAGCAGCGGCGAGGCCCCACTTCGCCGCCACCGGCGAGCTCATATGCGCGTGGAAGACATCGGGCCGCTCCCGCCGCAGCAGCCGCCGCAGCTCCGGCACCTGCCTGGCGCCGGCCAGCCCGAGCGGCAAGGGCGCGATCGTTCGCACCGGGACGTCCGCCGCTTCGGCCCGTTCGCGGATCGGCTCGACCCCGGAGGCGTCCTCGAGCAGCAGGGTCGGCTGCCAGGCGTCTCGGTCGAGCGCTTCGAGCAGCATCAGCATCGCGTTCTCGGCCCCGCCAAGGACACGGCTATCGGTGTAGAAGAAAGTAGATCGGGCCATGGTGCAAATCGCGGGCGAGCTCAGCCAGCTCGCCACGGTCCTCTGATTCGGCAAGGGCGGCGTCCGCCCCTGCCCAGAAGGCGTAATCGAGGGCGGCACGGTAGAAGAGCGGCGAGCGCCAGGCGCCGAGGCGCTCCAGTAGCGAAGCGACCGCGAAGACCACGGCCGCGGTAGCGGGCAGCCGCCGCGTCGCCGCCAACAGCAGCGAGCGCACCGCCAGCCAGGGCTGCGAGCTGTCATCTGGGGCGGCGAGGCGCAGTTCACCGAAGACCTGCGGGTGGCGGCGGGCCAGGTGCACGGTCGTCCGCCCTTTCGCCAGGGTGTCGCGCTGCAGGCCGCCGAAGTCCTTGTCGTAGGTCTGATGGGCGAGCGCCCGCGGGTCGTAACCGAGCTCGACCCCGGCGGCGCGCAGCCGCAGCGCCAGCTCGACGTCCTCGTTGCCGTAGATGCCGAAGGACTCGTCGAAGCCGCCGGCCTCCCCCATCACCTCGGCCCGCAGCGAGGCGTTGCCGGTATAGAAGGAGCGGGTGCGGCCGAGGTGCTCGGGGTCCTCGGCGAGCCGCTGCAGGTGGAGGTCGAACTTCTCCTTGACGTAGTGGGCGGCGCGCGGGCTACCGGGCTCGAGCTCGACTGGGACCGCGCCGAGGACGCAGCGGCGAGAGCCAGCCGGGTGGTGCGAGCGGTGCCGCTTGACGAACTCCGGCACGACCTGCATGTCGTCGTCGAGGACGATCAGGACTTCGCCGCGGGCCGCGGCGATCGCGGCGTTGCAGGCGGATGCCCTGCCCCGCCCGGCCGGCTCGACCCGGCGCAACTCGTAAGGCGGGGAGAAGTCGTCGATCATCTCGGCGCTGCCGTCGCTGCAAGCGTCGGTGGCGACAACCACCTCGTAGCTTGACGGCTCGACCGACTGCTCCCGCAGCGACTCGAGCGTCCGCCGCAGGGTCTCGCGCCGCTGGTGGGTCGGGATCACCACCGAGACCGCAGGGCTAGCCACCGCCTGCTCCCCCGCGGCCCGCGACCGCCTCCTCGTAGACGGCGGTCATCCGCCGCGCCCAGGGATCAGGCCCGAGGTAGCGCTCGGCAAACTCCCGCGCCCGTGCCCCCAGCTCGCGACGGCGCGCATCGTCAGCGAGCAGGGCCGCGGTTGTCGCGGCGATCTCGCTCTCGTCGGCGGCAATCGCCAGCGGCGGCTCCTCGTCGAAGCAGTCATAGCCCTCGCGGCCGCGCGGCGTGGTGACAACGGCCTTGCCGGCCGCCATCGCCTGCAAGACCTTCATCCGCATTCCGCCCCCGGTCCGCACCGGCGCCAGCACTACCGCCGCCTCTTCGAGATGGGGAATGACGCTGGGAGCGTCGGCGATCACTTCTACCCCGGGCCCGGCGAGTCCGGTGATCTCCGGCGGCGGCGCAGTGCCGACGATCCGCAGCCGCGCGGCCGGGAAATCGGCCCGCACCGCCGGCATGATCTCGCCGGCCAGCCAGTGGGCTGCGTCGCGGTTCGGGGCATGAGCGAAGTGACCGACGAAGAGCACCGTCCCGCTGACCTCGCGGCCGGGGTCCGCGGCCGGCGACAGCTCGAGACCGAAGGGGTCGACCCGCACCCGCGGGCCGACCTCCGGCGCCAGCTCGGCCAGGGTCTCCGCATCGCGGCGGCTGAAGACTTCGACCAGGTCGAATTTATTCCAGGCGCGGCGCTGAAACCCAGCCCAGCGACGCCAGTCGATTTCGCCGAAGGCCCAACCCGGCCAGCCCCCCGGCGAGGCAGGCGGCCGGGTGAACGGCCGCGGGCGCAGCACCTCGTGGTGGGTGAAGACGCTCGGCAGCCCGGCGGGATAGCGGAAGACCGACATCGCGCTGTCCTCGATCGCGACAACGTCGAAGTCGCGCTCGCCGGCGAGTCGGTCGAGGATCGCCTGGATCCCGGGGTCGGCATACCAGACGGTCCGCCACGGCCAGGGACCGCGCGCCCACTTCGTCGCCATCCGCAGCTGCCGGCGCCGCCGCCGACCGCCCGGCGGTGGCCGCCGCCGATCGGCGGCGAAGACCTCGACCTCGCCACGCAGCCGCTCGACCGTCTCCGCGTGCCCCGGCTCGTCGCCGACGGCGGTCACCAGCGTCACCTCGTGCAGGCGGCGCAGCCCCAGCAACTGGGCGTGGAGGAGGACCGGGATCGCCCCGCCCCCGTCCGCCTGCGGCGGAACCGGCGTGACCAGGAGGACCTTCACACCTGGACGCCGACTTCGGCGCGCCGCAGGCGGCCCAGGAGGCGGTTCAGGGTGCGGCGCCGTTCGGGGAAGAGGAAGAGCTCGGCCAGGTGTTGGGCGAACGGCCGCGGCAGCGTCGCCTCCAGCGTGAACCAGACGAGGAACATCGCTTTCATCGGCAGCGAGATGTCGAAGCGGCGGTGCATCGCCCGCAGCGAGTCCCGCAGGAGGCTCCAGCGGGTGTCGCCCGGGATCGGGTGCTCCTCCGGGGCCAGGCGCAGGGAGATCAGGCGGTTGCCGAGGTCGGAAAGCGAGAGGATCCGGTCGGGCCGTTCCAGCCCAATCTGGTCGGCCCGGCGCTCGAGCGAGCGGAAGGTCGCCGCCGCGTAGGCGATCGCGTCGCGGACATGGCCGAGGTCGAGCTGGGTGGCGTCGAGTTCGTAGCCGTTGCCGCCGTGGATCCGATACTCGGCGCAGATCTCGTCGAGTGCCCCGGAGCCGCCGGAGAGGGCCGTGAGGTGCACGAGGTACCAGTCGGCGCCGTGGCGGGGGTAGTCGGCCTCGGGGATCGGCAGCAGCTCCCGCAGCGAGGAGAGGCGGAAGGAGGTGCCGCCGCCCGGCAGCCAGGCGAGGTCGAAGGGAAAGGCCAGCTCGGCCCGCCGCACGTCGCCGGTCGGCGCCAAGAGGTGTTCGAAGGGCTTGGTGATCCCGGTCCGCCTGCCGTCGGCGTCGATCACTTCCATCCGGAATTGCACCTTGACCAGGTCAGGGTCGGCAGCGAACGCCGCGGCAACAAGGTTGGCGGCCTCCGGCCGCAGGATGTCGTCGGCGTCGAGCACCAGCAGGACGTCCCCCTGGCAGCGGGCGATCCCCGCGTTCAGCGCCGAGGCCTGCCCCCCTCGCTCCTTCAGAATCACCTCGATCCGGTCTTCGTAGCCGGCGAGGATCTCTCGCGAGCCATCTTCAGAACCGTCGTCGACGGCGATCACCCGCACCCCGGGGCGGGTCTGGGCGAGGGCGCTGTCGATGGCAGCGGCGAGGAAGCGGCCGTAGTTGTGGTTGGTGATGACGACGTCAACACCGAGGTCGCGCCCGACCTCAGACATGCCTGTGGCGATGTTCGAGCCCGGGCCGAATCAGGAGCGCAATGTATCCAAGCGTTCGGCGACGAACGTCCAATCCGCGCTTTGGCCGGGGAGGCGAGCACTAGTATCGCCCGCCATGGAGGCTGCAGCCATCCGCCGCCGGGCGGCCGCTCGGAGCAGGGGTTTCATGGCTTCGAACCGGGTCGCGCTGATCATCCTCGCCTGCGCGGCGGGGATCCTGGTCTGCTCGATCGCCAACGCCCTGTCCCGTGCCGGCGAAGACCCGACGCCGCTGCTCTACTGGGTCGGCGTCCTCGTGATCGTGCTGCCGATCTTCTACCGGCTGACCTCCGAGGAGGCCTCGCCTGGCGAACGACTGGCCCTCGTCTGCCTGCTCGGCCTCTCCCTCTACGGCGTCAAATTGGTCCGCGACGCCCCGATCTTCACCTTCGCCGACGAGTTCCTCCACGGCTACAACTCAAACCAGGTCAGCCAGTACCACCACCTCTTCCACGACAACCCGATCCTCGAAACCTCCAAGTACTACCCGGGGCTGGAGGGGGCGACCTCGGCCCTGCGGACGCTGACCGGGCTCTCCGGCTACACCGCCGGCGCGATCGTGATCGGCGCCGCCCGCCTGCTGGCGATGAGCGCGATGTTCGTGCTCTTCTGGCGGGTCTCCGACTCGGCCCGGATCGCCGGCCTGGGGACGGCGATCTTCACCGGCAACTTCAACTTCCTCTTCTGGAGCGCCCAGTTCTCCTACCAGTCGATGGCGCTGCCGATGCTGCTACTGATCCTGCTGGCGGTGGTCGAGCTGGAAATCGCACCGCGGGCGGCGCGGGGCGCTTGGCGGGCGCTGGCCGCGCTGACGATCGCGGCGGTGGTGGTCACCCACCACATCACCTCCTACGCGGTCGCCGCCACCCTCATCGTGCTCTCGGCCCTGACCGCCTGGGTGGAGCGGGTCCGCAAACCCGCCGGCCCCTGGCGGCTGGCGCTGCTGGCGCTGGTGCTGACGACCATTTGGCTCATCTTCATCGCCAGCTCCACCGTCGAATACATCTCGCCGACCGTCAGCAACGCGATCGAGTCGAGCTTCCACACGGCCGCCGGCGAGGCGCCGACCAGGGACCTCTTCCAGGGAGCGACCTCGAACATCCAGCCGACGCCGACCCCGGCCCGCGCCGTCGCCCTGCTCGCCGTCCTGATGCTGATCGCCGGGCTGCCCTTCGGTCTACTGACGGTGTGGCGCCGCTACCGCAAGCAGCCGGTTGCGCTGCTGTTCGGCCTTGCTGCGATCGCCTTCTTCGGCGCCCTCGCCCTGCGGCTGACGCCCGCCGCCTGGGAGACCGGCAACCGGGCGAGCGAGTTCCTCTTCATCGGCCTCGCCTTCGTGATCGGCTGCGTCGGGCTCGAGCGCTGGCGGCCGGCCTCCGCCAGGTGGGCTGGCCGCGTCCTTGCCGCCACCGCCCTGACGATCATCGTGATCGGCGGCGCGATCTCCGGTTGGCCCTGGGACTCCCAGCTCGCCCACGCCGTCCGCACCCATTCCGAAGAGGGGCCGACGATCTCCTCGCCGCCGCTGGCGATGGCGGAATGGGCCCAAGATCACCGCGCGGAAGGGAAAATCGGTGCCCTGGTCGCGACCTCCCGCTTGCTGCTCGACCCAGGCGACCGCAGGGTCTACAGCGACTTCACCGCCAACCTCGTCGAAATCATCCCCGACGACTCGCTGCTGAGCTGGCAGCGGGAACTGCTGCAGGAAAAAAACATCCGCTTCGTCGTCGTCGACCGCCGCGAAGTGGGCGGCGACGGGATCCGCGGCTTCTTCTTCACCGAACAGGGCACTTCGACGGACGGCTGGCTGCCGCGCTCGTCGGTGACCAAGTTCGAAACCTTCCCCGGCGCCACCCGCATCTACGACAGCGGCTCGATCGTCATCTACGACCTCGAACCCGGCCGGGACGGCGAGCCGGAAAAGCGATGAGAGGCCACCGCGACCTGAGGCTGCTGTTAGCGCTGACCGTCGTCTGCGCGATCGGCTCGCTGATCACCCCGCTCGGGGCCGTGCGGGTGATCTTCGCCGTGCCGCTGACGCTGATCTTCCCCGGCTACGCGATCGCCGCCGCGGCCTTCGCCTCGCGCCCGCTCGCCTGGCCGGAGCGGATACCGCTGACGCTCGGCATCAGCCTCGCCTGCCTCGCCCTCTCCAGCCTCGTCCTCAACTACACCCCGGGCGGCATCCGCGGCCTTCCCTGGGTGCTGATCCTCGTCCTGGTCGTCTTCTTCTGCTGCCGGAGCGCCGCCACGCACCGCGGCCGCAGCAGCCGCCGCGGCCGCACCGACCGCCAAGAAGCCGATCCCCTGCCGAAACTCGGAAAGCCCCGCCCGGTGACCGCGATCCTCGCCGCCGTCGCCTTGGCGATGGTCGCAGCGGCGCTGGTCCTCGCCCAGGCAACCTTCGATAACAACAACGCCGCCGGCTACACCCAGCTCTGGGTCTCACCGCCGAAACCGACCGACACCTTCGCCCAGATCGGCGTCACCAGCGAGCAGCAGCAGACCAGGGGCTACCGGTTGGTGGTCGAGGTGGAAGGCGAAGACAGCCCGCTGGTCCAGACCTTCGAGCTGGAACCGAGCCAGACCCACCTGACGAAGGTCAACTCCGACTCGGAATCGCCGGTCGGAGTCGAGGCGAAGCTCTACCTGCGCAGCAATCCGACCAAGGTGTACCGCCGGGTTTCCACCCAGCTGAACCCGGCTGGGGCGTCTGTACGATGACGCGCCCGATGCGGATCCTGATGCTGACCCAGTCCTATGCGCCGATCGTCGGCGGCATCGAGCACATGGTCGAAGACATCAGCGGCGAGCTCACCAAGCGCGGCCACGAGGTTGCCGTCGCGACGCTGCGCCAGCCCCAATCCGAGCCGGTCGGCTCCGAGAGCGTTCCCGCCTACGGCCTCGACAGCTCGGTTCGCAGCATCCCCGGCCTCAAGCTCGACGAGGAACGGACCCACTCTCCCCCGGTGCCCGACCCCTGGACGACCCGCGAGCTCCGCCAGCTGATGAAGCGCTTCCGCCCCGACGTCGTCCATGCCCACGACTGGCTGATCCACTCCTACCTCCCTCTCGACCGGCGTTCGTCCCCGGCCCTGCTGCTCTCGATGCACGACTACGGGCTGACCTGCGCGACCCGGCGGTTCATGCACCGGGGCAAAGAGCTCTGCAGCGGCCCCGGACCGGTCAAGTGCCTGCGGTGCGCGTGCGAGGTCTACGAGAGCGTCCCCAAGGGTGCTCCGGCGGCGATCGGGACGAGGGCGTTCGAAGGTCGCGTCCGCAAGCACGTCGACGTCTTCCTGCCGGTGAGCACAGCGGTCCGGGACCTCTGCCGGCTCGGACCCGAGGACACCGTCCAGGTGATCAACAACTTCGTCATCGGGCAACCAGCGCCGCTGGGGAACGAGCCGGAGCTGGCGCAGCTGCCGCAGGAGCCCTACATCATGTACTTCGGCGACGTCAGCCGGGAAAAGGGAGTCCACAACCTCGTTGCCGCCTACCGCGAGCTCTCCTCGCCGCCGCCGCTGGTCCTGATCGGCCGTCACGTCGGCGAGATCGAAGAGGCCCCCGGCGTAGTGACCCTCGGGCGAATGCCCCACCGGATCGTCCTCGAGGCGCTGAGAAGGTCCCTGTTCACCGTCGCCCCGTCAATCTGGTCCGACCCGTTTCCGGTCGTCGCCCTCGAGGCCGCGGCGGCGGGCAAACCGACGATCGCCTCGCGGATCGGCGGCCTTCAGGACTCCGTCGTCGACGGCGAGACCGGCTTCCTTGTCCCCCCCGGCGACCGCAGGGCCCTCGCCGGAGCGATGCAGCGCTTGCTCAACGACACCGAGCTGAGGGAGCGGCTGGGAGCCGCGGCCCACGCCCGCCAGGAGGAGCTGTACACCCCTGGCACGATCATCCCCCAGTACGAGCAGGCCTATGAGCTTGCCCTGGAGCAGCGCCGGTCGCGGCGTGCCAAGTAGTTGCCTGCCACGCAGGGGACGACCGCATCCCGCCGAAGAACCCCGTGTTCCTGATGAACCGACCGATCCTCGGCGGCGTATTGGGATGAACAGAGATGAACGCGACCAGCAACAGCATTGAGGCGCTCGGCGCCCACCGTCTTCGCGCCCTGATCTTGTTTTCGCTCGTCCTCGCCGCGATGCTCGCCGTCGGGCTCGGGGGCTCCCGTTCGGCCAGCGCGGCCGGCGGCGGGCGGGCGATCTACTGGGGAGCCCAGATCGGCGACCACTTGACCGGTGAACAGGCGCCGTGGGACATGAACGCCCTCTACAAGTTCGAGCGGCTGGCGGGGAAGAAGGCCTCGCTGGTCAGCTTCAACGCTCCCTTCGCTACCTGCGCAGGCTCGAGCTGCATCTTCAACCTGTTCCCCTACACGCCGTTCGAATCCCTGCGCGCCGCCGGCGTGATCCCGGTCTACGGCTGGAGCAGCTCCTCGATCTCCGAAGGCACCCATGACCCGAAGTTCTCGCTCTCGAAGATCATCCACGGCCGCTACGACAACTACATCCGCAGCTTCGCCACCGCCGCGGCCGCCTGGAAGCACCCCTTCTTCCTCCGCTACGACTGGGAGATGAACGGCGACTGGTTCCCCTGGTCAGAGGGAGTCAACGGCAACCGCCCGGGCCAATTCGTCGCCGCCTGGCGCCACGTCCACGACATCTTCACCTCGGTCGGCGCCACCAACGCGACCTGGGTCTGGTGCCCGAACATCGACCGCGACAAGAAGCTGAGGGGGCTCTACCCAGGCAACAAGTACGTCGATTGGACCTGTCTCGACGGCTACAACTGGGGAACGAGCTTCAGCTGGGCGCACTGGGTCTCCTTCAAGAAGGTGTTCGCCCGCTCCTACCGGGCGGTCCGCAAAATCGCCCCCGGCAAGCCGATGATGCTCGGCGAGGTCGCCTCGACCGACCAGGGCGGATCGAAGGCCAACTGGATCAAGGAAATGCTGAACTCGCTGCCTCGGGCCTTCCCCAAGGTCCGGGCGCTGATCTGGTTCGAGGTCCACGACCGCGGTACGAACTGGCCGATCGAGAGCCCGGCCAGCGCCAAGAAGTCCTTCGCCAAGGGAATCCGCAGCCCGCTCTACGCCGGCAACGAATTCAGCCAGCTCGAAGCGAGCCCGATTCCCCCGCCCAGCCGCTGATCACGGCACCGCCAGCTTGCCGGCGGTGTTCGGGGTCGCGGTAAACGGCGCCCGGGCCGATCCCAGCCGGTAGGCGCTTTCCGCCGCCGCCGAGGTCTCGAGCGGCCATTCTTTGCCGCTCCCGAGGGTGTCGTTGTAGTAGACCATCGCCTTGATCGCGGGGAAGGCGTTCGGGACCTGGGCGAAGGCTTCGCTGATGTAGGCGGCCTTGCGCCCCGCCTTGTTCGAGGCGGCCCACTCGGGCAGGATGATCGGCTTCCCCGGCGCCAGTTCCTGGAACAGCTTGTAGGTCGGCCCGAAAACCTCGGAAAAGGTTTCGGTGTCGTAGCTGTAGCCGTCGGCGCCCATCCAGTCGACGTAGTTGTCGCCCGGGTACCAGGGGGTCGGATTCGCCGGCACGCCCGGGCCGGGCCTTGAGCCCGGGTCGTAGACGTTCGGGTTCCAGATCCAGGACACGTTCGGGGCAGTCACGAGGTCGTGGATGTGGCGGTAGGCAGCGACCCACTGCTTGGCCTGCCCCAGCCCACCCCACTCGTACCAGTCGCCGTTCATCTCCCAGTTCCAGCGGAACAGGACCGGGCCGCCGTAGGCAGAGAGGGCGGCGTTCATCGCCCTGATGGCGCGGTCCTGGGAGCCGTTGATGACGTCGTTCAGGTTCTCGTACTCGGTGACCAGCATCGGCACCGCGCCGTGCGCCCGGATCCGCCGCAGAACGTCCGGGTAAATCGAGCCCCAGTCCTGGTGGACCTGGAGGATCGCGACGCTGCGGCCGCTGTGCGCCTCGAAGGTTTCCAGCGGCCTCATGTTCCAGGGCGGGTTGCTGGTTTCGCCGTAGACGGCGCCACCCACAGTGGCGCCGACGTATATCTGCCGGCCGGCGGCAGCTGCATGCGGCTTGGCGCGCTCGGCGGGTACGCGGAGAGAGCTCGTCAATGCAACGCGGGGCGCCACCTTCTGCCTGCCGCTGTGCGCCTGCGCGCTGTCGATGCGGTTGTTCGTCACGGCGACAACCGAGAGCATCGCAGCGAAGATCGCGAACAGGTGCTTGTGGCGAGAGCAGGCGGAAGACATCGAGGCACCTATCCCGTCGTCGCCTATATCCGGTCCCTTTATCGCAGGGGCCCCGCCTGGACGAATTTTCGGGAAACCCCCCTGCTAGGGTCCGCCACCCTTGAGTTCGTCCCCCAGTCACGCGCTGCTCCAGTCGGACGACGAGTGGGACGTCCGCAACCGCGTCCTCTCGGAGACGCTGACGACGCTGATCCGCACCGAATCCAGCGCTGAGGCCAAACAGGCGCTCGACATCGGCTGCCAGAACGGCTGGACGACCGATCGCTACGCGCAGCTGACCGGCCTCGACTGGGTCGGCATCGACCCCTCTCTGGAGGCGCCGCAGAAATCGCCGACCGGGATCGACCTCTACCCCGGCTTCTCGAACAAGCTCGACTTCCCCGACGACTCTTTCGACGTGGCGATGCTGGCCAACGTCTACGAGCACATCTTCCCGGAGGACCGCGTCGCCTCGTTCGCGGAGATGCGCCGGGTCTTACGGCCCAACGGCGTCGTCGTCGGCCAGATCCCCAACCCCTACTTCCCGATCGAGTCCCACAGCCGACTGCCGTTCATGGGATGGCTGCCGATGCGGGCCCAGAAACAGTATTGGAAGCTCTCGCCGGTCTCCTGGGAGCACGACTTCTTCGTCGTCACCCCGAAGCACCTGCGCCGCGACGCCGCCGCCGGCGGGATGACGCTGGCGATGGTGCGCAAATTCAACTACCCGCCCGAGGTCATCCCCGAGCGGGTGCGCGGCGTATACCGGGCGCTGAAGCGGCCCATGCAGGTCTTCCCATGGGCCTGGCAGTTCGTTCTGCGCCCGGCCTAGCCGGAACCTGATCTACCCGAGGCGCTGTTCCAGCGCCTCGAGCTGGGCGCTGACCTCGGCCGGCAGTTTGTCGCCGAACTTGGCCAGGTGCTCCTTGACCTGCGGCAGCTGCGCCTTGACCAGCTCGAGATCGACGCTCAGCAGCTCGTCCATCGCCTCGGGAGAGATGTCGAGCCCCTCGGTGTTGATCTCGCCCGCGGCCGGCAGCAGTCCGACCGGGGTCTCGACCGCCTCGCCTTCGCCCTCGCAGCGGCGGAAGACCCACTCGAGGACGCGGCTGTTCTCGCCAAATCCGGGCCAGAGGAACTTGCCGTCGGCGTCTTTGCGGAACCAGTTGACGTAGAAGACGCGCGGCAGCTCGGCACCCTCGCGCTGGCCGACCTTCAGCCAGTGGGCGAAGTAGTCACCCATGTTGTAGCCGCAGAACGGCAGCATCGCCATCGGGTCGAAGCGCAGCTGGCCGACGGCGCCGGCGGCGGCGGCAGTCGTCTCCGAGGACATCGTCGCCCCCATGAAGACGGCATGCTCCCAATCGTAAGCTTCCTGGACCAGCGGCACCACGGTGGCGCGGCGACCACCGAAGAGGAAGGCGTCGATCGGGACGCCGGCGGGGTCCTCCCACTCGGGCGCGATCGAGGGGCACTGGGCGGCGGGGGTGGTGAAGCGGGCGTTCGGGTGGGCGGCCGGTTTGTCGGACTCGGGAGTCCAGTCGTTGCCGTGCCAGTCGATCGCGTGCGCCGGCGGCTCGCCGGTCATCCCCTCCCACCAGATGTCGCCGTCGTCGGTTTTGGCGCAGTTGGTGAAGATCGTGTTCCGCTCGATCGTGTCCATCGCGTTCGGGTTGGTCTTGTGGCTGGTGTTCGGGGCGACGCCGAAGAACCCGGCCTCGGGGTTGACGGCGTAGAGACGGCCGTCCTCGCCGAATTTCATCCAGGCGATGTCGTCACCGACCGTCTCGACTTTCCAGTCCGGCAGCGTCGGGACCAGCATCGCCAGGTTGGTCTTGCCGCAGGCCGAGGGGAAGGCGCCGGTGATGTACTTGACCTTGCCCTCGGGCGAGGTCAGTTTGAGGATCAGCATGTGCTCGGCCAGCCAGCCCTCGTCGCGGGCCATCGCCGAGGCGATCCGCAGCGCGAAGCACTTCTTGCCGAGCAGGGCGTTGCCGCCGTAACCCGAGCCGAAGGACCAGATTTCCCGCGTCTCGGGGTAGTGGACGATGTACTTATTGTCCTCGTTGCAGGGCCAGGAGACGTCTTCGACGCCCTCGGTCAGCGGCATCCCGACCGAATGGACGCAGGGGACGAACTCGCCGTCGGCGCCGAGCACGTCGAGGGCGCCCTTGCCCATCCGGGTCATGATCCGCATGTTGGTGGCGACGTAGGCGCTGTCGGTCAGCTGAACGCCGATCTCGGAGATCTCCGAGCCGAGCGGGCCCATCGAGAAGGGGACGACGTACATCGTGCGGCCCTTCATGCAGCCCTTGAAGAAGCCGTTGAGGGTGGAGCGCATCTCCGCCGGGTCCTGCCAGTTATTGGTCGGGCCGGCGTCTTCCTCCCGCTCCGAGCAGATGAAGGTCCGGTCTTCAACGCGGGCGACGTCGGCGGGATCGGAGAGGGCGAGGTAGGAGTTCGGGCGCTTGGCGTCGGAGAGCTTCTCGAAGGTGCCGGCGTCGATCAGGACCTGAGCGAGACGGTCGTACTCCTCGGCGCTGCCGTCGCACCAGTAGACGGAGTCCGGTTCGGTGAGCGAGGCGATTTCGTCCACCCAGCTGAGAAGTTTGGCGTGGGTCGTCAGCTCATCAGGGGCAGTCGTCAGGTCGCTCATTCGCCTCTCTCTAGTTCTTTGGTTTGAGGCTGATCATCGAGATGTCTGCCTCCTCGTTGCGGATCTTCAAGGTCGCTACTTCCCGCCTGTCATCGGAAAAAGTCACGGTGCACGTGAACGTCGCGCCCGGGTCAATTGACTCATCGGAAGGGCATTCGACGTCCTTGATCTTTTCATGAATTGACTTTTCCAGGCTGCTCTGGATCGTGTCCTGGAGCTTTTCGCGATCGACGACGGTGCCGCATCCGGACAGCGCCACGACGCCGATGGCCAGCGCCAGGAGGGGGAAAACGAAGGACCGAAAGCGCTTCTTCCGGCCGGAAGGGGCGGGAAACACCGGCCGCAGTAAAGCAGGGATGAGGGACGGCTTCGCCGGGCGGGGCGACGATCTGCCGGGGGTCTGGGATAGGGTTCCGCGCCGCTGATGCGCTTTTACGAGTACGAGGCACGCAAGATCGTCGAGCTGGCGGGGATTCCCGTCACCAAGTACGGCTTCTGCACGTCTGCTGACGAGGCCCGCAAGGTCGCCGAGGAAATCGGCGGCCCGGTCGTGATCAAGAGCCAGGTGCTGACCGGCGGCCGGATGAAGGCCGGCGGCGTCAAGTTCGCCGACACGCCCGACGAAGCGGCCCAGCATGCCGAGGAGATCCTCAAGCTCGAAATCAACGGCCACATGCCGCGTGGCGTCCTCGTCGACCCCAAAGCCGAGGTCAAGCAGGAGTACTACGCGAGCGTCGTCTGGGACGGGACCGCGAAGAAGCCGCTGATGCTGTTCAGCGACATGGGCGGGATCGACATCGAGGAGGTCGCCGAGACCCATCCCGACCACGTCGGCAAAGGCCACGTCTCCAACCTCCTCCCGGTCGGCGATTTCGAGGCCAAGCAGGTCGTCGCCGCGACCGGCGTCACCGGCTCGCAGCTGAACCGTGCCACCCCGGTACTGGCCCGCCTCGCCCGCCTCTTCCGCGACAACGACATGACCCTGGCCGAGATCAACCCGCTGGCCGAGCTGACCGACGGCAGTTTCGTCGCCCTCGACGCCCACATGGAGATGGAGAACGAGGCGGTCGGCCGGCAGAAAAAGCTGCTGCGCAAGGAGCTCGGGATCGCCGAGGACGACACCCGCGAGACCTATGAGCCCTCCGACTTCGAGAAGAACGTCAGCGCGATCGACGCCGCTGACCACCGCGGCGTCATCCAGGGCAAGGACCACGGCTTCACCGGCAACCTCGGCCTGGTGATCGGCGCGGGCGGCGGCTCGCTGACCCTGACCGACGCGGTCCGCAACCAGGGCGGGCAGCCCGCCAACTACTCGGAGATCGGCGGCAACCCGTCGGTCGCCAAGGCCTGCGGCCTCGCCAAGGAGGTCCTGCAGAAGGACGGCGTCGAGAAGATCGCGGTGATGATGTCGATCGTCTCCAACACCCGCGTCGACATCGTCGCCCGCGGCGTCATCAAGGCCTGCCTCGAGCTCGGTAAGGACCCCGGCGAGACGATCGCGATCTTCCGCATCCCCGGCGCCTGGGAGGACGAGGGCTTCAAGATCCTCGAGAAGTACGGCGTCGAGTACTGCGACCGCTCGGTCTCGATGTGGGAGGCCGCCGGCCGCGCCGTCTCCAAGATCCAGGGCGAGGGAGCGACGGCATGAGCATCCTCCTCAGCAAAGACACCACCTTCATCGTCCAGGGGATCACCGGCCGCGAGGCTGTGAACCTGACCAAAGAGTGCCTCGACTACGGCTCCAAGGTCGTCGGCGGCGTAACGCCGGGCCGCAAGGGCCGCGAGGTCCATGGCGTCCCGGTCTTCGACACCGTCGCCCAGGCGGTCGAGCACCACGGCGGCCCGATCGACGGCTCCGTCGTCACCGTCCCTCCCGCCTTCACCAAGGACGCCGTCCACGAGGCGATCGAGAACGGGATCAAGCTGATCGTCATCGTCACCGAGCGCGTTCCGCGCGGCGACGTCGCCCAGATGGTCGAGCTCGCCGAGATGCGCGGCGCCCGGATCATTGGCCCCAACTGCCTCGGCCTGATCGTCCCCGAAGTCTGCAAGATGGGCGGCATCGGCGGCCCCGCCAAAGACGCCGCCAAGGCCTACCAGCCCGGGCGCGTCGGGGTGATGAGCCGCTCCGGCGGGATGACCACCGAGATCTCTTCTTCCCTGACCCAGGCCGGCCTCGGCGTCTCTACCGCCGTCTCGATCGGCGGCGACGCGATCATCGGCTCCGCCTACGCCGAGCTGATGCCCTACTTCGAGGCCGACGAGCAGACCGAGGCGATCGTCATCTACACCGAGCCCGGCGGCCGCATGGAGGCCCAGCTCGCCGAATGGGTCAAGGACAACAACTCCCGCCTGCCGATCGTCGCCTTCATGGCCGGCAAATTCATGGACGACGAGGAGATGAAAGGCATGAGCTTCGGCCACGCCGGCACGATCGTCGAGGGCAAAGAGGACACCGCGACCGAGAAGATCGCCCGCCTCGAAGCGGCCGGTATCCGCGTCGTCGAGCGGATCGACGAGATTCCGGACGTCGTCAAGGAGAAACTGGGAGCCGCCGCCTAATGCCCGACGCTATGAACAAGGTCTTCATCGACATCGAGGTAGACGACTCGATCAAGAACGACGCCGCGATCGCGGCCAAGCTCGAGGAAGTCTGCCCCGTCGACATCTACAAGGACGCCAACGGCACCGTCGAGATCGTCGACCGCAATGTCGACGAGTGCGTCCTTTGCCGCCTCTGCATCGAAGCCAGCCCCCCCGGCACCGTGCACGTCAAGAAGCTCTACGACGGCACCGAGCTTCAGTAGCCACCGCCTCCACCCCTGAATCAAGCGAAGACCCGCCGAAGCGGGTCTTCGCCTTGACTCGCCGTTGACTAAAGCTTCACCGTTTCTCACCCAGCGTCTTGTTTTTCCCGCCTGAGTCGGTGTACCAGCCGGATGCCAGGCAGCCTTCGCTTCGGCAGGCCGTGCCCTCGAGTAATGAAAAGGTTGCGCCTGAGGGAGTCGGCGTGGTGTCCAGAGCCCATGCACTGCCATTCCACGCCTGAGCCATGGGCTGCCACATTTTCCCGTTGAACCAGTCGCCGACCGCAACGCATGGCGCCAAGCCCCCTACGCAAGACACTCCCTGGAACACCGTATTAGTGGAACCCACAGGATTCGGGCTGCTTTGATGGGTCCACGTAGAGCCATTCCAAATCTCCGCAAACGAGACCTGCACGCCGCTCGAGTTCTTATAACCGCCCACGCCCCTGCAATTAGAGGAGCTGGTGCAAGAAACATCGAGAAGAATGCTGCCTTTCGATTCCACAGGTTTTGCCACAGACCGCAATATCCACGAGGTCCCATTCCAAGTGGCTGACCAAGCCCATTGCGCCCCTCCGCTCACCGTATAGCTCCCGACGGCCATGCAGAAGTTCGACGCGGGACAGTCGACGCCATGAAGTTCGCTTGAGGTTGCTCCTTCGGGTTCCGAAATCGCCTGAGTCACCCATTTGGATTCAGAAGACAGCCCAACAGCAAATGCCGTTTTTTTGCCGCTTTTTACGCTATATCCGACTGCCATACACGCTGAGATGCTGACCCTGCACCCGATGCCTTTGAAAGCCGTTTCGCTGGCGCCTTCAGGATTTGGCGTGGTTTGCAGCACACCGAGGCCGGTGGTTTCGCCGTCGACGATAAGTGACTTGGTGACCCCACCACTCGTATAGGAGCCGGCGGCGAAGCAAAGCAACGATTCGAAAACGGAAAAACAGTCGACTGACTGGAGTTCTCCGGCGGTTGCTTCGGCCGGCATAGCGGCCGATATGTTCGCCCAACTGGTGCCGTTCCAAGCCTGAGCATAGGTTGCGCTGTTACCCCCACTTTCAGTTTGCTTTCCGACCGAAACGCAGGGTTTGGTCGCGCTGGAGCTGCAGCTGATGTCGTACAACGCACTGTGTTCGGCGCCGCTCGCATTGGCGGTCGTCTGGATCGACCAGGTTGCGGCCGATGCCAATGCCGAGAACACAAGCGCGCAGATGATCAGCACGGCCGAACACACTGCTAAACAGATGCCGGCTCGTGGGTTGATGAAGAAAGCCATGGGATTCCCCTTTTCGGTACGCTGAAAGTTCCCAAAATAGATCCGCCAGGCTTGTTAGTCAAGGCTTCTTAACTAACGCTATAGGGCTCATGGAGCGCGCTTCTGAACTGGCCTCGTAATTCAATAAGGGAGCTGAGGTGGAGCGCCAGTCGCGTTTCCGAAATCACGAAGACCCGCCGAAGCGGGCCTTTTTCGTGCGGGGGAGCTACCCCCGGAACGTTTGAAACACGGATGCCGAGGCTACTCCTCCTCGTCAGACCCGTCAACGGGGGGAGAGTTTTTATCGCTGCGGCCTTAGGGGGGCGGAGGATGAAGCGGCGAGGCGCCGCGAGCGTTTGAAACACGTGAGTCCGCGGTAGCTCCTCGGATGGGGTTCGAGTCCCCCGTCCTCCTCAGAACTTGCTGCTGGCGTTGGATCAACTGGAGAGGCCGCGACGACCATGCGGCCGGCGGGTAGCTCCCGCCCCATCTTCAGCCGGGGCCAGCAGCTTGACTCCTCTGTGGGATCCATCACGTTACTTGCATATAAATTTATAGCTGCGTAACCTCGTCATCGATGGATGCATCGGTTCGGACGCGGCTTTCGCGGGATGACCGCATGGAGCAGACGCTTGGGGCGGCTCATGAGCTGTTTGCCGAGCGGGGCTACGCGGCGGTGACGATGGATGAGATCGCCGCTGCGGTGGGCGTTACGAAGCCGCTGCTCTACAACTACTTCGGCAACAAGGAGCGGCTGTACATCGCCTGCATGGAGCGGGCGGGCGACTCGCTGATCAACACGATCGCCGAGTCGGTCGGGGAGAGCGCCAACCCGGGCGACGCGCTCGGGGCCGGCGTCCGTGCCTTCTTCGAGTTCCTCGACACCGACCGGGCCGCCTGGGCGGTGCTCTTCGACGAGACCCTCCCCCACGGTGGCGAGGTCTTCGACCGGGTTGCCGCCTACCGCGGCCAGATCGTCGACCTCGTCTCGGCGACGCTGCTGCCGCAGCTGCCGGACACCCGCCGGGTCAAGGTCGAAACCGAGGCCCTCTCTACCGCCCTGCTGGGCGCCGCCGAGGGGCTCGCCCGCTGGTGGCTGCGAACCGAGGCGATCTCCGCCGAGCAGGCAGCCGACCTCCTCGTCTCCACCGTCGAGCCGGGGCTCCGCAACCGCTCCACCCCCACTTCAACTTCCAACGTCCCCCAAGGAGGACCCACCCCCTAATGAATGCCAAAACCCGCAAAGTCGCCGTCGTCGGCGGCAACCGGATCCCCTTCGCGCGCTCCAACAGCGTCTACTCGCACGCCAGCAACCAGGACATGCTGACCGCGGCGCTCGACGGGCTGATCGATCGCTACGGCCTCCAGGGCGAGCAGCTCGGCGAGGTCGCCGGCGGCGCCGTCCTCAAGCACTCGCGCGACCGCGACCTGACCCGCGAGAGCGTGCTCAGCACCCGCCTCGCCGCCGAGACCCCCGCCTACGACGTCCAGCAGGCCTGCGGGACCGGCCTCGAGACGACGATCCTGGTCGCTAACAAGATCGCCCTCGGCCAGATCGACTCCGGCATCGCCTGCGGCGCCGACACCACCTCCGATGCGCCGATCGCCCTCAACGAGGACCTACGCGAGACCCTGCTGGAGGCCAACCGCGAGCGTTCGACGGTCGGCAAACTGAAGCAGCTGACCCGGGTCCGCCCCGGCCACATCGTCCCGGCGATCCCCCGCAACGAGGAGCCGCGCACCGGTCTCTCGATGGGCGAGCACTGCGCGATCATGGCGACCGAATGGGAGATCGGCCGCGAGGAGCAGGACGAGCTCGCGGTGAAGAGCCACAAGAACCTCGCCGCCGCCTATGACCGCGGCTTCTTCGAAGACCTGATCACCCCGTACATCGGGCTCGACCGCGACCAGAACCTGCGACCCGACTCGAACGTCGAGAAGCTGGCGAAGCTGAAACCGGTCTTCGGCGGCCCCGAGGGGACGATGACCGCGGCCAACTCGACCCCGCTCTCCGACGGCGCCTCGGCCGTGCTCCTCGCCTCCGAGGAGTGGGCGAAAGAACACGACCTGCCGATCCTCGCCTTCATCACCGAGGCGCAGACCGCCGCTGTCGACCACGTCCACAAGCGCGAAGGCCTGCTGATGGCGCCGGCCTACGCGATGCCGCGGATGCTCGACCGGGCCGGGCTGAAACTGCAGGACTTCGACTACTACGAGATCCACGAGGCCTTCGCCGCACAGGTGCTCTGCACCCTCAAGGCCTGGGAAGACAAAGAGTTCTGCACGGAGAAGCTGGGGCGGAAAAAACCGCTGGGGCCGATCGACCGCGCCAAGCTCAACGTCAACGGCGGCTCGCTGGCGGCCGCCCATCCGTTCGCCGCCACCGGCGGCCGGATTGTCGCCAGCCTCGCCAAGCAACTGAACGAAGACGGCAAAGGCCGCGGCGTGATCAGCATCTGCGCTGCCGCCGGCCAGGGTGTCGTCGCGATCCTCGAGGCTCCGGGAGGTGCCAAGTAACCATGGCTGACCGCTACTCGCAACTCGTCAACGCGCCGGTCGTCGGGACCGTCGCCAAGCAGCTCGGGCTGCCGCAGCCGGTCTCACTCGACCGCTACAAGGAGGGCCAGCCCACCATCGCCGGCCCGGTCTTCGCCGACGGCGCCCCGGCCGGGCGGCTCGGCAAAGCGATCGCCAAAGTGCTCGACAGCATCGGTGCCGAAAGGGCCGGTGCCGAGGGCAAGGCGAAGGCGCTCGTCTTCGACGCAACCGGGATCGCCGACTCGACCGAGCTGGTCGAGCTGCAGCGCTTCTTCTACCCGGCGGTGCCGCGCCTGCAGCGCAGCGGCCGCGCCATCGTGCTCGGCACGCCGCCTGAGGAAGCCGGTTCCGTCCCCGCCCACACCGCCCAGCGGGCGCTCGAGGGCTTCACCCGCTCGCTCGGCAAGGAGATCGGCGGCAAGGGAAGCACGGCGCAGCTCGTCTACGTCGAACCGGGCGCCGAGGACCAGCTGGAGTCGACCCTGCGTTTCCTCCTCTCGCCGAAATCGGCCTACGTCTCCGGCCAGGTGATCCACGTGGGCAAAGGCGTCGCCCCCAGTCCGAAGATCGACTGGGAGCAGCCGCTGGCCGGCAAGGTGGCGCTGGTCACCGGCGCCTCTCGCGGCATCGGCGCCGCGATCGCCAACACGCTCGCCCGCGACGGCGCCGAAGTCGTCGGCCTCGACATCCCGCCGATGGCCGATGACCTCAAGGCCGTGACCGGGGCTATCGGCGGCCGCTCGATCGAGCTCGACATCACCGCCGACGACGCCCCCGAGGCGATCGCCGCCGAGCTCTCCGACGGCGTCGACGTCGTCGTCCACAACGCCGGCGTGACCAAAGACCGGACGATCGCGAAGATGCCGGAAGAGCGCTGGGCGCAGCTGATGGAGATCAACCTCTCCTCGGAGGAGCGGATCAACGACGCCCTGCTCGGCGCGAAACTGCTGAACGGCAACGGGCGGATCGTCTGCGTCTCCTCGATGTCGGGGATCGCCGGCAACTCCGGCCAGACCAACTACGCCGCCTCCAAGGCCGGCGTGATCGGGATGGTCGAAGCGATGGCGCCGGAAATGGCGAAACGCAAAGCGACGATCAACGCGGTCGCCCCGGGCTTCATCGAGACCCAGATGACCGCGGCGATGCCGATCGGCCCGCGCGAAGCCGGCCGCCGGCTCTCCAGCCTCTCCCAGGGCGGGCTGCCGGTCGACGTCGCCGAGACGATTGCCTGGTTCGCCAGCCCCGCCTCGACCGGCGTCAACGGCAACACGGTCCGCGTCTGCGGGCAGAACCTGCTGGGGGCGTGAGCTGATGGCGAAGACCCTCGAGAGCTCACCCAGCATCCTCCCGCTCTACGCACGGGCGGCGCTGCCGATGATCCCGGGCGCCTCGCTGCTGCCGTTCGTCCCCGGCGGCGGCGGCGAGATCCCCGAGGGGCTCGACCTTGAGCTCACCGGGGTCAAGGCGGAGGCGGCCGACGTCGCCGCCTACGCCAGGGTCTGCGGCTTCTCCCTCCGGGACACCCTGCCGCCGACCTACCCGCACATGCTCGCCTTCCCGCTGCACATGGCGGTGATGAGCGACGGCTCGTTCCCGTTCGGGGCTGTGGGCCTCGTCCACGTCGAGAACTCGATCGCCCAGAAGCGGCCGATCGGAATCGACGAGGAGATGACGATCCGGGTGCGGCCAACGAAGCTCCAGCCCCACCCGAAAGGCAAGACCTTCTCGCTGGAGACCGAGGTCCTGGTCGACGGCAAGGTCGTCTGGGAGAGCACCAGCACGATGCTGCGCCGCGGCAAGTCAAACGGCGACGCGCCAAAGGGCAAGGGCGGCAAGGGCTTCGAGTCGCTCGACGCGGACGCACCCGCCAGCGCCGAATGGAAGCTGCCCGGCGACCTCGGCCGCCGCTACGCCGGAGTCTCCGGCGACCGCAACCCGATCCACATGCACTCGCTGACCGCGAAGCCGCTCGGCTTCCCCGGCGCAATCGCCCACGGGATGTGGACGAAGGCGCGGGCGCTGGCCCAGCTCGAATCCGAGCTGCCCGACAGCTTCGAAGTCGAGGTCCGCTTCCGCAAGCCGGTCCTGCTGCCGGCCCGCGTCCTCTTCGCCGAGCGCAGTGACGGCGACGAGATCCTCTTCGCCCTCCGCGACGCCAGGAAGGACACGCCGCACCTCGACGGCCGCGTGCAACCACTGCAGAGCAAATCCAAACCCGCCAAAACCACCGGAAGGACCAAGACCAAGTGAGCACCACGACCGAGAACAAGGGGGTGGCGGAGCGCGGGATGGGCTACGGCCTGCGGGCGCTCAACCGCCTCGCCGGCTCCGACCTGCTGGATCGCATCCGCATCCGCAAGCAGGTCGAGAACGCCCTCTTCCAGGGCACCAAGAACGGCTTCCGCACCGCCACCGCGGCCGGGCGCACCTTCAAGGCCGCCCAGTCGCTGGGCAAACCGGCGCGCCAGAAGAAGGGCAAGTCGACCGGCCTCTTCGACCTCACGCCCGACGACGAGCAGCAGATGTTCCAGGAAGGCGGCCGCGCCTTCGCCGAGGAAAAGATCCGCCCGGCTGCGCTCGAGGCCGACGACAAGCGCAAGACGCCGAAGGAGATCCTCGACCAGGCGACCGAGCTCGGCGTGAACATGCTCGGCGTCCCCGAGGAGCTCGGCGGCGTAATGACCGAGCAGTCGGCGGTGACCAGCGTCCTGATCGGCGAGGCGCTCGCCCACGGAGACATGGGCATCGCCTACGCCGCCCTCGCCCCCGGCGCCGCTGCCACCGCGATCGGCCTCTGGGGCAGCGCCGAGCAGGAGGCGACCTACCTGCCGGCCTTCACCGGCGAGGACGTCCCCGCCGCGGCGCTGGCGATCCTCGAGCCGCGGCCGCTGTTCGACCCCTTCGCGCTGGAGACGAAGGCGAAACGCAAAGGCGACGAGTGGGTGCTGACCGGCGCCAAGTCGCTAATCGCTCGCGCCACCGAGTGCGAGCTCTTCGTCATCGCCGCTGACGCCGAGGGCATCGGCCCGGCCCTGTTCGTGGTCGAGTCCGGCGCCAAAGGCCTGACGGTCGAGGATGAGCCAGCGATGGGCCTGCGTCCCGCCACCACCGGCCGCCTGCTGATCGACAAAGTGAAACTGCCGGCGAACGCGCTGCTCGGCGAGGGCGAGGCGAAAGCCAAGGACTACGCCGCCTGCGTCAACCGCTCGCGGATCGCCTGGTGCGCCCTCGCGACCGGGACCGCCCAGGCGGTGCTCGACTACGTGATCCCCTACGTCAACGACCGCCAGGCGTTCGGCGAACCGATCTCCAACCGCCAGGGCGTCGCCTTCGCGGTCTCCGAAATCGGCATCGAGCAGAACGGGATGCGGCTGGCGACCTACCGGGCCGCTTCCCGCGCCGACCGCGGCGAGAGCTTTGCCCGCGAGGCCGCGCTGGCCAAACGGCTCTGTTCCCAGAAGGGGATGAAGATCGGCTCCGACGGCGTCCAGCTGCTCGGCGGCCACGGCTTCGTCAAGGAGCACCCGGTCGAGCGCTGGTACCGAGACCTGCGAGCTGCGGGCGTGATGGAGGGCGCCCTGCTCGTCTAGGCATCCGCCTGACGAGCAGAAAGGAAGAACCATGACGATCAACCTCGAGATACCGAAGAAGTTCAAGCCGCTGGCGAACCAGGCCAACCAGGTCGCCACGGAGGTGTTCCGCCCGATCTCGCGCAAATACGACGAGGCCGAGCACGCCTACCCGAAAGAGCTCGACATGCTCGCCTCCCTGATCGACGGGATGAACGAGGGCAGCGACATCGGCGGTGCTGGCGCCGCCGGCGTGCGGCGCGAGAAAGGCGCCGACGGCGAGAACCGCAACGGCTCCAACCTCTCCACCGTGCTCGGGATCATCGAGCTCTGCTGGGGCGACGTCGGCCTGCTGCTCTCGATGCCGCGGCAGGGACTCGGCAACTCGGCGATCGCCTCGGTGGCGACCGAGGAGCAGCTGAAGAAGTACGGCGGCAAGTGGGCGGCGATGGCGATCACCGAGCCCGAAGCCGGCTCGGACTCCGCCGCGATCCGCGCCACCGCCGAGCTCGACGGCGACGAGTACGTCCTCAACGGCGAGAAGATCTTCGTCACCTCGGGCGACCGGGCTGACCTGATCGTCGTCTGGGCGTCGCTGGACCGCTCGAAAGGACGGGCGGCGATCAAGTCGTTCATCGTCGAGCGCGACAACCCGGGCCTGAAGCTCGACCGGCTCGAGCACAAGCTCGGGATCCGCGCCTCGGACACCGCCAACTTCACCCTGCAGGACTGCCGGGTGCCGAAAGAGGCGCTGCTCGGCGACCCCGAGGTGAAGGAGAAAGGCTTCGCCGGGGTGATGGAAACGTTTGACAACACGCGGCCGCTGGTCGCCGCGATGGCTGTCGGCGTCACCCGGGCGGCGCTCGAGGAGACCCGCAAGCAGCTGAAAGCCGCGGGCGTGAAGATCGACTACGACAAGCCCGCCCTGCAGCAGCACGCCGCCGCGGCGCGCTTCCTCGAGATGGAGGCCGACTACGAGGCCGCCTGGCTGCTCACCCTCCAGGCCGCCTGGATGGCTGACAACTCGAAGCCGAACTCGCTACAGGCCTCGATGGCGAAGGCGAAGGCGGGGCGCACCGGCGTCGACGTCACCCTCGGCTGCGTCGAGCTCTGCGGCTCGGTCGGCTACGGCGAGAACGAGCTGCTGGAGAAGTGGGCCCGCGACTCGAAGATCCTCGACATCTTCGAGGGGACCCAGCAGATCCAGCTGCTGATCGTCGCCCGCCAGCTGCTGAAAAAGACCTCCGCCGAACTCCGGTAGCCAGGAGGCAGGGATAATCCTCGATCCGTGAATCTGATCGAGGACTTGATGGAACGATCCCCGGCCTCGCGGCTGGGGATCGTTTCTTTAGACGCCGAAGCCAACCGGCGAGACTGGTACTTCGGCGAACTGGTCGCCAAATCGGCCGGGCTCTCGGGGGCGTTTGCCGCCCGCGGAGTCGAGCGCGGCGACGTGGTTATGACGCTGGTTGGGAACCGGATCGAGTGGGTGCTGAGCCTGCTCGCCTGCTGGCGGATGGGGGCGGTGGCGCTGCCTTGCAGCACGATGCTGCGCCGGCACGATCTGGAGCACCGGGTCGCCGCCGCGAATCCCAAGCTCTGCGTCGGCGAGGAAGCGCTGCTGGAGGAGATGCCCGACGGCGTGCCGCTGATGACGATGGCCGACGTCGCTGCGGTGATGGACGAGGACCGGCCGCAGGAGACGCCGACGGCGCTCGAGGAGATGGGGCCCGAGGACCCGGCACTGATCGTCTTCACCTCCGGCACCACCGGCGAGCCGCGCGGGGTGGTGCACGCCTATCGATACCTGCTGGGGCAGCAGACCCAGGCCGAGCACTGGTTCGGCTCGCGCAAGGGCGACCTCGCCTGGTGCACGACGGCGACCGGGTGGTCGAAGTCGGCGCGCAACGTCTTCCTCGCACCCTGGATCACCGGCGCCGCCGCGGTCATCCACGACGGCCGCTTCGACCCGGCCGGGCGGCTCGACTTCGCCGAGGCTCTCGGGGTCAACGTCCTCTGCCAGGCGCCGACCGAGTACCGGATGCTGGCGCGGCGCACCCAGCTGCGGCGGCTGCCGAAGTTGCGGCGGATGGTCTCGGCTGGCGAGCCGCTCGATCCGGAGACGATCGCCGCCTTCCGCGAGGCGACCGGCCTCGAGCCCGCCGACGGCTACGGCCAGACCGAGACCGGCCACGTCACCGCCAACCAGGTCGGCGAGCCGGTGCGCCAGGGGTCGATGGGCAAGACGCTGCCGGGGATGGAGACGCGGATCGTCGAGGGCGAACTGCAACTGCGCGCCGCCTCCTCCCCCACCTTCTTCTCCCGCTACCTCGACGGCGAGCGCTTCGAGGGCGAGTGGTGGCAGACCGGCGACCTGGTCCGCGAGGACGAGGACGGCTACCTCTTCTTCGAGGGCCGTGGCGACGACATCATCCTCTCCTCCGGCTACCGGATCGGACCGACCGAGGTCGAGGCCGCCCTCCTCTCCCACCCCGCCGTTGCCGACGCCGCCGCGGTCGCCGCCCCCGACCCTGAGCGCGGCGCCGTGGTCCGGGCGATCGTCGTCCCCAGAGACGGCAGCGGTGACGAGAGCCTGGTCCGCGAGCTGCAGGAGCACTGCAAACGCGAGACCGCGCCCTACAAGTTCCCCCGCATCGTCGAGTTCGTCGACGAGCTGCCGAAGACCAGCAGCGGCAAGATCAAGCGCGCCCAGCTGCGGGCAGCGAAGTCTCTCTAGACCGTCTCGACCGCGAGCTCGGCGATGTCCGTCGGCCGGCCCAGGTGAAACCCCTGGGCCATGTCGACCCCGTAATCGCGCAGCATCTTCGTCGTGTCCTCGTCCTCGACAAACTCGGCGATCGTGCGCTTGCCAAGGCCGCGGGCGATCTCGACGATCGCTTTGACGACGAGCTGGTCGGCGTCGTTCTGGGACATCTCGCGGACAAACGCCCCGTCGATCTTGATCACGTCGAACGGCACCTTCTTCAGGTAGTGGAAGGGGCCGAAGCCGGCGCCGTAGTCGTCGATCGCGACTTCGCAGCCGAACTCGGTGAGGCGGTCGGCGAAGCCGGCGGCGGTGTCGTAGTCCTCGACCCGCGCGGTCTGAGTGATCTCGAAGGTGCAGCGAGCCGGGTCGGCCTCGCCTTCGTCGAGCCGCCGTTCGATGAACTCGAGCACCGAGAGGTCGCTGATCGAGGCGCCGGAGAGGTTCATGTGCAGGGAGACGGGGCTGCCGGCCCGCTGCCGCTCGGCCATCAGCTCCAGGGCCCGCGCCACCACCCAGCGGTCGAGCTCCTGGACCATCCCCGAGCGCTCGGCGACCTCGATGAAGGAGGCGGCCGGCAGCAGCTCGCCGCTCTCGCCGGTCATCCGCAGGAAGAGCTCGTAGCGCTCGATCCCACCGTCGGCGAGCGAGCGGATCGGTTGGGTGGCGAGGCGGAGGCGGTCCTGGGTGAGGGCGTCGCGGATCCGGGCGCTGGTCGTCTGCGCCCGCTGGGCCGGGTCGGCGGCCTCTCCTGGCGCCTGGAAAAGCATGATCCGATTGCGACCCTCCTCCTTCGCCCGGTACATCGCCTGGTCGGCGGCGAGCAGGACCGCTTCGGTGCCGGCACCGGCCTGGCCGCCGAACATCGTGATCCCGACGCTGATCGAGGCCGGCGCGATCTCGGCGCTCTGGGAGAAGCCCTCGGCGACCTGCGCCCGCAGGTCCTCGCCGAGCTGCAACGCCCCAGCGGTGTCGGTCTGCGGCATCAGCACCGCGAACTCGTCACCGGAGAGGCGGGCGACGATGTCGGTGGCGCGGACCCGTTCGCGAAGGACGTCGGCGACGCGGCGGATCAGCCGGTCGCCGGCCTGATGGCCGAGCCGGTCGTTGACCTCCTTGAGCCCGTCGATGTCGATCACCATCACTGCGCCCCGGCCGCCGTAGCGGGCGCTAAAGGAGACGTACTGGTCGAGCTCAGCCCGAAAGCGGCGGCGGTTCAGCAGCCCGGTCAGCGAGTCGTGGTCGGCAAGGAAGCGCAGTTCGGCCTCGGTCTTCTCGGCCCGCTCCAGCGCGCCCTGGACCACCGCCCGGTCCTCGGGCGCCAGTTTGGCGAGCACCGCCGCGACGACAGGGTCCTTTCCGGCTCTTGACTGGCTCATCATCAGATCGACGGTATTCGGTTACCCGCCCAGGGAACCGTACCCGCTGACGAACCTCGTCATAGAACCAAATTTCGGCGATTTCGGCACCCGAATACTTGACTTGTCCGCCCCCGGGTAGGTTCATGGCGATGGCCAACCGCCTCGCCCAGGAGACCAGCCCGTACCTGCTCCAGCACCAGGACAACCCGGTCGACTGGTATCCGTGGGGCCCGGAGGCGCTGGAGCGGGCACGTGAGGAGGACCGGCCGATCCTGCTCTCGGTGGGCTACAGCGCCTGCCATTGGTGCCACGTGATGGAGCGCGAGTCATTCGAGGACGACGCCACCGCGGCTTACATGAACGAGCACTTCGTCTGCATCAAGGTCGACCGCGAGGAGCGGCCCGATGTCGACGCGATCTACATGGAGGCGGTGCAGGCGATCAGCGGCCACGGCGGCTGGCCGATGACCGTCTTCCTCGACCCCGAGGGGGTGCCCTTCTACGGCGGCACCTACTTCCCGCCCGACGAGAGCCGCGGGATGCCGAGCTTCCGGATGGTGATGGAAGCGGTCGTCCACGCCTTCGAGACCCAGCGCGAGGAGATCCGCGAACGGGCGCCGGGGACGCGGGCGCGGCTGAGCGCGATCGGCGAAGTCGAGCCGCGGCCCGACCTGCCGGGGGCGAGCGACCTCGAGGGAGCGGTGCAGCGGCTGCTGGGCGCGGCCGACCACCGCAACGGCGGCTTCGGCGGCGCCCCGAAGTTCCCGCCCGCCTCCTCGCTGGAGCTGCTGCTGGCTCGCGGCGAGACCGAGCACGTCGAGCTGACCCTGGACAGGATGCTCGCCGGCGGCATCTACGACCAGATCGGCGGCGGCTTCGCCCGCTACGCGGTCGACGCGATCTGGCTCGTCCCCCACTTCGAGAAGATGCTCTACGACAACGCCCTGCTCGCCCGCGTCTACCTGCACGGCTGGCAGCAGCTGGGCCACGACCGCTACCGACGCGTCTGCGAGGAAACCCTCGACTGGATGCTGCGCGAGATGCGCGGCCCCGAGGGCGGCTTCTACTCGGCCCTCGACGCCGACAGCGAGGGCGAGGAGGGCAAGTTCTACGTCTGGACCCCCGACCAGATCCGCGAAGTCCTGGCCTCGGATCCGAACTGCATCAACTTCGACTCCCAGCAGGAGTACAAGTTGATGCAGTTCTGGGGAGTCAGCGAGGAGGGGAACTTCGAGGGGGCGAACATCCTTCATCGCGCCGAAGGCGCCGAGGCGGAGGAGCCGGAGGGGCTGGCGGAGGCGCGGCGGGCGTTGTTCGAGGCGCGGTCACAGCGGATCTGGCCGGGGCTGGACGATAAGCGGTTGACCTCCTGGAACGCGCTCGCGATCGCCGCTCTCGCAGATGCCGGGGCGGTACTGGGACGTGACGACTACCTCGAGGCGGCCCGAGCCTGCGCGGTGTTCCTGCTCGAGCAGATGCGCGACGAGCAGGGCAATCTCCTCCGCACCTACAAGGACGGCCGAGCCCACCTCAACGCCTACCTCGAGGACCACGCCTACCTGCTGGAGGCGTTACTGACCCTCTACGAAACGAGCTTCGAAGAGCGCTGGTTCACCGAGGCCCAGGCACTGGCGGAGACGATGATCGAGCGCTTCGGCGACCCCGAGCGCGGCGGCTTCTACTCGACCTCGGCCGACCACGAGGAGCTGATCGCCCGCCGCAAGGAGGTGGGCGACCACCCGATCCCCTCCGGCAACAGCTCCGCCTCGCTGGGCCTGCTGCGCCTGGCGGCGCTGACCGGCGAGCAGCGCTACGAAGAAGCCGGCGCCGGCGCCTTCGCCCTCTTCGGCAAACCGGCCGTCGAACACCCCGACGCCTTCGCCCACATGTTGAGGGCCCTCGACTTCCACCTCTCCCCCACCCGCGAGGTCGCCCTGGTCGGCGACGAGCTAGGCGATCTGGCGTCGGTCGTCCGCGAGCACCCACTCTTCCACCTCGTCCTCGCTGGCGGCCCCGAGGGCACCGAGCAGCCACCCCTGCTGGAGGGCCGTACCACCGTCGACGGCAAACCGGCCGCCTACGTCTGCGAGAGCTTCGCCTGCCAACTGCCGGTGACCACTCCGGGGGAGCTGCGGGACCTCCTCCCCGCTTCGCCTACTCGTCGCGAGGGGTAATCCGAAAGACCGAGACCACCTCTGCCTGGTGCGCCTCGGGGTGGGCCACATAGGCGCTGGGACCGCCTCCGAACCAGCCGGAGGCTTCGTTGTCGCCGACGAAGATCCCCGGGTGGCGGTTGCCGTCGCCATCCTGGACCCAGACCTTGTCCCCCTCCTTGAACCCGTGCTCGATCGCGTCCTCGCTCATCGTCCAACCCCTTTCAGAGAATCGGTAGGAAGTTTTCGATCTCGTACGGGGTTACCTGCACCCGGTAGTCGTCCCACTCCTGCCGCTTGATCTCAACGAAGCGGCGGAAGGTGTGCTCGCCGAGCGTCCGCAGGACCAGCTCCGACTCGGCCGCGAGCTCGATCGCCTCGCCTAGCGTCGCCGGCAGCTGCTCGATCCCCTGATGGGCGAGCTCCTCCTGGGAGAGGTGGTAGAGGTTCTGCTCCATCGGCTCGGGCAGCTCGTAGCCCTTCTCGACCCCTTCCAGCCCCGCCTGCAGCATCCCGGCGAAGCAGAGGTAGGGGTTGGCTGCGGGGTCGGGGCAGCGCAGCTCGGCCCGGGTCGCCGACTCCTTGCCGGGGTGGTAGAGCGGCACCCGGATCAGCGCCGAGCGGTTGCGGCGCGACCAGGCTAGGTAGACCGGCGCCTCGTAGCCCGGCACCAGACGCTTGTAGGAGTTGACCCACTGGGCGAAGAGCGGCGAGATCTCGCGCGCGTGCTTGAGCTGGCCGGCGATGAAGCTCTTCGCCACCGGCGAGAGGTAGTAGGGATCGTCGGCGTCGTAGAAGGCGTTCTTGCCGTCGCGGCTGAGCGACTGGTGCACGTGCATCCCGGAGCCGTTCTCGCCGAACAGCGGCTTCGGCATGAAGGTCGCGTGGTAGCCGTACTTCATCGCGTACTCCTTGACGACGATCCGGTAGGTCATGCAGTCGTCGGCCATCTCGAGCGCGTTCTTGTAGCGCATGTCGACCTCGTGCTGGGAGGGCCCGACCTCGTGGTGGGTGTACTCGACGTGGATGCCGAGCTTCTCCAGGGCCAAGACCGTCTCCCGCCGCAGGTCCGAGCCGGCGTCGAGCGTGGTGAGGTCGAAGTAGCCGCCCTCGTCGAGCGGTTCGGGCGCCCCGCCCTCCGGCTTCGCCGAGCGGAAGTAGAAGTACTCGAGCTCGGGGCCGATGTTGTAGGCGTCGAAGCCCATCTCCTCGGCCCGTTTCAGCGCCCGCCGCATGATCCAGCGCGGGTCGCCCTCATACGGCCCTCCACCGGGGACGCGGATGTCGCAGAACATCCGCGCGACCGCGTCCTCATCAGGGCGCCAGGGGATCAAGGCGAAGGTGGTTGGGTCCGGCACCGCCAGCATGTCGGACTCCTCGATCGGGTTGAAGCCGGTGATCGAGGAGCCATCGAACCCCATCCCGCCTTCGAAGGCGTCATCGAGCTCGGTGGCGTTGACCGAGAAGCTCTTCAGCTGGCCGAGGACGTCGGTGAACCAGAGGCGGATGAAGCGGACGTCGTGTTCCTTGACCAGCGAGATGACGTCAGCGGCGCTGCGGGGTTGCTCTGCCATGCCTCATGCCTCCTTGGCTTTGAAGAAGGCGCAACCGTAGCCCAATGAACCGAGTGGGTGCCGAAAGCCGTAATACGGGTAGACAACAGACGCTGCGTCCAGCTTGAAAGCGTCCGCAGATCCCGGTATAACTTACGACAGGTAAGTAAGCGGCTAAAAGTAAAGTAAAGGCCACGTAACGGCTCTGTAAAGCGAAGTGCCGCCCCGAAAACAGGGCCAGAAGCGAGAAGCAACGTGACGGTAAAAACCGCAGTAAGCAGATTTCAAATCCACGACGAGCTGACGGCGCCTGATGAGAGCGCTCCTCTCATCAAGAGCATTCAAGCCGCCGGCGGCGCGGTAACGAAGTTCGTTGGCGTGCTCGCCGGAGCGCCGGCTGTCCTGCGCGCGTACACGCGGATGCGCTCGGAGCTGCGCGGCGGAGTCCTGCCGCAGGCGACGAGGGAGCGGATCGCGCTGGCAGTGGCGGAGCACCGGGAGGACGACTACAGCATCGCCCAGCACGCGAAGTCGGCGCGCCGGGCAGGGCTGGGCCTCGACGAGGTTTCCAAAGCCCGCAGCTTCACCTCGGGCGACGAGAAGGAGGCGGCACTGCTCGCCTACCTGAAAGAGGCGCTCGACGCCGAAGGTCCGCCGCCGCTCCACCTCCACGAGGAGGCGCGTGAGATCGGCTGGACCGACGAGGAGATCCTCGAGGCGGTCGCGCACCTGGCCCTGAACGAGTTCCAGAGCCTGATCGCCAGCGCCGCGGCGCTCCCGAAAGACCAGGCTGGTCCTCGGGTCCTCCCCTCCGCGGCCTAAGCCTGAGTCGAGGGCCGGCCTTTCACCGGCCCTCGACCAGCGTCGCCGTGTAGAGCAAGCGCGCGGTCGTGTACTTGCAGCCGTATTCGCGGCGAGTGCCGACCTTTTGCTGCGGTTCCCCCTGGCGGATGTCGGTGGCGTTTTTGCAGGCGCCGGCTTCACGGCTGGCCCGCCAGACGTTGTCGGCTTCGAGTTCCTGCGCGAAGGCGGGAGCCCAGGTCGGGACGGTGAGGCCGACGATGTCGCCCTTTTCGACTTTCAGGTTGGAGCCGAACTTGACCGTCTGGCCGAGGTAGGGCGAGAGGACTTTGATCGAGCCCTGGCGGCGCAGGGTGTAGCGCGGCGGCTCGGTGCCGGGGACGCGGTGGAGGATCGCCAGCCGAGCCTCGGGCGGGGTGCCGAAGAAGCCGTTGAAGAAGGAACGCTGGCTGTTGGTCGGCTGCGCCAGGGTCAGCGTCCAGGCCTTGATCGTGCCGTCGTGGGGAACCGTGAACGGCAGCCTGGTCTGGCCGTTGTTGACCTGGAAGCCGGTGACGCTGCCGATCGCCTGGCAGGGCAGCTCCGGGCAGGACGGGTCGGGCTCGGTCGAGGTCTGGCCGAGGGTCACCGTCGTCTGCGGCACCCGGGCAGCATCGCTGTCTGAAACGAGGCTGACGAGCAGGGCCAGCGAGCCGGCGAGCATCCCGAGCGCGAGCCAGCGCATCCTCCACGCTCTCGCGGCGGACACGGACGAAGACCTCGACATAGACGCTGCTCCTCTCGTTGCTTTCACTGCCTCGAACCCGGCAGCCTAGCCGCGGGAGCGGCCGGAGCAGCGGCTCTAGGAGGTGCGCGCGTAGCTGAGGGCGACCGCGTAGCGGACCCGCCCCACGCCTTCGAAGTCGAGCGCTTCGCTGGCGGCCTGGGTGAAGTCCCAGGCACGTCCCTGGATGTACGGGCCGCGGTCGATCACCTGGGTGACGAGGACGTGGCCGTGATAGACGAACTTGACCGTGGTCCCGCACGGCAGCGTCTTGTGAGCGACCCCGAGCGTGCTCGGCCGCAGCGTCGCGCCGCAGGCGGTGCTGCGCCCCCACATGCTGGGACCGCCGTACCAGCTGGCGCCGGCGTAGCGGAAGGGGCTGAAGGCGAGGTCGGAGCCGGGGGCGCTGGCCGTGGTGGTGCCGGCACCGCCGGTAGAGGCCTTGGCACCGGTCGCGGCGCCAGCCATCAAGGCCAGAAGGGCGGCGAGGAGCAGGGCCCAGCGCAGGGTGTTCTGTTTAGCGGTAGTCATCTCTTTGGCGACGCTTGCGGGGTTAGCTGACGGGCTCGCGCTGAAAGAGCTGCGCTACGCGGTAACTGGCCGCGATTCGCCCCAACTGCTTGGGTCCCCCGCTCCTCGCGATATGTGGCGAAGATTCAGCGGAAGTTGTGCGGCATGTTAGCAACCGCTAAGACAGAAAATGGTGCAGAGTTGGCGCGTGTCGCTTTTTGCGTCCATATAGGGGCAAAAAGCGACGGACGTAGAAGAGGCCCCCTAGCGGGAGCCTCTTCCGTAGCGGGCCTGTAAGCCGGATCCTGTCGTGAGCGGCCATCTATCTCTGCGGCCTACCTGGACCTCGCCGAGCCGGGTCGACGGTCCTGCTTGGCCTTGCACCGGGCGGGGT
>Ga0068852_100000087_pt1 | contig 64872 bp, 60 predicted proteins | sample KBSCornC22_FD_66594 | JGI IMG/M metagenome (GOLD analysis project Ga0068852, IMG submission 66594) | Corn rhizosphere microbial communities from Kellogg Biological Station, Michigan, USA - KBS Corn C2-2 | ecosystem: Host-associated > Plants > Roots > Rhizosphere > Soil ... | reverse complement strand
GCTGGTGTACGCTACCGATTTCGCCTGGAGGCCATTCGCCGCGAACTCTCCTCACGGGCCTGAGCTTGAGGCTCAACGCTCGCGTACTAATTGGCCCGAACCGGCTGAGATGCTTTGGGAACAGCGCCCCCACGTGCGCCGGATCGCGATCGGGCTTTAGGCACCGCTTCTGCTCGCATGCTCGGAAAGATCTCAGGTTTGTTGCCGGAGATAAGGTCTTCGAACAGCTTCGACCAAAGGGGCAGTTGCCGCGTCGTCAAATCGAACTGACTAACTGCGGTTCGGCGTGCCTCTTGCCGCAAATGCAAAGCACGATCTGGATCGTCGAGGATCATGTCGAGCTTATCCGCTATGTCCTCGGGAGAAAAGAAATCAACCGCCAGCCCATTCACGCCGTCCTTCAGCACTTCTAAGACGGGCGGCGTCTTCGATCCGATAATGGCACAACCTGCGGCCATCGCTTCGATGAAGGACCAGGACAGCACGAACGGGTAGGTCAGATAGACATGCGCTGAGGATATCTGGAGCAGACTGAGATATTGTTCGTAAGGAAGCTGTCCCAGGAAGTGGACCCGCTCAAGAGGAAGCTCAGTCCCAACTTCATTCATCAACAATTGACGATAAGTCGTGCCGGAAGGCGCGGGGCTGCCGTAACTGACACCATCGCCACCCACGATCAATATGTGGGCTTTGGGGCGCCGCCGCACTATCTCTGGCAAAGCGCGCATGAAAGTGTGGAAACCGCGATAAGGCTCGAGATTTCTCGCCACAAAGGTGATGACCTCATCTTCCGAGGTCAGCGTTCTTTCCTCGCGGGAAAGCTTCAACCATGCCTTTGGATCCGGTTTTATGGTCTGAGTATCTATACCCTCGTGGACTACGCTGATCCTTAAGCGCAGTTCGGGCGGGTAGAGACCGCGCTGCCAATGCGTGGGCGAGTGACCCCAATCGGCGGCGTCGAGGCTCAGAAAATTGACGCTGTTCTTGGTGCGAAGACGGCGGCTGTCATCTGGCGGTCCACGGAATTCCGGGTCAAACCCCGTGTCCACGCCTGCGTGATGATAAAAAAATTCCATATATGTGAGGAGCGGAATGTCCGGATAGACATCCTTTACAAACATGGTCTCGCCCCAGCCGCTATGGCCGACGATAATGTCGGGCCGTACCCCCTCGTCGCGTAGCATCTCGAGGGATCGCGCGACAGCCGCCGCATTGCGAACCGCCACGTCGAAATCGACCGTATAAGGATGACAAATCAGATTGGCCGGTTGCTCCGGATGATAAGCCACCTTGATGACATTGCGCATCCAGTTCGCGTTAGGCTGCGATATAAAATAAACTATATTCTTCGGGTCATTTGCCAGATGTCTTACAACATGTTGATACTGACCTGGGAAGTTTTGATGAATGAACACGTAGATCATAGCATCAGCGCATCCAACAAGGCATTGCGATAATCAGGGTTTGGCCAGGGTGTCTTGCGCGCTACGGCAGCCAACTCTAGATTTTTCTCGCGCCGTCTTATTACAAAATCGGGAAAGCCCGCTGCCCCTAGTGCTTCGAAAAGGGTCTTGGGCGTAAAGGCACATTTGTGCGCCATGTGCTCATTGCCTGCGGCGACCGCTGTTCCTAACCCAAAAAATACATCGTGGGGTGTAATCGGCCCAGCGGAGGACTCGTAAAGGACGTCGCTGAGCTTATCGTCGGCGACGTAGCGAGCAACGGCTTGGATGTCCGGAACAATGATGATGGCGAAGCCGTCATTCTTGAGAACGCGCCTGAACTCTCGCAAAGCCAGCGGAACTTGGTGGCGGTATAAATGCTCAATGCAATGCGATGTCCACAGTGCGTCGGCGGAATTGTCTGCCAACGCTGACATGTCCGTCACGTCGGCAATCACGTCCGGCTTGACATTAGGATCCACGTCCACCCGAAGATGACGCCATTGCTCGAAAAGCCTTGGCGTGTGCTCCGCACCGGAAGGTCCACAGCCTGCGTTGATCAGAACTGGTCGTTCGGCAATCGCATCCTTCATTTTATGGCGCGCCCCGCACCTTCATCATTTCTCCTCAAGCGTCGATCTCGCGGAAGACGCTAAATCGGGGGCCGATGCGCTCGGAAGGCGGGTCATTGGTCTCCTGCGTTTTTGTCTTTGCGGCCCCACTCGCGCTGGCCTTCTTTGGTCGCTTACTATTACGCTCGAGTATGCGCACCCAGATGCTCTCCAAATAGTCAGACGGGCCAATGCCGGCGCACATCTGGCCATCCTGAATTGGACCTACCACTTTGCCCGATGCAAACCGACCGAAATATTCGCAACTGAAGCGTTTGGAGCGCGAGCCGTTTTTCGGTCGGACGGCAAAGCCAAGCAAAGGCGTGGCCAAACCACGCGTGCCGCAGGGCTGTCCCTGCTCGACCCAATGGCTTTCCATGCCGGTTGCCATCAGGCATTTATATTCTATTCCATCAGGGGCTATGTTCAGCATCGGAGTGATGGCAAATGCTTCGATCGACAACTTCCGGTCCGACGCGCCAGCCCAGCTTTGATCAAAGAATACCATGTCACCCACATTTTGAACGTGAACAACTATTTGTGACTTGAGACAATCCGCTGATGTAGGCGGGAGGGGCGGTACGATGTTGGCACCTGCAAGCTGGGATTGAGGGTTGCCCGTAAACGACGCAGGTTGAGATGAGCCGGCTCCATGCCAACCAGTGATGTCATGTTCGCCTTCGAGCCTTTGAACATCGATCTGGAGCGGCTTTAGATTGGGCCGCGTAACGAGCGTTACGACAATATCCGTAGAGCTTTGAGTGACCTTGAGAACGAGGTTGTCTCCCGATCGGTAAAGCCAATGTTGGCCGACATTTCTGGAGCCAAGATATTCTACCGCCCCCTGCCGGCTTCCCGGCGCTGTACTGATTTGAACAGCAGGAAGAGCATTGCCTTCATCAGAGGGCTCTTCATTATCCGACACCACGGAAAACAGATAAAGTCCTTTGGCCAACTTCAAGAATTCGGCCGTTGCGGATATGTTTTCGTTGACGGGCACGCGTTCTACTCCAGGGGGCAATTCGGGGCGAAAGACGCTTGGCGCATTCGCTTCCCTTGCCAGTTCGGAATGTAAATTTGGTGTACGACCAGACGCCAAATTATCGCGATGTCGTCCCACCAGATCGACAAGCGCGCGGTAAAGCTTCTGCGCCGTTACGCCAAGATCAACCAGCTCATATTCGACTTTGCTCGCCTTCAACCGTTCCGCGACGGCGCCGTGATCGAAAGCCAATATGGGAAGACCGGCGCGCATCGCGTGGCTGAGCGAAAAGCACCACGTTTCAGGAGTTACCGACAAAAACACCGCCGCCGCAGGCGCCTCTCGCTGAAGGAGGTGGCCGATTTCATCCTCCTCGTATCGGCCGGTGATAAACACCTTTCCCGTTTGCATCAGACGTTGATCGTCTTGAGTGAAGCCGAACACGACGAATTCGACGGGGAGGTCACGCAGCGCCGCATAGCGGGCACATTCCAGCAGAAAATCATACCCTTTTTGATCGCCGATTGCGCCGATGACCGCGATCTTGAGAGGTGCGTCGACCGAAGGGGAATTCACCCTAATCGGTTCGAACTCGGACTCCCATGACTGGATTTCGAAGAGCAGGCGGGGGAAGTGGTTTCGATATCGTGCAGCGGTGTCCTCGCTCGGAACAATCAAACGTCGGGCTTGTGAGAACCATCGCTCGCTACGCGCGCGCAGATTGGCGACCGATATCTCCTCGTGCAACGCCGATCCCAATAGGCTTACGCATTGCTCACACCGGTCTATGTCGGGTTCGCCGCAATACAGGTTGGAAAGCCCCAGCAATGTCAGGCGAGGGCAGTACCAACTGAAATCATGGATGTAGATGTCGAAAGATGGCGAATGATTGATGCACGCTTCGATGATAGCATCAGGAATGCCGAGATAGTGGTGAATCTCAAGATGCTCAATCCTGCAGCGTTCCAGAAACGATTCAAACGCGCCAGCGTCTCTTGGAAGGTCATAGCATAGCTCCCCGGCCGGGGTTTGCGCGTTGTCGATCTGGAGCTGTTTGCCGTCTACGGTGGGGCGGATGAGAATTGGTGAATAACCGTCCTCCCGAAGTTGATTGAGCCTGGCATTCACCTGCCGTTCCACACCTCCCCTTAGTCCCAGGCTGACGACGAGGCATTGCTTGTCTTGGAGAGCGACTTCGGCCTCGCCCAGCGCTCGCCGGAAGGGAGCAAGTGGGTCGCGGGATGCGAAATCTTCGACCGATGAAGAATAGGAAGGGTGGCGTTCGTTCAAGATGGCGCCATTGCGTGCCATCAGCGCATGCTTGCGCGGTCCGAAGGAGATCCCGCCGCGGTGGAGCACATATATGTCGCATGCTATCCCGTGCTTCCATCCATGTGAGCTAGCACGCATGCAAAAATCATTCTCTTCGCCATAGCCGAGCGAAAAAAGTGCTTCGTCAAAGGGGCCAACCTGATCAATTGCCGCCCTGCGCAGGAACATGCAGAAGCCTACCCCTGTGGGCGCTTCTACAAGTTGACCGGCATTGGCAATTGCTGCGTGGCGATCGCGCAATTCAGCACGGTCATGCGAACATAGCGGGTCTTCATTCGCCGGATAGCTCGCGATTGAACCCACATTCGAGAGCGGAGTAATCGTCGCATATTCCGGATTGGCATCGGCGTGGGCGCGCATGCGCTCAAGCCAACCGGGAAATACGACCGTGTCGGAATTAAGGATGATGATGTCGTACCCGGCCGCTTCCGCCATTCCTCGGTTAACGCTCGCTGGAAATCCCATGTTGCGAAGGTTGGAGAGGAGCTTTATCGCTCCGGAATCCGCAAATTCTCGGAGATACGTCGTTAATGCACTGTCCGGCGACGCATCGTCGATAACGACTATATCGACATCGTCCGGCACAGTCGCGCGTACGCTCTCAATACATCTAACCGCATCCTCCCGCCCGCCATAGACAGGAATGATGATCTTGATCACTGAGTCGCGCGGCGCTCGAATGGTCTTTGGGGCCTTGACACCGGCTCCCTCGTAGGGCTTGACCGGTGCCAGCGGATAAGGCGAGCCGCAAAATTGCTCCTGTCTGCCATCCGGAAGTCTGACATAAAGATCGACAGTTGAGTGACGCCATCGCCGGAAGGTCCCCGCCTTCATTTCGAACATATGTGCGCCAAGCTGATCCGGGTCGGGCTCCAGCCAGATGTCGCGCGTGACCTTGCCGGAGACGGCGACAACGGATGGCACCACTTCCGGCGGTAACCATGATAAGCGCAGGCTCCCCCTCAAACCGCCCGAGCCCGTTGCCACTGAGCAGGTGAAGCCGAATGATTCGGGAATTGAAACGGTCGCGCCGATTGCAGGTTGCTGCCAAGCTGCCGAGGCGATCCGTAGGCCATGCATGGCACGGATCGAACTCAGGCCGTCCTCTTTGGACCAACCACCGGAACAATCAATCTGCTGGAGCAGCGGCGCTTCGCCCGGGTAAGTAGCCTCCAATGCAATTGGTTCGCAATTGCTAGCTTTCCTCAGATCCCCGATCAGGTTGAATTCCGGCGTTACACCGATCCATCCGGCGCAGGTGGGGCCGGTCTGTTCAACAACGCGCCTCGCCACTTTGGCGAGGGCTGACCAGGGTGAGACGGCAAAAAGGGCCAGATAGGATTCGAGCTTAATGGCAGCCGCTTCTAGATCTGCCAGGGCGAGAGAGGCCTCTACGTCGACTGCCGCGAGTTGAGCGTCCGGCACGCCGTCTTTCAGTTCGCTGATGATGGCTGCGGCTTCCGTAGGGAAACCGTTCCTTATAAGTAGCGAGGAATAAAGCCGGACTATTTCCAGTGACGTCGGCGCCAGCCGATGCGCTCGATCCGCCAACCTAAGCGCCAGGGACGGTTTGGCCGCCTTGCCGGCATTCGTTACGCCCCGCAGCAAAGTTGCGATTTCGCTGTCTACATCAGCCGGCTTAATGAGAAACGCAGCGCGAGCCGATTCCATGGTTAACCGCGAATGCCCAAAAACTGAGCCTGTCGCGCTAACTGGCTACGCTTTTCCGATCCGTTCCCAAAAATCACTGACGCACGCTCCTGCAAGCATGCCATAACTCCTTCGGGCGACGGGATAAAGAAATTGTGAATGCGGCTTGGGCCGCGGGCCGGATTCAGGCGATTATCAGATGAAGTCCGAATTGCTGAGATTCTTGAAATTCTTCAGGACGATCTTCGTGCCGTCGTCGAACGTCACAGTGGTGTCGCTGCCACTGACCGTCTTGCTTGCGATATCGGCAAGTGAATAGCCGCCGCCTGTAAGGTCGATCTTGTCCTGGCCCTTGACGAAGTCCGTGATCGTGTGCGCGCCTCCGGCCGCCGAGGTAGCGAACCGGAACAGATCGCTTCCGCCGCCACCGGCCATGGTATCGCGGAAGCTGCCGCCGATGAGGAGATCGGATCCACTGCCGCCATTCAGGGTGCTGCGGCCAATGCCACCGATCAGAGTATCCGCTCCGCCACCGCCCAACAAGGTCGCGTTGCCGCTGCCAGCCATCACGGAGTCGCGACCAGAGCCACCGGTATAGTCCAGGCTACCCGAGCCGCCATAAACCGTGGAAGCGAAATCCTGCGTGATCGTATCGTTGCCCGCGCCCAGGTAAATTGTATCCTGGCCGTTAAGGACGAGCTTGTAGTCGCCGCTGGATTGCTGGTGAATGGTAGCCGGCAATCCTGTTACGGTGTGTTGGCCCTGCGATTGGAAGACGATATCAAGCGTGGCGCTCCCGCCCACCGAAACGAATTCCTGGCCACCCGCTACGGTGACATGGTTGTTTCCGCCTACCACGCTGAGGGAGCCACCATTCAGCGTCAAATAGCTTTCGCCACCATAAACTTTGGCATTAAGAGGACCATCGGCGCTCACTGTGGTATTGCCACCAGCGACATTCAGCCGGTCGCCCGGGCCGGCGCCAATAATGTGTGCGTTGGAATTCGCGACGTCGACCGTGTCGTTGCCAGTACCCACGCCCACATAGACGGTGCCGGTGTTGCGCAACACCACGGAATCGTTTCCGCCGCCACCGATAACTGTTCCATCACCACGACCCGGATTGATCGTATCTCCCTTGGAACTGCCGATAATCAATTCCGTACCGTTATTGCCCTGAATGTTTACGCCGCCGGGATTCGCGCCCAGCATGATCACCGCATGCGTATTGGGAGCCGCTACAACGGAATCTACGCCGAGGCTGTCCAGATTGTACACGTTGAGCCTGCCAGGCGTGGACGAAGGCGCCTGGGAAGGATCAGTAAGAACTGACGATGAGGTGAAACCCGACTGGATCGCTTGAAGAGCGTTGAGGGCTAGCGCTTTTTCGGTACCGGAAAGATCGAAGGTAACGGTATTGCCGCCAACAATAGTCGCAGTCGTTAACGCCATGACGCCCCCTAACACCACTCCGGGACAATCAGGCCATTCCCGCCATCACGCTAACATACTGAAAACAACGGACGCCCTGCCGCTCGCTGCAATCAAAGTTAACTTCTTGCCCACGAATCAAGTTAATCAAACGTTATATTTCCAACGATTTAAGTCAAGCGCTATGTTGCACTGCAAAGGGATGTGTCATTTTGGTACAAAAACAAATCGTTACAAATCAGTAACATAGCTGGATCGCGAGCCAGGTTGCACTGCGATACAGCTTTTGGTAAGCTCGGCTTAGCGAGTGGCGCTGGCGAAAAGAATTGCAACGGCCACAGTTCAAAGCTGCACTTTTGGTGCAATTCTAGGTTAACTAGTTAACTTGGCGCAACTTATCACTCATGCAGATACTATAACGCAGCGGTCCATCTTCAAAATCACCGCTATAGCTGCCGGTGGTGGTCGCAGAATTCCGGGCCAACGCTATTCCGGGGCCCAACTGATTGGGTATACAATGGGGCCCTTTTTGTCCAAAAAAGGGACCTGTTACATCATTGTCTTCAATCCGGAAATTGTCAGCGCCGTCCGCCGCTATCCCGAAGCTGACATTACGGCCTTGGATGTGATTACCGATAACGATGCCGCCGCGATTTCGCTGGCCGCTGTTCGAGCCCCATACCGCCGGTCCCACCGCGATTGCGACTTTGATCAGTCCGTTGGGTGTGGCCTTGATCGAGTTTCCCTGAACAACGGTGCCGGTATAGTCGCCAGAAAATGGCCGGTAATCTACTAGGTTGATTCCGCCGAGTAACGGCTTTGACCTGCTTATGATGACGTTGTTGAGCACTTTCGTTCCCGGCGCGCCGAAGATTACGATCGCGCCGTCTGTTGCATCGACGATCCTGTTGTTCGCTATCAGTCCGTTGCGGCAAGCGAATGAAACGCCGTCGGCCCATTCCCCTCCGCCATTGCCTGCTGGCCCCAATATGTTGGCCACGATCTTGGCACCGGCGCAATCCAGCTGTCCTTCAAAGACATGCAGCGTGGACCATCCACGGGGATCAAAGGCTCGCACGTGATCGACGGCGATGTCCTTCACGCTACCGCCGATTTCGATAAGTGCGCCGCCCTTGTTTATCCTTCCTAGGGCCTGTCGACTGCCGTCGACACGGATGTGATGGATATGAATGTTCGAGGCGCGCGAAAATATGGCTGTGTCCAGAGCAGCGTCACTGACTTTGATCGTGGCTTGAAGCGGTTCCGCTGGGCTGCCTTCCGTCGTCAGCTCCTGTCCGGGAGCGGTGAGCAAGATCGGTTTGCTTATCAGAAATCGGGCTTTTTGGCATAACACAGCGCGAGCGTTCGCGGCCGAAAGAGCTCGATTGATAACATCTTGGTCGCCGCTGCCTATGCATTTGGCGGCAGCTACCTGGCTCAAGCAAGCAAGCGCAAACGCCAGAGCAAAAGACCGCATCGGCCACCCGTACATCGCGCGAGCGGATTATGGAAGATGCTGGTATTGGCCAGCTTGAAAATTCCGGCTCCAAACGTACTGGATCTTGTGATCGCCATGCCAGACGGAAAGCCACCGACCGGCGGCCATCTCCGATTTCGCCGGAGGCAGAACTATCATTGGAGCCAACTACGTGGCGATCGACATCGCTAGCATTGCCCTTTTCTAAATCGCGCGCTCTGCCTTTCTCAGCTATTTATGGCTCTGCGAACGACGCGGCCAAATCAAGGTAGTTCAGACGGATATGATCGACGGATTTGTTCCTAAACGGCGATTTCGGCCAACGGTCGATTCAGGTTGATTAAACCATTGCGAAGTGGATTCGCCTAATGAGCAACAAGCGTGCATTCGTGAAATCTCCGTGGGAAATTAACTGGGAAATAGAACTGTTTGAACGTCTACCACTGGCCATCATTGCTTCGATCCTTGAATGCTTTGATTCCGAAGGACAGCAGCAACTTGAGATCCCGGAACATGTTGGAAAAGCATTCGTGCGGCGGGTGCAGAAAGTTATGGGGGATGTTCCTGTTACAAACTCGCTGGATCAAGCTTTCGGCGATCACACGGCTCAGCAGCGCGACGCATTCCGCGAATTGGAGCGACGGAGGGGCGTCGTTTCCCATGTAACCGCGCGGTGTCGGGAACTCAGGCCAGACGGCAAGAAGGGGCGTTTTGAAACTGCCATTGCAGAAGCGGCACCGAAATTGGGCCTTACGGAAGACAATGTCAGGGAAAAGAACAAGGCAACGCGCCCAGTGATCGATTTCGAGATCGATTACGCTGACCTTGAGCGAATCAGCCCTCGTTCAACGGGTCATGTTCAACAGGTTGAAAAGGGACCGGACATGGCCAAGATTGCCCAGTTGCCAATGGAAGGTTTTGTTCGCTTGCCCCTGATTTTGAAGGTGGTTCCGGTCAGCCGCACGACTTGGTGGAACGGGGTCGCAAGCGGCCGCTTCCCCAAACCCGTTAAGCTTGGCCCCCGCATTACCGCTTGGCGTGTCGAGGTGATTCGGGCGCTGATTGAATAGGATCAGCGCGCATAGCTCACTTTACGACCTCCGGGGGATCTGCGCCAACATCAGCTATTCGCGCGCTGAGATCGGCCTGCTTCTAGACGTCAGTCCCGGCACGATCTGGAACTGGACCAAGCAAGGCTTCGACAAACGCGCAGCCTTCCAGCCGCGCGCATCCACCACTAGCGATTTGATCGGTGTTGCTCCAACTGCGGAAGTCTGATGCAACGGAGGGTCCGCACGGCTCAACCCTCCGCCGCCGTCGGTGTGCTGCTCCTTGTCGCGATCGAACGACGCGATTGATGAGGAGGCGATCTGGGAGGCAAGGCGGAGCCCCGCCACGCGCTTCGTAGCGAAAGCCGGGGCGCGGCAGGCGACAGGTCTGGTGTTTCGCAGGCGCATTTGCGCTGTTCCCGTGTATCATGCTTGCCCTCCCCATCGATGATGAGGGGCGGGGCCGCCAATCAGCTATGGCGTCCTTGCCTCCGTGGCTATCGTTTGACGCTAGATGGGAACGTAGAAGGGAATTGGGAAGAGTTCATCAAATTAGACTTACTTTTCAATGATCTCTGGCGGAGAGGGTGGGATTCGAACTGAAGCCTTAAGCTTATGGTTTCGCCAGGCTATTATTTATGTTCCCTCTTTGGAGCCACACACAGGTCCACGTGATTCAGTGACGATTTTCCCCATCGGTCGAGCCTCAAGAGCTCGCCCTTCTGGCTTTCACCTGATTAGGCCGCCGAACTTCCTCAGTCAATTAAGTTGAGGCTTGGCAGTCGGTTCGTACCTTAACCGGGATCGTGGTCAGTTGACGCAGTGCGTAGCACAACTGAAACATATCCTAGGCCGATTTTCAGGGGGAACTGAGCTCGCTTGATGTCGACCGGTATTGCTGCGGCATGGCGTTCACGGCCTCGATATTCTGGCTGTCGTCGATCAGGGGATTGGGACCTTTGAACGCGGCCGAGGCTCAGCCGTCAGCCGAGCACGCGCAGACTTCCCGCATCAGCGCGGCCAGCCGCAGTTGCTCGGCGCGGTCCAGTTCGGCAGCGGCGGCAACACTGACCGAGTAGGTCGCCGCCTCGTGCGGCCGGGTGACGACGACGCCCACCCCGGCCACTCCAGGGGCGACTGAATCGCGGCTGAAGGCATGCCCGTCGGCGCGCGCCTGGGCGATGCGGGCGCGCAGCAGCGCGGGCGTTGCCCGGCCGCGGGCGATCTGGGCAATCTTGCCGGCGTTGGCGGAGAGCAGCGCATTGACTTCGTCGTCAGGCAGCGTGGCGAGGATGGCGAGGCTGCCGGCGCCGACCCCCAGCGGCAGGCGCTGACCGACCACCAGCGGCACCGCGCGGATCACCGACGAGCCCTGCGCCGTCGCGAGGCACACGACGTCCGCGCCCGATCGCGCGACCAGATAGGCGGTGAGCCCCGAGGTGCGGCTGATTGCCTCGATTCGCTGGGTCCACAGGCTGTCGGGCCGGCCTTCCGGCGCCGCCAGCCCCAGTTCGAAGGCCAGCGGCCCGATCACGTAGCGGCGTTGGGCCGGATCGAAATCGAGCAGCCGCTCCTCGACCAGTGCGCGCAGGATGCGGAACGCGGTCGAGCGGCTGAGCCCGGTAGTGCGGGTGATTGCGGCCAGCGGCGCGCCAGCGCGCTGCAACGCCGCCACCGCCCGCAGCACTTCTGCCGCGCGGCCGATGGCCTGGGCGCCGGCCGGGCGACTCGCGCGTGTGGGCTGCAATCCAGACATAGTGTGCCATAATATGGGAAGACGAGTCTTTGACAAGTAGGAAATACGTGATTTATGTTGCTAGTTGATCCCATTATGTGGACAACCTTTGGAGAGGCGCCGTCGCGATGGATTTTGCCTGGTCTGGCGATCAGTTGGCGTTCCGCGAGGCGGTGCACGACTTTCTCGCGCGTGAACTGCCGACCAACTGGGAGAACATCGCGCGGCGCAGCCCCGGCTCGCGCGAACTGACCGATTTCTCGCGCGCGTTCTGCCCGAAACTGGCCGAGGCCGGGTTGCTGGTGCCGCACTGGCCCCGCGAGCACGGCGGGCGCGAGGCGCCGCCGTGGGAGCATTTCATCCTGGGCGAGCTGATGTGGGAGGCAGGCGAGCCGCGCGGCCCGCAATATTACAACGTCAACTGGCTGGGCCCGGCGATCATGGCCTTTGGCAGCGAAGCGCAAAAGCGTCACCATCTGGCGCTGATGAGCGCGGGCAACGTGGTCTGGTGCCAGGGCTTCTCGGAGCCGTCGGCCGGATCGGACCTGGCCGCGTTGCGCACCCGCGCCGAGCCGGATGGCGACGGGTTCCGGATCAACGGTTCCAAGATCTGGACCTCGTACGCCGCCCTCTCCGATTACTGCTTCCTGCTCGCCCGCGTCCCCGAGGCCGACCCGAAGCGCGGCATCACCGTGTTCCTGCTGCCGATGGACCGCCCGGGGATCACCGTTCGACCGATCCGCAGCGTCGTCGGTGACGGCGACCTCCACGAGGTGTTCTTCGACGATGTCGAGGTTCGCGCCGACGAGGTGCTCGGCGGGGTCGGTAATGGCTGGAAAGTGGCGCGCTATGCACTGCATTTCGAGCGCGTCGGTATCCCGCGCTATGCGCTGGCCACGCGCATTCTCGATCGCGCGGTGCGGCTCATGGGCGCGACTGGCGCGCTCGGCGCCTCCGCGCGCGAAAAGGCCGCAGCCGCCCACGCCGCCTGCGAGGCGGCGCGCAACCTGACCTACGAGGTGATCGACCGGCGCTCCCGCAATCTGCCCCCCGATGGCGGCACCAGCGTCGCGCGCACGGCGACGATCGCGGCGGAAAACGCGGTGGCCGAATTCGTGCTCGATTTTCAGCCGTCGCTGCTGGCCGGGCTGGACGATCCGATGATCGAGACCCACCACCGCCGCGCCATCGCCGCCGGCATCGCCTCGGGCGCCGCGGAAATCCAGCTCAACCTGATCGCCCGCGATGTACTAGGCCTGGGACTAAAAGACTGATGGACCTCGACTTTTCCGAAGATCAGACGATGCTGCTCGATGCGCTCGACCGCCTGCTGGAGCGGCATGCCGGGTTCGATGCCGAGCATGCCGCCTACACCGCGTACCGCGCCGAGCTGCGCGCCGATATCGCCGAGACCGGGTTCCTCGCCATTGCCGGGGAGGAGGGCTTCGGCCCGCTCGACGCCGCGCTGCTGGTCGAGAGGGCAGGGCGACTGGCGTGCAGCGCCGAAGTCGCCGCCAGCGCGCTGGTCGGGCCGCTGCTGGGCGCCAATCCGGGCGATGGCATCGCGATGTGCGAGGGTATCGCCGTGCCGACCCGCTTCCTCACGGTGGCCTCGCTCGCCTGTATCCGCACCGACGCAGGGCTGGTCGTCGCCCCGATCTCGACTGGCGACGTGATCCCGCTCGACACCGTGATCGCCTACCCGGTCGGCATGCTGAACGCCTTGCCCGCCGGCGCACGCCTGCTCGATACTGATACGGCGTGCGCGGTCGAGCAGCGCTGGCGACTGGCTGTGGCGGCGGAGGCGGCCGGGGTCATGCGCGGCGCGCTCGATGCGACGGTGGGCTTCGTGAAGGACCGCTGGCAGTTCGGCCAGCCACTCGGCGACTTCCAGGCGGTGCAGCACCGCCTCGCCCGGTGCGAGCAGATCGTCTCGGCGGCCCGCTGGCTGGCGTTGCGCGCCGCGCACAGCTTGATCCCGGCCGACGCGCTGACCGCGCTCACCTACATCCAGCAGAACGTCCGCACGGTGATTTACGATTGCCACCAGTTCACCGGCGCGATGGGGCTCACCCTCGAGTATCCGTTGCACCTCTGGACCTACCGGCTCAAGCTGCTCCAAGGTGAGCTGGGCGGCTGGACGGCGCAGGCGCGCGAGCTGGCCGACGCACTATGGGACGACGCTGGCAACCGGCTGAGCGCGGCACGACCGGCGGGAGGATGACGATGACCGAACCTCGGCTCAACGCAGTGGTGCAGCCGGTGCTTGACCGGCTGGTCGCAGAAGGGCGCGAAATCGGGGTCCAGGTGGCCGCTGGCTTGGCGAGGAGCAGGTGATCGACTGCTGGGCCGGCCTTGCCGATCCGGCCACCGGCCGCACCGTCGACGGCGACACGCTGTTCAACGTGTTCTCGGTCGCCAAGGCGGTGACCGCCACCGCGCTGCACATCCAGGCCGAGCGCGGGCTGATCGACTACGATGCGACGGTGGCCACCTACTGCCATGCACTGGAGCAGCGGGCGTGACCTGTGATCACGCACGATGCTCCGGATTGATGAAGGGCAAGACATGACCGCGATCCCACCCTTGCAGGACCTCGACGATCGCAGCTTCAACCCGTTCTTCGCCGACGAAATGGTGATCGGTGATTTCGATGATCCCTATCCGCTGATCCACAATCTGATGGGGAAGGGGTCGGTCCACGAGGTCAACTATCCCACGCTGTTCGCCTGCGGCACCGACCCCACCCTGACGCCGTTTCCACACTATACCGTCACAGGCTACGACGCCGTCGTCGAAGTGCTGCGCACGCCCGAGGTGTTCACCCAACAGGCGCTGGCCAAGAACCTGGGGATCAGCTTCGGGGCGAGCGTGAGCACGATGGACGGCGCCCAGCATGCCCGCTTCCGCCGCATCTTCCAGAAGGCGTTCCTGCCGCAATACGTGGCGCTGTGGGGCGAAAAGCTGGTCGATCCGGTGGTCTCGCGGCTGCTCGATCCGATCGTGGCGCGCGGCCATGGCGATCTCGTCCAGGAATTCACGCTGCATTTCCCGTTCCAGGTGATCTTCTCGATGATGCAGCTGCCGGAAAGCGACATGGCGCTGTTCCACAAGCTGGCGGTCGCGCAGACCAGCTTCGTCGCCAGCGTCGAGAACGCGGTGGACGCCAGCAACAAGCTCGGCGCCTATATCGCCGATCTCGTCGTGGAGCGGCGGCGCAAGCCTGGCGAGGACATCGTCAGCCTGATGTCGCAGGTGGAGATCGATGGCGATCGCCTGCCCGACGAGGTGATCATCTCGTTCTTCCGCCAGTTGCTCAACGCCGGTGGCGACACCACCTACCGCGGCACCAGCGTGCTGCTGACCGGGCTGTTGACCAACCCGGAGCAGTTCGCCGCGGTCCGCGAGGACGCCAAGCTGATCCCGCGGGCGATCGAGGAGGGGCTGCGCTGGAACCCGCCCGTCTCGCTCACCTTCCGCTGGACCGCCCGCGACACCGTGCTGGCGGGGATGGAGATTCCGGGCGGAGCGGTGATCGACGTGTCGATCGGCTCGGCCAACCGCGATCCGGCGCATTTCCCCGATCCCGACCGCTACGACATCTTCCGTGCCAATTCCGAGCGCCACCTCGCCTTCGCGCAAGGCCCGCACTTGTGCATCGGCCAGCACCTCGGCCGGCTGGAGATGGGTCGGGCGCTGAAGGCGGTGGTCGCGCGCATGCCGAACGCGCGGCTCGACCCCGCGATGCCGCCGCCGGCGATCCGCGGCATCTGGCTGCGGGTGCCCAAACACCTCCACATCCGCTGCGACTGACCCCTCGCCCTTTGCCGGAGCCGCCCGATGAAATTCGCCTTCACCCTGCCCAACATGACCCGCCTGAAGAACGTCGCCCACGAGTGGGAGGCCGACGTCACCGGCGCCATCCAGACCCGGATGCTCAAGCGGGTCGAGGCGCTGGGCTACGACATGGTGCTGGTGCCCGAGCACCTCGTCGTCCCCAGCAGCCATGTGGAACTGTCCGGCTCGCACTATTTCCACGCCGCCGCCGCCCAAGGCTATTACCTCGGCGCGACCGAGCGGATGCGCATCGGCACCTCGATCACCATCCTGCCGCTGCACCATCCGATCACCATCGCCAAAGCGCTGTCGACGATCGACTGGCTGAGCGGCGGGCGCACCAACGTGACCTTTGCTGCCGGCTGGTTGAAGGAGGAGTTCGACGCGCTCGGGGTGCCGTTCCACAAGCGCGGGCGGATCATGGACGAATACCTCGCCGCGATCATCGAGCTGTGGACCAAGCCGGTCGCCAGCTTCGAGGGCGAATTCGTGTCGTTCCGCGATGTCGTGTGCGACCCGCAGGGCGCGCAGGCGCCGCACATCCCGATCTGGCTGGGAGGCGATTCGGATCCGGCACTGCGGCGGCTGGCGCGCTTCGCCACCGGCTGGGTGCCGTTCCTGACCCAGCCCGACGAACTGCCCGCGCGGCTGGATTTTATCCGCTCGCTGCGGGAGTTCCGGGGAGGCGACTTCGACGTCATGTACATGCTGGCCGTCACGTTCATCGGCGAGGGCCATGTCGAGGGCGCGGCGCCGGTCGGCAAGGAGATATTCTCCGTGCAGGAGATGATCGACAAGATGGGCTGGCTGCAGCGCAACGGCGTCACCATCGCCGCGCATCCCATTCCGCCGGTCGAGGATGCCGAGGCTTACGCCGACTACGCGCAATGGTTCATGGAAGACATCGCGCCGCATTTCGCCTGACGCACGCCGATAGCAACCGGCGGCAGAGCCGCAGCCCACGGGAGACCCTTTATGACCCTCACTGCCGACGACGCCATCGCCATCCAGATGCTGGTGGCGCGCTATAGCCACGCGGCCAGCGCCGGCGATGCCGCCGGCGTCGCCGCTACGTTCGCGGAGGACGGCATCCTCACCGGCTTCGCGCCAATGCTCGGCCAGCCCGACCCCGACACCGTCGGTCGCGCGGCGATCCGCGCGATGTTCGAGGGCTTCCTGCCGGCCATCGACTTCATCCACCAGCTCTCCCAGCTTTCCGGACTGGAGGCGACCGCCGATGGAGCGCGCGGCAATGTGATGGTGATCGAGAACGTGCAGTGGCGCGGTCGACGGGCGGTGACGGTGAACTGCCGATATGCCGATGAATATGTGCGCACCGTCGAGGGCTGGCGCTTCCGCCACCGCGTGCTGACCCCGATCTCGGTGACCGACGCCGGCGAGGTGCAGAGCTTTGCCGGCTGACATCGCCGCTGGCGTTGCCGGTCGCTGGGACTACATCATCGTCGGCGCTGGCTCCGCCGATCCTGCGACGAATGTGCTGCTGATCGCGGAAGGGCCGCCGGCCGATGGCATGATGATCCGCATGCCGCTGGGCTTCGCTCGTGTCCTCGCCAACCCGGCGCGCGCGTCCTACGCCGTTTCCGCGCACGACCGCGGCGCGATCCGGCTGCCTCGCCGGATGGGCCTTCACGACTGCCCCCGCCTCGTGTGAACAGGTCGCCAGCGGGCCATCAAGGCGGAAGCGGCGCACAGATAGGGCTGTTCCCGTGGCGCTGTCCGTCATTAACATGATGGCGGGTTGCTATCTTTAGCAGCAAGTACTGCAAAAAGGCGACGTCACGGTGCTTGCGCGATCAACACGCCACTTTAGAAGGCTAACTAGATGCCAGGCAACCGAACTGAAGGGGCTGGTGTGTCTAGGGCTCAACTTGGACATATTCCGAAAGTGAATGCATGAAAGTCGTTAGTTTCAATATCTTAGGACATTTGCTCGAAATTGAAATCCGCCCGGAGCCAACACCTGCCGACGGCCAGGTTCTTCTTAGAGTTTGTAGATGCGGAATATGCGGGTCCGATCTTCACATGACCGAACACGGGAGCGCCCATCTTCCGCCCAACGGCTTTGTGATGGGTCATGAGATCGCGGGTGAGGTCGTAGCTATCGGCAAGTCGGTGGAGAATATCAGAGTGGGCGATCGGGTGGCGGCGCTGCCGATTACAGGCTGTGGAGCCTGCGCGGCATGTCTTGCGGGCGAGCCTGCGTGGTGCCGCGAGGGTATGCAGTACCTCGCTGGTGGCTATGCCGAATATGCTCTTGCCGGCGCTCGCGAATGCCTAGTGCTTCCCGAAAGCATTACGCTTCAAGACGGTGCGCTGGCGGAGCCGCTGGCGGTCGCGCTGCATGGTGTACGCCAAGTTCCGGGCGTGTCTGGCGCACACGCAATGGTCATTGGCGCGGGACCCATTGGCTTAGGTGTTATCTACTGGTTGCATCGCTTCGGTGCCATCAAAATTCAAGTGATAGAAGGCAATCCGGCGCGAGCGGAAATGGCGCGACAACTCGGCGCTGCTGTGGTTACTGCCCCCGATCTCGCCGCTGATCCATTGGCGGTTCGGCCGAATAGGGATGGACCGGAATTCGTTTTCGAATGCGTCGGCCGCCCGGGACTGCTTGCGTCCGCTGTCGCGCAAGTGCGACCCAAGGGTGCCGTTGTTTCGCTCGGTTTTTGCGTGAACCCCGAGCAGATACTCGCATCGGCCGCTGCCCAGCGGGAAGTCACCTTGAAGTTTCCGAAACTCTATTCGCTGAATGATTACCAGATGACCATCGACGCCTTCGAGGCAGGGTACGTCGAGCCGCGTATGATGGTCACCGGCTTGACGTCCCTCGATGATTTGCCGGTGGTGTTCGAAAGCCTGCGGAAGCCTGGCGACCAGTGCAAGGTCATGGTCGCGCCCTGGGAGCAAGCAACCCGATAAACATCAGTGTGAGAGATAAAACGATCGCCCGAAGAGGAAGAGCATGGACGCTGAGACGAGGCAGGAATGGATGGACGGCTGGCCGCTGATATTTTCCTCCACATTGGGGATATCAGTCTCTAGTATCGTGGTTTATTCGATGGGCGTCTTCATGCTGCCATTGCAAAAGGAGTTCGGCTGGTCGCGCGCGGAAATCTCGTCGGGGTTATTAATCAATTCGGGATTCGCGATCATTTGCGCGCCGTTCGTCGGACGGCTGATCGATCGGTTGGGACCGCGAAGAATCTGCCTGCCTGGCTTGGTGATATTCTGTGGCGCTTATGCAAGCCTGGCGATAGCCCACGGTAGCATCCGGCAGTGGTGGATGCTGTGGTGCATGATCGCGGTTGGGACATTGATGCTTAAGCCGACGGTCTTCACCACTGCCGTGGCCAGCCGATTCAATCGGGCGCGTGGCACAGCTCTCGCGCTGGCATTGAGCGGCACCGGCCTGGCCGGAGTTACCGCACCCGCGCTGAGTGCTTTGATCCTGTACCAGTTCGGCTGGCGCGTGACCTACATGAGCGTCGCGGCGGTCTGGTTTTTAGCCGTATTTCCGATTTGCGCCATGTTTTTCTATGGTGCGAGTGACCTTCGGCGCAGGTCGACCCTGCGGAGTGAGGATTTCGAACATATTGAATTGGATGGGATCGGCGCCCGCGCAGGTGTGCTGTCGCTGACTTATGTAAAGCTTGCTTTTGCTGCCTTCCTGGCGATGTTGGTGATAGGCAGCATGGTTGTGCATTTGGTGCCATTCATTACCGATTCCGGGCTCGATCCTCTGGTCGCCAGTTCAATGGCGAGCATTACTGGAGCCGCAACGGTGGTAGGACGCCTTTGCACAGGTGTGCTATTGGACAAATTCAACGGATCGATTGTTGGAGGTGTGGCATTCGCACTTCCGGCGGTGTTGATGGTTGGTTTGCTCAACTATGATGGGCCCGTTGTGATGGCCATCGTCCTTACTATATTGCTCGGATTTGCGAGCGGAGCAGAGCTTGATATAGCCGCCTACATGACGTCTCGCCATTTTGGCATGAAGAACTACGGCTTCTTGTTCGGCATCATTGTGGGGCTCCTTGCATTAGCACTCGGAGTGGGGCCGACGTTGATGAGTGCCATATTCGACCATCACGGATCATATACGATCGCTGTCATTGGCGCGGATACCAGTAAGCGTTGCGGCAAGCCTGTTCATTGCCTCGCTGGGAAAATATGATCCCCGGTTCAGCCCGAAGACATCCGCGCCAAATTGACACCAGTATCGAGAGAGGCTCGCACAGTGGGAATTTTGGATAGGGCTTATAATATCGACGATCTGGCAAAGATCGCGAAACGCCGCCTTCCCACAGGGCTTTACGAATTCATCGATCGTGGCGCAGAGGATGAGATTACTGTGCGCGAAAACGAGGAGAGCATCAAGCGCACGCTGTTCCGGCAGCGCGTCGGCGTCGATGTGACGACGCGGGACACGTCGACTGCGGTGTTCGGGGTCAAGCAGTCCATGCCCATCGGGGTCGGAGTTACGGGCCTCGTTGGAATGCTTTCGTATCAGGGGGAATACAGGATCGCGCGGGCGGCCGCCGCTGCCGGTGTTCCATACACCTTGGGCAATTCCAACTTTGCATCCTTGGCAAAGGTCAAGGAAATTTGCGGCGATCTTCTCTGGCGGCAGCTCTATCCGCTGCAGCAGCAGATCATGGATCATCAGATTGCAGTCGCCAAAGAAGTCGGGGTGAAGGTTCTCGTCATCACGATGGATTCACCGGTCAACGGCAATCGAGAATATATGTGGCGCAGCGGCTTCATGCAGCGCACGATAAACCCAACAGCGATGCGGCAAATGCTGATGGCACCGCGCTGGCTGTTCACCACAATCCTTCCCTATATGTTGAGAGGCGGATTGCCCCAGGTCCCCGACATGCCCGAGGGACATCGGATATTCTTCGGCAAGAGAAAGACCCTGGCCTCAATGCCGGTCGCGAGTTTCGACTGGGAATGCCTGAAGGCGCTGCGAAGAGGCTGGCAGGACGTTCTGGTCGTCAAAGGAATCTCTACCGTTGAAGACGCCATGATTGCCAGTTCGTGCGGCGTCGACGGAATCATCGTTTCGAACCACGGTGGCCGTAGCCTCGATGGCTGTGTACCCTCATTTGGCGCACTGGCGCCAATCGTCGATGCGGTTGCGCCCAAGGTGACCGTCATGGTTGATGGTGGATTCAAGCGCGGCGCTGATGTTCTTAAAGCGATCGCAGCCGGAGCCAGTTGCGTTATGGTCGGTCGCGCCACCACTTTCGGATTGGCCGCAGGTGGCGAGCAAGGGGTAACTAAGGCGCTCGAAATATTGGGTATGGAGACAAGCAGGGCGCTCGCCATGCTCGGCTGCACGCGAATAGATCAGCTTTCACGGGATCTGCTTCAATTCCCACACTGAGGCGATGCGCGCATCGCACGACTGCGGTGCGCGCCCAGTGCCATAATGACCCCGTTCACGCCGGCTGCGTACGTTCTGCCTTTGGTGATCTCGCCAGCCGATCGTGTCTGGTCACCATCGCATCGCCCTCCTTCAATTGTTCCTTGCGTATTTTCATAGTACCGGTGCGCGGGAATTCGGACCAGACCTCGATATAGCGGGGCACCTTGAAAGCACTGACACGTTCTACACAAAACTCGAACAATTCATCTATATTTGGTTCGCAGCCTTCCTTCATGAGCACGCAGGCAAGAATTTCTTGGCCTCGAATTGGATCCGGGACGCCAATCACGGCGCATTCAGCTACTTGAGGATGTTGAGACAGCGCGATCTCGATCTCAAGGGGCGAGATGTTCTCACTCGATCGGCGAATGACCTGTTTTGCTCGGTCAATCATGAACAAATACCCATCTTCGCGTAAATAACCTATGTCACCGGTCTTGAACCAGTCGCCATCAAAAGACTGCGCTGTAACTTCGGGCAGGCGAAAATATCTTTCGAAAACGGCTGGTCCGCGAACCTGTATCTCACCGGGCTGTCCGGGTTCGGCAGGTCCGTCGGCGCCCATTATTCGGAGTTCCAGAAAATCGGGAATTATTGGCCCTGCATAGAAATGCGGAATGCAGCCCATAAGTTCGGATGCTGGGACCAACGGGTCTCCTCGACCACCGGTCGTCGTCACGTAAGTTGTCTCGGTAGAGCCATAAGGGCTGTGCGCATTGATGTTGAACCTATCCTGGAAATCACTCCAATGATCGGTTCTGCCGCCAATGACGGCATATTCAATACCGTGATCCCGGTCAGAACTGGCATGCGGTTGCAGGAGCAGATAGGTCGGGGCGGGCGGTACAAACTGTGCAATATTCGGTTTATTTCGATCGACCACTTCCCAAAAGCCGCTCGCAGAAAATCGCTGCCATTGAACCGTATGACCACCAACCGCCAGCATTGACATGACGGAGGTGAGGGTTCCGCTCTGGTGGTAGAAAGGATGCCATGACAGCATCGTATCATTTTCTCGCCAGGCAAATCCTGTCCAGCGGTCAATGAAGCTGCGCACGGCCTTGTGAGTCCGCTCGACGCCCTTCGGCAGTGCGGTTGTACCCGATGTATGTAGGATCATGACCAAATCATCGGGACTCGCGATGTAGGGTTCGGCGGGTTCCCAGCTCGACCATTCAAGAAGGGCGACCTCGGTTGGATCTATTTTTTCACCGGTGGCGGCATCGATCTGTATGGGGCGCCACGGAACATCGCCCTTGGCGGTGATCGCATCGACAACTTCGTGCGTCGTCACATCGTAAATCACCAGTTTGGGATCGATGTAGGCCAGATATTCCGACGTTTCAGCCTTTTTGAAATTGTGATTAATCGGCGTAGGAGTGACACCGATAAAAATGGCGCCCAGAAATATCGCAAGATAGTCGGGAGACGGTTGCCCGTACATTGCCACACGATCGCCCTTTTGGGCGCCATGGCCTCGCAGTGCAGTAGCGAACCGGCGCGACCGATCAAGGAGCTCGGCGTACGACAAGGTTTCAATGGGATGCACATGCCCTTCAGGAATATATGAGAAACACGGGCGCGAACCAAAGGATCCTAATCCCAGGATTATGTCGGTATATGTCTTCTGCGACGAATTCAAAACTGATCCCTCTTTTAGATACTTTAATTAGGAACGGAGTACTACGGACGGGGCCGCCCGAAGGCTTGAAAATGTAAACCTCTCCCGATCCTCCATCTCCTTAATGCTGGTCCTGCGGCATCCTCACTATCAGACCATCCAGAGCATCGCTGATAACTATCTGGCAGGAGAGGCGGGATGTGTCATCGGGTTTATCCACGCATTCTAAAAGTTCAATCTCGTTTTCCGAACGGTGGCCGACTCTATCGAGCCAGTCCGGATCTACATAAACATGACAGGTCGCGCATGCGCAGGACCCCCCGCAGTCGGCGTCAATTCCTGGTATGCCATTCGCTTTCGCGACCTCCATGACGGAGAAGCCTGATTGAGCATTAATGATATGTTCGACACCGCCATGTTCGATATACGTGATTTTCGGCATTAGATCGTGGCCCATTTCAACTTCATTATCATCCAGCCTTGCACCAGCCTCCGAATCCAAATCGTTACCCTAAGGCATTGCGCCTTTTCAATATCTTCCAGCCTGTGAAATAATGCATCACTCCCGCGGTCTATGTTGGTGGACATGCTAAACGACGCGAGCGTTCACGTCGCAGCCGCCAAGCTCAGCCTTTCGCCGGTGCATCAAACCCATGCCGCTTCAAGGATATCCGCGCCATAGAAACCCATGTGTGACTCCAAGCGAGGGGCCAACTTGACTTGTAGAACAACGAGTCGATGCGCGGCGGTCAAGGGTTACCCCGCCGGTCCTTCATTATCGCCATGCCCAAAAACGAAAATTGCTGTCGCGCAAAGAGGATATAAATGGTGATCGCAATGCAGCAATTTTTATTTCTGCAGCATGCTGTGCAAAACTGCTGCGCCGCATGTCCGTAAGATGGGCGAAAAAAAACAGCTTCCAGGCGCTGGAGGGCAATCGACAAGGCTTGGCCTCTGTTTTTTGCGCCGACCTGGTTTTGCAACCCGCCAATTTGGGTTTGTTCTCGTTGCAATTTTGCAGCTTTTCTTGCGCGTCGGCGGGGTTGTGTTTGTAGAGTTGTTATAGCAGGGTTTAATCAAGACTAGATGAGGAACGCCTTTTCGTCCGTTGTGGCTCGGGCGCGATTTTCCTCAGCCCCTGGCATGGATTGGTGGTGCATTTGGCATGGTCAATATTTGAATTGCAGCTTTTTGGGAGGTAAAATGATGGCTCACACTCTATCCGAAGAGCGGGCGCAAGACACTGCTGTTGTTCCCACTGTGACCCTCGATGATGTGCCAGAGATTATGGGTTGGGACAGGAAGGTGTTCCCGACGGGATGGTTCCAGGTTGCCTGGAGCGATGAGATTGAGTCGAGCGCGGTTCGCCCACTGAAATATTTCGGCAAGCATTTGGTCCTGTATCGCACGGAGGATGGCAGGGCGATTGTGCAGTCGGCATTCTGCCCCCACATGGGCGCGCACCTCGGTTATGGCGGACGCGTCGACGGCGATCGTATCGTTTGTCCGTATCACGGCTGGGAATGGGGCTGTGACGGCCGCAACAAATTGGTGCCCTCTGATGGCAAGCCTTCGGGCACGAACCGTGTGCTGAAGAACTACTCTGTGGCTGAGACCAATGGCATCATCTGGATCTGGCACGACGTGCTTGGCCGCGATCCGATGTGGGCCGCGCCGCGCGATTACAGCAGGGACGAGGACTATCTGCCGGCCTGGCCGCATTCGGTGCACAAGACCTCCGATGTCCGCCTGCAACCGCAATGGGTTGCGGAGAACACTGTCGATGTCGATCACTTGCTGTTCGTCCACCAGAGCAAGGTCATCCCGACGCTGGCTTCGGAGCGTTCGCCCATCGAGTACCGCCAGGAAGGGCATATCTGGTACAATAATCGGCAACACCCTTTGCAAAGTTCTCTCACTGAAGGTGTCGGCGTACAGTTTATAATCGTGCCACGTGATCCGGCCCAGCCGCAGCGCGTTCCCTCGGTCCTGATCTCAAGTACAACACCGATCGACGAGGAACATAGCGATTTCTTCCACACCAACCTGGTCATGCAGGACAAGGAAGCTGAAGGCGGCGACGGTCTGGTTCCGGTCGGTCGCGCTGCACGCCGTACCGCAACCTTCATCGAGCAAGGCACGCGCGACATGCCGATCTGGCAGCATATGGACTATATCAACCGGCCAGCTTACGCCAGTTCGGAAGGCATATTCCGCAAGTTCCGGCAATGGTGCAACCAATTCTATCCCGATGTCGATGAGGGCAAGAAGTAAGCAATTCCTTCCCAACGGCGGATGAGATTAGAATTGAGAGAGGTTGACGTGTAATGAAGCTACCCGAACAAGCGCCGGCGCCTATTATCGATCCCATGATCCAAATGCATCTCGACAAGGAGTCTCTGGTGATTCCTGCTCCGCGGGCGGTATTTCGCGACGACTTCAGTCTGGAGAAATGGCCGGGCGTCGAGGTGACTAGCTACTTGTTTACTAAAACCAATGTGGCTGACACGGAAGAAGGAAGGAAAAAGCGCGAGGAGATTTTCAAGATCGGTTCCAATCTCGATCTCTGGATCGGTCAGCTCGATCAATACAAGATCGCGATGGGCGGTTGCATTCTCACAACAGAGGATCCGGACGAACTGTTTGACCGGATATCCGAACATTCTGACCGGATGTTCGTGCATTTGCGGGTCGATCCGCACTCCGGAATGCGTGGTATTCGCCGCCTTGTCGATCTTGCCACTCGTTACAAATTTATAAAAAGCGTAACAATAAGCCCGTTTGCGGTCTATCCGTTTATCCACGCGAACTCAAAAGAGCTTTATCCTATCTACGCCAAATGCGTCGAGCTGGATATCGCGGTGTCGATCAATGTGGGATTTCCCGGTCCCCGCATCCCGGCGTGGGTTCAGGATCCGATGCATCTCGATGAAGTTTGCTGGTTCTTTCCAGATTTGCGGGTAGTGATGAAGCACGGCGGTGAGCCATGGGAGGACACCTGCGTCAAGATGATGCTGCGCTGGCCCAATCTGTATTATGCCTGCACCGGGATGTCGCCAAAGCGTTATCCTAAAGCCATCATGCATTATTTGAAATCTCGCGGTGCCGATAAGATCATGTTCTCGGGATACTGGCCAGTATTTTCTTACGATATGGTCTACGAGCTTGTCGGCCAGTTCGACTTGAAACCTGAGACTTGGGGGAAGTTCTTGTCCGGAAATGCATCCAAGGCTTTCAAACTCAGCGTTTGATTGTGTATATTTTAGTTAGCGACTGGAGCGGCTGCTTATTCGCATTTTTCTTTAGATGACATCTGGATTGGTGCATTCCGCTAAGCATCTCGCAACGTCGCTCGCCGCTCACGTGCCCTCAGGTTCATTGCCTGTCTGACGGTGGTATATACGACATTCAGTAGATAATGAGTGATGAAAGACACGGTGACAGCATTTGAGCAGGACGAAGAGTACTGTAAACCGGCCGGCTTCCTTCCGCGTCTGCCGAATGGGCAGCCGAACTAGTTCGGCTCATGTCATGGTCGCGCTCGGTACACTCCCGATGCTCGAATATGCTAATGATCCGAAAGAATGACGCAAGGTTGTCAGAAGGAGAGGCCGGGCGAACACGTCAATCCCGACCCCCGGAATTATCATCCAGCCCATAAAGCGTCGACCTAATGGTAAACCAATCAACGAAGAGATCCTGATGTCCTACAAATATCTTCTCGTCGATACTTTTGATGACGGCACGATCATGCGTATCACTCTCAACCGGCCGGATGCGCGCAACGCACAAAATCGAGGCCTCCTCGTCGAACTCGGCGACGCATTTGAGGAGGCGGAGAAGGACGACGCCGTTCGCGTCGTGATTCTTGCCGCTGCGGGCAAGATATTCTCGTCTGGGCATGATATGGGGTCCAGGCAGCAAATTGCGGATGTTCGCCCGGGTCCTGATCAGCTTGAAAGTGCACGGACAAAAGGCGGCAGCCGAACGGCGACGGAAAAGCGCGTGCTCCAGGAATGGCACTATTTCTTTCAGAATACGCTACGCTGGCGGAACCTGCGCAAGATCACCGTAGCGCAAGTCCATGGGCAGGTACTTTCAGCTGGCCTGATGCTGGCATGGTGCTGCGACCTGATCGTGGCAGCCGAGGATACTATTTTCTGCGATGTGGTCGGGGCCAGGATCGGTATGTGCGGCATGGAATATTTTGCACATCCGTGGGAATTTGGCCCTCGCAAAACCAAGGAGCTTATGCTGACCGGGGATGCGATAGACGCGGAAGAGGCCTGGCGTCTTGGCATGGTCTCGAAGATTTATCCCGCCGACGATTTGGCGGAGAAGACCCTGGCTTTTGCTCGGCGCATTGCAAATGTGCCTACGATGGCCGCGCTGATGATCAAGGAATCGGTAAATCAAACGGTTGATTGCATGGGTTTCTTCAATGCGTTGCAGGCATCATTCACTTTGCACCAGCTCAATCATGCCCACTGGGCGCACGTTCATGCTGGTACCGAGCATGACGGTTTACCGTATGCACTACCATCCGACGGTGGGGTCGATTGGCGCGATGCGCCACCGATCAAGCTTGCCCGCAAAGATGACTGATAATCTGAATAAGGGGTGACTTAACGCGTGCATCGGATTTGGGGGATAGGTTGGCGTTGTGTATGTGCAGCTACATGCATTAAGAAGCTCGATATCGTCTCTGCGAGCCACTTCGGTCATCGCCAAAGCATTTCCTATTAACAGGTGGAGGGCTTGCATGTTGAGAGAGAGGTCGCCGTCAATATGAAGCATCATACCATGAGCGATTTGACTGGGCGCAATGTCCTGGTGACCGGTGCATCCTCGGGCGTAGGCCGACATCTGGCGGCTATGCTCGCGAGCTGTGGCGCAAACGTTATATGTTGTGCGAGGCGAATGCACGACCTCGAAACGCTGGTCGCCGAAATCGAAGGAGGCGGCGGAAACGCTTTCGCGCAGAAGTGCGATGTGGCGGACGCGGATTCTGTGGCGGCCGCCTTCGATGCTGCTGAAAGGCGTTTCGGGATCGTTGACTCCACCATCGTTAACGCAGGAATTGCCCATGCGATGCCAGCGACAAGGATAACGGCCGAAATGTTCGATCATGTTATGGCCGTGAACTTGCGGGGAGCGTTCCTGACCGCCCGCGAGGCAGGCGCGCGCCTTATAAAAGCGGGTGATCCTGCTGCTGGCCCGCCACGGCGCATCCTCTTCATTGCCTCCACCGCTGGCCGCAAACCGGAACGCGGAGCCGTCGCTTATGGAGCGAGCAAGGCGGGTATGATCATGATGGCCAAGACGCTCGCTCTGGAATGGGCGCGTCACGAGATCAACGTCAATGCGGTATTACCCGGCTTTATGCCGACCGACATCGTTGCTGATTATCTCGCGAGTGAAGCTGGCCAGAAACAGATCGCGGGCTGGCCGCGTAAACGGGCGATGCCGGTTGAGGAACTTGATCCCGCCATTCTCTTTCTGCTTTCCGCAAAAGCGCGGTCGGTTTCGGGGATCGAACTCGTCGTGGACGACACGCAAACTCTCGCCTGAGCGGTCCTAAGCTGCTGTTGACGGGGGCTGGTGCCATTGATAGGTTTTTCGGATACAGAGCGTATTTTAGCGCTACCACAACGGGTAGGCCGATGTGGAAGATCAGGGGTGCAGTTGAGCTTGCTTGTTTGGGATGATCTCCGCGTCTTTTTAGCGCTCGCTCGCAATCCGAGTATCCGCAACGCGGCTGGAATCTTGAATATAGACCCCACAACACTTATCCGTAGATTGACCCGCCTTTCGGAGGCATTGCAAACGACCCTGTTTGAAAAACGTCAAGGCTATTACCATCTGACCGAACACGGCTACCAATTTCTTGGTAGCATCGAAAAAGTGGAGGCGACGATTCTTGAGGGAATCGATGTCTCTGCCTCCGACGCTGTTTCGGGCGTGCTCCGGATCGCTGCTCCAGAGTCGCTGGCGACATGGTTTTTGGCTCCTCTGCTGCCGGATTTTCAAAAAGCGCATCCGCGAGTATCGGTCGATCTGATCACGCCAAGCTGGGTACCGGATCCGCTCAAAAGAGAGGTGGATGTAGCAATCCTGATCGACCGACCTATACGCGGTGCACTAACGGCTCGAAAGCTCGTTGAGGCGAACTTGCGTCTCTATGCCAGCGAGAGCTATCTCGAATGTCACCCGCCCATAACATCCGTCGATGACTTGGCGGGCCATAGCTACATCGGCTATGTTCGGGGAATGTCGTCCAGCTCTCAGGCGCTGGAATATACGATGCAGCCTCTTCCTGGGCTTGTCGCCTCTATACGAACCACAAGTATGGCGGTCATTGCTAATATGGTCGCCGAAGGCAGAGGTATCGCAATGCTCCCGCATTACGCAGGCTCCAGAATAGCTGGCGCTCGCGTCGTGTGTCCGGATGAGGTCTGCCTGACGCAGAGTTTTTGGTTGGTCGTGCGCGAGGATGTGCGGCAAAGCCCTCGGGTTGTGGCTTTTATCGACTGGCTTTCTAATCTTGTTCGCGAGCACAAAGCATTTTTTCAAGACCGATAGGCCACAGTGGTCTAGCTTAAAGAGGCGCTGCCCAGAAAGCTCGGTGTGAGCCCGTGTGTGAGAGTGCTTTTCTGGCCGCTTGCGCAAACCGCCACGGGGGTTCGCGAAAACAAAAGGCATCGGCGCCCGATCTGAATCGCAAGGGCGCCAAACATAAGACACGGGAGAACTGTATGGTCGAGGCTGATCTGTTGGAAACACTGGACATTGAGAGATACGCCGCGCGTCCCGAAGAGCTTCTCGATCTGGATCGAACCGCAGCGATTGAATTTGCAGCTGACGATGTGGAAAAGATGCAGCTCTTGGCAGTGCGCGCGCGTTTTGCTATGTTGAGAGATAAGCTGCCGGTGCTCGCAAATCTAGCGAAAGAACATGGCATAAGCGAGATCGAAAGCCTGACCGATGCCGCCAAATTATTGTTCAAGCATTCGGTATACAAAAGCTATCCAATCTCGCTGGTCGAGAAGGGCCAATTCGACCGTTTGACGCAATGGCTGGGCAAGCTCACCACGGTTGATCTTTCGGCCGTTAAAACCAGTGATCTCAATTCAATTGACGATTGGCTCGATGCCTTGATGCGCGACGCTAACGTCCGGATAATCCACTCCACCGGCACGAGCGGAAAGCTGTCCTTTCTGCCTATTGGACCAGAAGACATTCGTGTTCAAACCAAGTCTGCCATGGTCGTGATGCAGGAACTGGGGCAGCCCAAGCCTGAGGGTCTTGAAGATATTCCCATGATCGTGGTCGGGCATCGCGTCATGTACAATGGTTATGGCGCCAAACTGGAGGCGTTTGTCAAAGATGTTTATCATGGCGACGAGTCTATGCTCTACGTTATGGATCCGGGCCGTTTGAGCGCAGATGTCCTGTCTTTGGGCGGGAGGCTTGCCGCCGCGGAAGGCCGCGGCGCTCTCGGCCGGTCCGAACTTGCTCCGTCGCTAGCCGCACGCCTTGACGATTTTATCGCTGAACAAAGGGCTGCGCCTGAACGCCGAGCGAAATTTTTCGACCGGGTCTTCGACACGCTCAAGGGAAGGCGGGTAATGCTCTCGGGGAATTGGGCCATGCTTTACGAGATAATGGAGGCCGGGCGCCAGCGCGGTCTGTCAGACGGCGTATTCGCGCCCGACAGCCTCATCCAGTGCGCAGGTGGGACCAAGGGCAGGGTGTTCCCTGAAGGCTATCGGGAAGATATCAAGGATTTCCTTGGCGTTCCGACTATCAATGAAGCGTATGGGATGAGCGAGATCACAAGCCTGATGGGCATGTGCGAGGCCCGCCATTACCATGTGCCACCATGGTTACTCGTCTTTGTACTCGATCCAGAGACTGGGCAGCCATCGCCGCGTGAAGGCACACACACCGGCCGTTTCGGCGTGATCGACCTCGGGGTGAAACAGCGCTGGCCCGGCGTTTTGAGCGGTGACGAGGTAACAATGTCTTTCGACACTTGCGCTTGTGGTCGCCCCGGCCCCCACATCGCGGACACGGTTCGCCGATTCAGCGAAAGAGAAGGTGGAGATGACAAGATCACCTGTGCCGGAGCGCCTGAAGCGCACGATAACGCACTGGCCTTCTTGGCCGATTTAGCGCGCTGAACTGGAGGGGTACCGTCATGGAAAACGCCCAGATCGAGAGGCTCGATACGAGCCAAACAATGTTCAACGTCCCGCTGATCATACGGGGCCAGGTAATAGAAAACGCAGACATCATGCATTCAGGGCGGGGTGGCGGCATCAGCTTTACTTCTCCCGATGTCGGTCTCCACATGGCTGAGCTGCCGCTGTCTAGTCCCGGCGGTTTGACAGACCTCTACGCTCTCTCTCTTGAAGAGATTTTCGATTTTCTTGGCGAGTTGGGGAGCCGACTGACCATAGCTGGCAATCCCTGGGTAGAAGAGGCGTTCAAGACATCGTGCCATACTTCCGGGCTTGGCGAGAGCATCCTGCGTTCGATGTACAACAATCTGTCGCGGTCGCTGGAACCCCGCGCCCTGCGTGAAACGGTCGAGCAGACGATTGGTATTTCTCATCTGCAAGGCTGGGTTAAAAGCCAGCTTGATGGAGGTTTAGACGTCCGTGTCCGCGCATTTGGCGCGCGATGTGTGCATATCGTAGCTGGCAATGCGCCGGGGGTTTCCGCGATGACCGTGGCCCGCAACGCGATTACGCGCGGCGATGCAATCATTAAGACACCAAGCAATGACCCGATGACCGCTGCAGCGATTGCACGAACGATGATTGAGATGGCGCCCAGCCACCCGCTGACTCGTCATCTGAGTGTAGCATATTGGAAGGGCGGTAACGCAGCGATCGAGGAAAAGCTCTACAGCTATCGCAACATCGAAAAGATTGTCGCTTGGGGCGGGATGGCGTCAATCAAACATATCGCCAAATATATTCAGCCGGGCGTTGAGCTGGTCGCGCTCGACCCGAAACTCAGTTCGACCATAATCGGCAAGGAAGCATTTCTCGATGAGGAAACGATGCGCAACGTTGCGGCCGAACTTGCTAAAGACGGCGGGGGGCTTAACCAGGAAGCTTGCGTCAATGCTCGGGTCGTGTGGGTTGAAAGCGGTACGGATGATGAGGGTATCGCCGCACTCAATCGTTTCGGTCAGATGGTATATGATGAAATTCAGGCACTCCCTGCCGAGATAAGCAGTCCTGCAGTCCGTTGCGATCCAAAGCTGGAGGAGGAAGTCGATGCGCTGAAAATAGGTGGTAACGATTGGTATCGCGTGATCGGAGGAGGACGTGATGGCGCTGTTATCGTTTCGCAAATGGACGAAGCCGTCGATTTTGCACCCATTCTTGCCAACCGCGTAATCAATCTCGTCCCGTTCGACGATATCGATACGCCTGTACATGCCGTGACAAGCTACACCCAGACAATCGGAATCTATCCAGAAACCCTAAAGGAAGAACTGCGCGATCGCTTGGCGCTACAGGGCGCACAACGACTCGTTACACTTGGCTACGCGCTCGCCGCCACTACTCATGGATTGCAGGATGCGATCGAACCATGGCGTCGAATGTGTAGGTGGATTGTCGATGAACGGCACCAACCGAGCTGAAAAACTTATCGGCCTGTCAGCAGGATTGTCCGGAAAGTGTCGGCGATTTCTTCCAAGGCTTCGCCGGCTACCGGGAGCAGTTCAGAGAACTGGAAGAAGCCATGGATAAGCCCATCATACCGCAATTCTGTCACTGGAACGTTGGCTGACATTAGTTTCGCAGAATAGCTCTCTCCCTCACTCAGGAGTGGGTCATAACCGGCAAGAACGACGAGCGCAGCGGGCAAATGGCTAAGATCTTCCGCACGCAGGGGCGAGGCATGGGGGTGCAAACGCTCGGCCGGCACAGGGACATACTGATCCCAGAACCAACGCATGGAGTCGGATGTGAGCGGCAGTCCAGACGTATGAGCGAGGTAGGACGGGGTGGTAAAATCGGCATCCGTCGCGGGATAAAGCAGGAGCTGGGCCGCTAGTAAGGGAGTGCCAATATCCCTGGCAAGCAGCGAAACAACTGCAGAGAGATTACCCCCAGCGCTGTCGCCACCCACTGCGACAGCCAGATCGGCGTTCAATTTGAGGGCGGCGAGATTCTCCGCAGCCCAGCGCACGGCATCATAACTATCTTCTACGGCTGCAGGAAAACGATGTTGGGGCGCAAGCCGGTACTCGACCGACAATATCGCGCAGCCTGCCCGATTGGCAAAGTGACGTAGGGGCGGATCATAACCTGAAATATTGCCGAGCACCCAACCACCGCCATGCAGGTACACGAGCAACCCGCACGGAGGCTGATCGGGCACGTAAAGGCGAGCGGGCATTGTGCCATTTCGACCCCGAATCTCCAAATTTTCGACGCGAGCTACCTGTGGACCTTCGCCGGGCATCGGCCGGGAGGCGACCAGCTCCTGTGCGGCGACAGCGCCAATGGCAGCAAAATCGGGCGGAATTCCAGTCGCCGTAAGCTGGTCGACGAAAATCTTCACTTGCGGGTCGAGTGTCATTGGCATCCAGTCTTTACAATTTTGGGTTTGAACCTGCCGAAATGTGGCCTTGAACGGCAAACAAGGCAAGATGTAGAATTCTGTGAAACGGATTGCGCATTGAACAGATTTTCAACTGAATAGAGATTCGCGAGGAAATGCCGTACATGCCCGAGAATGTTAAACTCGATTTTGACGTCGATGCTCTGCAGCGAAAATATCGTGAGGAAAGAGATCGCCGTCTTCGTTCGGATGGTAGTGACCAGTATATAAAGATTGAAGGTAAGTTTGCCCACTATCTCGAAGATCCCTATTCGGACCGCATCGAGCGCGATCCAGTCCAGGAAGAACTGGATGTTGTGGTGCTGGGCGGAGGTTTCGGCGGGCTCTTGACGGGCGCGCGGCTGCGCGAGGCGGGTGTCACGGATGTCCGGGTGGTTGAGAAAGGCGGTGATTTCGGCGGCACGTGGTACTGGAACCGTTATCCGGGCGCCGCTTGCGATGTCGAGTCCTACAATTATATGCCACTGCTTGAAGAGACCGGCTATATGCCGATCGAGAAATATGGGCGGGCTGACGAACTGCTCGAGCATTCCCGACGCATTGGCCGCCATTTCGGTCTGTACGACAAGGCGCTTTTCCAGACAGAGATCACGGAAGCGCGTTGGTATGAGGACAAGGCGCGATGGTTGGTCAATACAGACCGTGGCGACAAGCTGTGGACCCGCTTTCTTGTTACGGCTTCGGGGCCGTTGCAGGAACCCAAGCTGCCCGGCATTCCGGGCGTGGAGTCCTTTGCGGGCCACAGCTTTCACACCAGCCGTTGGGACTATAATTATACCGGCGGCAATGCGCTGGGGGCGCTGGACAAGCTGGCCGACAAATCGGTCGCCATCATCGGTACTGGCGCTACCGCAGTGCAATGCGTGCCGCATCTCGCCGAAGGTGCAAAGAAGCTATATGTATTTCAGCGCACTCCTTCGTCCATCTACTACCGGAACGACCGGCCGACCGATGAGAACTGGGTTAGAACACTGACACCGGGCTGGCAAAAGCGACGGATGCTCAACTACACGTCCATCATGTCCGGTATCCGGGAGGCCGAAGATCAGGTGGATGACGGCTGGACCAAGACGATCTACTCAGTGATGAGTACGGCACCGAAGGGCGCCACTCCCACACAGCTCGGTCAGCTGATGCAGGCCGCCGATTATACATATATGGAGGAGGTGCGTCATCGTATTGATAATGTCGTCAGGGATAAGGAAACGGCTGAGGCGTTGAAGCCGTGGTACAACCGCATGTGCAAGCGGCCATGCTTTCACGACCATTATCTCGAAGCTTTCAATCGGCCGAATGTCCAATTGATCGATACTGCTGGCAAAGGCGTCGAAAGAATCAACGCGCATTCCATCGTTTTTGATGGCGAGGAACATCAGGTCGACTGCATCGTCTTTGCCACTGGCTTCGTGCTTGGCGCCTATGTGAACGGAGCGGTGTTTCCGGTATATGGTCGTGACGGACTGGCGCAGACCGAATATTGGAAGGACGGTGCGAAAACTCTGCACGGCATCCATGTGCATGGTTTTCCTAACTATTTCATCCTCAGTACAACTCAATCGGCCTGGGGACCGAACTTTCCTCACATGATGGGCGAACAGGCGATCCAAATAGCCTATGTCATAGCCGAGGCAAAGCGCCGTGGTCTTGCCTCCGTCGAAGCTAGTGCGGTAGCTGAAAGCGCTTGGGTCGAGCATCATGAAAGCATGGCCGGCCCGGCGATCAAGGCCTGGATGGAATGCACGCCCAGCTTCTGGAATGAAGAGGGTAGGGCGACTCGCAAGATGGTTCTGAACGGAATGTATGGCGGCGGTGTTTTGGGCCTGACCAAGATTTTTGAAGAGTGGCGTGCTGACGGCCAACTGAAAGGGCTCAAAACGCGTTCGCTGAGTGAAGTCGAGGCAGGTGAGATGGCATCGGCATGAAAACATTCTTGTACGAATGAAGTTCAGGTTATTGAGGCGGAGAACCTGAAGTAGTTCGCGGTCGTGATTGTGGAGTCGAGCACGTTGCAAGGCGCGATGGAGTCATCGCTCGGCGTGCTGACGGGGAGGAGGCGGAGTCTTGCATGATGCTGGCCATGCGTTCTTTGAACGCATGGATTAGAAAGCAAGGGCATTCCGACTGCGATGATGATCAAATAAAGGGCGGGCAGACAAAAAGGATCGTCTCGAAAGGATTTGGGCGGTCGATGAGGTAATATCATGCAATCGCACCAAGTAAATATAAGGTCTCAGATAAATCCTCGTCAATAATCGAATTATAGAGGAGGGTCGTAGGTTTCTAAAGATATTCGTCCGAAATTCGTTGGATAGTAGTGTGCTGACGCAGCTGCTACCGGAGTAGGTAACGCGTAAACTCTGGACTGACTTACCGCAACGGGGCTTTCCGACCCAGCAAACGAGATTTGAAGATGGAGACAGGCTATGCGTTTTTTCCGCTATCGGACCGACAATCAGCCGCGTTTGGCCGTTTGCGTTGGGGAGAAGGCGGTCGATCTCGGCTACCTGGATAGCCATCTTCCGCAAAATCTTACGTTCATTCTCGAGCGGGGGCCGAAAATGCTGGCCGCGATATCCGGACTGGTTGATGCTCATGACGGGCCGGTCCTCGATGTTGCTTCACTGCATCCGCTCAATCCATTTCCGGCTCCAGGCAAGATCATCTGCATCGGTTTGAATTACGACGAACACGCGAGGGAAACCAAGCTTCAAACCACAGCTTTCCCAACCGTTTTCACCCGCTTCGCGTCGACGCTGCTTGATCCGGAAACGCCGATCTTGCGGTCGCCTGTTTCGGTTGCTTACGACTATGAAGTCGAACTTGCCGCTGTGATCGGGAAGGCAGGTCGGTACGTCGCTATGGCTGATGCGCTCGACCATGTGGCAGGTTACACCATCGCAAATGATGTCTCTGTACGAGATTATCAATTCGCGACCAGCCAGTTCACCATCGGAAAGAACTTCGATGCAACTTGTCCGCTCGGCCCGGTGTTCGTAACTGCGGACGAACTTCCCGCAGGAGGATATGGCCTTGCCCTGCAAACCCGCCTGAATGGGGAGATCGTCCAGTCCGACACTACTCAGAACATGATATTTGATGTCGCAACGCTGGTGCACAAATTAAGCCAGGTGTTGAGTCTTGCCCCCGGCGACATCATTTTAACTGGGACGCCGAGCGGGATTGGACATGCCCGTACGCCTCCCCTCTATATGAAGAGTGGAGATACCGTGGAATGCATTGTCGAAGGTATCGGAATTCTCCGTAATACTGTAGAAGAAGAAGTGCATGGAAATGATATTTTACAGCCTCAATACGATACAGGAGAAATAGGAACGGTATGAGAGACATGCTGGCTTCGGCATGACCTGACTGGACGAGAGCCAAATGTCATTCAGTCGTTCTTTGCGCTTGCTCATTGCTCTTGTGTGCGAATAATGCGCGATCACGCGACACTCCACAAGGCAGAATCCGGGGATAAGCATGTCAACCAATGAGAGACCGTCTGATAGAGCGAGGCAACGAGCGGCAATCTCGCCGGTCGCCGATATCATTGATGAAGCTCGCAACGGGCGTATGTTTGTTCTTGTTGACGATGAAGATCGTGAGAACGAGGGGGATCTCGTCATTCCCGCCCAAATGGCAACGCCAGATGCGATCAACTTTATGGCGAAATATGGAAGGGGGCTGATCTGCCTTTCGCTGACGCAGGAGCGGGCCGATCAGCTCAACTTGTCGTTGATGAGCAACGACAACAAGTCGCAGCATGGTACAGCATTTACAATTTCGATCGAGGCCAAGGAAGGCGTATCCACGGGCATTTCGGCGGCGGATCGCGCCAGGACGATAGTGGTGGCGATCGACGCGTCGAAAGGGCCGGAGGCGCTGGTCAGTCCCGGCCACATATTTCCTTTGATCGCGCGGCAGGGGGGGGTGCTGGTCCGTGCTGGCCATACCGAGGCCGCGGTAGACATCGCGCGGCTTGCTGGCCTCAATCCCTCCGGTGTGATCTGTGAGATCATGAAGGATGACGGGACGATGGCCCGATTGAACGACCTTCTCGAATTCGCTGCGGAGCACAAGCTCAAGGTTGGTACCATCCGCGACCTCATCGCCTATCGTCGACGCTACGACCATAATTTGGTGAGAACGCGTGAAGAGGCGTTTCTCAGTGAATGGGGCGGAGAATGGAAGGTCATTAGCTTCCGTAACAACGATGCTAACTCAGAAAACATTGCGCTTGTAAAAGGTCAGATCCGCGGGGACAGGGCGACAATGGTTCGTATTCACAGTTTTGATGTCTTTTCCGATTCGTTGGCAAGGAAGAGTGATCGAACCGGATTGCTGAAGAGATCGATGGAGACCATTGCTGAAAATGGCAATGGTGTGGTTGTGCTTTTGCGGCGTAGGCCTCCCGGATATTCGTCAACGGCATTGACTTTGCTCGACAGTGCCCATGAAGATTATATGGCAGACGCACGTGATTATGGTATTGGGGCCCAGATCTTGGCTGATCTGGGCATCCACGATATTATCCTGTTGACAAACACTCATCAATCCTACGTCGCGCTTGACGGATACGGGCTCGATATCGTGGAGGAGCGAAATTTCGCGATGTAGCGACTAGGGCGACAAGAAGCCCGCACATTTTTGTCAATTTTCGGATTTGTCAATCTAGTGATCGGGGCAAGGTATATTCATGGTCAGTGCACTGATTGACATTGTAGATTTGGGATCGGGCGTCGTGGGCTTGGTGCTCAACAGGCCCGAGAAGAGGAACGCGCTGAGCACCGCCCTGCTTGCAGAGCTTGCCCAGGGTCTGAGACGCGTTACGTCAGATAAACATTGTCGTATTGTGGTGCTTGCCGCGCGGGGGCGGCTTTTCTCGGCTGGCGCCGATGTGTTTGAAGAACGACGCCATGCCGTTGGGAGTCGAGGCAGTCCCGAGGCTTTGCTGATGGATTGCAAGGCTCTGATGATGAACGCATCGCAAATGATTGTCGCCCGAGTGCATGGCGATGTCCTTGGCGGCGGCGTCGGCCTCGTGGCTGCGGCCGACATTGTCGTGGCCCAAGACCAAGCAGGCTTCATACTGCCGGAGGCGCGGCTTGGCTTGGCCGCAACCTTGGCTGCCGCCACGGTGGTTCCACGTATTGGTCAATCCGCGGCCTTGCGTTTGATGCTCCTTGGCCAACGCATCTCGGCGAAATTGGCATGTGAGATCGGCTTGGTATCCTTGTGTGTCGAGGCAGAAGCTCTCGATACCGGCATGGCTGACGTTCTCGCGTGTCTCTTGCAGTCCAGTCCCTCGGGTTTGGCAAACACAAAAGCGCTTGTCCGCGCCATATCGGACGAGCAACGGCGGCCGACAATCGATGATTTATACCGGTTAACCAGCGAAATCATCGTGTCACCCGACGCGATTGAGGCCGCAGCTGCAGCCAAGGCGAAACGTCCACCCGCTTGGTCTGCTGTCCCCCCCTCGGCGGAGACGATCGCTCGTTTGCTGGGAGCCGAATAATTATGACCAGGACACATTGATTGATCCAGAAGATATCGGTTGCGAGATACAGATGGCGGACATGATGGTGACGAGCGCCTCGATAGTAGCGGGTGGGGATACGACGCCAGTCCTTGAGCCCGCCGACATATTCTCGATCTTTTGGCGCTTGCGATAGTGGATAGTGCCGTGGATAATCGGCGGCTTCCGGTTTTTGTCCTGAGAGGGAGTGCAGGCGGCATGCCGCCATGCCTGACCTGGCTGCCTGAAACCAGTCGGCGTCATAACCCGTCTCCTGGCAAGGCCTTGGCTTCAGCGCGTCTTTCGTCTGACTGGAATCGCCCGGGGATCCTCAAGCAGGTGATCATCTGTGGCGAAAGGAAAAAGCACTTCTATCTGGGGTTGCTCGCAGGCTTGCCATATGGCAAATTGAACCAAACATTTGTTTTGTAACTGCGGCACGCGTTGTGCGCTTCCGAGCTATCGAGCGATGGCAATAGGAGGGAATGGTGACGGTCCTTTCGGTGCAGCCGATTTCAGAAAGTCTTGGCTTTGGGGCCGTCGTCAGTGACTTGCGTCTGGAGCATTTGACGTCTCCGGCTATTCCGCAACAACTGCGCTCTCTTTGGCTACAGCATGGCTTGTTGGTCTTTCGGAATGTAGACCCATCGGATCGCATGCACGTTGAGCTGAGCCGCTGCTTTGGTGACCTCGAGAAGCACCCGCTCACAAAAGCATATGAGCATGAAAGCGACGAAATCACTCCCATTCGATATTCACCTCAGGAAAGCACAGTATACGAGGTTGACGGTGAGGCACGTGGTGGGTGGCTGCCTTGGCATTCTGATCTTGCGTATGTTGACCGGATCAACAGAGGCGGAATTCTGAAGCCGATTGAGCTTCCCCCTAGCGGCGGTGAGACTGGGTTCATTGACAAGATTGAAGCTTATGAGAGGCTTCCCGACTCACTCAAGCGCAGGATTGAAGGGCTATACGTCGCCTATCGCCTCGATCTCGACGCGACGCGCCAGCGTTTCGGCAGGCAGCCAAGACTCAAGCTCCTTCATCTCTCTCCCGCAACGTCTCGAGCGATGGAGGCAGGGAAGGAATGGCCTGACGCCCTTCACCCAATGGTTTACGAGCAACCTGGGACCGGGCGAAAGGTACTCAATGTCTCGCCTTATTTTGCGATAGGAATTCATGGTCTATCGGGACCGGATGGAGATGAGCTTCTAGCTGAGGTGATTGACCACGCAATCGACGATAGATCTGCCTATTATCACCAGTGGAAGACGACAAACGAGATGGTGCTGTGGGACAATTGGCGCATGCTGCATTGCGCAAAAGGCGTGCAGGCGCATATTGCCCGATCCATGCAGCGGACGACGATTGCGGGTGATTATGCGCTTGGCCGTTGGGCGGAACCCATGAGAAATGGCATCGCCCAACCTACAGTTATGGTCTAGTAGTGAAATCTTCAACGGCTCTTGCTTCTCGATTCATGCGGAAAATTCGAGTGGCAGCCCTGTTGCGTCATGCCTTTAGTTCTCATTGTGACGTTGGGATCCCATAAGAGCTGCGTACGATGGGTACAGACCGCAATCTATCATTGTATTTAACTTCTGGTGCGGCGCAGCGACTAGAGTGTGCCCACGATGGATCGATTGCACCGATTTGCCGAGTTCGAGCCGTCACGTCAGGAGGAATTGGGTAGTGCGGAAACGTAGATTTGTCGGATTGAAAGGTGTGACACTGGTTGCCGATGAAGCCGGTCCAGAAGCTGGTGCTCCCATATTGTTACTACATGGTGGTGGGCAAACTCGCAGAAGCTGGAAGAATGCGGTAACTCGCCTTGCTGCGGAAGGATATTTGGTGATCGCGCCGGATACCCGGGGTCACGGAGAGAGTGACTGGGCAGGCGACGCCGATTATACGCTGGAGGCACTGGTGGGCGATCTTCGCGCCATGGTAAATACTCTGCCAGCCAAGCCTGCGCTAGTCGGCGCATCCTTGGGAGGAATCACCGCACTGTCATTGCTGGGGGAACATGACGCCCCCGACGTGCGAGCGCTGGTTCTCGTCGATACTGCGCCGCGGATCGACATGGAAGGCGCGAAGAAGATCACAGCGTTTATGAGCGCGAACGCCAATGGTTTTGCGAGCGTTGAGGATGCTGCAGACTCAGTGGCCGCTTACAACACCAATAGGTCGCGGCCAAAGGACGTTTCGGGCCTGCGGCGTAACCTGCGCGAAGTGGACGGGCGGTTGTATTGGCATTGGGATCCTGCCTTTATGGGAACTAAGCGGATTGAGGCTGGAGTATCTCGGCCGCGACTTGAGAGTGCTGCGAAACGTCTCGACGTGCCGACATTGCTGGTACGCGGCGCGCTAAGCGACCTCGTAGGTGACGAGCAAGTGGACCATTTTCGCTCATTGATGCCTCAAGCCAGCTTTGTCGATGTGGCGGGTGCCGGTCACATGGTTGCCGGAGACCATAACGACGCCTTCAACGACGCAATTCTCGCTTTCCTGTTGCGAGTCGACGGACGAGCTTGATTATTAAAGGACTGGCTATATACGCTAGGCATTTTTAGGGGCGCTATCTTGAGGCAGAGCCTGAATAAAGGATCGAACGATACGCAAACGGCGGCCGTACGTCCGGGTGTTCGTCGCGAGGAGTTGATAGAAATCGCAGCTAGCATGTTTGCAGAAAAAGGATATGCAAACACCTCCATTCAAGACATCGCGGAAAAGCTCGGGATGTTAAAGGGTAGCATCTATTATTATATAGATGCGAAGGAAGACCTCTTATTTGAGGTAATTCGATCAACCATGATTTTCTGGTACAGTCTGGTTGAGGAGGTCCGGGCTTCGACTGCTCCTACCCTTGATCGTCTGCACACTTATGTTCACCGCAACATTGAAGGAAGCCTCCATGCGCGTCACCGGACGGAAGTCTTTTATCACGACTTCCAAGCTTTGTCTCCCGAGCGACAGCGCGTCATTCTCGACATGCGGCACGAGCATGATACCCTTCTTCGCGATCTGATCCGTACAGCAAAAAAAGAAAAGCTGATCGCGCGGCATGTTAATGTCAAATTGGTTTCCCTCGCAATTCTCACCATGAGCGGTTCGCTCTACAGGTGGTATAATGTGGATGGAGACTTGTCTGCCCGATCGATCGCGGACGAGCTAACCCGTTTTGTGCTACAAGGTCTTGGCGCTTTGCCTGCCGAGAATTCTCATAGGTGAAGGGTGTCCATTCATTCGGCAGGAAAGAAGCCTTGGTGCACGCTAGAAAATAGTGATGAATTTCCAGTGATGGAGCTTACGGTCATTGACAGTGATAATTGTGAGGCAGTCTAGAGCATCGCGTGGAAAAGTGGGTACCGGTTTTCTGCAAATGGCGATGCGACCACAAAAGCTTGGAGCAAGTCACCCGATACCTATATCGGGCAACTTGCTCTAGTAATAACGTCGCAAGGTCTCGGCATGATCGACCAACGGTCTTTTCAAATCGCATCGCCAGTTTTTCATTCGACCTTGGTGTGCGAAGATTTCGATGAAGCACGTGAGACCTTTTCGCGTTTGTTCGAGACCAAGGCGTGGGATGGCGGCATTTGGGCAGGCCGCCGAGCGGTCTTTATACCGGTGGGCGACACCTGGGTGGAAGCGATGGTGTCGGCAAGTCAAGCAGACGGCCGCGGTTCGCTTAAGCATTTTCTGAAGCGCATTGGCCAGCACTGGCATTCCCTGGCTTGGCATGTCGAAGGTGTTCAGGCTCTTGCGGATCGAATGCATGCGGCGAATGTTCGAGTCTTCGATAGCGAATTGAAGTTTATCGAAGGCGAAGTTCCGGCGCACGGACCATTTCCGACAGGGGAGATGGGGCCGCCAATGCCCCCGGACTGGGAATCGCGAGTATTCTTTACCGCGCTTAAGGACAGTCATGGCGGGCTGGAGTTCGTCGAGCCCACGATTTCTCATCCATTTCTGCCGCGGCGCGACCCGATCGCATACCCCGAGCCAGGCGGACTTGGTATTACAAAGAGTACGCATAACACGTTTGTTGTAGCCAACCTCGACACGGCAGTTGATTTCTGGGTACGGGTGATCGGCGGGAAAGTGGTGGAACACGGCAATAATCCATCAGCCGGCACCCGCAGCAGTTTTGTTGGTTTTGGAAGCGGCATCGGTAATATTGTCGAGCTTGCTCAACCCATATCGGGAGGAGTTGCGCGCCGAGATCTCGAAAAGTGTGGAACCGATATGCTGCATGCTAGCCATTTTCATGTGCTCGACCTCGCGCATGCACGCGATCGCTTTGAGAACAAAGGTTTCGGCGTCGAATGGTCCAGTGATCACCAGTTCGTTCTGGAGCCGTCATCGACGTTGGGAGCCAGATTCGGCTTCACCGATGTCACCGATCCACCTTTTATGTGATGAGCATCGGACGAGGAACCGCACTTATCAATATAGCGATCAAGCCGAACAGGGAAAAAATTCCATACGCTAAGCCACAGCCGTTCGCGATTCGGCCGGATTTGCTGAAACCTATGGCGCTGGATCTTGATGCCGATCCCTCGCTTTGCGTGTCGCAAGCCGAAGGCGTCGATTTCAAGCCTCTTCTGCTTAGCGTGAGTCAGGGCTTTTACGATAATCTTCTGCACCTGCGTCACTCAGGCCTATTGTCGCGACATCGTCATACCGGCCCGGTCCACGCGTTCAGCTACGCGGAAGACGGCACGACTTGCAGCATGACTGAGATGCGCCGAAGGCAGCTATGCTTTCGAACGGCGATGAGAAACGCGCACGCTTGTTGTCCCGGAAGATGTAGACGAAATGATTGCCCTATTTTACGTCACCGGCGGTTATGTTTATGTCGATCCGCAAGGCGTGGCGGCCGGATATGAGGGTGTTTTCACGAAGCTTGACGCGGCCCGCACTCGCCCTTGTGAGACGGGACTCGGTTTCAAGCGGCTGGAAAACTTTCATCCGATAATTTCTGATTGATGGATTATCATGATTAATTCGATCGTCTGGATTAGTGGAGCGACTCAGGGCATGGGTGCCGGGTTGGCGGATCTCGCAGCCGAAAGTGGTGCGAGGGTTATCAACCTTGATCGCGCGCCTTCGGATCGGCATGAGACGGTCACTTTCGACCTGACCGATCCGAAGTCCTGGGAAAATGTCGCCGCACATTTTCGCGATATTTTCGGGAACGTTGATATCGAAAGGGCGACGCTGTTGGTGGTCGGCCACGCCAATATCGGACAAGGTCTCCTGTCCAAGGTCAATCTCGAAACCTACCAAAGGTCGTTTGTGGCCAACGGTGTTGCACCAATCATGCTTGGCTCTCTTTTTCTCAGGAGCTTGCCCGAGGATGTTGCAGGCGGTCTGATGCTCATGTCCTCGGGCTCTGCGGTTCGGCCGGTTATCGGACAAAGCTCATATTCGGCCTGCAAATGTGCGATCGAAGGATGGGTGCGGGTGATGAAGGAGGAAATAGCTCGAGAAGGCAGGAGCCAGTGGGTAGTCGCCGTTCGGCCGGGGTTTGTTGATACGCCTTCGAACAGGGAATTGGCGAACGAGGATCCCGAATTGTACCCGCGCGCGACAAAGATGGGCAGCATCATTGAAAAATATGCGATCAGCAATACCGTTGGTGCAAAGCGTATCTGGGATGCGTTGCCACCACCGGACGAGGCGCGGATCATCAGTTTTGACGGCAGGCCGGAGGACGGTCCCCAGATCATTACGTAGTCTTTGATTCCGCTAACAGCCGTAGCTTGCAACCCAACCTGGGCGCTAACCGGATGAGTTCATGCGCCTTTGCTTCAGACTTGTGAATGCCGCAATTCCTTGAGGTCCCAGGTGGTTGGCAGTCGGAATGTGGCACATTTTTCGATTTACCCAGCCGATCTTAGCTTCAATCCTAGTCGCTTGGGAAACGCGCTTCGTCGGCGTCTTGACAGAGCATGGATAGCAGGACGGGACGATTAGCCGAACAGGCTGTTGAAAAATTATGCGTCATTCCCGCGCAGGCGGGAATCCATATGCTCCGAACTTCGCATGTCTGGCGGAAACGCTGGAGTTTATGGATCCCCGCCTGCGCGGGGATGACGATATGAGGGAGCGAATCCGATTTTTTCAACAGCCTACTAAGGCAGAACGGGTTGAAATTCGCTGCATCTCTGTCTTGTCATTATACGCAATTCCAGTCTATCGTGCCCTTTGACAAGATTATCTATGTTAGCGGGAGAGTGAGCATATGACGTCTTTGATAGCTCAATTGCCACTCCATGTCCGGGAATTGGTTGAACAGGGAACTTATATCGATTTTGCCACGGTCTCCGCAACGGGTGTGCCCATCGATACGCCGACATATTATTTTCCCAGCGACGACCTTGCGACGATAGATGTCGCAACTGGTCTGGCCTATCCTGCTAAGGCGGAACGGGCGCGCCGCAATGCGCAAGTGGGTCTGCTTATCGAAGGAGAGCCAGGGCAGCCGGTGATCTCTATCCGCGGACGCGCCGCCGTACGCGATTCCGATTTCTCTGCGAATGCGCGTCGCTATTTAGCCGAAGCGGGCTATGATCGGATCAGCTTTGGGGTTTCTTGGGAAGTTGCGCGCCAGGCCGTTTGGTATTGGACGCGAATCATTGTCGAGATTATGCCAGAACGCATAATGTGGTGGGAAAATTTTGCAGCTGCAGATGGTCCGCCGAATGTGTTGAGCGCTGCCGAAGGTATTGACTTTCCGCTTTCTGATCCTGCACCTGCGGGGACCGCGAGCAAGCCGTCCAAATGGCCTGAGCGCAGCTGGACTGAGAAAGCCCAGAGCGCGATGGCACGCTCTGCTCCTGCTCATCTGTCAGTTTGCGACGAGGACGGCTATCCACTGCCGATGCGGGCGCGCTCGGTCGAGGTGACTGATAGCGGTTTCCGCCTGATCATGCCCAGGGGATTGCCGTGGGCATTGTCTGGAAATGCGACACTGACCTTCCAGGGGATAGAGACCTTTGTGGGACAAGTCATGCCCGACGGAGAACACTTTACATTCACCGTCGAACGGACATTGCCCGAGCTGCCGATGATGAAAAACCCAGTTGAAGTGTTCCAGCCAAGCGAAGAGGTTAGAAGCTCGCTGCTCGCTCGATTGGAAGCTGAGCTGTCCCGTCGCGGTCAACCCAGTGTCGAGATTCCGCTTGAGCTTCCGGAGCCAACCCGTCTCTTTCAGATCAGACGACCAGTATCGGGCGGCGCGGTAAAGCGCTGAAAAAGAGATATCGCTGTCACAAATGATCAAGCGTGATTGGAAACGAACGGGAGAATGACATGCCGCATCTTACCGGCAAGATCGCGCTCGTTACAGGAGCATCGCGCGGGATTGGGCGGGCCACGGCGCTGGAACTCGCGCGTTGCGGCGCCCATGTGATTGCGCATTACAGTTCCAGTGAAGGCCATGCAAAATCGCTGCAACAGGAGATTGCGCAAGCCGGGGGGAGTGCCGAGATCGTTGCCGCCGATCTCGCCGTTCCCGATGGCCCGCACCGGCTTGCCGCCGAGGTACGTCGGCTGACCGGCGATACGCTCGACGTAGTCGTTAGCAATGCCGGTTTGCTCAACAGGTCCAACCTGCCCCACGAAACGGTCGAGGGCTTCGATCGGCAGATGGCGGTCAATGCGCGCGCGCCATTCTTTTTGGTCCAGCAGCTCGACACTGCCCTGCGCGATGGCGGCAGCATCGTGATGCTGTCGTCGATAACGGCGACGCGCGACGCCGGCTTCCCTTCCTATGGCGCGACAAAAGGCGCCATCAGTTCCTTGGTTGTGTCGCTGGCAGCATATTTCGGTCCGCGTGCCATACGTGTCAACGGTGTAGCCCCAGGAGGGATCGCGACCGACCTGACTGAAGGTATACGCCATCCCGAGGCGCAGGAAAGCATGAAGAGGATCCAGGCATTGAGGCGGATTGGCCAGCCGGATGACATCGCCTCGGTCATCTCTTTCCTCGCGTCCGATGAGGCTCGCTGGATCACCGGCGCGATCCTGCCCACCGACGGTGGAGCAAAGCTATAGAGATCAAACTTCGTTTGATCGAGCTTCAACGGCCCCCATCGACGGGGAGGTTTACACCGATAACGAATGACGAGGCGGGCGAACTCAGCCACAGGACGGCCTCGGCTACTTCCTCGGCTTGTCCGAACCGACCCAAGGCATTGGGGCCTTTCACCGATCCGCGATCTTTCGCCTGTTGGATCAGGGGACGTGTCATTGGCGTCTCGATAAATGCTGGACATACCGAATTGATGCGGATTCCCTTCGCAGCATATTCCTTTGCCACCGATCCGGTCAGGCCGACCACCGCATGTTTCGCGGCGGAATAGGAGGCGCTGTGAGGACCCGGATTTAAGCCCAGGCTCGACGCCATGTTGACGATCGTGCCGCCGCCCCTGTCGAGCATCACGGGGATCTGGGCTCGCAGGCAGTTGAAGACGCCCCAATAATTCACTTCCATCAGGCGCCGCGCCTGCTCTTCCTGCATCTTCAGGATATTGCCGAACTCACCGAACATGCCGGCGTTGTTAAGAGCGCAATCGAGACCGCCGAACCCGTCGATAGCTGTTTGCACGGCTTTTTTCACAGAGGCGGGATCGGTTACGTCGCACCGGAACATAATGGCCTTGGCCCCAAATTTCTCGACCATGTCCCGGGTCAGCGAGAGTTCGTCCATGTTGAGATCGCCTATCGCCACATTCGCCCCGGCCTTGGCGAAGGCGCATGCAGCCGCTCTACCGATGCCTGTCGCCGAACCCGTCAAAAAGGCTGTCTTGCCCTCTAAGTGCATTTTTCTCTCCCGGGCATTTACAGATCTGATGGAACGAGATGTTCCTCGAACCAGTGAGCAGCGGCATTTGCTGCCGCTGCGCGATTTTCCACATAGAGGTCATAATGTCCGCCGGGCAGCATTACGAGTTCTTTAGGCCCTCCGGCCCGCTCGAACGCCTTCACGCAGCTTGCGGTCGGTGTAACCATGTCCTTCTCGCCGAGAATCATCATCAGCGGCGTCGGAGCGATCCTTTCGATGGTAGATCCGGGTTCATACTCCGAATATAGTTCCAGCGATCTCAGCGTGATTTCGTTGCGCCAGTTCACGCGGCTAGACTCCTCAAGATTAATGTACCACGCCGCGCCATTATTGCCGAAATGCACCCGATCGGGATCCACGACGGCCTTCGACAAATCAGGGATCACCGGAATCATGATCGGCGGTTCTCCTTGGAAGCGTTTCAGGCGATCCCGGTTGAATACAGCCGTCATTTCCGCCCACTGATCCTTGGAAAAACGCAACTGCGTGTTGTCCCAGCCGCTGATGGTCGGACATTGTGACACGACGCAGCGAACCCTTTTGTCGAAGGCGGCGACGGTGAGCACATGGCCGCCTGCATAGCTTGTGCCCCAGATGCCGATGGCATCCGGGTTCACCTCATCCAGCGTTTGCGCAAAGCTGATTGCGTCTCGATACCCTCGCGTTTGTGCTATCGGGTCTATTTCCTGGCGCGGCAAACCACCGCTTTCGCCGAAACCGAAATGGTCATATGCCATCACGGACAGGCCGCGCGCGACAAAATGTTCGGCATAGGAGTCGAGGGACATCTCCTTCGTCCCGCTCCAGCCATGAGTCATGATTACCAAAGGCCCAGGCTTGCCTCTGCCGCTCGGCCGAAACCAACCCCGAAGTTCCGTCCCATTGCTGGCAAAAGCAATGCTTCGCGCCCCGCGCGGCAAACCGTCAAACTGCATGTCGTTCCCCTGGATATTTATTGCCCTCGAAAGAGTATCGCCACTTGTCGCGGGATCGGTTACTGCACCGGCAGCAGTATCAAAGAATGAATTTAGCGATCTCTGAAAGCAAGAGACACATTCGACATTGCGGCTGCCATACCCGCTTCATCATACCTATCGGAGATTTTACCAACAATGTCATTGTCTCCATTGCCCCCCGAGACAACCCGTCCTACTTCATCGCGTCGCCTTCGGTAGACGCGATAATCAGATCAGACCCAGCCTGGCGAGCGATTGAAGACGCCTGCATTTATAATAAGGCGCCACTATCAAGCGCCAATCGCTGACCGGTCAAAAATGACCCCTGATCGGAAGCAAGAAAACAGCATACGCCACCGGCTTCCAGCGGATCCACTACTCTTCCAAGTCGGTTTCGCCCCAACAAATCCTTCATAAGGACCGCCCAGCGCTCTTCACTTGTTTTCGGCTCTGATGGGCTTTCCCGTGGAAGTGTCGCGCGGATCTCTTCGAGCGACTCCCAGGTTACGCACCCAATTTGCACCGAATTGAATCGAATATTGTGCTTACCCTCTTCAGCAGCGCTATTTTGCACAAGTTGATAAACAGCGCCTTTCGAAAAGGCAGACAGGCCATCATAAGATAAATGGCGATGCGTGGCTACAGTCGTGCAAGCTGATACCGATCCACCACCGCTCTCTCGCAGTCGAGGCACTGCCGAACGGAATATCCGATAATAACTCATCGCATCATCGTTCAGGTAGTTCGTTACATATTCTTCAGAATAATCAGCCAACTTGTTAAAGGTAAATTCCGTACCACTGCCACATACTACGGAATGAACGCGTCCAAATTCTTTTATCGTATGGTCGAATGCATCATCGATAGACTGCGTGATCGCTGCATCCATTTGTCGGGCGTGGGCCTCATAACCCCTTTTTCTGAGTTCCCGCTCAAGCTCAAGGGCCGGCTCTTTTCGGGATTTATAGGTAAATACCACCGGCACGCCGGCTTCCGCGAAGCGCCGCACGGCTCCTCCGCCTACTCGGCCCGTGCCTCCAGTAATAAGGGCCGCACCTTCGGGAAAGGTCAATGTAATCGCCATCGTTAATATCCTCCGCCTTGGCGCTCTTATTTGTTATCCTGCGCGCGATTTAAACCATCAAGAGAGAGCTTCGCTTCTCCCGCTTTCGTTTGACGGCGGCGCCCGACGAGGCAATTTGCGCATTAGATACGTGTTAGTTAGTCATTGTCATGTCGATGGCGCCGCTGTCTTAACGTTGGTACATCTCAGCTTTTTCTTATCCCGGCAAACTTGCGGGGCCCGTCTTGTTACTTCGCTCCATAGCGTTCATCGGATGAATATCGTTCGATCGGTTCCCAGATGCCATCAACGGGATTATAAGGCAGCGCCACTTCGGCGCAGACATTGCCTGGCATCGGAACAAGAAACCATTTCTGCCAGTCCATCGGCTTTTTCTCGCCTTTGGTATCGTACATGTCGATTAGGCCGTCCGAATAGGTGAGCGTATCGGTTGGTTCCGGATCATCCAAGGCATAGGCGTGAACTTTGAATCCGGCCTCCCGAACTGCCACGAATTTCTCGTCAACGTCAGGCGTGGCAAAATGGATATGATCGACTCTGTCCTGCGTGTTGGGATCGTCGGCGAATTTCTTGGAGCTGACAAATTGCAATTCCAGCCCATTGGGATTGATAAACGTTGCAACCCGAGTAAGGTCTTCACCTTCACCCGCAGTTTGATAAGCGGGCTCATACTCTACCATCCCGGGATCGAGGATCGCGAGCAGCTTTTTCCACTTTCTGACCGTCTCGTCCAGGTCCTTGACGTAGAAAGCAACATGGGTCTGTATTCCGCGTGGCATATCCTAACTCCTCTTCTACATCGTTACTCATTGGCTCAGGCTATGGCGATGCAACCATAGCCCAACCTTCACTTTCCTGCCTGCCGCAGTTCTTCGGCCTGCGTTATTCAGCAGGACATCCGCTCTTTCCATTTACCCGGCCACGCGGCTTTGGTTGAACTTCAAGGGAACCTCGATAAACGCCACCCCAGCACCAAAATTCGGCGGCAGCTTGGGGCCCTTCTCCCCAAGCTCGAAGTTGGGGGCAAGCTTCAGCAATGCACGCAGGGCTGCGGAAAATTCCAAACGCGCCAGATGCTGGCCCAAGCACATGTGCATACCGACGCCGAGCGAAGCCATGCGGCTCGACTTGCGCCGGAAGTCAATCTCATAAGGGCGCTCAACGAAATCCGGGTCCCAATTGGCCGCCGAACGGAACATCAGCACCGGTTCGCCGGCGCGGAACAGATGTCCGCCGATTTCTATGTCCCTCGCGACTTCGCGACCACTGAACGGTGTGGGCGAAAAGACGCGAATAAACTCGTTGACCGCCGCCGGGATGAGTTCCGGACTGTCGATCAGCTCTTGCCGCCTGTCAGGATTGCGCGCCAGATAAACCGTCGATGTGCTGATCGCTGCTTGCGTCGTCCCAAGGCCGCCAATGATGAGATTGTTGATGGTCTTGTTGATCTCTTCTTGTGAAATACGCCGCCCGTCCTTTTCGAATGTGCACAGCGCGCCAACGACGGTATCTGGGTTCGGATCCTTGATCAGTTCCGCGACCGTGTTGGCGATGTTTTCGCCATATTGTTGCTGTTCAGCTCTACGGTCTTCCTCAGTGCCAATGGCATAGGTGGCATTGTGAATGGGATCGTTATATTTGCGCCAGTCTTCCGGCTCAAAGCCGAACAGGCCAAGCGATGTCCGGCCTGTCAGGGGCATTGCGATGTCGCGCACCAGCTCAGCCCCTCCCGCATCGATTGCTTTGCTCACCAGCGAGGCCGCGAGGTCTTCTACTTCCTGCTGCAGCTTCGCAATGCGCGAAGGTGAAAAAAGCGGGTTTAACGCGGAACGGTAAAAGCCATGCTCGGGTGGATTGTAGTTGGCCGGTATCAGGTCCGGCATCAGCGAGCGGGGCACCGATTGCGTCCATCCGGAACTAGGGAAGTCCGCCGGCTGGCTGACCCTCTGCATCAGATTAAAGCTGCTCACAACATTGAAGCCACCATAACGTGGCGACCGCAACGCTGGCGCTTTCTGCGACGCAGCTTTCGCAATATTCAGAAAGTGCGTTTGAAAAAATTCAGAACGATGATCGAAATCGCGGAAGAACGCCTCAACCTCATCGGCAACGGCCTCATCATCCTTCATAATCTCAGCGAGCATTGAAAACTCTCCTTGATATCAATACGTGACTAATAAAATCAAGATCCATTATGAAAAATAGCAAGGGCAATTTGATACGGGGTATACGGGCAAGAATGGATCAATTAAATTGCAGTACAAACTTATAAGTTAACGTAACAAACTAACAAAATACGATATGTATTTAATATTTTTCCACAAAGATGCGAGTAAGAAGCCAATCATCAATATACCATTTATCATTTATCCTGCGATACCTGATTTTATAATGACCGTGGCCATTCATGAGCTTGGTGAGGGAGCCAGCCTTTCCAGTCCATAAGATGTCTTCCATGGCCCATACCGCCCAGGCGGTGTCTTGGTCCGTGAACTCCAGCGTCCGGAGGAAACCGCGATGCGCCGATGTGATGGGCTCCATTGAAGTCCGGACAAACTCGACAATCGCTTCCCTGCCTGCAACAGGGGGGATTGACGGATCTACCGCCACCCTGAAGTCAAACACCGCATTTTCTGCAATCACACTTCCAAACCCATCCCAATCTTTTGAGTCGACGGTGTGGAAATAACTTTGCTGCAAAGTTCTTATCGCAAGCTCATCCGCTATCCTGTAGGTCATATGCCTCTCTATCGACTTGTGATGCCTTGTTCGGAATATTTTGACAGGCATGCACTCCGTCTTCTGCCTCATCGCAAATTGTCAGGCCCTTGCCGTGCCCGGAAATTCAACAGTCACCTTTCCCCTGTCGCTCTCGGCGGCGCCCGGGGGGCCAGTCAGGACCTCACCGAAGGAGTATCTGTCCGTCACCATCGAGCGGGCCTGGTCCTTGATCCCAGACAGAGAGGCCAATGCCTCGGATAGCTCCCCCTGATAGCCGACCGAGCCGGTTATCATCATTTCCTTGCTCATGAACGTGCTGAAATCGACCGGAAACGGTTGGCCGTGCATGGCGACGATAATGAAACAGCTATGGGTTTTCGCCAGCGAAATCATAGAACTTGTGACAGGATCCGCGCCGGTGGCATCGAAATACATGTCCGTACCGGAGACTTTGGCGCCGAATACGCTGGTTTCGCCATGCAAGGCAATGATCTGCCGTTTGAGTTCTCCATCACCGAGTCTAGCGTCGACGACGTGATCCGTGCCCATGGCTTTAGCGAGTTCGAGACGCTCGGTACTAAGATCCGCGGAAACGACATTATCTACCCCTTTACGTTTCAGCCAAAGCACGATGCCCAGCCCGATCGGCCGGGCGCCGAAGACCAGGGCGCTTTCACCGGGTTGTGGTAATGCGCGATTGGCCGCGCGCAGGGAGACCGCGAGAGGTTCGGCAAGTGCTGCGTCTGCATAGGACACGCCTTCCGGTATTGGCAGGAGAGCCCTGGTCTGCGCCGCGTCGCGCACAAGAACGAAATTGCTGAACGCTCCTTCAGGACCACCATTGCCGATGACTGCGGCAGTCGCCATCGGATTGATGATAACACGATCGCCAGCACTCACGCCCCCGACGGCACCTCCTACTTCGATGACTTCACCGGAGGCTTCATGCCCGATGGGCATCGGGCTGCCTTCACGCTGCAGTTGAGAGGCGCCATCCTTGATATGATGGACATCTGTTCCGCAAACGCCGCAAGACCGAAGCCGCACCAAGAGGTCGTCGCGCGGGATCTTGGGATATTCCGCCATATCTACGCGTACGTCGTCCGCCCGATAGACGGATACAACACGCATCTGGGTTGCTTTATGCATAGCATTTCACCTTGAGAAGCTGCATTGACGGGCAAATGCGGACCTTTTGGGACGTCCTGAATCGATCGAAGTTCCAATGCGCCGTCTTCATATTCTCCATCCGCTCGAACTAAAACGGAGACGCCATCCAGCCCCCGTCAATTGTAATAACGTCTCCTGTGTGAAAGGACGCTCCGTCGCAGGCCAGATAGGCGGCTATCGCTTCGAGATCGCCGGGCGTACCTACACGTTTCATGGGCGCCCGTTGGGCTGAAAACGCATCAATCGCTGGATCGTCCACAATTCCGGTCTTGATATAGCCAGGGGCGACCATGTTTACGCGCACGCCATGTTGTGCAAGTTCAGCCGCTGCGGATCGCATGACGCCGAGAAGGCCAGACTTGGCGGCCGAATAGGCCATCATACCCGCCCCCCCGCCAAATACAGAGAGGCTGCCGCAGATGAGAATGGAACCGCCGGGATTGCCGGCTTCGGCGCGGGCTTTCATATGGCCGGCAGCCGCACGGACGACATAAAAACCTCCGTTGAGATGAACCTCAAGCATTCGCTGCCATTCGGACGTAGGAATGTCGGGGATAGACGGGAAACTCCGCCCGTAACCTGCATTGGAGACGACACAGTCGATGCATCCATCAGAAAGCCTTACCGCCTCGGCAAAGGCTTCCTGAACCTCTCGCTCCACACTCACGTCGACACAATGCGAATATACGTTGGGGCTGCCTGCCTCGCGAAGTTTCGCTTCCGCTGCCCGATTCTTCTCTTCGCTCCGTCCCCAGACAATAATATTGGCGCCTTGACGCGCCATGCCGAGTGCATAGCCAAGACCAACGCCGCTATTTCCTCCCGTCACAAGAGCGGTTTTGCCGGTGAGGTCGAATAGCGAACGCGTCTTGATAGTTGTCATGGTTGTTGCTCAACAACCGTCTTCAATGCAGCGATGAGGTTGCCTGCACGTCTTTCATTCGCCATTGAAGCGCTTAGCAGATTGGATACATAACCAAAGCCAATACCGGTTTCGCGATCAGCAAAGCCGATCGCGCCGCCAGCCCCGGCGTGGCCGAAGGAGGTTGGTCCCAGCATCGGTACAGCGGGTTGAGGCAGCTGATAGCCTGTCCCAAATCGGCTGAAGCTCGTCAGCACCGCGTCTTCACCGCTGCATCGCTCATTGGTGGCGGCGTCCACGATTTCGTTATTCAGCAAGCGCAGGCCATCGACTTCGCCGAGACAGGACGCGTACATGCGGGCCAACGACCGCGCATTGGTTACCCCGTTAGCGGCAGGCTGCTCGGCTTCCAGAATGCGCTGATCGTTCCATGTCTGGGCATGCGGTGTCGGCAACGCTTGATTGGTGGTCAAAACCTTTGAAAACAGCGATAGTGGGTCAGACAAAGCTCTTATCAGCCGTTCTATGGCAGCCCGGACATCTGGATTCGTGATTTTTGTCAGTTCGTCGGGATCCGGCGTGCCGTCGACAAGCGGGGCGAATTGACTGCGATGGCTTTCCGGAAAGCCGATCCAGAAATCAAGACCCAGTGGGCGCGCTATTCTTTCGGCGAAGACATTGCCAAGGGATCGGCCAGTGATGCGACGCATCAACTCGCCGGTCAGCCAGCCAAAGGTCAGTGCGTGGTAACCGAGGCCGGTACCAGGACGCCAGAGGGGCGCCTGGTTTGCCAGATGCGCGGCGACGCATGCGCCGTTCAACAGTTCTTCGCGCGACAGCTCATGTTCGAGAGCGGCAAGTCCGACTTGGTGACTAAGAAGGTCCCTGATGGTGAAGTCGCTCTTGCCGTGTGCGGCAAACTCAGGCCAGTAGCTCGCCACCGTGCGATCAAGGTTCAGGTCGCCCGATTGATGCATCATATTGAACAAAGTGGCGGTAGCGCCCTTCGTCGCAGAGTAAACCAGCGTCACCGTATCTTTGGCCCACGGTCGCGTTCCTTGGGGATCTGTATGTCCGCCCCACAGATCGATCACGGGTTCACCGTGCCTATAAACGGAGACACAGGCCCCGATTTCCAACCCCTGTTCAAAATTCCGGACAAAAGCGTCGCGGACCACCTCATAGCCGGGAGCGACCAAGCCCGAGACGTGGGTAACGGTTGCTGTCTCTATAGTTTCGTTCATGACGAACTGCTCTCTTTCGTACGCAGTTCCGGGAAGTCGCCGTCATTCCACTCCGGCTCGCCTTCAGAACTTCCGGATGCGGAACGCTGAGCTGCGTGGGCCCGCAGTTCCACACGACGGATCTTGCCGGATATGGTCTTGGGCAGATCGCCAAACTCCAGCTTTCGCACCCGTTGCCACGCGGCCAGATGTTCGCGCGCATATTTGAGGATTTCGAAAGCGGTATCGCGTGTTGGCATATAGCCCGGCGCAAGCGAGACATAGGCTTTGGGAACGGCCAGGCGAACCGGGTCGGGGGCCGGTACTATCGCGGCCTCGGCCACCGCGGGGTGCTCGATCAGAACCGATTCAAGTTCGAAAGGGCTGATTTTGTAGTCTGAAGCCTTGAACACATCGTCCGTTCGCCCGATATAGGTGATAAATCCGTCGCGATCGATCTCCGCCAAGTCGCCGGTATGATAGAATCCATTTTCCCACGGACTTCCCCGGCCGATATAGCCCTTCATTACATTGAGTGGCCTGGCCTCGAAATCCAGACAGATTTCTCCCTCACCTTCGTTGACGCGGTCCCCGCTGCGCGGATCGACTATTACGACCGCCGCGCCGGGAAGCGGCCGTCCCATCGAACCTGGGCGCAGCGGTTGTCCAGGCGTGTTACCGACTAGAGCTGACGTCTCGGTCTGGCCGAAGCCGTCACGTATGGTCAGTCCCCAGTTGCGCTCGACCTGGCTGATAACTTCCGGATTGAGCGGTTCTCCAGCACCGATCAACTCGCGCAATCCTGAAGGACGCGGTCCCATTTCGGCTTTGATCAGCATCCGCCACACGGTCGGTGGTGCACAGAAGGACGTGATTTTTTCGCGCTCCAGATGACCGAGCAACGCCTCAGCATCGAACCGGTCATAATTGTATACCGCGATTGTCGACTGAGCGATCCAGGGCGCGAAAAAGCAGGACCAGGCGTGCTTGGCCCAACCCGGGGAGGAAATATTGAGGTGAGTATCCCCTGGGCGAAGTCCCAGCCAGTACATCGTCGTAAGATGACCGACGGCATAGGAAAGCTGATTATGCTCGACCAGTTTAGGTCTGCTCGTCGTACCAGAGGTGAAATAGCGCAACATAGGATCGTCGACTTTGCCGCCCGGTGGCTCGATGGGGTCGTCGCTCACCCGTTTGCTGTCCTCATAGTCCAGCCATCCCGAGCTGTTTCCGACTGCGACGCGGATACCGAATACGCTCAGCGTCTCGAATTTCTTTGTTTCCGCAGCGTTGGTAATGATATGGCGCACATCGGCCCGGTCGATCCGTTCTCTCAGATCAGTCGGTTCAAGCGCCACGGTTGCCGGCAGGATGACCGCACCGATTTTCATGATGGCGAGCATGGATTCCCAGAGTTCTATCTGATTACCAAGCATCAGAAGAACCACATCCCCCTTTTTCACGCCTACGTTCTGTAGCCAGCGCGCCAGTTGGTTCGACCTGCGCATCATCTGATCGAACGTGACGGACTCCCGTCCCTTATCGCTGAACACCACCAATGCCGGTTGTTGCAGACCGCGCGCTATCTCGTCGAACCAGTCCAGCGCCCAGTTGAACCCGTCCTCAATCTCAGGCCATGCAAATCCCGTGCGAGCCGCGTCATAGTCTGTGCGATGTTCAAGAAGAAAATCACGCGCATATTTATAGTTGTCGTGGCCTAAAGACACTTCTTCCACATCGCTTTCTGTACACCCTCAATAAACATTAAGCCTCAATAAGCCCGATCAAGCGGACTCCGCGTAGCTTATCGGAGCCTGCAGCTCGATCTCGTGAATAGCAGGCAGAACTTCCCTAGCAATGAGGTCTGTGCTTTTGGCAGCTGTGTCTTTCGGCATGTTGCCGAAACGCGTCACGAGCATGAACTCCTCGGGGTGGAAGTCCTCGGCGATCTGCTGGAGCTTGCGGATACACTGGTCGGGCGTGCCCCACACATGGTTTTGGATGTACGTCTCCGCGAGCTTCTGCGCCATCTCCGAAAGGCCGCTGACATTGTCTGACATCTCGGCGTAATGTTCATAGCCTTTGACGTTCTTGAAGTGCTTGCTGCCCAATTCATAATTACGGGTCGCGCTGTCGGTATATTGTGGCAGGTAATGGCGGACCAGCTGCTCCGCCTCTTCCTCGGTCTCGGCACAAATCGCCGACATGTGGATCCGCGGACGGACCGCATCATATCCCATCCCGACGCGTTCCCTGTGGAAATCCTCGAGTTCCGCATGATATTCACTCCACGCCTTTTGGGGAATGATGAGAGGGTGCAGACCCAGCTTGGCACCGACTGCTGCCGATGTCGGCGAACCCCAGGCATAGCTCATATCGCCAGCTAGCTGCCCGCCGTCGCGCGGACGCGGACGCATCGTGACGCCTTCGTAATTATAATATTCGCCCTGGAACGAGAACATTTCCTCGGTGATGGCCTTGCGGATGACCTGGATGCCCTCAAGCATGCGATCGCGAGACTCGTTCATGTCAACGTTGAGCTGACGGAACTCCCGGCGCGCTGCACCGCGACCAAAACCGACAATCAGCTTTCGGTTGGGGCCGATAAGGTTATGCAGCATCGTCATGTCTTCGGCAAGGCGAAGCGGATGGTGCCAGGGAACCACAACCACCATCGTCCCGAAATCGATCTTTTTTGTGGCCCCGGCAAAATAGGTCAGCAACTGTAAGGGATTAGTGGTCATTGTATAGGGACTTACATGATGTTCGACCGTCCAGAGTGAGTCGAAGCCCTGCTCCTCTAGCTTGAGAGCTGTGTCGATCTCTTCCATGAAGCGCTTGACGTCAGACTGCGGATCAAGCGCGGGAGCCGCTTCACCTCGCTCAATTGCTTCATACCGATTCCAATCCTGATAATTCTGGATATACAGCGTGATTCCGCAGCGCATAAGACTCTCTTCTCCCGTCACGCAGACTGATTCATCGTCTGTCGTATATCGGCCAAGTTGCCACAGGGATGCAAGTTCACTAAACCAGAGTCAAGTGAATATGCGAACGCCTTCTCACGGATTCCAAGCGCCGGTTTGCGCGCCGCCGACGCTGAACGGGAGAAGGCTACGGCAAACACTTTGGTCACCTGAGCTCCCCGATCGTTCATCATACTGGCACGTTGCCCGATGTCGTTTCATTCAACTGTCGGTTCAAGCAAGCAGTTAGGCATTCGATATGTTGTTCGCGATGCCGAAATGGGGATAGGGTCGACAGATCAACATCAATATCGAGGCAATCAGGAAACCTGCCCCGAACAAAATGATGACTTGCTCATAACCCCACCAGTGCAGCATGAGCGCGGGCAACTGCTGCCCGCCGAGGCAACCGAGCATGAATACGCCGTAGAAAATGCCCCCTATCGCCCCGTAGTCGCGTAGACCGAAATAGCGCGTCGTTAGATAGGCGATCATGTTAAATTCCGCACCTGTGGAAAGCCCCACGAGGACTGCAGCCGCGACCGCGATCCAATAGCTTGGTGGAAGAAAGAGGAGAAGAATGCTGCTAGCCAGCGGAAGTATCAGTGCAAGCGAGGCTAGGCGCGGTGCAAAGACATGATCCATGAAGGCTCCCGCCAGGAGCCTTCCGCACAGGGCGGCCACGCTGAGGCTGCTCAACACACTGGCTGACAGCAGAAGGGGAAGTCCCTGAGATGTCAGCATCGGAACGAAATAGATGATATATCCTGTAATTCCCATACCAGCGAGCATAAAGGAAACAAACATGAGCCAGAACTCGAGTGTTCTGATAGCTTGACCTGGCGTTAATCCAACCTCTTGGATTTGGTTCTTGGCATTCGACTGCCCAATGTCACGCGACGTATCCCGGAAAAAAGACCAAGCGAGCGGAAATACGGATAGGAACATATATGCGCTAAGGGCGAAATAGGCGACGCGCCAGTTGGCCTTTTCGATCACCAGTGTGGCGAGGAGTGGAGATATAGAGCCAGCAATATTCGAACCGCAAAGCACGATCGATACCGCCAATCCGCGCGCTTTCATGAAACGCTCTACAATAATTTTCTGCCAGATAATGGCTGATACCAGCGTATGCCCAGTGGCGATTACTATATAGCAGGCAAAAAACATGGCGACGGAATTAGGAATGAGTCCCAGCATCATAGTTCCTAGTGCCAGGACAATTGTTCCAACGAGGGCCAACGCTCGAGCACCGAACCACTTGATCAACCGGCCGGTAAATGGCGCACCGATAATGCCCATTATCCCGATTGATGCGAACGCCGCCAGGATAATTTCCGCGCTCCAACCAAATTCCCGCCGGATTGGGCCCATGAAGATGCCGATCGAATAGGGGAGAACGGACGCAAGTCCGACGCCCATCATGGCGGCAAGCAGAAGCGGCCAATCAGCACGGAACTCTTCTCGAGCCGATCGGGTTTCGATAAACCCGGTCATAAACACCAAATTGTTGTCTTTGAGGCGCTACTTTCGTCAGCCACCCTTCGGAACCGCAAAATAGACCACCGCTGTCCGACTGCTAATCCGCCATCCATCCCCGGTGCGGATGATATGATCGAAATAATGGCCTGTATTTGCCTGCCCGTTCTTTTCGATCGAGACGAGTTTGGTCAGGCTAGTGACATGGTCGGCATCGACCACGTCAATGACCGGGTTGGTAAAATGATGACCGGCCGGATGATTGCCGCCGCTCATAACCTCGATTATAGCGTCCAATCCATCCGCCACACCGCCCCCGGCAGCGGTAAAGTCGAAGACCGCATTTTGGGTGAAAATCAATCCAAGGTCTTGCCACGGTGTAAGACCGCGTGAACCGTTGTCCATCACGTGAGCATATTGGCCCAGAAGGTTGTTGATAGCAAAGTAATCCTCGAACTTCATCACAATCTCTCCAGTTGCGGCGGCCCTACGCCTTTTTAAATTATAATGCGCGGCTGATTCCGCCATCGATGCGCCAAACTGCACCCGTTGTGTAATCTGACAAGGGGCTGGCAAGCAGGGCGACTGCGGCCGCAATTTCCTTGGCTTGTCCCAGGCGTGGGATTGTTTGGGGGAACAGGTCCGTCGCCCAGCGCCTCTCCATCTCTGCCTGATCGTCAGGCCAACCTAGCTGATCGCGCAAGGTTTCCAGGAAAGTCTGCGCGCCTTCCGTCAAAATCATGCCCGGCGCAATCGTATTCACCGTTACGCCATGGGGCGACAGATTGGACGACAGGTTGAGGCTCCAGTTTTCCAGCGCCGCCTTCGCCGCTCCGTAATCGTGCATGCTGCCGACACGCTGCCGCCCGGCCACCGAAGACATATTGATAATGCGGCCCCAATTGCGCTCGATCATCGTTGGCGCGAAATGACGAACCAGCCACGTGGCGGCCAGGAAATTGATCTTGAAACTGTTTATATAGTCCTGCGAGTCCAGATCGTCCCACGAAGGGTTATCGCCACGTACGGTGCCACCGGCATTGTTGACCAGAATATCGATCCCGTCGAAAGCTTCATCTGCTATTCGAGCGACCGCCGCGCAGCCCTCGTCACTCTGAAGATCGCCGACAGCTGCAACGGCTTGGCCCCCATTGGCCAAGATCTTATCTGCGACGGCGAGAGTGCGTTTCTCACTGCGGCCGTTGACGACGACGGCAACACCCTCATTAGCGAGAAATTTGGCGATAGCCTCGCCTATTCCCGAGCTGGCGCCTGTGACGAGCGCCCGCTTCCCTCCCAGGCCAAGTTCCATACCTTCTCCCAAAACATGTGTACCGCTTATGCAATGTTCAATATAGGCACGCAGAAAGTGACTCTACACCGGTCTTGTATATATCCGAGAGCATCCGCACAATTCAATTCTGGCGCCTCGCCTATCGCCTACATGAAGCAGCGGACATCGCCGACGCATCTTTGGGTGACTCACTACGGGAGGGGTTAACATCGGGCCGGCAAATCAGGATTATGAGGATGGTTGCAAAATCGCCGTGATGCCGGTCAAAATCCTCGCTCATTTTTGCATTGCCATTTTCCACACGATGCTCTTCTCATGCTCGATAAGGAAGCGTGCTCACCCGTTACCGGACCGGTGCTGCATTTCAACCAAAGCTCCCAATCTATTGGGAAAAATGGCAAAAAGCTGCGTTGATGCGAGTCGAGGTCCATGCTCGAACGGTTAGAAGCATGGTACCCTGCATTATCATTCGCAGGCAAATGTCGAGAAAAGAGGCGATAGCTGAAAGGGGCGCGTCTTGGCGATCGGGAGAAGATGTATGCTACTGAAAGAATTTGAAAATGAAAAGGTCAGCGACCAGCAGATCGCTGAATTTGTCGAGAATTTCGATCATCATTCGACATTTTTCCGGGACAATTATTTCAATATAATCAGATATCTGGTCGCCAAGAAACCGATATTCCGTTCGCCAGCATATGGTGGTTTTTCCATGGTGTGCAATTACAAGGCCATGCGCGCCATCGCGACGGACACGAAAACCTTTCCCAATGAGAATTCGTCGCGGGTCATCCCGAGCGGCCCCCTACCGCCGCTTATTCCCGTCGATCTCAATCCTCCCGATCACACATTTTACAGACGTGTTCTCAATCCGTTGTTTTCGCCAAGCGCCATGGCGCGGCGAAGGGACGATACGATCCAGCTGGCCCGGGAGCTTCTCGCCGCAGTCCGAAAGAGAGATCCTTTTGATCTTATAGACGATTACGCCAAGCCTCTGACCGGCATCGCGTCCTTCAAGGTCCTCGGTATCGAACCGACAACCTGGCCTGACTATGATACGCCGATCACCAATTCGACCTTCTCCATCGGTACCCTGGAAGAAAGAGCTTCGGGTTATCTGGCCTATGAGCAACGGGTGCGCGAAGCGGTGGCGAAGGCAGTCAAGCACCCAGACCCCGCGACGGTGATTGGCGCCATGGCGCTCAGTGGTCTCGACAATCGCAAAATAACCGAGGATGAAATCTGCCAAACAGTCAACACGCTCATTATAGGTGGGCTGGGCACAACCCAGGCCGTCGCCGGCTCCTCCGCTCTATATCTCTCACGCAATCCGGAACGGAAATTGGAACTCATCGATTATCCTGAGCGCCTGAGTTTTGCAGTGAACGAATTGCTTCGCCTATTTTCTTCCGCGCCGATAACCGGGCGTGCAGTTCCGGGCGATGCCAGGCTGTTGGGGCAGGCACTGCATGCCGGTGAAACCCTTGGCTTGTTCTGGGCCTCCGCGAATTTCGATCCGGACTTCATCGACCGGCCGTTTGAAGTCGATTTCCAGCGCCCCTCGTCGCGCTCCACCACTTTTGCCATGGGGCCGCATATGTGCCTCGGTCAGCATCTTGCCCGGCTGGAACTGGAAGCCATGCTCAAAGTATTGCTGGAAGACATGCCCGACTATGCTATCATCGAAGAAGGCGTCGTTCCCGCGCCGGATGTTGCTTCAATCTTGGCCTTCATCCATGTCCCTGTCCGGGCTGGTTGACCTTCCCCACTCTCCAGTTGTTTGCAGGGCAGGGTGGTCGCGGCGGTGCCTCTATTAAAAAAGCTACGTCGCCGAAGAGAAGTGCACACACCGGCGATAGGGACAAAGGCTGAAAAACAAGGTGTAGCATAACCGAGAGCGACCATAGCAGAAACAAGAGATCATGTGGCTGGATCGTTCGGATGCCTTCTCGCACTGCCGTGGCGGCGCTTCCTTCGGGCATCGGCGACACAAACGGCAGTCTGCCCGCTGTCACAAAAAAATGCTGGTCCGACGCAGGATCATGGGGTTCAGCGGCTGGGCTTAATATGGCACGCCGACGAGTTCCTCGCAGATTTGCCAGAGACGCGTTCCCGAAGCAGCGTTGGACGCTGCTGCAGAGGGCTCTATACGCTGTCGTTCGTGAAAATATCCACCCGACGGAAGGGCGTTGTGGGCATCACGCGCCAGCCACAGCAGCGTATCGGCCGCCTGCTTCGGGCTGACCAATTCGCCGCGCTCTATGGCCTCGGCGAAATAGGCCTTGGTCTGATCGTCGGCACTATCGGGGAATTTGGATTGCACCGTTCCAGGATGGATAGCGCTGGAAACGATTTCCGGATGGCGTCTGGCCAATTCGCGCGTGAACAAGATGTTCCCCAGCTTACTCTGTAGATAGGCCATTGCTCCATTATATTCACGTTTAAAATGTAGATCGGCCCAGAACATGTCATTGATGTAGCTGTGACCGACTGATGCTGTGGTGATGACATGGCCTTGTCCGGCCCGGGACATTAGCGGAAGCAGAATTCCGGTCAGCAAAAATGGAGCGAGAACGTTCCCTGCGAAAGTTTGTTCAAGCCCGTCGACCGTCACGGTCTTTTTGCCTAAAATTTGGCCCGCATTGTTGATGAGAACGTCAATGTGGCCTGTAAGTTCCGCAATCTTCTGCGCCGCCTGCCGCACCTCGTCCATGGACGACAAATCAGCGCGTATCCAATCGATGCGGGCGCCGCGAACTGCCTCGCTGATAGCGCCCTTACTGGCCTCGATCCGGCCGGCGTCACGGCCAAGAGCGATTATCTTGAACCCATCTTGGGCCAGACCAAGGGCGGTTTCGAACCCGATGCCTGAACTAGCACCCGTAATGACAGCAACTTTGTTCTCGTTCATCTGTCCTGCGAATATTCTTCCGCTCCTCTCTAAATTTCACTCATCGCACGGCGCCTTTTCTCCGACAACAGCCATATCGGCATTTCAGTTAGACTTTGCTGCAATAATACCTGCAGAAGTTCGGCTTGACTGTCGCGTTCTCTTCTGCAGACGATGAAACAAATGACAATTATCGCCGCTAGCTTGCGGGAGGAAGACCGGAGACATAGAGGGAGAGGTGCCTCATGCAATCGTTGCAGGCTTATTTTGGCCTTGACGGCAAAACGGCGCTTGTAACAGGAGCCGCGCGCGGCATCGGCGAGGCCGTTGCCGAGACGCTGGCTGGTTGCGGTGCTACAGTCGTGGTTTCCGACCGTGACGGCGCGGGGTGCCAGACGGTTGCGAATGCGATCAACGCTGGGGGCGGAAGAGCTTTCGCGCTTGAGCTGGATATCAGCGATCAGAAGAAGATCGAACAAGGCTTTGCGAAGGCCAAGGAAAAGCTGTCCGGTCGCCTGGATATCCTGGTCAACAATGCTGGCATGATCGGCGTTTTGCCCCTGTTCGACGATCGTATGGAGATCTGGGA
>Ga0068852_100000078_pt1 | contig 68720 bp, 60 predicted proteins | sample KBSCornC22_FD_66594 | JGI IMG/M metagenome (GOLD analysis project Ga0068852, IMG submission 66594) | Corn rhizosphere microbial communities from Kellogg Biological Station, Michigan, USA - KBS Corn C2-2 | ecosystem: Host-associated > Plants > Roots > Rhizosphere > Soil ... | reverse complement strand
CCACTGAAACCATCTCCAACTCTTGCTGCTGCGCTTCCGCCTTCTTAAGCATGTCTACAAATTAAATAAGGCTCCCGTGGAAAACGAGAGCCTATCTTGATACTTTGTCAGCAGTCTGAACGCCGCCTCCTGCGGCGTTTTCATTTTCTGCCGCGATTTCGGATCTTCCCCGCATCTCCCGAACTGAAACAGCTCTCGGATTGGCTCGGTCCCCCGGTGCGAATTCCTGGCTAGACCCTCTTTTGCCCAGAAGAGACGAAGCCACATGCTGTCCTGGGTCGCTCCAGCACTTATCAGCTCTCATCTCCAGAAGAAATCGCGCAAGTTGAACCAGCAGTCAGCATTTTATTCCGCTCCGCATCAACGGCAGAGAATTTCCATTCTCCTCGAGCACACTCGGGATTCGTGTCTTCGACATCGATGCCCCGTTCACGCTCGATGCTGTTTTGCATGCTCACCGCAGTTGTAATGCCGTGCTGGCACTCGGATTTGCTGATCCTCCACACTGGGCGAGTTCCCGAACCCGGACCCCACCTGAGCTGAAGATTGACGAAATCGCGATGCACACTGAGCGTAGATGGATTCATCCGTGACGTACAAGATTGCGCGAACGCAGTAATCAAATCGCGGGTGCATTTGTACCCATAAAGCGTGTTACCAGATTCTCTGAAGTCCGCTGCTGGTTCCGCGAGTCCAATCATGTACATCCCGAGATGAGCAGGCCACATCTCAAGGGAGTGAAAGGGAGCTTAAATATATGCACTATCTATTGACTCACTGGCTCATCTCCCTGGCCGGAACATTATTTCTGGGCCTGTCTGCGATGGTGTTACACGAATTCGGTCATCTCGTCACATCTCTCATGCTCGGGATCAAAGTGAAGACCATCGGACTCTGCATGAAGGGCATGTATATAGTGCGCGAAGCAGGTTCGCCCTCGAAAAACCTGCTCATCTCGCTCGCGGGCCCGCTCACAAACGTGGCGTTGATCCTGCTTTTCTGGGGGCACTCACCAAAGTTCGTTCTGGCGAATATGTGCCTGGCCATCTTCAATCTCGTGCCCGTCAAAGGCTCGGACGGAGATCGCGCTCTCATCTGTCTCGAGCAGATGCAAAGGGAATCCACCTCAGCACCGCAAGCACAGTGATCTCAAATTCAGTGAGCAGACCATCGCTCACTGAAGCCTCTCGCCTTCATATCTGAGTCAGGCGCCGGTTCGCTACTCGTTGTCCCCTCGTTACCTTGTTCTCTCGTTCCCGCTTTTCCCCGCTCTCCCTGCTAACCTCTCTTCATGGGGCGCATTCGTGTTCTTTCTGACCAGGTGGCAAATCAGATTGCCGCCGGTGAAGTCGTCGATCGCCCTGCATCCGTTGTCAAAGAGCTTCTCGAAAACGCACTCGATGCCGGCGCGAATCGCATCCGCATCGAAGTCGAAGCAGGCGGTCGCAAACTCATCCGCATTGCCGACGACGGTCACGGGATGAACCGCGACGACGCGCTTCTCGCCTTCGAACGCCATGCAACTTCCAAGCTCCGCACTGCCGACGAACTCCTCTCGATCGCCACCCTCGGCTTCCGCGGCGAAGCACTACCTTCGATCGCATCCGTTGCCCGCGTCTCGCTTGAGACGGCGACCGGAGACGAGCCCTCCGGTACCCATCTTCAAATCGCAGGCGGAAAAATCCTGCACGTCGATGACGCGGCTCTCCCTCGGGGAACCACGATCGCTGTTGCCGACCTTTTTTTCAACACACCTGCTCGGCGCAAATTCCTTCGCGCAGAGTCCACCGAACTCTCGCACGTTACCGCACTCGTTACGCACTACGCTCTCGCGCATCCAGAAAAACATTTTGAGTTGCTCTCCGCTTCTCATGCGCTCGTCTCCGCGCCTCCAGTCAGTCGGCCCGCCGAGCGCATCTACCAGATCTTTGGTAAAGACACCCTCGCCCAACTACTGCCAGTCGCGGCCGAAACCCAGCTCGATCGTTCCGGTCTCCCCGAACCTCCGCCCTGGAAACGTGACCCCGATGAGCCTGCCCGCATCCCCGGCTCTCTGCGCCTCGCCGGGTTCTACTCCAAGCCGGAACTCCAGAAGCTCAATCGCAATTCGATATACATTTTCATCAACAAGCGCCTCATTCGCGATCGCCTTCTCCTTCACGCCATCAGTGAGGCGTATCGGAACATCATTCCACCCACCAGCTACCCGGTCGTCCTTCTTTTCCTCGAGATGCCTCCCGAGGAAGTTGATGTCAACGTCCACCCCGCAAAGACCGAAGTCCGTTTCCGGCAGCAATCCCTCATTCACGACTTCGTTCGTGACAGTCTCCGCAATGCGCTGATTGCCGCTCGCCCCGTAGCCGGATTCAAAGCTGCGCTCGAATCCTCCCCTGCCGCAACGCCATCGCTGATTCCGATCCCCGGATCACGACTCCCCGGCTCTCCCGACGAGCCAGTTGACGATGTCGATCAGGAAGCGAGCACCGAAGCTGAGCCCTTCCGTTTAACTTCGCCCCGACCGACCCCCATACCGGGCAAGTTGCCTTTTGGAGAAGGCGATGTCACCCTGCACCTCGAACAGCAAGCGCTTCTCCACGCCGCCGCAACCCTCATGGAAGCTCCGGTCCCGGCGCACGACGGTTGCTCATCAGATGTCTTGACCCCCCTCCCCCCTCCCCCGGAAGGTGCCGCCCAGATCGAAGCCGAACAGGCCCAAACGAACTTGAACCGCTTGGGGTCACTTCGCCCTCTTGGCCAGCTCCGGGATTCCTTCATTCTGGCGGTTGGGGAAGATGGGCTCTGGATCATCGACCAGCACGTTGCACACGAACGGGTGCTTTTTGAAAAGATCCTGCGCGAGCGGAAGGTGGAGCACGTTCAGCGGCAGAGGCTGCTTATGCCATTGCTTGTTGAGCTTAAGCCGTGGCAGATGGTGGTATTCGCCCAGATTGCTGAAGAACTGGAGCGGAACGGATTTGAAGTCGAACCCTTTGGTCCTCAAACTCTTGCCGTCAAAGCCTCTCCGATCGGACTAGAGGGTGCATCGCTGGAACGCATGCTGTCCGAAGTCATTGAACAATCCAGCGAAGGGCCCACGGAAGCTTCTTTGAATGAGGATCTTACCGCTCTCAGGACGCGGATTGCGGCTTCCATCGCCTGCCACTCAGCGATCAAGATTAATACACCCCTTGACCCGCGACGAATGGAGTGGCTATTGTTGGAACTTGCAAAGACTGAGCATCCAACGAGTTGCCCCCACGGCCGTCCGATAGCTCTGCTGTACTCCTGGAAGGACATTCAGCGGGCCTTCCATCGGATTTAAAAGGCATTTAAGATAAAAACTTGGGTGCAGCACTCTTGCACGGGCATGAGAGCTGCTGGGCGCGACGCGACTCCAGAGTCGCCGCAACGCCAACCCGAAAGTGAGGTTTTTCTTTGACATCTGAGCAACTTGCACAAGCGCGCGCCGAACGGATGCGCCAAAATGGCCTTGGAACTCTTACGTTGGAAGACGCGCGTACATGGGTGGAAGAGACCGGACTTTGTCTTTTTCTCCCTCGGAGGCAGTTTTCCACGTCTGTCGCCCCATCCTTTGTAGAAGCAGTGGCCGGACGTCCGGAAGCCACTCCTGATCCGAAAACGATCGCCCTCGCCGAGGAATTGCTGATCCGTCTTGAAAACGAGGGGGTTGCCGTACGACTGAACCTCCAGGGTCAGCCGGGCGAACAGCCTGATTTTGTGGTCGCCGCGTGGGTATTGCCCTATGTGTACGCTCTTCGGGGTGATCGCGACTGGCGCCGCAGCCCGCAGTTGACTGGATCCCGGCAGGTTTCTCAACTCGCGGTTCATGTCTACAAGCAACTTGAAGGCGGCGATCTCACCGTGTCGCAATTGAAACAGGCTCTGGGGCGCGAGGTTTCGGAAGCCGCTGTTATCCGGGCCATCACAGAGCTTTGGCAGCAGCTTCGGATCATCCCCGTAATTGCAGCCAAAGGGCAACCGGCCAAGTGGCAGTTGCTCCGCACTCGATTCCAAAGGGCGATTGCCGAAGGCGCGTCTACCTCTCAAGTCACAGCGATTTCGGTACTTGCCTCAATTTACCTTCAGGCCGTGATTGCTGCGACTATGGAAGACGTCGAGCTCTTCCTTGCCGCACTGACAGCCCGCAGCAAGATCCGAGAGGTCATTCGCGGACTGGTGGCCACACGCCAGGTACATACGCTTTCCCTCGGGCATGCTCCGCACTTCTATGTGGCCGGAACGCTTCCAGAGTTCGAGCCAATTTCTTCGCTTTACGCAAATTCGACACTTTCAGCCGCTTCCTATTTCACTCGTTCTTTTGAGAGGGATGAAGCAGCTCCCAGTCCGGCGGTCTCCGTTCCCTTCGCGCAGCAGCCTGCGGCTTTTCAGCCAAGACCGATGAGTCAGGCATCAGCACCGCCGCCAGAGTCTACGCCAACTCCGGTCCTGCAACCGGAAGCCGCGAATCACCACGTAGCGAGAAACTCTGGACGCCGGCCGGCAACGAGCAGTAAGCCGGAGAGTGCACGTGCACAGCATAGTCGGCCGGCATCGCGGAAACCTGCCGTTTCAGGCCATCATGGGGCGTCGAACGGACATGCGGCCCGTCATAGTTCCGACGCACGCAAGAAGAACGGATCTCGACCTTCTGCGGAGTCCCGTTGGAAAGGGTCGAAGACTACAAAGCATTCTCATACGAGCAGCGGGCACGGCACGGGAACACATGGGCGGACGACCTCGAACGGAACCGGTTCTCACCGGGCGGGCAAGACGGTGCCGTCCTGGGCCAAGCGCACCGGGATTGCGAAAGCAAAACCTGCCTCCGCTAACAGCGGTTCACGTTCGGCAGGAAAGAGCCGTCCCGCGTTAGCGGCAGCAGGGCGTTCCAGCACAAACGGCAAGCGGTTCTTCAATAGCCGCGCCAAACAAGGCACGAAGAAACGCGGATGAGTCTGGAAGGATTTTTCTCCGGGAGGCTGAAGCGCAATTTCGTAATTGCGATCGATGGGCCGGCGGGCGCGGGCAAAAGCACTCTAGCGCGCCATTTGGCTCGGCACTACGGTCTCCTGAACCTGGAAACTGGTGCAATGTACCGCGCTCTGGCCCTGAAAGCGTTACGCGTCGAGGTGCCGCTCGACGATCCATCAGCTCTCGAGCGTCTAGCTGCGGAGACTGAGATTCAGCTAGAGTCGGGCGATAATGAGAATCGTGTTCTTCTCGACGGAGAAGATGTCACGGGCCAGATTCGAAATCAGATCGTAACCGATGCAGCTTCCCGGGTGAGTATCTTCCCGGCGGTTCGTGTTGGGATGGTGAAGCGTCAGCAGCAGCTGGCCGCCAAGGGCGGGGTCGTGATGGAGGGTCGTGACATCGGGACCGTCGTTTTCCCCGATGCCGAAGTTAAGATCTTCCTCGATGCAGCCCCGGAAGTCCGCGGTATGCGACGCTACGACCAGATTGGTCAGCAGGGTAAGCCTTCCACTCCTCCGGACGAAGTAATTCGAGATCTGCGAGCGCGGGATGAGCGCGACCGCAACCGAGCGGATTCACCTCTCCGACCAGCTTCAGATGCATTCATCCTGGATTCCACGAACCTGACCCTGGATGAAGCTCTCAAGGCGGCAGAGTCAGCGGTTGACAGCTTTCTTGCGAAGAACTCAAACGGCACCGAGCCGCAACTCGCTTAGATTGTTTGCATCTTCACGCACCGAAGCATCTTCTGGGGAGACGGATACACCGTCAGCAGTCAAATTTTCGCGTCTGCGATGGCTGATGCTATAGGCTTTTACACATGGAGCCGACGTGCGATCGCTGCCATCAACCCGTGACCACGGAGAGCTGTTATTGCCCTTCATGCGGTCTTCCGCAGTTGGTGTACTCGGCCGAACCTGGCGCGATTCCCGCGTCTTCTGAGCGCTGGCCAGAAGCCATCCGCGATGCGAGCTCTATTGATTGGAAGCAGGCTATGAGAGCAGCGCTGGCACTCTCTGTGCCCTCGGGGCTTCTGTCGTCCGGAATTTCTCCTCTCAGTCCTCTGGGAATCTTCTGGATGGGGGCTGCGGCAGCCTGGGCCGTTGCGCTTTACATGCGCAAACAGCACCCCGCCTGGATCACGATGGGGGCTGGGGCTCGATTGGGGCTGGTTACCGGCTTAATCGCCGGTTGGCTAGCTTTCGGCTTCAGTGGTGCAGGCCTTTTCGTGACGCGAGTTGCTATGCACCAAGGGAATCAGATCGATTCAACATGGATGGAGGTCGTCAATAAGATTTACCACCAGACCCAGCAGCTTGAGGCCCAGATGTCTACTCCCATGAATGCTGCCCAGGCAGAAGCCCAACGCAGATGGATGCTCTCGCCCGAAGGTCATGCTGGATTTCAGACGCTCGGACTGGCCTGGTATTGCCTGCTGCTTGTTCTCTTCTCGATTGCGGGGGGCGCCATTGGCGCGAGAATGCTTGGCAGACGCCGACACCCCACCGTCTAAGCGAGAATCTTTTCTCGAAGAATGCCAAGGCCGACGAGCAAGAGACGCTACCGTTCAAGAATCTGTTCGAAATACGCGAGCGCACGCGGATCGTGTGTCTGCCCCAGCCAGAAGATCGCTTCTTTGCGAACCGTAGGGCTGGCATTCGTCTGTGCGACGTGAAGCAACTCCGGCACTGCCTCGTCCTTCGGCAATTGACTGAGCGCAAAAACCGCCTTCTTCTTCACCCCAACCTCGGGGTCATTCTCCACGGTATCTTTTAGCATCTCCACGGCCTTTTTGCCGGCCTTTTGTCCAACCCAGAAGATCGCCTGTTCTCGAACGCCAACGTCGCTGTCGGCCTTGGCCATGGTCAGGAGATCATCCACTGCGGCCGGATCATGACTGACAAATAAGTCGAAGCTGACCTTCTTGCGAAACTCGGGATCGGGGTCGCTCGTGAGCTTCTTGAGCGCAAGATAGCCGTCGTGGCCACGACCGGCGCCGAGCCAGAAGGCTCCCTTCTCGCGCAGCCATAGCGGATTTGCGGAGGAGACAAAAGCTTCAAGGGTCGATGTGGCTTTTGAAGTTTCATGCATCGCGATGGCAGCGAGGGCCTGATCGCTATGCCGCTTGGAGTCCGCATTCACCAGGCTCGACAACCACGCTACGCTGTCATCCCCCTTCACCTCGTTCAACCATGTGAACGCCAATCCGCCGGCATCCAGTTGGCAGCTAGTTCCGATGAAGCGCACCTTGTCTACAGTTCCCTGATCGATTCTGACCAGAATGGCGATGCTCGCCTCCGTCCCATGATCCCCATCGGACGAGCGGTAGTTATTGTTCTCCGCTTCCAGCCGGTACACGCCGCAGCAGCTATCGTCCTTCATCGACTCTTCGCTTGAGCACATCGAGAAGCGCGATCCGGGAACAGCCGGCACCGCATAGCCCAACCACTGCGGCCCGCTCGAATGCTTCAGTTGATCCACAATCGCCGACAACCCTGCGCCTGCCGATTGGGCATGCAGCTGCGCATTGATCACCTTGGGCTGCTGCGCCGCCGCGATTAGGGACGACGCGAATATCGCTACGAACCAGATCCGTCTCATGGGGATTTCCTCTCTATTTGTTCAGAAGATCCATCAGGTATTTCGTGGCTTCCTGGTTATGCATCAGGCTCAGCTGCTGCACCAGGTACTCCTTCATTGCGATGTCTTTCTCGCCGCGCGCCAGCGTCACGAGGTCGGGCGCGTCGTTGGCGAGGAACAGCGACTGCGCGGCGGCCTTCTTCGTCTCCGCATCTGAGTTCTTCTGGTACGTTTCCACCAGCACCGGAGCCACCGACATTCCACCCGCAATTCCGAGATTGCGGATCGCCTTCCGTCGAAGCTCTGCATCCTGTTCCGACTTGGCAATGTCGGATAGCGGACCAACGCCTTTCTGGCCGCACGGAATTAGCGCGCTAATAATGTCTTCCTTCGTTTGCGAACTACTCGTTGCGCGATACATCGCCAGCAGATCGGTTGCCGCGCCCATTGCTCCCAGCGTGTGAACTGCCGTCCTCGCCAGCTCCGGATTGCGCTCCTGGCGCGCCGCCTCCAGCAGCTTCGAGGGATCTCCTGTCATGAGATAAGACTGGAGGATCGCCCGTTTCACCTGGGCATCGTTGCTGTGCTGATAGATCGAAGCAAGGGTGTCGTTCGCGCCTTTGCCTTTTGCTATTGCCAGCATCCGAATCGCCTTGATCTGCAGAGCCGCACCTGACTGGCCCTGCGCGATCTGGCTGATCAAAGCCTCAGCCTGCGGTGAATGGTTCTGCGCCAGCACAAACATTGCGCGACTCTTCAATTCCTCGGACTGGTTTCCGTTCAGAATCTTCTGCAAGATAGGCACAGCCTGCGTCTGATCCTGCTGCATCAGCGCATTCAGCGCCAGTAGCTTCAGGTTCTCGTCGGGCTCGGCCTGGGGAGAAACCGGGTGACCGCTCCTACCGCGAATCTCGATCTCCAGCGCGCCGCACTCATCGAGCCAATGACTTTTTGCATATTTCTTCCTTAGCTCGCCACACGTGCTCAGCGCGTTCGCGGGCTGGCCCTCTTTGTTCTCAGCGTATGCCTTCCAATAGAGCGCCCCCTCGGCGTGCTCTCCATGCAGTTGTGCGATGCGATCGAACAAGCCGACAGCGTCGGACCATCGGCTCTCATTGATCGCCTTTGTCCCATCGGCATACATACTCGCCTCATCCGCATACCCTGCGCCTTCAGCGAACGAAACGAGCATGGGCGTGGGATACTCGGCGAGCAACCTGCATGGAGCCGCCGCTAATCCTGCCACAAGAAAAATTGCGAATAGTCTTTCAGCTTTCATTAGATTGAGACTCCCTTCGCGGACGTCGGCCCGCTCTCCTGATTTGGTTTGCGCGCGAGCAGCACCCGCACTTCGAAAAGAATTCCGTTGGTATTCATGTCTTTGCGCACCCGGTCGAGATCTGCCGCCGTCAGATGGGGATCGTTTGCGACCTCCGCCAGTACCCGCTCGAGCCGATCCAAGGCGCCCGCCAGCGCAGGATCTCCTTCATTGCTCGCGCTCACACGGTAGAGCCGGTTCGAAGCCAGCAGTTCCCTCGCCTCTGACTGCAGTTGCGCATTCTCAGCTCTATCTTCGGGGTCAGCATGATTCAGCTGCACCAGCAGCCGCTCCGTGCGATCAAGATGGTCCGTCAACACGACCACAACAACGCGCTGTTGCGGCTGAGCGTTGCCCGCGACTTCGGGCTGATTCGTCTTGTTGTGCTCCCAATAGCGGCCGCCAATAAACGCAGCAGTCAGGAGCGCCACGCAGACGGCAGCGGCGGTTACGGTCTTCCACCAGCTCCAGCCACGCCATCTCGCCGTCTTTTTCTCGTACGGAATCAGCTGTGGACGCAGCGCCTGCCACACGCGATCACCGTATTCGGGTCCTCTTTGCGGAATCGCTTCCGGCTTGATCGCATCCAGACTCCGCTTGAACTTCGCATACTCTGTCGAACACTCCCGGCAGGCCTTCAAATGGGCCTTTGCTGCTTCTGAACCTTCTTCGTAATAAATGTCTAACTGCTCCTCTTCGCTCAGGTGCTTCATGCGTTCCCCCTCAGCGGCGCGAGTTCCCGGCGTAACTTCTGCACTGCTCGAAACACCGCCTGCTTGGCCGCATTCGGCGCTACGTTGAGCACCTCTGCGATCTCGGTCATGGACCGCTCTTCCAGATGCCGCAGCACGAATGCGCACTTTTCTGTGGCTGTGAGCCTCTGCATTGCCAGTTCCTGGGCTGCGCTGAACTCCCGGCCAAGGAGAACGCGTTCCGGATTGGGGTCCTGCGCCGCCACCTGTACGGTTTTTGCCTCCGGATCGCTCTCGTCGTCGTGCCGGTATTCAGCCTCGATCCCCGGCCGAGAAACCCGGCTGAGCGCGCAATTCACCGCGATGCGGTAGATCCAGGTTCCGAAGGCGGACCGCTGTTCGAACTTCTCGAGCCGCTGATATGCGCGCAGAAACGTCTCCTGCACAATCTCCTCCGCATCGGCTTCGTTGCCGGTGATTCGGAAGGCCACTCGAAAGACAGTCGCGCTGTGGGCGCGGACCAGCGCACCATACGCATTTTTGTCTCCGGCCAGCACCGCCCGGACTGTCGTTTGATCGCTTCCTTGCATTCAGCACCTTTGACAAGAGGTTCAATGCTGCGGTTAGGAGATTATTTCGAACTCGTCAGAAATGGCCATCAGGGCCACGGGACGTCGTCCTGCCTGAACTCCGAAAGTACGACAGCTAAAAGCCAGGAGCAGGAAGCTGATAGCGGTTCTCCACAACTTGCCCCAGCCCCCCATAGCCTTCTATCATCCGGCGAGAGACACAGCGGTTTGGCTTCTGACCTTTTTACTGGACGTATGGGGCATTCGGCTCTTACGGCGTCACCCTGTGAGGCGGAACCGCTTAAGCGGCACGAGAGAGCCTATGAGCGAGAAAACAACAACACCCGCCCTCCGCGTTAAGGGCAGGCTGATGTCCGCCTCGGAGATTGAGCGCACGCTGGTGCGTCTTGCCCACGAAATCGTTGAGAAGAGCAACGGCAGCGAGGACCTGACGCTGATCGGAATCAAGCGCCGCGGCGTCCCGCTGGCCGAACGACTGGGCAAGCTGATCACGAACATCGAGAAGCGGCCGGTCGATACAGGCACGCTCGACATCCAGTTCTACCGCGACGACCTCTCCACGGCTGATGTGCGCCCGGTTGTTACGCCCGGCGCTCTTGGTTGCGATGTGGAGGGCCGCGACGTGGTTCTCTGCGATGACGTACTCTACACCGGACGTACAATTCGGGCAGCGCTGGACGCGCTATTCGATCACGGTCGTCCCCGCCGCGTTCAGCTGGCCGTGCTCATTGACCGTGGGCATCGCGAACTGCCCATTGAAGCAACCTACGTTGGCCGCCACGTTCCCACCAGCAGCCGCGAAATCATTGAAGTCAAGTTCCATGAGGTTGACAACGACGAGCAGGTACTCCTTGTCGAGCGGGTGGACTGACACACGGCCTCAGCAATCAGTTTTCAGCCTTAGCACCGCAGGCGAAAGCTGAGAGCTGGAAGCTGAGACTTGAAAGCAAAAGATCATGAATGCACCAACTGCAGCGCCACGTCGCCAGCTTCAGACACCGCAACAGCCAACCTCTTCATTTCCTTACAATCCCGGCTCGCTGCTCTCGGTGATGGATCTGGATCTTCCGGTAGTCAGCCACCTGCTTACGCGAGCAACTGAGCTTGAAAGTCAGGATCCGCTCACCCGCGATCGCATCCTCTTGAAGCGCCGCATCGCTCTTCTCTTTTACGAATCCTCAACGCGAACCCGCACGAGTTTTGAACTCGCGGCCAAAAGTCTCGGTGCCGATACCACGCTCGTTTCGAGCCTGTCGTCGAGCATCGAGAAAGGTGAAACTCTCAAGGACACGGGGCTGACCCTGCAAGCGCTGGGAGTTGAAGCTATCATCCTGCGCCACAACTCTTCCGGCGCGCCATGGTTACTCGAACAGGAGACACGCCTGCCCGTCCTCAATGCGGGGGATGGAATGCACGAGCATCCCACACAGGCGCTGCTGGACCTTCGCACTATCCTTTCTCATCTTCGCCCAGGGGTCGAAACGGTCAAGCCGGACACGCTTTCAGGAGTGAACGTTCTGATCGTGGGCGACATTCTCCACAGCCGGGTCGCTCGTTCGAATATGCTCCTGCTGCCGCGGCTTGGCGCGCGAGTCATACTCTGCGGACCAACTCAACTTCTGCCCGACTCAGCAGCCGACGCCGGTCTCGGCATCACGGTGGAGCGTGACTTTGAAGCCGCCCTTGGGCGGTCGCAGGTTGTGATGATGCTCCGTATCCAGGCAGAACGGCTTGCCGGAATGCAGCTCGATCTGGAGCAGTACAAGGATGCCTACCAGCTCACAGGCCAACGACTGTCTACACATGCGCCCGCTGCGGTCGTGATGCATCCTGGACCCATCATTCGAGGCCTCGAACTTACGGCCGGTGTTGCAGACGGCACGCAATCCGCGATACTCGAACAGGTTCGACACGGGGTGGCAATTCGCATGGCCGTGATCGAACGCGCCTTGACGGCCGGAAAAGGAGGCCGCGCATGAGCACTCTGATCATTCGTCACGGACATCTGATCGATCCCGGTGCGGGCGTCGATGCTCCGAAAGACATCCTGCTTAAAGATGGCCGCGTGGCGGAGATTGCGGGACCAGGCAAACTAAAGTCCGCGAATGGAGCTGAAGTCCTCGATGCGTCGGGCCTCACCGTCGCGCCAGGTCTCATCGACATTCATGTACATCTCCGCCAGCCAGGTCAAGCTCACAAGGAGACCATTGCCACCGGAACAGCCGCTGCGGCAGCAGGCGGATTCACGGCTGTAGCAGCCATGCCCAACACCAGTCCAGTCAACGACTCGCCCGAGATTACCCGCTGGATGCAGGCTCCAGAACGTGGGGCATGTGTGCGCGTCTACCCGATCGGTGCAGCGACACGCGGTTCAAAAGGCGAGCAGATCAACGATTTCGCCGCGCTTAAGGCTGCAGGAGCCGTGGCGGTCACGGATGACGGCCATCCGATCCTGAAGGACGGAATTATGCGCGAAACTCTGGCCGCTGCAGCCCGCGTCGGGCTTAGCGTGATCCAGCACGCTGAAGACACACGCATGACCCAGGGCGCCAGCATGAATGCCGGACCGATCGCGTTCAAGCTCGGGTTGCGCGGAATGCCGCCTGAAGCGGAGAGCAGCCTCGTTGAGCGCGACATCCGGCTGGTCACGGAGCTCAAGGACTCGCGGGTCCACCTGCATGTCGCGCACACCTCGACGGCAGCAGCCATAGCCGCAGTTCGCCAGGCTCGCCGCAACGGACTTCGCGTGACCTGCGAAGTTGCGCCGCACCATTTCCTGCTCACCGAGGAGCACGTCGGCCTTTACAACACGAACGCCAAGATGAACCCGCCGCTGCGCTCCGCAGCCGATCGCGACGCCATGATCGAAGGCATCCTCGACGGCGTCGTCGACGCGATCGCCACGGATCATGCGCCGCATGCGACGCACGAAAAGGAAGTAGAGTTCGAGAACGCCCCGAACGGCATCACTGGGCTCGAAACCGCTCTCGGCCTCTGCTTGCGCTGGCTCCATAAGGAATGGAAGCTTCCCCTCGGCCGCGTTCTGAGTCTCCTCAGTGCGCAGCCCGCTGCTCTGCTCGGCCTCAAAGGCCGCGGCACGCTGGCTGTCGGTAGCTTCGCAGACCTGGTTGTCTTCGATCCCAAAGCCGAATGGACGTATCACGCCAAGGAAACGCGCTCCAAGGCGCGCAACACTCCGTTCGACGGCTGGACGATGCAGGGCAAAGTTCGCTGGACGATAAGCGAGGGCCGGATAGCCTATGCAGCTACAACTCCCCAATAACAGGTCTTCGTTTGGGGTCAAAAAGTATGAGAGCGGGTATCCCGAATCGCGGCCGTTCTGATTGTTCCAGGTAATCCTGCTTAGGACGCTTTGCCCAGCAGGGTCTGCTCCGCGCGAAGCCAGTCCTCGGCATCGTGGCCGTGCTGATATCCGCGGTCAGCCCAGAAACGGTGCGCAAGAGCTGCGATTTCCTCTCGGCTCACGCTGTGGATCTCCTGGGCACTCTTGGCGGTCTTTTTCGGTGCAATTGCCTTCGGAGCAGACGCAGACGCGCTCGTCTTTTTGCGGGGGGTCGCTTTCTTTGTGGTCTCGGTCATAACACTGTTCCTCCTGATAAGGGGTATGAATAAGTTCGGGCCACAGCGAATCTCGATTGAAATCCGCCACATAACTGGCCATCTACTTCAGGTTACTAGATAGTCAAATCCCAATAAAGCAAGAACATCCAGCTGGTACCATTTCGATCAGCGAAAACCCGCATCTTCATTGCTTCCAACGCATACGGTGAGATGAATATCTGTTAACGATTTCGCAATATGAAACCCGCTCTAACTCATAAGTCCTTGCTCCACCGGGAGTCAGCTGCCTATTCTTGTGACGCGCGGAACCTGCCCCTTCATCCGTCGCTCGAGGTTAACGTCGAAAATGGACAAACGGGAATTTCTCAAGTCGTCAGGAGCACTCGTGGCCGGAAGCATCGCCTCTCGTTTCGCATCAGGACAGGGCGGCTCGCAGCCGCACGCCAAGCAGCCTGCTCCACATGAGAACTGGAGCGGAAACATCCACTACAGCACCGACGACGTCCATTCCCCTGCGACCCTCGATGAAGTTCGCGATGTCGTCAAAAGGTGCTCGAAGCTCCGCGCCATCGGCTCCCGTCACTCCTTCAACCGGATTGCGGACAGCAATGCCAACCAGGTTTCGCTTGACCACCTCAACCAAATCGAGATCGACGACAAGGCGCGGACTGTCACGGTCGGAGCGGGAGTACGCTATGGCCAGCTTGCCCCGGTGATCGATGCCCGCGGCTTCGCGCTGCACAATCTCGCTTCGCTGCCGCACATCTCCGTTGCAGGAGCTATTGCAACTGCCACTCACGGCTCCGGCCTGCATAACGGCAACCTCGCCACTGCTGTCCGCGCCCTGGAAATCGTCACCGCGATTGGGGATGTGATTCAGCTCTCCCGCGATAAAGATGCCGATCAGTTCGCCGCAGCCGTGGTTCATCTCGGAGCGGTTGGCGTGGTCACCCGCGTCAGCCTCGACTTGCAGCCCACTTTCCAGGTCGCTCAGACTGTTTACCAGAACCTCTCTTTCTCCGAACTGGAACGCAACTTCGACGGGATCTTCGGCGCGGGCTACAGCGTGAGTCTCTTCACCGACTGGCAGAATCATCGCGCCACGCAGGTCTGGATCAAGCGTCGCCTCTCGGCCGGCGAAACCCATACTTCGCCCGAGCTTTTCTACAACGCTAAACGCGCAACCGAAAAGCTGCACCCAATCACCGGCCATCCTGCGGAAAGCTGCACGGAACAAATGGGAATCCCTGGGCCCTGGTACCAAAGACTGCCTCACTTCAAGATGGAGTTCACGCCATCGAGCGGCCGCGAACTCCAGACCGAATACCTCGTCCCCCGCGAGCACGGATACGAAGCCATCCTCGCCGTCGAAAAGCTCAAGGACAAGATCACCCCGCATCTCTTCGTCACGGAGCTGCGCACCATCGCAGCTGATGACCTCTGGATGAGCACGGCTTACAAGCGCGATTCTCTGGCCATCCACTTCACCTGGAAACCCGAGTGGAATGCCGTCAGACAGATCCTGCCGCAGATCGAGGCGCAGCTAAAGCCCTTCGGTCCGCGCCCGCACTGGGCGAAGCTCTTTACCGTTCCACCTCAGCACCTACAGGCTCAGTATGCTCGCCTCGCCGACTTCAAAGCCTTCATCAACCAGCACGACCCGTCAGGCAAATTCCGCAATGACTTCATCGAGACCAATCTTTACGCAAGCTAGAAGGGCTCTCGAACTGTGAACTCCCTCAACTGGCTCGTTGACTCTGATCCTGCAATTCGCCGGCAAGTGTTGCGCGATCTCACTAATGCCTCAGCCGACGAGATCGCCGCCGAGCACGCCCGCATCCCGCACGAAGGTCTCGGCGCCGAGATCCTCGCCAGCCAGCAACCAGATGGCTCGTGGCAGCGTGCCGATGCGCCCAAATGGCTGAGCACCCTCTTCACGCTCCAGCTTCTTCGTGGAACCGGCATCGATCCAGGCGATCCCGCCGTCGCTTCAGCACTCGCCCTTGCCGAAACTAACCTGCGATGGAACGATTACCCAGGCTGCTGGGATTTGCGTTCACCTGACTTCGGGCCGGAACCGGCGGACGGAACGCACGGGTGCAACGTGGGAGGAAACCCTTTCTTCGAAGGCGAAGAAGAGCCTTGCATCAACGGCGGAGTCCTCGCATTCGGAGCCTATTTCGGCCATCCGAACGAGACACTCGCTCGCAGACTTCTCAGCGAGCAGCTTGCAGACGGCGGATGGAACTGTGAAGCGCCCAGGTCGTCGCGCTCCTCGTATCACACAACCATCTGTGTACTTGAGGGACTGCTTGACTACGAACGTGCCATCGAACCTGCACATCCGATGTCGGGCAAGATCGCGTCGGCACGGCATCGCGGGGAAGAATACCTGCTGGAACGGCATCTCTTTCGCAGGCTATCGACGGGCGAGATTGCCAGCCAGGAATTTCTTGAGTTCGCTTTCCCGCCTCGCTACCACTACGACGTCCTTCGTGGGCTCGACTACTTCAGGGCTGCCGGACACGATCCAAATGACTCCCGTCTAGGCGACGCCCTGGAAATTGTCAGGAGCAAACGGCAGCCGGATGGCAGATGGCTTCTTGACCGCGCTTACGATGAAGTCGCCGTCCTCTCCACAGACGAATCGGTTGGAGAGCCCAGCCGTTGGAATACGCTGCGCGCTCTGTGCGTTCTCCGTCGATTTCCAGGTACGTCCAGCACCATGTCCGGCTAGAGAATTGGAATGAGCCACCACAATACCCGCTCATCGCAAAAACGCGATGAACGGGGCACAGCTCGTGTTTCGGAAACTTCCGCAGGCGATTTTTGGAAAGCCCTCCCCCCCAGGTGCTTTTGTTTGTTTTCATCAACTTACAGCCGATGATATCTGCAAACCTTTGAAAAGACGGTACTTAATATCTAAAATAATGCAAATAAAGAACTTGGGTCGTCCGATGGGGCAGTAGAGATGACGAGTCTCTTGTTCTTCAGTCCCCAAAACGAGTATGCCTGAACGGAGGCTTATGACCTGCAAAGCGCCTCTTAAGCCTTCGTGCCTAAATAGCCATCGGGTTGATAGGATCCCTCAGATCGAGCGGTGCTTTGACTTCGCTCACTGGAGGAGGATCTATGCCGGACACAACTGACTATCTTGCGCGCATTCGTGAGCTGGCAGGGACAAGTGATCCTCTGGACGCTCAGGGGCAAGCGGCGACAGCGATCCGCGAGTTGATCTCGGGCGTTGCTGCTGAGCGACTGAAGCAGAGGCCGAGGCCCGACAAGTGGTCAATTGCCGAGATCCTGGCGCACCTGGCAGAAGACGAGATTGCGACCGCGTGGCGTTATCGGCAGATGGTGGAGCACAGCGGCGTTTCGCTTGCGGGTTTCGACCAGGATCTCTGGGCGACGCTGGGCAGATACTCCGAACGAGACCCGCAGGAATCGCTTGGTTTGTATCGACTGCTGCGCGACGCGAACGTGCAGTTTCTCAGGACTCTTTCGCCGAAGGAGTGGGAGTGTTTCGGAATTCATGCGGAGCGCGGTCGGATCAGCGTGCGCGATCTGGCGACACACATGGTCGGGCACGATATGAATCACATCGAGCAGATCAGGAAGATTCTGAACGGCTAGCCTTTGCGGCGGTAGAGAATCTGGAATTCGTAGCCAGTGCTCGGCGGGAAGAGACCGGCGACATGGCGCAGGCGCTCGGCGAGCGCGGGAGCTGCGAGCAGTGGGTACTCGCGCTCACGCAGATCGTGATAATCAAAGTCGACTGCCAGCGACAACATGTAGATCGCAAGGGCATCGGAGAACGACGCGTCGTAGAAGGTGGTGCGCGCCCGCTCGTCGATGGTTTTTTTGCCGTTGGTATCCTGAGCGCGACGTCTCGATTCCCAGGCGTCCTGGCTGGTTTCGCCTCGGACCTGCGCATCAGCCTGGGACCATACCAACTGCGAGAAGCTCTCGGGAACGCCGGCAGCGTCAACGAAGTTGTGGGCCACATTGATGAAGAACTCGAACGCGAGGCCGAAGCGGTCTTCGACCAGTCGAGTGGAGAGAAAAACGGCCTCGGTGGTGCCAAAGGGTGCATTGCGATGGCAGACAGCGCGATCGCCGAGTTCCACGGTGTAGGACGGCGCGATCAGAGTCTCGCCTGTATCCGCGATTGCAAGAGGCACGAAGTAGTAGGCGCGATTTTTGAGCGCCGGAACCATACCTGCGGGGACAGCACCAACGAGACGCTCCAGATCAGCATCTACGATGCGGGTTTCGCCCCACGGAGCGTAGTTTAGTCCGTTGGAAGCGCGCAGCATCAGAACCTTGGCGGCGACTCTTTCAGCGGGCCATAACTCGATCTGGGCGCTGCTCTGCATAAGACTGTATTCTAGACGAGAGAGGTCCCCTTCACGATGCATTCCGTACACACCCAGCGCCATCCGGGCGGAAACTTTCTGGGCTTCCCTTTGGAGGGGTTCAGTCTGTTTCAGAGCTTGCTGCTCACGTTTGCGTCGGCGTTTTTTGTGTTTTTCCTGACGACGATGCTGGCCATCTTCGGCCTGCTCGCCTGGAACCTGATCGGCCATCATACAGTGAACTACGCGGACAGCTATCTGTTTGTCGGACTTCCGGCTGCCGTGGTCACGCTTTTGATTGCGCTCCCGTTATTCGCAACTTTGTGGATCCGGGCCAAGCTCCGCAATTAGGATCGTTCGATGCCCGTCGAAACCATCTTGCTGGATGCTCTGAGATCGCATGGCGACGATCATCAGATTCGCAACTGGTGCTCGCACCTGGAAGCAGGCGACGTTCTCTATTTCCCGCAGACTCCGGTTCCGATGCCGCCCGATGATCTGACGTTTCTTCTGGGGCAGCAGCAGACTTCGAGCAGCCTGCACAAGAACATTGCGTACAAACCGGATCGTGACAAGCTGAGCGGCGTTGACGAGAAAGCTGCGAATTCGGAAGAGATCGGTCGCATGCACGAGGTGATGCGGCGCTATTCCAAAAGCATTGAGAGTTTCCTTTCGACCTTTCTTGCGCCTTATGAGCGACGCTGGCGACTCGATTATGCCAGCTTCCGTCCGCTGGAAGAGAAGGGGCGCGATCTGCCAGTTCGCCGACGAAATGATCTGCTTCACACCGATGCGTTTCCGACGCGGCCGACGCACGGCTGGCGTATTCTGCGCTTCTTTCACAACATTCACCCGACGCGGACGCGCGACTGGGTGATTGGCGAACCGTTTTCGCGCGTGGTTGGCGAGTTTGCTCCGGGCAAGCTTGCGGTTCCTCAGCCAGACAATGCTGTTGCACGCGCAGGCAAACAAGTGGCACAGGCGACTGGGCTTGCTGCACTGGTTCCGCAATGGAAGCGCGGGCCGTATGACGAGTTCATGATGCGGCTGCACAACACCATGAAAGAAGATTCGGCGTTCCAAGCCACTTGCGTGCGCGAAGAAGTTCAGTTCGGCCCCGGCTCGAGCTGGATGGTCTATACCGAGACAGTGCCTCATGCGGTACTCGGCGGGCAGTATGCGCTGGAGCAGACGTTTCTGGTCGATCCGGGGGCGATGGTGGTGCGCGAGTCGGCTCCGATTGCGATCCTGGAGAAGATGGCGGGAGCGAAGCTGGGGTGAGAACCTGGCCGCTTTCAGCTTTTGGCTTTTACCGGCTCTGATCTTTTGCTCAGGCGTACGGACTCCCAACTGCCGTCAGAGCTCCATCCGCCATCTACGGTAAGGGTGTGCCCGTTGACGAAGCTGCTCTCGTTCTCATCTGCGAGGAAAGCGATTGCACGGGCGACGTCGTCGGGCGTGGCGAATCGGGCCATGGGTACGCGCCGGGTGATGTCGGCGTCGGTGTAGGTTCCGTGGGCCTGATCGGCGGCGTCCATTTCGGTCTTTACCCAGCCGGGACAGACGGCGTTGACGCGGACCCCGCGGCCTCCCCACTCGGCTGCGAGGGTGCGGGTGAGTCCGACAAGGCCGTGTTTCGATGCGTTGTAGGCGGCGCGATCGGAGACCGCGACAAGACCGGCAATTGAGGCGACGTTGACGATGGAGCCGCTGCGAGCTTCGAGCATTTTTCGGCCGAAGGTGCGGGCGAGGAGGAAGGGCGCGACGAGGTTCACTTCCATGACGCGGCGATATTCTGCGGCAGTGGTATCTTCGGCGGGGTGGATGAGGCTGATGCCCGCATTGTTGACGAGCACGTCGATGCGCCCGAAGCGTTCGAATACCTGGCGCGCGAAGTCCTCGACGACCTCTTCGCGACAAATGTCGCCGGTGAACCAGAGAACTTCGCCAGCGCGGGATTCGATGGCCTGAACGGCGGCTTTGGGTTCCTGGAGGTCGATGATGGCGATGCGGAATCCGCGGTCGGCGAGGAGTTCGGCGGTGCGGCGGCCGATGCCCTGGGCTCCTCCGGTGATGACGGCGACTCGTTGCGAGATGGTCATGAGGGACATTGTCGTCGAAACGCAAGAGCGTGTCAGAAAGAAAGCAGCAGGTCAGCGCCGCTTGGCGGCATTCGCAAGCCAGCAGGTCAGCGGAAAGGCACTGCTCGGCTAATGCAGATATGCGAGGAAGGTGATGAGGAGGACGGCGAGACCTGCGGCTACTCGATTTGCTTTCTTGAGGACGAGCGGGGGATAGAGATGCGGACGGGGATGAAATTAGAGGTTCGGGAAATGCCGTCAATGACGGATTGGTACAGACCAGGGACGAGTCCGAGAAGCAGAAGAACAGTTGCTACCCAGACTCCGTTGACAACCTGGTCTGTTCCGATGATGGAAGCGCCTAGAGCCCGGCAGGCTTTGGGTTGGCGGGATCGTACTTGGCGACCTGAATCTTTTTAGCGAGGCCGAGCCTGGAGAGCAGCCAGATGCCCCAGAAGTTGGGGTCGATCTCGTACCACTTGAGTCCGTGACGCGCGGAGACGGGATGGGCGTGGTGATTATTGTGCCAGCCTTCGCCACCGGTGAGGAGTGCAACCCACCAGCTATTGCGGGAGTCGTCACGAGTTTCGAAGCGACGGCTGCCCCAGAGGTGTGTGGCGGAGTTGACGAGCCAGGTGGCATGCAGGCCAAGGGTCACGCGAAGGAGGACTCCCCAGAGAACCATGCCGAGAGCGTTTTCCCACCCGCCCCACATCCAGCCTCCGACCAGCAGGAGGATTCCGCTGACGGTGATCGGGAGCCAGTGGTACTTGCTGAGCCAGACGTGGAACTTGTCACGATTGAGGTCGGGGCAATAGCGCTTGAGAACTTCAGTCTGCGCATGAAGGGCTTCGCCGAAGAATATCCAGCCGGTGTGGGCCCACCATTTGCCCTCGCGCGGAGTATGCGGGTCGCCATGCTGATCGCTGAGCTGGTGATGGACGCGATGAGTGGCCACCCAGAAAATGGGTCCGCCTTCGAGGGACATCGTCGCACAAATGCTCATGATGTACTCGACCCACTTGGGAGTGTGATAGCCGCGATGAGTGAGCAGGCGGTGGTAGCACATGCCGATTCCCACATTGATGGCGAGAACATAGAGGATCGCCATGACGGCGAGGCGCTGCCAGCTGAAGAAGAAGAATGCGGCGAGAGCTCCGGCGTGAAAAATGACGATGGTGACCAGAGTCACCCAATTGAAACCTGCTTTGACCGACTCGGCTCGTCCCATGCGCAGGAGGTGGCGGGCAGCCACATTTTGTGCGCTATTCGGAGTGGCCTCGTGTTCGGAGACTTGCTCGGTGGAGGGTTGGGTCGAGCGATCGGGGGACGGTGCGGTCAGAACTGACGCCATTCGTTAGTAAATCCTTTGAAGAGGGTGCTTGCGGCAGAACCAGAGAGGGGTAACGTGTGAGCCTTTCGGCGGGCCGCCGCTACCCGGTGATCATGCTCTCCCGATAAAAGAATCGTTAGAGGGCCGAATGGTTGCGTCGACTTCAGTTTTAGGCTTGAACTGAAATCTCTCTGAGATTTGCTTCTGTTACTGCCACTTTCTTCCTGAATTGTATAGGAGGCAAGGGGTTTGTACCTAGAAAGCGCGGATGATTGTCACGAAAGTTACTAATGGGTTTGTGGCGATGCCAAAATAATGCAGCATTTCTTGTGAACCTCTGACACAGACGCGTTTAAGTCCTGTGATGCGTAGGCGAAGGCTCATTCTCCGGAGACGACGCCGAAGTCGCCGGCTGCGGTGACGAAGATCTTCTCCGCGGTTCCGCGCAGGACACGATAGAGGGCGAATTGACGCTGGCCTGCGCCGCGGAGTTCGAAGAGGAGTTCGCCGCGATTATCTGCGAGAGCGTCGACGGCGTCGATGAGGCGCAACTGCGGTTTTTGGTCGAGATGGCGGCCGTCAGTCACGTTCTTGAGCAGGACGAGTGGATTGCCGTAGAGGTCGGGCTGAGCGATCAGGGTTACGAATTTCCGATCCTTCGGATCCCCGTCGGTATGTGCGGAGAAGACCATAGTCGCTCCGGCTCCGTAGGAGAGTTCGAATACGCGGAATTTTTCGTCCTCGAGGGGAGGGGGTTCGGGCGTGGGCTGCTGCTTCGGATGTTTGCGGGCGGAGGCTCGTTTGGGGGCAGGGGGGGGAGGGGGTGTTTTGAGGCCGAGGGCATCGCGGGCGATGTTTTCGAGAGCTGACTTCATTTTCTCTTCGTCGTCGGGATTTGCCCATTTGTAGTCCCATGTGTGCTCTGGGCGTGACTTCTGGTCAGAGACGGCGACGGCCTGCTGCATATCTGGTGGGAAGCCAAGGAGGGTGGGGAGGACTTCGGGTCCGGCACTGGTGGGTTTCCCGCGCAAGAGGCGGGGACGATCGGGGTCGGTGGTGGTGGAGTGTTCCCCGTCAATGGTGTCGGGGTTATCGTGCTTGTGGAGGACGGGAGCATCGGGATCGGCGGGCGGCTTCTCTTTGTGGAGCGTCGGGCGATCGGGATCGGCGGGAGGTGTGGATTTTGTGCTGTCCGCATCATCTGGTGTGGATTTGTGAAGAGTCGGCCGGTCGGGGTCAGGGGCAGGTGCGGATGGGGTGGAGTCAGACCTGGCAGCCGAGTCTGCGTGCTTGCGGTGGAGGACGGGTTTGTCGTCGTCGGCGTCGAAGCCGGTATCCACGATGGGCTTGGGTTTGGAGGCTTTCGCGACCGGCATCGGCTTCCAGGAGCCATAACCGACCCAGGAGCCGAGTTCCTGCCCGGCTTTCTTGACATCAAAGAGGCCTGTGGGAGCGCCATTTTTCTGGAGTTCGTATTCGACATCGCCGGAGAGAGCAAGTGGCTGAGGGCGGGCGAGATAGATGCCAGCGTCCTGAAGAGCCTGGCCATCATAGAGGCTGACAGGGACGAGGCGGCTCTTCTTTGGCTTGCCGAGGGCGCCAGTCCACTCGAGCACAGCTACAGCACGAAGCGTGGGTGCGTCCTTGGACTTTTTTTGGATCTGGCCGGGATATTGGGCAAGAGTCGAGGAGGCAATGAGGCCGATTGCGAGGACGAGAAATGTTGGCCGGATTGAAGCGGAGGCGGCTGTGCGCAGTGACACCGAACGGGCTCCTCGGAAATAATGCAGTCGAAACAGACGTGCCAAATGTTTATCCACCATACTGACGATACGAGGAAACTCCCATGGAAGTGAACCAGAAGGTCGCCGATTTCACGTTGCAGACTGACGAGGACAAGACGGTAAGTCTTTCCGACTACAAAGGCAAACCGGTGGTGCTGTTCTTCTATCCGCGCGCGGATACTCCGGGTTGTACGATCGAGGCCTGCGGCTTCCGGGATGCCTTGAAAAAGCTTCAGACCGCGGGCGCGGTGGTGCTTGGAATTTCGCGTGACACGCCGAAAGCTCAGGCGAAATTCAAGGCCAAGTATGACCTGCCTTATACACTCCTTGCTGATGTAGACGAGAAAGTCTGCAATCAGTTTGGTGTGATGAAGGAGAAGAACATGTACGGGAAGAAGGTGTGGGGGATCGAACGGACGACATTTTTGATCGGGCCAGATCAGAAGCTGGTTCACGTCTTCCCAAAGGTGACGCCGGAAGGCCATGCGGAAGAGGTACTTGCGCTGTTAAAGGATTGGAATAAGAGCCAGAAGTGAAGAAGCTGAAGGCAGGTTTCAAGTTCCAGAAGCTTCCGGGGAAGTTGGTGGAGCGCAAATTCTTCGAAGATTCTCCGGAGAAGGTTGGGCCCAGGCTGCTGGGGAAGCTGCTGGTTTCAATCGACGCGAAGACAGGTAAGCCGCTGGCCGGCCGGATTGTTGAGGTGGAGGCGTATCTGGGGCCGCACAACGATACGCCGGATGCGGCGGCGCACTCGCACCGGGGGCCTACGCCGCGGAACCTGGTGTTGTTCGGGCCGGCGGGTTACGCATACGTGTACTCGATTTACGGGCTCTACTACTGCATGAATATTTCGTGCGAGAAGAGAGGGCTTGCGGGATGCGTGCTGCTGCGGGCGCTGGAGCCAGTGGCGGGAATTGAGGAGATGGCGCGGAATCGGGGGCTGGGTAAAGATGTGCCGATGCGGATGCTTGCATCCGGACCGAGCCGGTTGTGCCTTGCGCTGGGCCTGACGCGATCGCTGCACAACGGGCTGGACGTGACAGATGCGTCCTCTGTGCTGCAGGTGCGGGAGGATGGATTTCCTGAGGCGGACCCGGTGATTACGCCGCGAATCGGGATCAGGCAGGCGGTGGATTTTCCGCTGCGGTTTGCGCTTCGCGGGAACGGTTGCGTCTCGGGTCCGCGAAAACTCGCAGAATGGCAACCCAAGTAGTCAACTTACAAGGGCGGTTCTACGTCGATACAATAGCAGTCACCCTAAAACTCGCGAGGTCATCAAGCTTGAAGGTATCTTCCCTGTTGTTGATTGCTGTTGCTTCAACCGCATTTTCTCTCACTGTAGTTGCTCAAGAACATCCATCGCAGCCACCGGCGGCGGGCAGCGCTGGAGAGCATCGGCATTTTGAAGCACCGCCTCCGAAGAACTTGAAAGTACTGCCCAAGGACACGACGGGGGAGCAAGTACACGAGATCATGCATGGGTGGGCGGCGCAACTCGGCACAGAGTGCACGACGTGTCACGCTGTCGATCCAAACCGGAAGATGCCGAACGGACGCCCGGCGCTGAACTTCGCGGACGATTCCAAGCCGGAGAAAAATACGGCGCGGTTGATGTACCGGATGATGGAGGACGTCAACAAGAACTACGTGAGCAAGATCGAGGACAAGGACCACGAAGGCCACGAAGGGCACGGGAAGGAAGAGGCGGTGGTCACGTGTGGAACTTGTCATCGGGGGCATGTGCATCCGCCGACGTTTGTTGCGCCGAAGGAAGATCACGACCACGATCATCCGGCTGGGGCTGCGGAGAAGCACTAGCAATAAGCCGGGCTCTTGCGGCGGGGCTGCTGAAATCAAACCTTGGTGTGAAGGGTGGCGTTAGACAGGGCTGTCTGACGCCCGGCACCCATGCGCACCAATTTTGGGGTAGCCATCAACGTGATGGCGAACAGGCCGATGGAGGCAGCAATGAACTCCATGTGGCCATGGCGCAAGTCTTCAAAGAATAGTTTTGCGGCCAGGAATGCCAGGGCGACATAGGCCAGGTGCGTGAGTGCGTTCCGGTGCAGGCGTGATCCGCCGAATGCAATGACAAGCGCGGCGGCGGAGATGGTGAGCGTGCGCAAAAAAGCAATGTGCTGCGCTTCGAGGATCATGAATGCGGCCGCGATCGCCAATGCGGCGTGAACCAGAAGAGCAGTAGACGCGCAGATGGAAACGAGTGGCGGAAAAAGGTACAGGGCTCGGTTCCAGAAGCCGTCTTGCGAGGGCGGGGAGACAACGACCGCGGCAGCCGCGCAGATTGCAAGGACGAGTACGGCTGGGGATGGAGAGTGCGGAGGTGTACCTGCCATGCAGTCGTACAGGTATAGCGGAAGACCGGTAGTGAGTACGGCGATGAGCAAGAAGAGTGCTCCGTGGAACTGAAGCATTTTCGGTTCGATGCGCCGGGAGAGATAGACTGCTGCCGTTGATGCAAGAGCCATCAGAATGGCAGAACCCGCATGCGGGAGTGCCCACAATGATGCGGCGATGAGCAGTGCCGCGCTCCAAAGTGCGAATACACGAAAATTTCGACGGTCCCTGCGACTGCGCAGTAAGTGAAATGCGGCAGCATACGCAGCTGTGGAGAGAACGAAGCATGAGATGCCCAGAGCCGTGGGGGCACGGAGCGGAGCGAAGTAGAGGGCAGAAGTCGCGGCCAGCGCGAACGCGATAACGAGTTGGAAGATATCGAGGAAAGTAATTGTGTTTTTGCGAACGAACACCCGCACGGAGACGGCACTGGCGTTCAGCGCAAACAATATTGATGCCGGCGCGATGAGGGCGGCCACGTTCAACTCGTGATAATTGGCGCGCGAGTCCTGCGGGCTTGCATAGATGAAGATGAAGGCCCAGACAGCGGCATCAGAGACGAGAACGATCAGCGGCCAGAGAGGCTGCGGCAGGTCCCGTGTTCGCGCGAATTCGGTGATGAATACAGCGATCAGGAGAGCAGCTACAAACGGCGAGACTTCATGCGTCGCAAAAGCCAGAGCAGCCGTGGTGAGAAGAGCAACGCTCTGTGCGATTCCCATGCTCCGCAGACCTTCTTTGCGCAAGTCCAAGGTGGTGGCGAGGGTGATGAAGCCGGCGAGAATTCCCGCAGTTGCGGTGGGAGTGAAGAGATGGAACCCAAGGGTGTTCTCCCACAGCATTGGCGCGAGAATAAGGACAGAGGTGGCAGCATAGAACACCCGGGCCGTGCTGCCGGATGCGCGAGGCGACCAGACCAGCCAGGCGAAGGCATAGGCCACGGCAAAGATGGAAATGGGCAGTTTCGAAGATGTGGCGGCTTCAGCGAGGGCGCGAAGGACATACGCGCCAGCAATACCGAGCATTGCACGCCCGATAACTGGAAAGATGTTGCCGGTCTCTAGGATGGAAGGCGCCTCACTTCCCTGCTGGAAGTTCTGTTCCGCAACCTGCGCAGTTGCCGTGAACTGAGCAGGGTGTTCGAGGGCGCGAACCCGTTTTTCCAAGTCGTCTACGCGGCTGGAGAGCGTTTCGAGTGTACCGGGAGAATTGTTCATCTCTCACCCGATGAGTACTGCTATCCCAGAGTGCCTTCCTAATCGCCTGCAACTGGCTGCGCCGGAGGTTCAGATGACCAGGGAGGCAGCAGCTTGATCAGCGCCCAAAGTATGAACAGCGGTAGGACTGAGAGGCTTAGAGCAACGAGCGAACCCTCGCGCGTGACCAGAGCCATCTTGTACGTGGTGTAGCCGAGGAAGCTCTTGGAGAAAAGCTGGCCTCCGATGACAACGTTCCAGCGCATGGCGAAGATGCCCATCAGCGCCAGGCATCCCGCGATGACGTACATGCGCTTCCGCACCTGCTCCGGCAATTTCACAATCTGGGTAATAAAGAGCAGGAGCAGCGGTGTTGCCGTCCCCAGAACGATCTGAATGACGATGTGCGGGATATAGAGCCTGGTGTGCACCATGAAGTCGAGGCTGCGAAACGACTCGTCGGCTTCGTAGATGCGGTGAATGAGATCGAGCATCTCGAGGCTGAAATCGATGATGAAGATGTAGAAGAGGTACATGGCGATGGTGTCCACGCAACGCATATCAATTTTCTGCCTGCGCATTTTGGTTGTTGCCATGTAGATCAACATGACCCCGGCGATGCCCGAGACCATGGCGGAGAAGATGAAGACGACCGGCATGAGGGGCGACGACCACCACGGGTTGGCTTTAATGGAGCCGAAGATGAAGCCGACGTATCCGTGCAGCAGAAAAGCCGATGGGATTCCGATGAGCGTGACGATCCAGCCGACTTTTTCATCGATGTGCAAGGCTCGGGGAGAGATATTGCTGGATCCGAGAGACATGATTTTGTAAATGAGGCGGAGGAGTCCGCTGGACGATTGCGAGAGCAGCACAATGTCTTTGCGGTAGTCGAGCCAGATCTCGAAGACGAGCACGGCCATGAGATACCACAGATAGACATAGCCGAACATTGCCATCGCGGAGGTGCTGTGCGGGGTGAAGTACATCTCGGGCGAACGCTCGGGATGTCCAAGGTGGAGTTGTAGCGGGAGCGGAGCAACGATGAGGAACGAGAGGGCGGTGAGGAGCGCCAGTCTGTAGGTGGGCTTGACGGCTTCGACGTGAAAGACGCGTTCGAGGGAAGCAAGGATGAACGCGCCCGCTACCAGCCCGGTGATGAAGGGATAGAGCACGATGAGAACGCTCCATTGGAGCCCGATCTCGTTGGGATACATGAAACCTTCAATGCCATTCATAACGAGCAACTCCGATCTTCATCGCACTGATCCATCCAGGCCGTTGTAGTAGGCCTTTGCGCCGGTTGCCATTTGCGGTTTAAGCACCTGCACGGGGTGCGTCCTGAGAAACTCGTGGATTGGGTCCTTCGGGTCCTTCAAATCCACCAGTTGACGGGCACCGGTCGGGCAGCTCTCACAGCACGCTGTCGTCAGGCCTTTGGTGATGCGGTGGTAGCAAAGTGTGCACTTGTCTGCGACCTTCTTCTCCGGATGGATGTAGCGGCATCCATAGGGGCAGGCTTGCACGCAGTAGGCACAACCGAGGCAGTACTTGGGATCGACCAAAACCACTCCATCAGGACTGACGAAGGTGGCCCCTACCGGACATACCTGCGTGCATGGCGAATCGGCACAGTGATTGCACATCTTGGGAACGAAGAAGTATTTTCCGGCGTCTTCAGCGGCAACCGGAAAACCTTCTTTACCGCCGTTGGGGGAGATGACCTGGGGATTGGTCATGTTCTCGTCTTCGACGTGATAGCGCTCCACCCATGTGCGGAAGTAGCCATCGGGGACATCGTTCTCAGTGGCACAGGCTCTTACACAGTTGCCGCAACCGATGCACTTGGGAACGTCGATCAGCATTCCCCACCAGTGTTCGCTGAGCTTGTAATTTGAAGCCTGGTCCGGCGTTCCCGCGAGCACGGCTTTCCATGCGATTGCAGCCGCGGGGGCAAGTACGAGGAAGTGGCGTCGGGAAAGATTCATTTTGCGCCTTCCGCATCTGCGATGGCCGGGCTGTGGGGCTGATGACAGGTTTCGCACGGGACGCCATTGGAGTGATCTGCGGGGTTCACCTGCGGAAAGGCTTTCGGTTTCGCGGCGGAGGCAGCGTGACAGCGCGCGCACAGGACGGCCGTGTCGAGCTTTGCTGGAGTGACCGAGGCGGGATCACCGGCGTGTTTTGCGAGCGCGCCGTGGCATGCTTCGCAGTTCACATGCGCGTGCTTGCCCTTGTTCTTGGTGTCGGCAACATCGCTGTGACAGGCTTCGCATGTTTCATGCCCGGCAAACTTCACAGGATGGGCGGCGATGTCTGTGATGGCATTGCCGCGATAGTGGCCGTACTGTCCGAAGCTTTTTGGAACAACGTAGGCTCGGACGACGAGAAAGATGATGAAAGCCAGAACAAACAGCCCCGCGAAGCGAAACAGATGTCCTGCATCCTTGAAGGCCTTCATTCGAGCGCAGTCTCCTGACGCGGATCACGAGGAGACGATGTCTCATGTGATCCAAATCATTCTTCAGGGGCAAGAGTGGCTATCTGGGGAGACGACTGTATGTGAGACAGATCACTGGCTGATGTGATGGCGGCCCCAAGAGGGAATGAGGGGCGGCGTCACCAGCCCATCTGGCGCATGCGTTCGAGAATGAGGACGCTATACCGGTTCATGCGCGAGGGGTGTCTGCGAAGAGGCGCGGGAAGTACGGCCGCGAGCCTTGCGGACTGATCGCGATCGAGATTGCAGGCGGAGGTCTGGTAATGATAACGGGCCGCGGCATCTGCACCGTAAACGGCGGGGCCCCATTCGACGATGTTGAGATAGAGCTCGAGGATGCGCTGCTTGCCGAGGACGAATTCGGCGATGGGTACGAGGGTGAATTCGGCGCCTTTGCGGAGAACGGAGCGGCCGGTTCCGAAGAAGAGATTCTTGACGAGCTGCTGAGTGAGGGTGGAGGCTCCGCGAGTTCGTGAGCCCTCGAGGTCATCTTCGGCAGCGATCTGGATCTCGTGCCAGTCGAAGCCATGGTGCTGGTAGAAGCGGGCATCTTCAGCAGCGACGACGGCGTGCTGGAGGTGGGGAGAGATTTGCGTGAGAGGAACGAAGCGATAGCGCTCGTGATACGGAACGCCGTGGATCAGCGCCTGGAAGTGTCGCTGCATGTGGAGCGCGGTTGTTGGAGGATTGATCCAGCGGAGAGCGATGAGGCTGAAGACCGCGAGAGACCACGCAAGCGCAAGGGCGATCACGAGCCACAGCAGAACGGTGCGGAGCCGGATGGACCGGAGCAATGGCTTCGATCCGAAACGGCTGCCGGGCGTGGAGAGTGTGGCGGTCACTGATCAGGATACGGCGCGGCAGCGTTCTGGTGAGACGAGATGTGTGAGGCTGGTGCGATTCACCACTGACGGAAGACTACGCAGACGGTGGTCTTATCAAGGACCGCAAATTCGAGAGCGCCCCAGGGCTTCTTCTGGATGATTTTGCCGTTGGGGTGCAGCATCGAGGGGCGTTTGGACTTGATCTCATCGTAGAGCGCCTGGATGTTATCGGTTTCGATGGCGATTTCGGGGCGGTCTTTTGCGGCGAATTCGGGGCTGGCGACGATGTAGGCTTTGGCGCCGTCGCGATCAACTACGGCGAGATCTTCATCGCGATAGCGAACTTGAAAACCGAGACAGTTGACGAACAGGTCGAGGCCTTCTTCAAGGGTGTCGTAGAAGATTTTGGGGATAAGGCGGAGCATCATGACGTTATTGAAGCACATGAGAAGGAGCCGAGCTGACCCGAGGATTCCAGAAGTCGGGAAGACGTCGTTTGGTCCCTAATAGCGAGTCAGCGCCGCGTTGCGGCGTTAGCAAGTCGGCAAGTTAGCGGAGGTGCGTTTCGCTACTTTTTGCGCGTATAGTCGCCGGACTTGCCGCCGGATTTCTGTTCGAGCTGGATGGAGCGGATGACGATGGATTTGTCGAGCGCCTTGGTCATGTCGTAGACGGTGAGGGCAGCAATGGTGGCGGCGGTGAGAGCTTCCATTTCGACGCCGGTTTGCGCGGTGGTGGCGGCGGTGGCGCGAATGCTGACGCCTTTGTCTACGATGCTGGCTTCGATGTCGACGTGGGTGAGGGGGAGCGGGTGGCACATGGGGATGAGTTCGGATGTGCGCTTGGCGGCCTGGATTCCGGCGAAGCGAGCGACCTCGAGCGGATTGCCTTTGGGGTTCTGAGGAAGCGCTTCGAGAACGGCGGGAGAGAGCTCAACGAATGCGGAGGCGGTGGCGATGCGGCGCGTGGAGTGCTTTGCGCTGACGTCGACCATGCGGGCGGTGCCGGAGGCGTCGTAGTGAGAGAGCTTCGGTGATGATTTGGATGATCTGGACATGGGCAGCTCTGCGGATATCACAGGTCTCAGAAGCGAGACCTGGGGTACCCAGTGTCGTGGTCCGCCACGTTTCTCAATGTAGCAGGATGCGGACGGTTGATCCGGCTTCGAGGTGGGCGGCGTCTTCAGGGATGACGAGGAAACAGTTGGATTGGGCGAAGGCGGTCAGGTCTCCGGAGCCGTGCCAAGGAACGCTAGCGACCTGCGGGAGCGCGTTCACGGATGGGTTGAATGTGCAGAGGGCTGGGAGGAAACGCGTGAGTCCCGGCCTGGCTTTGCGATCGGTGTCGCGCGCGAGTTGTGCGAGGACGAAGCGGGGGTAAATGTCGCGGCTTCCGGCGAGTGCGGCGAGGACAGGCGCGGCGAATAGAAGGAAAGTCGCGGCGGAGGAGATGGGATTGCCGGGGAGGCCGAACAGGGGAATCGAGTCTTCCTCAGGGGCTGAAGTCCCCTCAGTTTGAGAGCGATTCGTGTACGGGCTAAAGCCGGCACGCTTCATTTCGCCGAAGACGAGAGGTTTGCCGGGTTGAATTTTTACGCCGGTGAAGTGGAATTGCGCGCCGAGGCGGGCGAGGGCGGGTTCGACGAGGTCGTATTTCCCGGCAGAGACACCGCCGGAGATGAGGAGCATGTCGGATCGTTGTGCTTGAGCGAGGGCAGCGTCGAGCGCTTCGGCGGTGTCGGCTGCGGTGGGGAGCACGAGAGGGTCGGCGCCGAATTGGGCGACGAGTGCGGCGAGCATGGACGCGTTGGAGTTGCGGATTTTGCCGGGTTCGGGTGTGGCGTCGATGGGAACGAGCTCGTCGCCGGTGGTGAGGATGGCGACGCGAGGGCGACGGAAGACTTCCACCATGGAGTAGCCGCAGGAGGCGGCGAGGGCGATCTGTGCGGGATCGATGAGAACGCCGGGGGTGAGGAGTCGGTCGCCGCGATGGGATTGGGCACCTTTTGCGACGATGTTGTCGCCGGGGGCCATGGTGCGTGAAGCGGCGAGGCGGATCGTGTTGCCGGATTTGTCGACGTGTTCGAGCATGACGACACAGTCGGCTCCAGCAGGAATGGGGGCGCCGGTCATGATTTCCCAGGCGGAGTTTTCGGAAAGCGGGCCGGCTGGAGGCTGGCCGGCGTGGGTTGATCCGACAATGGGGAGTGCGATGTGGGCCGAAGCGTCGGCGGCACGACAGGCGTATCCATCGCGTGTCGAGCGGGGGAAGGGAGGCTGGTCGTCGTCGGCGCGGAGAGTGGACGCCAGGATGCGGCCAGCGGCGGATCCTAGTTCGATGGATTCGATCTGTGGTTTGAGGCGCTGAGAGAGGCCGGCCGCATATTCCGCGACGATGCGAAAGGCCTGCTCATAGCTGGGGAGGTCGGGAGGCATGGGGAAATTGTAGGGCAGGGGACGAGAGGATTAGAGACCAGGAGACAAGAGAAAGGGCGCATCGTAAGCGGATGCGCCCTTAGTCGAACGATTGGAGAGAACTACTTCTTGCCTGCTTTGAAGGTGGAGTTGACCTTCTGGCCGGCGGAGTCGAGGATGCCCTTGACGTCGGCTGAGTAGGGGCCGTTGGGATCGAGTTCGAGGTACTTCTGGTAGGCTTCGCCGCAGCCCGGAGGCAGGATGATGCGCGAGGTCTTGGGATCCACGGTCGCTTTCGCGATCAGGGCCTGACCCTTGAGGTAGTACGGAATCGGATCCTGGGCGTTTGCGGCGATCGCCTTATCAGCAGCGGTGGCCTGACCGTCGGTGTTGCCGACCTGTGAAAAGATGACGGCTTCGTTCTTGTAGTAGAAGCCGGCCTTGGTTGGGTCGGCTTTCACCGCTGCATCGTAAGCGGCGTTGGCCTGATCGACCTTGTTGGTGCGGGCGTAGATTTCACCGAGACCCGCGTTGACCAATCCTTCAATGTCGGGGCGTGGCTTTTTTGAAGCCGCATCGAGCTCTAGCGCCTTCTTAAAGGACGTTTCGGCTTCGTCGTATTTCTTGAGACCCATCTGTCCCTGACCGAGGTACGCCCAGAGAACGGACTCCTGCGGACGGAGCTCGGTGTCTTTACTCATGAGGGTGACGACATCGGTGTATTTGGCCGTCTTGATCTCGTTTTCCTTGGCAGCCAAATCGGTCTTGGATGCAGAAGCTCCGAGCTGCTGTGCAGCGGCGGCATGCGCGGTATCGGCATCGTGGATATCGGCGGTGACGGTCTTGAGGTCGGCGTTGAGATTCTTGATGACCGCGTTGGCCTTGAGAGCTTCGGAGTTGTGTTTCTTCATCTCTTCGAGCTGTTTGCGGGTCTCTTCAGGAAGAGTCTTGATGTACTCTTCGCGAGACATGTCATCGTCGGCCACCGTGTCCTGTCCGGAAATGATCTTGACGTTGTCGATTTTGTCGGCTTCTTTATCCTGGGCCATCCCGGGGGTGCGATAGACGAGGCTGTAGGTTCCGGGAGGGGCAGAGCCGGAGTAATCGCCGTTGGGATCGACGGGGAAGCTGGCGACCTCCTTGGTTCCCTCATGCAGGGTGACGGTGCCGCCGGATTGCGGCGCTCCGGTGGGATTTGTGATTTTGCCGTGAATTTTTCCGGTTGGCTGCCCCGCGGCGGGCGCGGGAGTCTGGGCAAGCGCGGGCATCACGGCCAGAGCCAGCAATCCAATCCAGAGCGAAATCGTGCGTTTCATCTTCTTCTCCTTGGGAGCTTCGGCGAGCGGAAGGCTCGTGTGCTCGATCGAAAAGTTTCTGTGTATGTGTGAGGCGTCGCTCATTCAGATAAACCCAATCTTCATCTGTTAGATGCGTCCAAGCAGGTAGCTCGCGGGAACGCGGGAACCCCAGAACACATCAGAAAACCAGTTTTGTGAGCGGCTGCGCAGTTCGTACACCGCTCTGGTCGGCACGGTCCAAGGTAAATCCAACGGATGCTTCAGCACAAGACCGAGAAATACAACGGGCCGGGATGTGATGCCGGGATCGCGCGTATTGATGTTAGATTGCCCGCGGGGTCCTTAGGTGTGGTATGCATCACACCCTAGAATAAGGGCATGGCGACGACAATTCGACCGGCGGTAGCTGAGGATGTTCCGCAGATTCTTGGGTTTATTCGGGCGCTGGCGGAGTACGAGCGCGAACCGGAGGCGGTGGTGGCTACGGAAGCGGACCTGCTGCGGGATGGATTCGGGCCAAGTCCGTTTTATTGGTGTCTGATAGGCGAGCAGGACGGGGAACCGGCGGGATTTGCTCTGTGCTTCTACAGCTACTCGACCTGGCTGGGACGGCCGGGGGTGTATCTGGAGGATTTATTTGTTCTGCCGCGTTTCAGGGGATTGGGGATCGGGAAGGCGCTGCTGAAGAGAGTGGCGGCGATCGCGGTGGAGAAGGAGTGCCCTCGGCTGGGCTGGGAGGTTTTGGACTGGAACACGCCGGCGATTGAATTCTATGAAGCCATGGGGGCGGAGTTTCTGGACACCTGGCGGAATGTTCGGGTGAGCGGAGAGGCGCTGAAGAGACTGGCGAGTCAGTGAGGCACTCCCACTCATTCGCCCAAAAGCGGGCGAATGAATGGGGCACAGCGCCGGAAATTCGGACGTAGAAACGGAGCCAACGAGGTGAAGATTCGGGTGATTGGGGGTGGGCTGGCGGGGCCGGAGGCGGCTCTGACCGCTGCGCGGTTTGGGTGTGACGTCGATCTCTATGAGATGCGGGCCATGGTGGAGGGCAAGCCGCGGTTGACGCCTGCGCACCAGACCATTGAGTTCGGCGAGCTGGTTTGCTCGAATTCGCTGAAGAGCGAATCGCCGAATACGGCACCCTGGCTTTTGAAGCAGGAGATGAGGCGCGCAGGGTCTGCGCTGTTGAAGATTGCAGATGAGACGGCGGTTCCGGCGGGCCATGCGCTGGCGGTGGATCGCGTGGAGTTTTCGAAGCGGATTGCGGAGGCGATTGAGCGCGAGCCGGGGATACGGGTGGTGCGCGAGGAGGTGACGCGGCTTGACGAGCCGGCGAACCTTGCGGCGGGAGGTTATGCGGCGACCATTGTGGCGACGGGGCCGCTGACGTCGGATGCGCTGAGCGCGGAGATTCGGCGGATTACGGGATCGAAGCATCTGTCGTTTTACGATTCGATTTCGCCGATTGTGGACGCGGAATCGATCGATATGGAGCGGGTGTACTTCGCGGCAAGGTACGACAAAGGCGGGGCGGACTACATCAATTGCCCGATGAATCGCGAGGAGTACGACCGGTTTTATGACGCGCTGATCGCGGCAGAGCCGGCAGAGAGCAAGGCCTGGGAAAGCTGCGACTATTTCGAGGGCTGTCTGCCGATCGAAGAGACGGCGCGGCGCGGACGCGATACGTTGCGTTATGGGCCGATGAAGCCGAAGGGGCTGCGCGATCCGCGAACGGGACGCGAGCCGTGGGCCGTGGTTCAGTTGCGGAAAGAGAATGTGCGCGCGGACAGCTACAACCTGGTGGGATTTCAGAACCACTTGAAGTTTGGAGAGCAGGCGCGGGTGCTGCGGCTGATTCCGGGGCTGGAGAATGCGAAGTTTCTTCGCTACGGTCAGATTCATCGCAATACGTATATCTGCGCGCCGGCGTTGCTGGATGAGCTGCTGCGCTTGAAGAGCGAGCCGCGGATTTTGTTCGCGGGGCAGATCTCTGGGGTTGAGGGATACACGGAGTCGATTGCGACGGGGATGCTGGCGGGGATCTACGCTGCGGCGCTCGCAGATGGGCGAGAGGTGACGGCGGTTCCGCGAGGGACGGCGCTGGGATCACTGGTGCATTACATTACGCATGCGGATATGAAGGATTTTCAGCCGGCGAATATCACGTTCGATTTGCTGGTGCCGCTGGAGGAAGAGGTTCGGCGAAAGGTGCGGGACAAGAAGGAGCGGCACCGGATGGTGTGTGAACGGGCCCTGGCGGAGTTTGATGGGTGGTGGAGTTCTTCCCACATCTCAGAGGCGAAACGTGGGGTGATCATTGGGGCCGAGTCTGAACAGTGATGGGAATCCCACGTCTCAAGTCGAGACGTTGGGGCACCCAGGATTCTGTTTAGAGGCCCTATTCGCGGGTGAGTTCGACGCGGCGATTGCGGGCGCGGCCTTCGAGGGTTTCGTTGGTGTCTGCTGGTCTTGATGCACCAAAGCCGTCGTTGGCGAGACGCTCGGGGTCAATGTGGTACTTGGACACCAGTTCCTGCTTTACGGCAGCGGCCCGGCGCTTGGAGAGATCGAGATTGTAGGAGTCGCCGCCGATGTTGTCGGTGTGGCCTTCGACCGTCAGCTTCCATGAGGGGTTGTCGTTCATTGCCTGGACGATCTGTTTGAGGACGGGTTCTGATTCAGGCTTGATGGTGTCTTTGTTGAAGTCGAAGTAGATGCCATAGGTGACGGCGCGCTTCTGTTCGGTGAGCTGTTTCTCGATGAGGTTGGCCGGCTGCGCAGTTTTGAAGTCAATCTTGACGACCTCGATGCGGAAGTTGCCGTTGTGATAGAGCGGCGACTTGAGGCGCCAGAGCAGGACGAGGGGATCCGCCGGGTCGTCGAGGACATAGGCTTCGGCTTCGGCATAATTGGGGATGTTTTTCTTCGGCCTGGGGTCGTTTCCCACGGAGGCGGTGGTTCCAGTGAGGTGGATGGCGGGGAGATTTACTTTCTGATCGTTGACGATCATGGGATAGGGAACGTCCTGAGGCTCAACACGAGAGAATGTGCCTGCCTCGCGATAAGGCTTAACGCCGCCAGGAACGATCATGGAGTCTAAATATTGAAGCTTTGTACCGCCTGAATTCCTGATTTCTGAGAAGGACTGGGTGGAAAGCCTCAGGCGAGTGAGGCCGTGGATAAGGTGAGGCATGCGGCCATAGGTGACGGTTGCATAGGTGTCGGCCTTCGCAAGGTCTGTGTTGCAAACAGTGTCTATAGACTCCTCTGCTTTCTCCTGCACGTTGAAGTCGTTTTTGTAGGCTTCAGTAGACGTGACCTGCACGAAGGATGCGGCGTCGGTCTGCTTGATGGAGATGCGGGCTTCAACATCGCCATTCTTGATGCCCCAGGCGGTGGTGACAACGGTACCTTCTTTCAGCGGAATGCGGGCACCGGTTTGGGATGGCAGGGATTCGGCCGTGCAGGGCTCAACGGGATCGGTATTGGAGATGGTTTTCACGAGGTCGGCGTCGGATTCGTTTTTGCCGAAGATGGTTTTGAGCCCTCCGAGAATTCCGCTGAGGTCCTGAGGAGTATCGGAGTCGGAAGCTCCAGGCTTCTTTTCCCCTGCGCTGGGAGATGAGTGTGCGATTTCATCGATGGTGCCAGAGACTTTCTTTTTGATCCTGTAGCCGACATAGACAAGGCCGCCGATGGCGATGATGGCGATAAGAGCGACCGTTCCGAGGCCGATTAAAACAGCCGAGAGACAACCTGACTTTTTCGCTGGCTGGGTTGGCTGGAATGACACGCTCGAGGCTGGAGGCATTTGGGAGGCAGGAACCGCGGAGATGGGTTGCCATGCGGGTTGGGGCGGAGCTGGGGGAGGGACCGATTGTTCCGGTTGCGTCGATTCTTCGTCCGGGGCACCGCAGTTCGTGCAGAATCGATTGCCCGGATCTCGTTTCTGTCCGCATTTTGTGCAGTAGAGCATCCTGCAAGGCCTCCATTTGGATCGAGATGGTGGGAGGAGCTACGCGGATATAGATAGCGCAGAGACCGGAGCGTATCAATAGAACTGCGGCTGAATTGACGATTACCTGATAAGTGGCTGTGAACGAGCGGATTACGGGCGAAGGTGAACAGCTCTCACAGGCGGCGGGGGACGAAAGCATGCTGGGGGATGCAATGGAACCCGGCGGGGTCAACTTGCGTATCCCGTGGTACATTGGGCGTTCCCCCGGAAAGGTTTTTATGCGAGCCTTGTCTGCCGCAGAAGCAATAGCTCCAGCGATCAATCGGACGCGGGAGTTTTTCTTTGCGCCGCCGTTTCGCTGGACGACATTTTTGAAGCTTTGCCTGGTGGCTGCGATCACGGAAGGCATCGGGACAAACCTGCAATCGAATGCGAACAAACATAATCCCCCGGTGACGTCACCGGGCGACATGATGTTCCATTTCTCGCCGGAGATTATTGCGGCAATTGTGGCGATGGGGCTGCTGCTGATTTTTGTGGGGCTGCTGGTTGTTTACCTGGTAACGCGGCTGAGGTTTGCGTATTTCCATTGCCTGGTGACGAACACGAGGCTGATCAGGCCGGGATGGGAGATGTACCGGCCGCAGGCTAACCGGTTCTTCCGGATGAATGTGTGGGTGGGCGTGTGCTTTCTGCTGATGGCCGGATTGATGATTGCGCCATTCGTGCCGGGATTCATCAGGCTCTTCAAGGGAATTCAAGCGGGTAGTGGACCAGATTTCGGCTTAATTCTTTCGCTGGCACTGCCGCTGATTCCGATTTTTCTGCTGCTTGTGGTGGCGGGGATTGCGCTGGATATCATTCTGCGCGACTGGATGCTGCCGCACTATGCGCTGGAGGATGCGAGGGCAGGAGAGGCATGGGGCGCGGTATGGGAACACGTGCTCCGCGAGAAGGGGTCGTTCTTCGCGTATGTGCTGCTGCGGATCGTGCTGCCGATCATTTCCTTTATCGGGCTGGTGATTGTGTTGCTGGTGCCGAGCCTGGTTTTGCTGGGAAGCGTGGCGGCAGCGGAGTACGGAGTTCATGCAGCATTCGCGAACTCGTCGGGGCTGGCCGCGATGGTTGGAGTGATTCTGCAGGTATTTATCGGGGTACTCGCGGTGGGATTCGGACTGGTGATCGGTATCAGTATCGGAGGGCCTTTGAGCACAGGAATACGGGAGTATGCCCTGGTGTTTTACGGGAGCCGATATCAGAAGCTTGGCGACGCGATGTTCCCGGCAGCTCGTGTGCTGCAGGCCGATACGCCAGGCGCTCCGGCGGATTGAGATTCCGCCAGAGCGACTGTTGCGCTACTGGATGAAATGCGAGGAGTGCGTCAGGCACGGGTGTGGTAATCGGCCCAAGCTTCCTGCAGCATCTCTGCTGCTTTCTTTGCCGGCAGGGCCCTGGTCTTCTGCTGATTGCGAAAGATGGCCCACGCGGCAAGAAACGCAGTGACTCCAACAACGTAAATAGATAGACGAGACATCCTGAGGTTTCCTCCGTGTTGCTGAGCTTCGATGCAGGGCCGGCGAGGAGAGATGCAGGGCAGCACGGTCCGGTTCAGTGCATAGGAGCCGACTTGTTGGGATTGCATGCAGGATTCGCGCAAACGGAATCGGTGATTGCGAAACAGCGCGCAGCTTCGAGGAGTATCCGCCTGCATTCGAAACTGATCTAACGAAGGCTGGCAGACAGTGCTCGCTTGTTTCCGGTGGAGAGGTGGGACGACGTCTGGTTCTGCGGTATGTTCGGACGCTGATGCGGAGAGTTTGGTTTGATCAAGTGGCTGGCTGAGAGCAAGGCATGGCGGCGAACATTTCGGGGGTTGGCGGTGTCCAAGAGAAGATGGGTCTAGGAGAAGATGGCTTTAGCAAACTGGTACCCTGAGATTGGGAGTTTCGTGGAATGCGGTGGATAGGTTGTGCGCTTTGTGGAGTGGCTTTGCTGGGTACCAGCTTGCGCATTGAGGCGCAGCAGGCGCCCGCGGGCAAGTCCTCTCCTGTCATGGTGACAACCGGTTCACCTACGAAGGCCGGTAAGGCGAGCGTCGCGAGCAAGGCTGCTCCGGAGGTTGCCGCGCCGGCGGCCAAGCAGGGACCACTGCTGCCGGATGCATTTGCGGGGTGGGTTGCGATAAAGAAACCGAAGATTGTCAGTGATGCCGCGGAACTCGACAACGCGAATGTTGCGGCTCTGAAGGAATATGGCTGCAGCAGCGGTATGGTCGCCAACTACAAACGAGCAGACGAGACTCTGACGGTGAAGGCGCTGAGCTTTGGAGATGTGAGCGGCGCATATGGAGCTTACTCGTTCTACCGGCAGAACGGGTGGCCAAAGGCTGAGATCGGCACGGGAGGAGCTTCGGACAAGAACCACGTCTTGTTCTGGAAGGGCAGCACGGTGGTAGATGCTGTGTTCTCGCATGTGGGGCCGATGTCGGCGGGCGAGCTAAGGGAACTGGCGAAGAATCTGCCTACTCCTGGGGGGAACAGGGCCTTAAACCCGCCGATCATCGCGGCGCTGCCGCAAGCGTCGATGGACAGGCAGACCATGCATTTTGCGCAAGGGCCAGCCGGATACGCGGGTGCAGGCGGAGTACTGCCGTCGGAACTGGTGGGCTTTGACAAGGACGCAGAAGCGGTGACGGCGAACTATTCGCTTTCGTCAGGACCGGCGGTGTTGACACTGATCGATTATCCGACTCCGCAAATTGCGGAGGCGCAGGAGAAGCGAGTCAGGGAGTACCTGAAGGCGGGCAGCGGAGCGCGGCCGCCGTTTACGAAGGCGCTGCAGGATTCCGACCAGGCATCGCTGGAAGTGATCCGGAGCGGACCTCTTGTGGCGATGGTGAGCGGGGATGCCATTCCAGACGAGAGCCACAAGCTTCTGGCGCAGGTGCATTATTCGGCAGAGCTGACGTCGATGCCGCAGCCCCAGGAGTCTGAGATAGCAAAGACCAGCCGATTTCTAATGGGGGTGGCAGCGCTGGTTATTGTCGGCTGCAGCGGAGCGATCCTTCTTGGGCTATTTCTAGGGGGCGGAAGGGCTCTCTACCGGCTGGCACGGGGCAAACCGATCTCATCGGTGTACGAGGCAGAGTTCATCCGGCTTCATCTTGAGGACTGAGACCGCGACGGGAGAAGTGTCGCGGAGTGCATCTGAAGGGTAAACGGCGCGTTTCGGCTGTGGAAAAACGGGCGTAAACCCTAGAAAACACCTAAAAAACGCGAGATAAACGCCATGCGATTTGGCGAATACAAGGCGAACAGCAGAGAAGTGCTGCTTCCGCAGAGCAGTTTATATGTTATTGAATATTAGCAAGTTATAACATACCGGATTTATTCTTGACACTCCGTTTCCCCGCCCCTACTATGCAGCCAGAAAGTTCTGATGGTTTTGCCTCCGTTGGAACTATTCTCCCTAAGGAAGGAGCTGCCCTGTTGCCGGGCGGCTCTTTCCGTTTTACGAGCCCCGAAATTCCCGTGGAGCTCCCCTGCGCCACCAGACTGACTGGTCACCCAATGGATCGCACTCACAACAAATTGCTTTCCCAAGAACAGCGGATGTGGGAGGCTCGACTCGCCGAATTGCGGCTGAGTGAGAGGTGTGCATGAGGGGGCTGGAATGAGTGGACGGGCGTTTTGTCTTCTGATGATTGCGATGGTGAGCGCGGCAGGTAACGCTCCGGGACAAAATTTGCGGAGTTTTCCCCTGACGGATGTCTCGGGACTGGAAGCTCACAACGTGAAGTTTGAGCAAGCGACCTACCAGGGCAGGAAGGCTCTGCTGGTGACGACCCTGAAGGAGGAGGACAGTGCGGGGTTTGCGTTGCTGCCGGGAAGCGACATTCAGGATGGAACGATTGAAGTAGATGTGGCCGTGAAGATCCTGACGCCACCGGGGGTGCGGATGCCGGGATTTACGGGCGTGATGTTTCGCGCCAAGCCGGACGGATCAGAGTATGAACTTTTCTATCTGCGGCCGAAGAATGCGCTCGCAGAAAACCAGTCGATGCGCAATCACGCGGTGCAGTACAGTTCGGAGCCCGGCTATGGGTGGTACAAGCTGCGGCGGGAGTGGCCATTTGTCTATGAGAGCTATGCGGAGATCGAGCCAGAGAAGTGGACGCACCTGAAGATCGAGGTGGCGGGCCGGGTGGCGCGGATCTATCTGAACGGGTCGACGAAGCCGAGTCTTGTGGTGGATGGGTTGAAGGGCGCGAATCTGCACGGTGTAGTTGGACTCTGGGCGTATCCGCAGGAGGAATCGTATTTCGCGAATCTACGGATTACTTCGGCGGCAGCAGCTCCGATCAAGAACGGATCGGATGCAAGCGGCGTGTGGGATGTGAAGGCGGGAACGGATGCGATTGGGTTTGAGAGTTCGCTGAAGCTGACGCGTGCGGGCAATCAATTGAGCGGCACAGTTGAGATCGAACCGGGTAAGACGGTGGCGGTGACGGGAACGTGGCGCGACGGGTACGTCGAGTTGTCATTTCCATTTGAGTGGCCAGCGGGGCGAGATGGGGCGGCGGGATCGATGACCGCATTTATGGATGGGTGGATTGATGGCGATGGGGCGAAGGGACGCATTCGCGTGGAAGGACGCGCGGACGGGATGTGGACGGCGATTCGAAAGAGGGAGAGCGCGAAGGCGGATTGATGTTGCCGGGTCAAGCGTCAGAGGCAGTTCCCTGCTCTCTTGCGCTTTCGGGGATGGGATCGGACCACGTGTGGTCGCAGGATTCGCAGAGCCAATTGTTGGAGGGCTCAACGGATTCGAGGATGGGGTCGGGTGCGCCGCAATGGGGGCAGGTGGGGAGTTCGTACTGAGGCGCGTTCTGCAGTTCGCGTTCTTCCTCGAGAATGTCCTGCCGGATTGGCTGCTCGAGAATGTGCCTTGCGTGCTCAAGTTGATCGGCTGCGACGACGACCTTGGGGCCGGCTGTTTCGCCATATTGCGGCGATCTCTCAATCCAACTCTCGAGTCCGGCTGCCATCAAGACTCGAGCAATCGCACGCGCTTCCGGCATGTCGGCGCATTCGCATAGCAAGGTCTTCCAGGAATACTCAACGGATGTGTCTTCGTCGATTTCTTCTATCGATTCGTCGACCTCTTCTGAGGCAGGAGTGAAGTGCGTCAAGGTGCGGCTGTGGCTGATGTTGCGCTTAGGCGCGAATTGCGGGTCGGTGACGCCGCGTTTCTTGAGTTCGTCGCGGAGGACGACTTGTGCTGCCGGAGTGAGGTCGTTGATCTGATGGGCGAGTTCCTGAATTTCGATGTTGCCCATTTCGGCGTAGAGTGCAGCGAGGCGACGAGATTCTTCCACCGGATCTGTCTGCATGGGAAGCAGTATAGCGGGAGCTGCAGGAGTTCTGATGTGCGGATTGGAAACCTTGTTCCGAAGAGGTTCGTCAAACCCGCTCATCGCGATGAAGCTGCGATGAACGGAGCACAAGGCGGGTCTATGTGTTCGGAATGGCTTAGTGGAAGGTGTTCCAGCCGATGTCGGCGAGCATGGCGCGGCCGACGACGATGGCGGTAACGATGAGGGCGGCAAGGACACAGGTCCAGAAGCCCATGCGGCTGAAAGGAATGAAAAGGATATTGTCTTTGCCGGTGAGGTTGATGCCAGCCTGATCGGGCAGGAGAGCCTGCACAGCTACTGCAATCAGAAAGCCTGCGGCCCAGACGAGGGCGATTCTGAATGAGAGCTGAAGGGTGATGTTCATCATCGAGTTTTCCTGGCTCCTCTCGTCATGCAGCGACGGATGTGGATATTGGACCTATACCCATGAAGTGACGCGCGAGGCATGAGATTGGCTGCCTCTGCGAGCCCGGCTTTACCGAACAACGACGCAAAGATACAATCGAGAAGGAAGCCTGAGCGGCGCGCTGGACGTGTGCCCGTTGTGGAGGCATCTCCAGCACATCGGCCGACGTAGCTCAGTTGGTAGAGCAGCTGATTCGTAATCAGCAGGTCGTCAGTTCAAGTCTGACCGTCGGCTCCATTCAGATTTCTTCCCGATTCCAAGAATCTCCTCACTTCTTTAGACACCGTATCTGGGCGGCACGGGCAATGTGCGTCTCAGTCGCGTTGCAGGATTGATTTGAGTTCGTAGAGGAGCTGATCGAGATGCCGATGGAGTTGCGGAAGGTGTTCGACGACTTGTCGAGGGACATCCACGCACCGAGACGGCACTGCAATAGATCAATTCGAGCTGTCGGAGAACGTTCTCGATGACCCATTCACCGATGTCAAGGGCGAGAGGATGACCTTCGACGACGGAGAGGAATTGACCGGGAAGAAGCAGGCCGCGTTCAGACCGGTTTGCACACGAAGTGATGCTACGTAAGGGCATGGAACCAAATGAGGTACCAGTTATCCACTCACTTTTTCATACAAGGGTGTTTCGTCCCGCCTTATCCACGCATATTCTTGGCATAATCCAAGCTGTTAAGTGACTTCCGCAAAAGAACAGGCGAGGGCCGGGCCTTCAGGATGTTGGGTGTGTCAGTACCGGGGCGACTGAGACGAGCGGAAGACATGGAGAGAGCGGTTCCTTCGCAGCTGATCCGAGTGGCACGAGCAGGAGCAGAAATCGGGAATCGAGGCACGTGAACCGAGTTCCTAACCTGGAGCCGAGCGGAGACCAACGCCGGAGCATTGAAGAGTGACCAGCTTTAACCGCCAGGATGTACTGAGGATCTTGCAGATCAGTTCCCGCCAGTTGCAGGGATGGGAAAAGGCTGGACTGATTTTACCCCGCGAGAGCTACACAATCCAGGATCTTGGGCAACTACGAACGCTGCGTTCGCTGCGTGAAGAAGATGTGTCGTCAGCTTCGATACGGCATTCGATTGCCGCAATGCAGGCGGTTGCGGGGTTGTCGAATCCACTGCAGGAGGCACGTCTCATCCGGACGGGCAGCAGGCTGGCGTTCCGGGTTAATGGGTCGATGGTGGATCCGATTCGGCGACAGCTGATGTTCGACTTCGAGCGGGTAGAGAACGAGGCAACGGTGAATGCGGTGCATCCGTTGCGGCGTTTTGATGATGTGTCCAGGGGAATCCAGGAACTGTTTGTCGCTGCTGTACAGGCTGAGGAGACCGGCGAGAAGGAGAGGGCGGTTTCGATTTACGAAGAGATGCTGCAGCTAGATCCGGACTACGCGCCGGGGTATATCAATCTAGGGACGATTCACTTCCATCTGCGGCAGTTTGTTCGCGCGGAAGAGCTTTATCGAACTGCGACGGAGAAGGACCCGGGATACGTGCTGGCATTTTTCGATCTTGGGAATGTTCTGGACGAACTGGAACGTCCTGACGAATCGATTGCGGCTTATCAGAGGGCGGTTACACTGGCCCCTCGGTATGCGGATGCGCACTATAATCTGGCGCTGGCGTTCGAGCGGAAGGGCGAGAGGCGGGCGGCGCTTCGACACTGGCAGGCTTATGCCCGTCTGGACAAGCAGGGACCGTGGGCGGAACATGCCCGTTTGCAGATTCGCAGGTTGCTCGATACGGAGAAGCTTGCAATAGCGTGGCGGGCGACGGGGTATATAGCTCCGCGCGAAAGCACGGCGGCGCTGCACCTGGTGCGGGAGCTAGGCTAAAGGACCGATCATCGAACTCAGAATGAAATGCCAGCACGATGGGAAGAACGCGGCAGAGGCCGGTCACACCGAGGTGCTCCTACCTTCAATTTGCTACGAAGGCGGCCGCCAGGAGAAGTTGAGAATTCCGCGCATGTAAGAGCGCACACAACTTTGTAGCGGGATTTGAGTCTAACGAGAGAAGCAGAAGGTCCAGGCGCGTTTCAGGATAACTGCTATTCTTTACGTTTGCACCCGGCTGCCAGTCACTTCCCTTCCCAGCACGAACGATGGCCTCCGGCGCTTGACACTGGCGTGACTCAAGCATGGGCCCACGAAAGGCTCACGTCTGGTCTGAAACCATCGTTCACAAGGATCCATATGATTGCAAAGCTGTTTGAAAGTGGAGGCCGACTTCCGGTACTCGGATGGATCGGCGCATGTGCGCTGGCGACAACCCTCGCCGCCCAAACGCCGCGAATCCGAATTCAAAACGAGGTCAACAACTCTGACATGATCCCACTCAGGGGATCGCAGCGCCAGGTCTCGGACTTGGGAGCGGAAGCGGGTCGAATGCCGGCGAGCGCCAGACTGAGCGGCGTCAGCATCATCTTTAACCGGTCGGCAGCACAGCAGGCCGAGTTGGAGAAGCTGCTGGCCGCGCAGCAGGATCCGGCTTCGCCGCAATATCACCAGTGGTTGACACCCGAGGAGTTCGGAACGCGGTTTGGTATGTCGCAGGCCGATGTGGCCAAGGTGAAGATGTGGCTTGAGCAGCAGGGTCTCACGGTGGAACGGGTTGCGCGGAGCCGGAACATGATCCGCTTCTCCGGCACGGTGGGGCAGATCGAGATGGCGCTTCGGACGCAGATGCACTATTACCGGAACGGTAACGAGACCCGCTTCGCTCCCTCGACCGCGTTGTCAGTTCCGGCGGCGATTGCGCCAACGGTCCAGGCGGTGGCGAATCTGAGCAACTTCAGACCGAAGCCGATGCACGTAAGAGTGCGGGCCGGATTCACCTCTGCCCAATCGGGAAACAACTTTTTTGCGCCGGGCGATGTCGCGGTGGTCTATGACATGCAGCCTCTGTACAGTGCCGGCATTGATGGTACGGGACAGTCGATTGCGGTTGTTGGGCAGTCGGCAGTTGACGTGAAGGACATTGAGAACTTTCAAAGCGCCGCGGGACTTACAAAGAAAGATCCTGTGATGGTCCTCGTGCCTGGATCGGGAAGCTCGGCTGTGATTGCGGGAGATGAAGGCGAGTCCGACATCGATCTGGAGTGGACCGGCGCGATTGCGAAGGGAGCGACAATCCACTTTGTGTATACCGGCAGCAATACAAACTTCAATGCGTTCGATTCAATCCAGTACGCGGTTGACGAGGATATTGCAAACATCATCAGCATCAGCTACGGAGCCTGCGAAACGGCGGTACAGCAGAACAACTTTTCGCTTGAAGACGTATTTCAGCAGGCGGCAACACAAGGCCAGACCATCCTGGCTTCGTCAGGAGATCAGGGTTCCACAGCGTGCTCGGGCGACACAAATGGATTGACGCAGGCGCAACAGACCGCGCCGGCGGTGAATTACCCCGCGAGCAGTCCTTATGTGACGGGTGTGGGCGGGACCGAGATTTCGCAGGCGGACTCGACATCTTCGACATATTGGGCGAGTGCTTCAGGCTCAGATGTTCTGACTTCAGCGACGCGGTACATTCCCGAGGTGGCGTGGAATGACGACTCATCCCAGTTCGGGTTGAGTTCTTCAGGCGGTGGAGCCAGCGCGATGTTCACGAAGCCGAGCTGGCAAACGGGAGTGGCCGGAATTCCTAACGACGGGAAGCGGGATGTTCCGGATATGGCGCTCTACTCTTCACCGAATCTGCCCGGATTTCTTTTCTGCACGAGCGACAAATCGGATTGGGTTGGATCGAATTCCTCTGGACCGGCGCAGGCGGCAAGCTGCAGCAGTGGGTTCAGGGACGGAGTTTCAGGCGGAAACTACCTGACGGTGGCGGGAGGCACCAGCTTTGCGGCGCCGATCTTCGCGGGGATGATCGCGATGATTAACCAGAAGCAGGGCTGGACCGGAGGACAGGGTCTGGCGAATACGACGTTGTACAAGCTGGCGGCGAATTCTGCAACCTATGCAGCGGCCTTTCACGACGTGACGAGCGGGAACAACAACTGCACTGCGGGGAGCACCTACTGCGGATCGACTACGGGAGGATTCAAGGCCGGAACGGGGTATGACGCGGTTACAGGGCTGGGATCTGTGGACCTCGCGAACCTCGTTAGTGCATGGCCCGCCAGCGGGACGACTCTGCTTGCAACCACGACTACTCTGGCTGCGGCGACATCGTCGCCAAACACGAGCACGGATGACAAGATCACGATCTCTGTGGTTGAGACAGCCGGAACGGGAATACCGACGGGGAAGGTGAATGTGTCGGTTGATGGAGGCGGGACGCCCTACAATTCGAGCGGCGCGACGACGTCGGTGACACTGGACGCGAGCGGAACGGCAACGTACACCGCAAATTTCACGTCGTCGGGCGTGCATACGATCACGGCGCAATATGCGGGTGATACATCCCACGCACCTTCTACCGGCAGTGTTGTGTTAACAGTGGGTGGAACGACCGCAGGGAAAGGTACCTTCACGATTGCGCTGTCTCCGGCGAGCCTGACGGTGAAGAGGGGCTCGCAACAAAGCGAAACACTGACGGTGACCCCGAAAGACGGTTACACGGGCACGGTGAATTTTGGGTATGCAACTTCGAACGATTCATCGCTAGAAAATCTGTGCGTACTGGTGGGTACCGGCCTGAACAGCGATGGTTCAGCCACAATAGGAAGTTCGACGCCGATCGCTGCGCAGATCACGATCGACACGAATGCCGCGGATTGCGTGAGCAGCCCGACAACGGGAGTGCTGAAGGGTCGTGGACTCAAGGTGGTTCCGCGCATCAAGGGAACGGCGGCAGCAGCGATGACGGGCAAAAGACTTCCAAGCAAGAACAGTCCGCTCGCGCCGGAGATTGCGTTTGCCGGGTTGTTCATGGCGGGGCTGCTGGGGCGTCGTTCGCGGAAGCTTCGGCAGCTGGCTTGTGTGATTGCCCTGATGTCCATCGGATTGGCGCTCTCGGCTTGCGGAGGTACGACCGGGACTACGAGGCTTTCTGATCCGCCGAAGGGGACTTATACGATTACGTTCACGGGGACGGACTCGGCGAACACAGCGCTTACTTCGACTTCGTCGTTTACGCTGGTGATCAACTAACCTGAAATCTGGATTGATTTGGACGAGGCAGGCTCTTCGCGAGCCTGCCTTTTTGCTGGTGGCAGCAATGCGGGGGCGGGTGCTGGTCTGTTAAACTCCGAGGCCGGAGGTCTGGATTTTCTTGCCGACAAAGAGCCACTTCCCTTCCCCGCTGACACGGCTGAGTGAAGAAGAGCAGTTGTTTTTGAGCACCGTCCGCAAGTTTGCGGACGAAGCGATTGCGCCCCTTGTACGCACAATGGACGACGAACAGCAGCTTGCGCCGGAGCTTGTGAACAAGCTTGCCGAACTTGGCCTGCTGGGGATTGAAGTTCCGGAAGCGCTCGGCGGATCGGGCGGAACGTTCTTCGATGCGGTACTGGCGATTGAGGCGATTTCGCAGGTAGATGCTGGAGTGGCGGTGCTGGTGGATGTTCACAACACGCTGGTTGTAAATGCGATCAGAAGATGGGCGACGGAAGATCAGCGCGTGTACTGGCTGACGAAACTGGCGGGGGGCATGGTGGGCGGCTATGCTCTGAGCGAGGCGGGAGCGGGGTCGGATGCTTTCGCGCTGCAGACGCGAGCTGAGAAAGTGGAGGGCGGGTATCGGCTGAATGGGCGGAAGCTGTGGATCTCGAATGCGAAGGAGGCGGGCGTATTCCTGGTGTTCGCCACGCTCGATCCGGCGGCCGGGTATCGCGGAATCACGGCGTTCTTTGTGGAGAAAGGAGCCGATGGATTCACCGTGGGCCGGAAGGAAGACAAGATGGGCATCCGGGCGAGCAGCACGTGCGAATTGCTGCTGGATGGGTGCGTGGTTCCTGCAACGCATCTTTTGGGTGAAGAGGGAAAGGGATACAAGATCGCGATCGAAACACTGAACGAGGGGCGAATCGGGATCGGGGCGCAGATGCTGGGGCTTGCAGAGGGGGCCTGGGCGCACGCGGCGAAGTATGCGAAGGAGCGAAAGCAATTCGGAAAGGCGATTAGGGAGTTTCAGGCGGTGCAATTCGCGCTGGCGGAGATGGCGACGGAGATCGAGGCGGCAAAGCTGATGGTCTACAACGCGGCGCGGCTCAAGGATGCGGGACAGTCTTATGTTCGCGAGGCGGCGATGTGCAAGCTGCTTGCATCGCAGGTGGCGGAGAGCGTGGCGAGCAAGTGCGTGGAAATCTTCGGTGGCAATGGATTCGTTCGGGATTATCCAGCGGAGAAGTACTATCGCGATGCGAAGATCGGGAAGATCTACGAGGGCACGTCGAACATGCAATTGATGACGATTGCGAAGCAAGTGCTGTGAGGCAGGGACCGGGGGACCAGGGGACTAGGGACTAGGGACTAAAGATTAGGGATTAGGTTGGCAACCTGTCGAATATGGGCGGGGCGGGTTCGGCAGCAGCCACCGATGATCTGAGCACCTGCTGCATACCAGTCGCGGGCCTCGTCGCCATATGCGCGTGGGTCGCTTGTGCCGGTCCAGCAACGATGTTCTGCATTCCAGGCTTCGCCGGAGTTGGGATAGACGAGGATCGGCTTGTCGGACGCGGAGCGAAGCACTGCAATCAGAGAGCTGATGAGGGAGGGATGTGTACAGTTGACGCCTATGGCTACGGTTTGTGGGAAGGCTGCAACGGCGGCGGCGCATTGATGGAGGGTTTCACCGTGCGCGACGTGCAGGGGGTCGCGGCAAGTGAATGAGAACCAGGCGGCGAGTTCGGGATGATGCGCGAGAGCCTGGCCGATGGATGCTGCTTCGGCTAGTGAGGGCAGCGTCTCGAAGGCGAGAAGATCGGGCGATTCGACGGGCGGCGCGAAGGCCAGAATATCGATGCGCTGCCGGTGGAATTGAATAAGGTCGTCGAAGGTGCAGTTGTACTTGCCGTGGTATTCGGCGCCATTGTGGAGCGCTGCACCGTATGGGCCGAGCGATGCAGCGATGACGATACGGCGGTCAGGATAGTGTGCGACAGCCTGCCGGGCAAGCGATACGGAGCGCAAAAGAGCGGCATCGGCGCGGGCGGGATCGACGCCAACCTCGGCGTAACCCATGCGGGAGACCTGATAGCCGGCCGTTTCGATGATGTCCGCACCGGCCTCGATGTAGGCGCGATGGACGGCAACGATTTTTGGGGGTGCATCTTCGAGGACGTGCGCGGACCAGAGGGGGCCGTTGATGTCGGCGCCGAGATACTCGAGTTCGGAGGCCATGCCTCCATCGAGGACGTGGAGGCCTTGAAGAAGCCCAGATCTTGCTGACGTCGCATGCGCCATGAGTACAGATTAGTGGAAGGACTGCAATCATGCTAAAATGTAGCTACGTTGCTACGAGGTGATGTGTGCCGGTAACAACTCTCTCAAGCCGGGAATTCAACCAGGACTCAGGAAGAGCCAAGCGCGCCGCGAGGAAAGGGCCTGTGATCATTACGGATCGAGGCAAGCCTTCGCATGTGCTTCTGAGCATTGACGAGTATCAGCGAATCACAGGGAAGCAAGACAGCATTGCTGATGCACTTGGGATGCCGGCTGCAGGCAACATTGAATTCGCACCCCCCCGATTGAGCGGCAACTTGCACCGGCGGATCAAACTCTGATGCTTTATCTTCTCGACACGAACGTTATCTCTGAGTTGCGCAAAGCCGGTACGAGCAGAGTATCCAGGAACGTTTACAAGTGGGCGAAGAGCGTATCGGTCGATTCGATGTTTTCCTCCGCTATCTGCCTGCTTGAGCTTGAGCTAGGTGTGCTGCTGCTGGAACGCCGGGATCATTCTCAAGGTGCTGTACTGCGATCGTGGCTGGAGAAGCACGTGCTTCCTTCTCTTGGCGAAAGAATTCTACCCGTCGACGTGGCTGTGGCGAGGAAGGCCGCGGGATTGCATGTGCCTGATCCCTGCTCTCATCGAGACGCAATGATCGCCGCCACTGCGCTGGTTCACGGAATGACCGTCGTCAGCCGGAACATAGCTGATTTCGAGCGCACCGGCGTGCCCTTGCTGAATCCATGGGAAGCATGAATTTGCCCACCTGAAGGCGTCGCCTATCAGCTGAAGACTTTCCAGAAGTAGGTGAGGAAGACGACGACTGCGCAGATGAGCGCGCTGAAGAGCCATGCGATCCAGAAGAGCCAGCCCCATCTGGGGCGGAGTGCGGCGAGCAGGGTGATGATGAGAAATCCAAGCAGGTATGGAAGCGTGCGGAGATCGGAACGGTAGCTTGCCTGGCCGAGTCTGGCAGCGCTGTGAGACAGGTCGAAAATGAGACCGACGCAGAGCGCGGCTGGAAACATGGCGAGCAGCCAGCATGCGAGCACTCTTCTACGCGTGAGGTGCAAAACGGCACAAGCGAAGACGAGAATTGCTGTGAACCAGCAGAAGACTGCAGCCACTGAAAGCCTCCTTCGACCGCGTTGGTTGTTCCGTAAGAATGGTAGCGCCAGACGCCAAGGACGTTCGGAGTTGGCCGGGCGCGAAGCGGGTGTTGGAAAGTGACCTTATACAGGGCTAAAGCCCAAGGCACATTTTGGTCGCAATTCGTGGCCCGGCTGAAGCCATGCCCTGATTACACGGCCCGAGCGGTTGATTCTGTGTAGCCCCGAAAAGTGTGCCCTGATACAGAGCTTTAGAGTTTTTGGGTGCGCTGGACGGTGCGAACGCCCTGGACGCGGCGGAGGCCAAGGACCATGCGGTTGAGGTGGCGAAGGTCTTCGGCTTCGACGACGAATTCGATGACGGCTTCGCCGTTTTCGTCGTGGTGGATGTCGACGCCACGGATGTTGGTGTTGTCGTCGGAGATGACGGCGGTGAGTTCTTTGAGCATGCCGGTGCGATCGTCGCAGTAGATGGTGATCTTGACGGGGTAACGCTGTGCGCGACCACTGTCGTCGCCGACGCGGGACCACTCGACATTGATGCGGCGGTCGCTCTCGTAGAGAAGATTCTGCACGTTGGGACAACTGCGGGCGTGCACTGCGACGCCTTTGCCGCGGGTTACGTAGCCAACGATTTCTTCGCCACGAATGGGATTACAGCAGCGCGCGCGATAGACGAGGAGATCGTTCTGGCCTTCGACCTGAAGCGAATCAGAGCCGGTGAGGTGCAGTTTACGCACCGCGTCGGACATGGCCTGCTCGACGGTGCCGGGCTGTTGCGGTTCATTGGACGGAGAACCTTCGGGAGGATTACCGTAGCCGGGCGCGAGCTTGTTGAGAATCTGGTGGGCAGTATGTTTGCCCTGGCCGAGGGTGGCGAGCAGATCAGCGGCGGTGGCGACACCGTATTCACCTGCGATGCGGACGAGATCCTGATCGTCAATCTGCGTCATGGGGACTTTGTGCTTGCGGGCTTCGCGCTCGAGTAGCTTGCGGCCGATTTCGACGGCGCGGCGGCGCTGGTCTTCGTTGAGCCAGTGCTTGATCTTGTTGCGGGCGCGCGGGCTCTTGACGAAGGTGAGCCAGTCGCGGCTCGGCTTGTGGTCTTTCTGCGTGACGATTTCGACGATGTCGCCTGTGCGCAGCCTGGTGCGAAGCGGTACCATGCGGCCGTTGACCTTGGCACCGACGCAGGTGTGGCCGACTTCAGTGTGGATGGTGTAAGCGAAGTCCACGGGGGTGCCGTCGGCTGGGACGACCACGACCTTTCCTTTAGGCGTGAAGGTGTAGACCTCGTCGGGATAGAGATCCATCTTCAGGCTGGAGAGGAATTCGTTGGGGTCGGTCATCTCCTTCTGCCATTCGACGAGCTGGCGGATCCAGTTGAGGCGCTCTTCGTCGCGGGCGGTCAGGACATCGTCTTTGGTTTTGTACTTCCAATGCGCGGCGATGCCTTCTTCGGCTATGCGGTGCATTTCTTCAGTGCGAATCTGGACTTCGAACTGGTGACCGCCTTCGCCGATGACGGTGGTGTGCAGGGATTGATAGCGGTTGGCGCGGGGAATGGCGATGAAGTCCTTGATGCGGCCGGGGACGGGGCGCCAAAGGGTGTGAATGAGTCCGAATACCGCGTAACAGGAGGCTACGTCCTGGGTGATGACGCGGACGGCAAGGAGATCATAGACCTGGTCGAAGGTGACCTTGGACCGCTGGAGCTTCTGGAAGATGGAGTAGTAGCGCTTGATGCGCCACTCGACGCGCGCCTGAATGTTGTTTTCGCGGAGCTGCTCGGTGAGAGCGTCTTCGACGCCGCGGAGGAACTGCTCTCCCTCGATACGCTGAGCTTCGACTGCGGCGGCGACTTTTTCGTAGCTGACCGGGTCGGTATAGCGGAAGGCGAGGTCTTCCAGCTCGCCTCGGACTTTGCCCATGCCGAGACGGTGGGCAAGAGGGGCGTAGATGTCGAGGGTCTCGCGGGCGATGGCTTCACGTCGGTCGGGCTGCAGGTGCTCGAGGGTACGCATGTTGTGCAGGCGATCGGCGAGCTTGATAAGGACCACGCGGACGTCGCTGACCATGGCGAGCAGCATTTTGCGGACGTTTTCGGCCTGACGGTCTTCGCGGTTGGCGAACTGAATTTTGTCGATCTTGGTGACACCTTCGACGATATGGGCGACCTGATCGCCGAAGTCGGTCTCGATCTGCTCGCTGGTGGCGGGTGTGTCCTCGACGGCGTCGTGCAGGAGGCCGGCCGCGATGGCCGTTGCGTCGAGCTTCATCTCGGCGAGAACTTCTGCTACTTCAAGAGGATGAATGACGTAGGGCTCACCGGAGGCCCGCATCTGGCCTTGATGGTGCTGAACGCAGAACTCCCATGCTTTTCGGATAAGGGCGACATCTTCAGTAGGACGGTTTGCCTGGACCTGTCGAAGGAGGGAGTCAAAGCGACGATGGATGTCGGACTGATCGAGGACAGGCTTCGGAACAGGCAAAACAGTCTTTGCCCCGGCCGCAGGATGAGCGGTCGCGTCGGGGAGTTCCGGAGTGGGCTGGCGAACTGTCGCCATGCTTCATTATAGGCATCAAATGTTGAGCTTGCCTCAACGGGAGACAGACGCGGACCTGAAGAGCAAGCGAACGAGCGAATAAATGTTCTCGATTTGAGGCGAGCAGGTTAGCGATTGCCGGAAGAGTAGCCTCGAATCGGGCACTTCGAGGGACTGGGAACAAACCTTATTAGATTACGTGCAAGCGGCACTTTTCGTCGTATTGTGAAGGAAATTAGGGCACTGGTTTACGATTTAAGAACAAGATCTGTGTGTTTGCCGTCACTGCTCTGACGATATCGTGGAGGAGTAAAGTCTCGGGCGGACTGATAGAGGCTGTGGATCAAAGACGCTCCGCAGCTGAGAGGTCCGGAACCGAGGAATCCATGCATACACGCTTATTGGGTACATTAACGGCCGCACTGCTTGCCGTGAGCTTTGGCTTCGCAGATCAGATTCACAAGATCATCATTCCGGTAGACAAGACTGCTCCGAATCATGGGGCAGAAATGTTCAAGAGCTACTGCGCACCCTGTCATGGAGCGGATGGGAGAGGAGCGGGGCCCGCAGCATCGGCGCTGAAGGCCCGACCGACTGATTTGACCGCGCTGATGCGGAGCAATCATGGGAAGTTTCCAGAGACACATATCGTGACTGTTCTGCAATTCGGGATCGAGGAGCCAGCGCACGGCTCGGCAACGATGCCGGTGTGGGGACCGATTCTTGGTAACATGAACCGAACGAATCTTCAGGACAAGCAGCTCAGAATCAGCAATCTGACACGGTATCTGGAGACCATTCAGGAACAGTAAAGACCGGCGGCGATGCTTCCGGCAGGAAGCAAATGACAAAGTCGCGGCAATCAAATACGGGCAAGAAAGGGAGGGCGCCCTCCCACGGCGGAATCGGGGCGCCTTCTGGCGATGGTGAGACCGAGCGGGCGAAGACCAGGCCAGAGCGAGACGGCAGGCGCGACCGCAAGCGGCCCTTGAGTTCCCCAGAGAATCCAGCAAGGACAGGCGGCACAGGGTTCGGCGCACGGGTAAGCCGGCGCGCGGCGGACCGGCTCCGCGCGGGGCACGTGTGGGTATATGCATCCGATGTGGAGGCGCTGGAGTTGGGCCCGGCAGCTTCAGACGGAGAGCCCGCTCTGCTTCCGGTGGCGGATTATCGGGGAATGCTGCTGGGGACGGCGTTGTACAGCCCGAGTTCGCAGATCGCGCTGCGGATTGTGTCGCGTGAGGCGATTGATGAGACGGAGTGGCTGAAAGTGCTGAGCCGGCGGCTGGCGCATGCGATCGAGGGTCGAATGCCTGGTTCGGAGAACGTCGACAGCGATTCATGCCGACTGTGCTTCAGCGAGGCTGACGAGGTTCCCGGGCTGGTAGTGGACAAGTACGGCGAGCTGGTGATTGTCCAGCTGCTGACGAAGGGTCTGGATTCGGCTGCTGTACGAGAGAAGGTGGTGGCCACGCTGCGAGAACGAATCAACCCGGCGACGATTCTCGAGCGACCGGATCCGCGGATCCGCGAGTTGGAAGGAATGTCGGCACCGGGGCTGGAGCCGCTGTATACGTCAAATCCGAAGAGTCCATTGACAGCAACGCAATTCCGGTTGAATGGGCTGAGCCTCCACTACGATGCGAATGCAGGACAGAAGACGGGAGCGTTTCTCGACCAGCATGCCAACTACAAGGCGGCGGAACGCTGGGCCGAGATGCTTTCGCCGGGCGGACGAGCTCTGGATGTTTGCACCTATCAGGGTGGGTTTGCATTGCACCTGGCGCGCGTTTCAAAAACTGTGATGGGCCTTGATACATCGCGGGCATCGCTCGAGGTGGCGGAGCGAAATCTTTCGGTCAATGGCGAGAAGTTGCAGGCCGAGGTGGATTGGGTGGAGGGTGACGCGTTCCAGGCGCTGCGAGACTGGGCTTCGGGCCGCGAGCAATTCGACACTATCGTTCTGGATCCACCGGCGTTTGCGAAGAGCAAGCGGGCGGTGGAAGGCGCCTTGCGCGGGTACAAGGAGCTGAACCTGCGGGCAATGCAGATGCTGAGGCCGCATGGGCTGCTGGTGACCTGCTCGTGCTCGCATCATGTATCGCCGGCCGAATTTGAAGCGGTTGTTGCGGCGGCTGCGGCGGATGCGCATCGAAGGGTGCGTCTTCTGGAGCGGCGGGGAGCGGCGCCGGATCATCCAGTGGTGCTGAATATTCCAGAGACGGAGTATCTGAAGTGCCTTGTGCTGCAAGTAGAGTGAGAGACGGCTTCTATCTCCCAGCAGTTAGGTCATTCGTAAGAGCCCCTAGATCTGGGCTCTCAGCCTTCAGTGGTTCTGCGGCGGGACCATGCTGGGAAGAAGCGTTTGCGCCAGTCATGTGGGGTGGCTTCAGTCGTGGGGGCTGAGGCAGTTTGCGGCGATGCCGATTGCATCTGGGCGAGAGCTTCTTTGACCTGGGTGCGGAGCGACTCGGCTTCGAAGATGCAGGAGCGAAGATAGGCGGAGACGCTGAGTTTGGCAGCAGCGGCGCGGTCGTGAAGCTTTGCCTGTTCTTCGGCCGTGACGCGAATGGTAATGCTGGCCGATCTGGATTGCTTTTGGCCGCCGAGGCGCGGCGCTGCTGGTTTCGAAATTGTCGGGACCGAAGATGCTTCAGGACTTTCATCGAGCAACGAATTGGTTGCAAATCGGGGAGAAAGGCCGCGGCAACCGGCGCGCAGGGCTTGTTCGTAGGTAATGGTGCTTACATCATCGGCCAGGGCGCTGTCATCCCATTCCTCATCGTGCAGGTTGCCTGTGAATGAAGCCAGGAGATTGGCGAAGCTGCCCGGGATTTTGGGTGGCGCGGGTTGTGCCGGTTCCGGCATGGAAACAGCGTAGACCCGGATTGTGCCAGCACGCGTTTGCGAATGGGGATTTCCCAATTTTCTTTCCCATTGCAGAATTCGCGCGACTGCGAGTTTCGAAACGGATTCAAGGGCAGATTCAGGGTTGATCTGCGGCAGAGGGTGGAGGTCGCTTTGTTTTCGCTGGAGATCCGGTTTCGGTCCACAGGAAGGCGAGTTGGTCGGCATCGTCCTGGATCTGCTGTTCGACGCTGACGCCGGCGGAGTGGCCTCCGGTGGTGCTGTAGTGGAGGAGCACGGGGCGGCCGCTTTTCGATTCGAATTGGAGGAGCGCGGTCATCTTGCGGGCATGGAGTGGATCAACGCGCGTGTCGCTATCGCCGGTGAAGAACATAACGGCCGGATAGTCGGAGCGGGGCCTAACGTTCTGATATGGCGAGTATTTGTAGAGCCAGGCGAAGTCCTTTTGTTTTTCGGCGGAGCCGTACTCGGTTGTCCAGTGAGGGCCCTGTTCGAACTTCTGGTAGCGGAGCATGTCAAGGAGCGGGTAGCCGCACCAGACGGCGGAGAAGAGTTCGGGGTGCTGTGTGATGGATGCGCCCATGAGAAGGCCGCCATTGGAACGCCCGCTGATGGCAAAGTGTTCGGCGGAGGTGTACTTCTCAGCAATGAGATAGCGAGCCGCGGCGAACCAATCGTCGAAGACGTTCTGTTTCCTGGCGAACATGCCCTGCTTATGCCAGCTCTCGCCATACTCTCCTCCTCCGCGCAGGTTGGGGACGGCGAACCAGCCGCCTTGCTGCAGCCACCATGCCCAAGCAGGGTTCCAGGCGGGCGTTTCGCTGAGATTGAATCCGCCATAGCCGGTCATGAGGAGGCGTTCTGTGGCGTCCTGCTTGAGACCTTTCTTGCCGGCAATGAACATGGGGATCTGGGTGCCGTCGGTGGATTTGAAGAAGACTTGTTTGAGATCGTAGTCGGAGGTTTTGAAGGCGGTTTTGGATTCGGCGAAGGGTTCGCGTTTGCCGGTAAGCGTGTCGATGCGGTAAATGGTGGGCGGCTGAATCCAAGACTGGAAACTCAGGAAGCCGTAGCGGTCGATGGTGCGTGCTTCGATACGTGACGCGGTGCCGATGCCTTCGAGTTCGACCTTGCCGGTGGGTTTTCCGTCGAGGGTGTAGACGGTTATGTCCGATTTCACGTCATGGAGGCGATTCACGTAGAGTTTGCCGCCCACGATGGAGAAGCCGTGGATCACGTCTTTGCCTTCCGGAACGATGGTTTTCCAGGCTTCAGGCATGATGCCGGGGTCAGCGCGGAGGATGCGGTAGTTGGGAGAACTGTAGTCGGTGCGGACGTACCATGCGCCTTTGTCGTAGATGGTGGAGAAGCGCGAGTCGAGCCCCCAGACGAGGACTTCGAAGGGAGAGCCGGGCTTTTTGAGGTCGCGATAGCAGATGTCTACGCGTGTTGGAGGAACTCCGCGTTGAATGGTTACTACGAGGTAGCGCTCGTCGTCTGTGATGACAGCGTTAAAAAGGTCGATGGGGCCGAGCAGTTCGCCGTGAAACTCGCGGCCGAAGATGAGCTTGTCGTCGGAGTTGCGCGTGCCGATGGTGTGCAGATAAAGAAGCGTGCCTTTCCGGTCGGTGCGCGCGTAGTAGAGGCCTTTGCCATCTGGGGAAAAAAACGTGGAGTAGTAGATGCCTGGGGGGAGTTCGTCTTCGAGCGACTTCTTTTTGATCAGGCTGTAGATGTGGATGGTGGCTTCGTCGGCTCCGCCTTGGCGAACCTGGTAGGCGACGAGAAGCCCATCGTGAGAGACGTCGGCGAGGCGGACGGAGGTGTTGGGATCGCGGCTGAACGCGGCGGGATCGACGAGGCGCTGGTCTTCAGGTGTATTTGCGGGTTTCTTTGAAGTTGGGGGAGCGCCGGACCAGCCGTGGCGCACGTAGATGGAGCCCTGTTCTTCGCCGGCGAGACGCTTCATGAAGTAGTAATTGCCAGCGCGCTGGATGGGTATGGACCAACGGGTCGTGTGCTCGAGGGGATCGAGGTCGTCGACGATCTGGTTGCGGATGCGGGATTGCTTGAGGTAGCGGGTGGTGTAGGCGTTCTCTTCGTCGATGAAAGAGCGGGTGTCGGGACTCTTCGAATTTTCGAGCCAACGGAAATTGTCGGTGATCTTCGTGCCGAAGTAGTCGTCGATGACCGGCCGGGATTCGACGGCTGGCGGAGGCGGAAGCGTGATGCCGTCGCGGCTGTGGATGGATTGGGCGAAACCGGGGACGATGAGTAGCCCTGCAAAAACGACAGAAGCAGCGAACCTCATTTGAGCCTCACCCGATAAGCATATCTTCCAGGATTGCAGGAGCAATGTGGCTGAAGCGACTTAGAGTATGCTGAGTCGTTAAGACTCGATCCTCACCACCACTCGGTACCCATATTGTCGTCCGTGATCAAAGTCTGATCCTGAAAGCGCCGAATCAGACTTGCACGATCTTCTATGGTCGATTCGAAAGTTTCGCCGCTGGACTTTTGCTCTGACACTGGCATGGAGACCCATCGTTCGATGCAGCGCTGGTAAGCCGGGTCGGACAGGTCAAAAATCTGTTTGCCATCGATTTGATAGGATTCCAGGATTTGTCTGAACCTTGCCCGATCGAATCGAATTGGGCTGTCACTGACCGCAATGAAGTTGGCAATCCTGAGCGCAAACGGGAATACAGTGGCTCCCGTAAGCTGCACCCGTGCAGAATTGGTGGTGTTGTAGTAGAGAACTCCGCCAGGATTGAGGTGTTTGCGAGCCAGCTGCAAAAATTCAACAGAAAGCAGGTTGGTGTTGTTCGCACGCCAATGAAAAGTCGTGTTCATCAATATGAAGTCGAATTTTGCATCTGGATGAGCGACAAGCCATCGGCGACCGTCGTCGATCTTGATGTGAACCTTGGGATTGCGCAGAAGGCTTTCGACGATTGGGCGTTCCTTGATCAGGGGTAGATAGCCTGGATTAATCTCGACCACGGTGGCATCCTGAACCTCAGGATTGTTGGCGAGGACCTGCGCCCAGGATCCTGAAGAAAGGCCGATGATCAAGACGTTTCGCGGGTGCGGATGAATGGCAGCAACGGCAAAACCTCGGAAGATGTTGTTTGTGTCGTTCAGCGGGTCGATCCTGAATGCTCCATCGTAGATTCCGCCTCCGTAGACGACGTCATCCTTATCTACAGCAATCGTGCCATTGCGATTTTCGACGACTTCCCGAAAGACAAACTCCGACCGATAGGAGGAACGATACATGACGCGCTCGAAGAAATTGGAAAAGAGCTTAGGGGAAGCGTCGACGAGGAGAAACGCTCCAGCAAACGCAAAGAGAAGGATTCCTTTGACGGGAAGAGGTCTCGCAAGGATTGCGAGGCATACGGCAATCAGCACCCCTGCCAGCAGCAGCAAAACTGAAATCTTCTCCGTCGAAAGATAATTCATCGCCACGAAACCGATCGTGAAGCTTCCGAGCGCGGAGCCGATGATGTTGCTGAGATAGAGGTAGCTGAGATTCTTGCCGGCCTGATCGTCTGGATCGATAGATGCGTGAGCAATCACGGGGAACACGGCGCCAAGCAACCCGGCCGCAACCGCAACGAATGCGAAGGTCACGATGTAAGGAAACTTAAGTCGAGAGACGCAGAAAGCAGTTGCGGGTATCACAAGAAATGCCAGGACGGATCCGGTGCAGACAATCTTCGCAGCAGAGTGGAGTGTCCGCGGCAGATCGTTTTTGAGCTTCTTCCTGCAAAGGTCCTGAATCCAAAGCGACCCAATGGCTATTCCAAGTAGATAGAAGGCCAGAAGGACGCCAAAACAGAAGGCCCGGCCGCCGCTGATGAACGAGTAGATGTGATACCAGATGATTTCGTAGGCGAGCGCGATGAAGCCTGCGGCTCCAGCCATCAACATTCCGAACCTGCGGGTAATTGTGTCGTGTTGCGCTCGATCAGGCAGGGAAGCGATACCCGGTTTGTTTTCGCCAGGTTGTTCGCGGAATGCAAGCAGGACGGCCGTAGTTCCGATAATGCAATTGATTGCTGCAGCGAGGTGAATGGATCCGGACTGGCCAAGAACCCGCATTAGATAGGCTGCTGCGACAAAACAGGCAACTGCAGAGCCGAAAGTGTTCACGGAATACAGCGAACCAACTGATTGTCCGACGTTTACGGTTTCACGCACGAGATGCTCGACAAGTAGCGGCAACGTGCTCCCCATTAGAAGCGTAGGTACGAGAAGAAGGAGGAAGCTGACGATGGCTGTCGATGAGGCGGATTTGCCCGCTGTGAATCGCTCGACATAGTGAAACAGGACCAGCGAGAAAGCACCGAAGGTGCCGATTGCCAGTTCGATCAGGCCGAATGCTCGAAGCACGTTCAGGCCGGGAACGATGGAGATCCTGCCACCAGCAAGACTGCCAATTCCGAGACCGAGCATGAAGACCGTCACGATCACGGTGACCGATTGGATGTTGACGCCGTAGATGGTGAAGAGCGCTCGCTGCCAGACGATCTGGTAGATCAAAGCGGGAAATCCGGATGCGAAGAAAAGAGCGTAATACCCGAACGATGATCGTCCCGGCGCTTTATCCCGCGCCGGCGGCGGAACGGTCGCGGCTGTATCCATCTTGTTGGCCCCCGCCTGAACCGGCTCGTCGCATAAGAGACCTCGGGTCAGGATCGAATATTCGAGAAATCGAGGATTTCAGGAGATTATATCCCGCAATGAACGGTGACATGATCGGCACCGTATCTGATTAGGTGACCAACGGATAACTGCTGGCTGACTCTGTCCCCCGATAGAATCGAGGGAGTGGACGATCCGGGATCAGTTCCAAGTCTGGCGGCGAAAGCATCATTGGTGGCACGGGCGATGCGATTGCTGCGGCCTTCGCATGCCCATTCGGCGTTCAGCGCGACGCTGGTGCTGATGGTGTCTGTGTTTCTGTCGCGAATCATCGGGCTGGTACGGGTGAAGTACATCATGTGGCTTTTCGGCAGCGGCATGCAGGCCGATGCGCTGAATGCGGCTTTTGTGCTTCCCGACATGATTTCGTATTTTCTGGTGGGCGGGGCGGCATCGATCACGTTCGTCACGATCCTGACACGGTATCGCGAGACGGGTCGCGAAAAGGAGGGACAGCGTTCGCTCTCCGTGATCCTGACCACGATGTACCTGGTGCTCGGCAGCGCCGTTCTGCTGGCGGAGATGGTGGCTCCGAAGTATGTGGGCTGGTGGTTCAACGGATTCGATCCTGAGAAAGCTGCTCTTTGCGTGAGGCTCACCCGCATTCTGCTGCCGGCGCAGCTATTTTTCTTTGCCGGGGGCGTATTCGGCGCAGTGTTGCTGGTACGGAAGCAATTCAACGTGCAGGCGGTCTCGCCACTTGTCTACAATCTCGGAACGATTGTGGGCGGCGTGCTTCTGGTGAAGCAACTCGGAGTCGCTTCACTGGCGATCGGTACGGTAGCGGGTGCGTTCTTTGGGCCGTTCTTTTTGAACTGGGTATTTGCGCGACGTGCGGGTGTGAATTACCGCCCGATTCTCGATTGGCATGATGAGGGATTACGCGAGTGGGTCCGATTGTCTTTGCCGCTGATTGCGGGCGTTTCGCTGGTGACGGCGGATAGCTGGATCATCGCGCACTTTGCATCGAGGATCGGTGGGGCGGTTTCGCAGTTCAACTATGCGAAACAGTTTTTCACTGCTCCGATGGCGGTGCTGGCGCAGGCAGCTGGAGCCGCATCGATGCCCTTCTTCGCCAGTTTGTGGGCAAAGAACAATCGCTTTGAATTCGCCAATGTGGTTGCAGATTCCGTGTCACGCGTAGCATGCCTGGGCCTGCTGGTTGCGTCAGCGATGATTGCACTGGGCAAGCCTGCGATCGATCTCGTCTTTACAGGCGGCCATTTTACGCGCGGAGACGCTACTCAGTGCTTTTCTTACTTCGCAGTATTTTCAATCTCCATGTTCCTATGGTCGGCGCAGGCAATCTATTCGCGGGCCTTCTATGCGGCCGGGAATACGCTGGTGCCCATGGTGGCGGGAACGATTGTGACGTTGATCTCGCTGCCGATCTACTTCGCGTTTTTTCACGGACTTGGGGCGATGGGATTGGCTGTCGCATCGGATATCGGGATTTTGATGCAGACGCTGGCGATTGCGGGACTGCTGCACCGGCGAGAAATGGTTTCGCTGGCGAGCCTGGATTATCGGGAGATGGGACGTTGCCTTGCTTCAGGGGTGGTGGGCGGGACATTGACCTGGGTCGCGTTTTCATGGGTCGCGAGCATGGTCGTTCACACGCGGAGCCGGTGGTATGACCTGATCGTGCTTCTGCTGGGAGGCGCAGTGTGGATGGGGATTTCAGTTCTGGTGTTGCGGCAGACGGGATCGGAATTACCTCGCGTCTTTATGAAGCGACTGCGCCTGGCGTGAATTGCTGCAAGTGCAGGCACCTGCCTGCAGAAGCAAGAGTCGAAGAAACACCGAGACCCCTGTCGCGACAGGGGTCCTTGCGGTCAGAGCGGAAAACGGCCCTATGCGTTCGCTGCGATTTTCTCGTTTTGGACGGCCGCGGGCTTGGCGTCGGACTTGCGGATGTCGATGCCGCCCTTGAAGAAGGCACCGTCTTCAATGCTGATGCGGGCCGCGGCGACGTCACCGGTGAGCGCGCCTTCTGCACGGATGTCGACGCGATCCGTGGCAGTGACATTGCCCTTTAGCTTGCCGAGCACAACGATTTCGCGGGCGCTGATGCTGGCGCTGACGACACCGTTTTTGCCGACCGTAACGCGATTCCCCGGGATGTTGATGCTGCCTTCGACCTTGCCGTCGATGAACAGCGATTCAGTTCCGGTGATTTCGCCCTTAATGGACAGGCCCTTGCTGATGGAGGCCTGCTCGCCAGCTGCTGAGGCGGAAGAGGACGAGGCGGTGGCGCGCGGCGTATCAACTGCGGGCTGCACAGGCGTGGGGCGAACTGGCTCTGGAGTCGGATTTGGGGTCGATTGGCCCTGTTGGGTAGGTTTCCACATAGCGCTCAAGACAATTTCCTTTTCTGTCCTTTTAGGACCAGGGTTCCAAGGCAGGGACCACGGCGGGTGGACCCGGAAATCTAAGATTGCCGAACAGCGGGCACTCCAATTGCGGGGCGAGGGCGCGCTTTAGCAGTATGAAATCAGTCCTGCTCGGGCATTACCAAGCATGGTTGTTGCCGTTATTGTAAGACGACTAGGCGAAAGTTTACGAATATGCAGAGTACGGAGGTCATTCGGTAACCTGCGGAGCGATGGGGCAGATGTGAAAACCCCGTAATTCGCGGAGATACACGGAAGAATTCCGAACCAGAAGAGGAACCTAATGCGCTTAAAGAGCAGGCAACTCGCGTTGATCTGTGCTGTGGGAATGTTGGGACAAACTGCAGGAATGGGTCAGAAAGTCGGCGGCAATGAGCCGTTGGACGTCGTAATTGTCCACGGACACATCCTCGATGGAACGGGTTCTCCGTGGTATTCGGGCGATGTGGGCATCAGGGATGGGCATATCTCGGCAATCGGGAACCTAGGGGGAGCCAAGGCGAAGCAGACGATCGACGCGCAGGGCAAGGTGGTCGCGCCGGGATTTATCGACATGCTGGGGCAATCGGAGCTGACGATCCTGGTGGATCCGCGATTGCCCTCGAAGATCTACCAGGGGATCACGACGGAGATTACAGGAGAGGGCGGATCGGTTGCGCCGTTGAATGACGCGATGGTCACGGCAGACCGGGCGGGGTATGAGCATCTGCAGGTCAGTCCCGATTGGCGGACGCTGGGGCAATACTTCGCCCGGCTTGAAAAGCAAGGGATGGGGATCAACCTGGCGACGTATGTTGGGGCGACCTCGGTACGCAGGATGGTACTGGGGGATGCGAAGGTGGATCCTACTGCGGCGCAGTTGGGCGAGATGAGAAAGCTGGTGGACGAGGCGATGGAGGATGGGGCGGTGGGGGTTTCGACTTCGCTGCAGTATTCGCCAGCTCCGTATGCGAAGACAGAGGAGTTGATTGCGCTGGCGAAGGAGGCGTCGAAGTACGGGGGCATCTATGCGACGCACATGCGCAGCGAGGGCGATGCGGTGCTGGAGTCGATTGATGAGGCGACACGCATCGGACGCGAGGCAAATATCCCGGTGGAAATCTGGCATCTGAAAGCGGCCGGCAAGGCGAACTGGGGAAAGATGCCACAGATTGTGGAGCGAATCGACAAGGCTCGTGCTTCGGGTGTGGATGTCAGCGCGAATACGTATGCCTACACGGCATGGTTCAACACGTTCTCGGCGTTCGTTCCGCCGTGGGCACATGATGGCGGGGATGCAAAGTTGATTGAACGGCTGAAAGATCCAGCGACACGGGCACGAATACGCAAGGACATGACGAGCACGGGGAAGGATTCGGCGGGAGAGGACTGGGACAACGAGTGGCGGGAGGTGCCTGGGCCGGAGGCGATCTTGATTGCGGTGGTGCAGAATCCGGAGTTGGTTCCGCTGCAGGGGAAGAGGCTGTCAGATGTGGCCGCGCTTTGGCATGAGGATGCGATTGATGCGTTGTGCGATCTCCTAATCAAAGACAAGGCGTTTACGGAGGTTGCGGTCTTCGGGATGGATGAGCCGGATGTTGTTCTGGGACTGAAGCAGCCGTGGATGTCGATCGATAACGACTCGCAGGGAACGTCTCCTGAGGGATTGCTCGGCGGCGAGCATCCGCACCCACGGGCGTATGGAACGTTTCCGCGGATTCTTCGGAAGTATGTACGGGAGGAGCATGCGCTGACGCTGCCGGATGCGATCAGGAAATTTACGGCGTTGCCAGCGCAGCGGATGCGGCTGACCGATCGCGGTGTGCTGAAGAAGGGCATGTGGGCGGACGTGGTGGTATTCGATCCGAAGAAGATTGCGGACAAGGCGACTTTTGAGGATCCGAACCAGCTTTCGGTGGGGATGGAGGAGGTGCTGGTGAACGGGGTGGCGGTGATTGAAGGTGGGAAGATGACCGGGAAGCTGCCGGGGAAGGTGCTGCGGGGGGCTGGTTACGTGCAGTAGCACATCGCGAGAAAGCTGAAGCATCGGAACACGCCGTCACGCATCTCTTGTTTGAACGGATATTTATGACTGCAACTCTTTTTACCCCTCTTCAACTTCGTTCCGTGGTTTTTTCGAATCGCATTGGTGTTTCGCCGATGTGCGAGTACTCGTCTGAGGACGGGTTCGCTACTGACTGGCATCTTGTCCACCTGGGAGCTCGGGCTCAGGGTGGCGCGGGGCTGGTGATGGTTGAGGCTTCGGCGGTGACGCCGGAGGGACGCATTTCAAATGGCGATCTTGGGATCTGGAAGGACGAGCACATTGAGAAGCTCGCGCAGATCGTCCGGTTTATTCACGCGCAGGGGTCGCGCGCGGGAATCCAACTGGCGCATGCAGGGCGCAAGGGCAGCATGACAGTGCCGTTTGGGGGCGAGCGGTTGCTGAGTCCGGAGCAAGGACGCTGGCAAACGGTTGCGCCGAGCGCGATTCCCTTCTCTGACAGCTATTCGGTGCCGAAAGCGTTGGATGATGCGGAGATTGCGGGGGTGGTGAGCGCATTTGCAAATGCAGCGAAGCGGGCAATTGCGGCCGGGTTCGATTTCGTTGAGATACATGGGGCGCACGGATACCTGTTGCACGAGTTTCTGTCGCCGCTTGCGAACCAGCGGACGGACCAGTACGGCGGGAGCTTTGAAAGCCGGGTCCGGTTGCCATTAGAGGTGGTAACTGCAGTGCGAGCAGCATGGCCCGAACATCTGCCTCTGTTTATGCGAATTTCGGCTACAGACTGGGCGGAAGGTGGCTGGATGCCGGATGAATCGGTGGAACTGGCAGGGAAGTTGCGCGGGCATGGAGTGGACCTGGTAGATGTGTCGTCGGGCGGGCTGGTGCCATACGCGAAGATTCCGGCCGGACCGGGGTTCCAGGTACCGTTTGCAGAACGGATACGGAAAGAGGCAGGTGTTCCGACTGCGGCTGTCGGTCTGATTACCGAGCCAAAGCAGGCAAACGAGATCATCGCAAGAGAGCAGGCGGACATTGTGCTGCTTGCTCGCGAGATGCTGCGAGATCCGTATTGGACGCTTCATGCTGCTGAGGCGCTGGGCGAGAAGGCGAGTTGGCCGGTGCAGTATTTGCGTGCTGCTCCGCATGGATCGAACGCGCGGAGTGCGGTGGAGCGGCCTGTGAAGGGCTGAACTTGCGATTTACGCCTGATTTTCAACAATATTCATGCTCAGGCAGCGTCGCGGCAGCGGATTTTGCTTCACTTTAAGTGCAAGCTGTGGCCTATACTTCGACTAAGCAGCGCAGTCTGCTGTGTTTTGTTATGGCATCGCATCCGTCCCCGAAGCGCGCCGTCGAGATTCCGACTATCCCCGATCGTCTCTATTTCAAGATCGGGGATGTTGCGCGTCTTCTGAAAGTTGAGCCATACGTATTGCGATTCTGGGAATCGCAGTTTCCGCAGCTGAAGCCGAACAAGAGCGGGACCGGGCAGCGGCTCTATCGCAAACGCGACGTCGAGGTCGCGGTTGAGATCAAGCGATTGGTGTATGGAGAGGGCTATACGCTCTCGGGTGCGCGGCAGGTATTGGGACAACAGCGGCGATCGGATGCTGCTGGTCCAGCTCCTGCTCGGACAGTGAAGGCGTCTGTGGCGAAGGCCATCCCCGCGAAGAATGACAAGGTCGCTGCGGTGGTTGGTCGAGCACGGGCAGAGTTGCGGGAGATTGCAGGGATGCTGGCGGTGCCAGTGGGAACGACGTCGAAAGCGGTGGCGATGCCCCAGGTGCATTCGATTCGACGCAAGACGAGGCCTGCGCCCGCGGGGAGTGGATCGGGTTCCCTGTTCGATGCTTAGTCGTCAAACTCGAATCGCTTGATTGATGATGGACTGCCAGGGAGATCGCGTTATTCGAGTTGCTGCGGGGGCTTGGAACCTGCTGCTGGTGTAAACTAGATGAGAACCCCTATGGGCCGGCTCACTCGGGCCGGCTCTATTGTGTCGGGACGTGGCTCAGCCTGGTAGAGCACTCGCTTGGGGTGCGAGGGGTCGGCAGTTCAAATCTGCCCGTCCCGACC
>Ga0068852_100000059_pt1 | contig 75116 bp, 65 predicted proteins | sample KBSCornC22_FD_66594 | JGI IMG/M metagenome (GOLD analysis project Ga0068852, IMG submission 66594) | Corn rhizosphere microbial communities from Kellogg Biological Station, Michigan, USA - KBS Corn C2-2 | ecosystem: Host-associated > Plants > Roots > Rhizosphere > Soil ... | reverse complement strand
GACGGTTCGGACAAGCCGGCCCCCGTCGGCAAGTGGCAGGAAGCAACCATCACCGGGCGGGTGGCACAGGATGCGACCGCGATCTGGATCGGTCTGAAAGCGATGGGCGATGCCGATGTGACGGTCGACGATGTACGGTTGGAGGAAGCCCGCGGCAGCGGCAAGCCGCCCAGTCCGCAGGCGTTCGCCTATCTCGACCAGGCGATCGCGATCCTGCGCGCGCACCATATCAACAGCGCCAAGGCCGATTGGCCGCGCCTTATTGCCAGTGCGCATGACGAGATTGCAGGCGCGAAAACCGTTGCTGATACGTATGCGGCGATCCGCGATCTGATCGCGGAACTCGGCGAACGGCACAGCTTCTTCATGCCGCCCCCAACCCAGGCACAGATTGATGCCGCGGCCAAGGCAGGCTCCGACGGGGTGGTGGCAGGCACGCAAATGCCCAGCTCGGCGCTCCTCGGTGAGCGCATCGGGGTCGTACGGTTGCCTGGCCTGGACACGTTCAGCCCCGGCGGCGGCGAACGTGCCAAGGCCTATCCACGATTGCTCAGAGCCGCGCTCGAGCAACTCGACAAGGCCCCTTTGTGCGGCTGGATCGTCGATCTGCGCACCGATAGCGGCGGCAATATGTGGCCGATGCTGGCGGGCCTCGACCCCTTGCTCGGTCCGGCTCCGTTCGGTTTCTTCGTCAGCCCTCATGGGGCCACCCAGCCCTGGACCAGGACGAAGGATGGCGTCTCCGCCGTCGCGGCCTCGGCAGTCCCGGCTGCAACACCAGTCTTTGCGCTGGCTCATGCAGCCGCGCCGGTGGCCGTGCTGATCGGGCCCGGCACGGCAAGCTCGGGCGAAATGACCGCGATCGCGCTGATCGGACGTCCGGGCGTGCGCGTGTTCGGCGGCAATTCGGCGGGATTCCTGTCGGGCAATGTCGTCCTGCCGCTTCCCGATGGCGCCCACATCGCCGTCACCGAGGTGCTGATCCGCGACCGATCCGGCAAGGATTATACGGATGCGATCCATCCGGATGTCGTGACCGATCCCGGTGCTGCCGAAGCGGCTGCCAAGGCCTGGCTCGAGCAGCAATGCGGCAAGTGACCGTCTGAGACGCCGCTCGAGCCGCACCCTCCTGCGAGGCGGGCGATGTGCCAATCCAGATCCGCTCACCGCGCGGCGGGCAGGCGCAGCTTGAAGATGCTGCCGGTAGGCTGGGTTCGAGAGGCGGTGAGGCCGCCGCCGTGCGCGAGCGCGACCTGCCGGGCGAGCGCGAGCCCGATGCCGGCGCCTCCGGCCTTGGTTGTGAAGAAGGGCACGAAGATCTCGTCGAGCAACTCGTCGTCGATGCCGCGTCCATTGTCGCTGACCTGAATGACGAGCGCATCTGCCTCGTGGATCGCCGCCACGTCGATGGCCCCTTCCGCGGCATGCTCGACCGCGTCGGCCGCATTCTTGATCAGATTGATGACGGCCTGTTCGACCAAGGCGCGGTCGAAGCGGGCTAGGCCACCACCCGGAGGCTGGACCTCGAAGCGGATCGCTCGTTTCTTGAGTTCGGGCCCGATCAGCTGATCCAGCCCCGCCAGAAACTCGGCGATGCGGACCTCCTCAAGAACCGGCTGTGGCAGGTCGACGATCGCCCGATAGCGCTCGACGAAGTCCATCAGATGGCGGCTGCGGCGGCCGATCGTCGCGACGGCGCCTGCGATCTTCGGGTCCTGCCCGCCCGCCGCGGCAAGGCTTTCGATACTCTCCGCCATCGACGCGATCGGCGTGAGCGAGTTCATCATCTCGTGCGCCAGCACGCGCGTCATCGCATGCCAGGCACCGACCTGGACCGCGTCGAGCTCGCCCACCACCGACTGCAGCGATACGAGCCGCTGCGGCTCGGCCCGGCCATGCTGGATCGACCCGACCCACGCGAGCAGCGAACGGCCATCCTCGCTCGCGATCAGTTGGCGCCCGCCGACGGGCAGCATCAGGACCGCTGCAGCGGCGCTTTCCCCGAGCGCCGCAACGTCCTGCAGCCTTCCGGCGTCACGTCCCGCAAGGCCGCGGGCCGCGCGGTTCATGAAGCGGATGCGATCGTCCGGCCCGAGCACGAACAGGGCCACTGTGACGGTGTCGATCAGCGCCAATGCGGCCTCGAGCTGCGCGGGCGCCCGCAGGACCGCGGGGTCGATCGGTATATCGCCCGATCGGGGCTCCGGCCTCAGCAGCCGCCACAGATCGAACAGGGTCAGGGCCGAGGTCACGACGACCACCAATGCGGAAAGATAGAGGCGCGCCGTCCAGAGGTGGGCGAGCGCCACCGCCAGGACCGCGACGAACAGCAGCCGCCAGCCGATCGCGGAGATCCGCGCGAGCTTGAAGGGAGGATTCAACCCCGTCATTGCGAGCCCCGCAGGGGCGCGGCAATCCAGTCCTGCAGGCCTGGATCGCCAGAGCGCTTCGCGCTTCGCGATGACGAAAATGAGAGTCGTGACCGGAACCCCTCAGTTGGGGTTTTCCGACTAGAGCCCATGCTTAGCCATGCGGCGATAGAGGGCTGGGCGGCTGAGACCCAGCGAGCGTGCCGCCTGGGTGAGATTGCCTTTGTGTCGTTGCACCGTCTCGATCAGCGCTGACCGCTCGAGCGCGTCGAGCGTGGTCGGCGCGCGCCTCGCCCGCGTCCGGGCGGCCGCCGTCCTCACCGCCGAAAGCAGGGCGTCGTTCTTCCACGGCTTGAGCAGGAAGTCGTGTGCGCCCGCTTTCAGGCTCGCGACCGCCAGCGTGACCGCGCCATAGGCGGTCATCATGACCACCGAGACCATCGGATCGATCGCGGCGATCTGCGCGAGGCCATCCATACCCTCCGCGCCACTGCGCCGGCCGGTCGCGAAGTTCATGTCGAGCAGCACGCAATCATAAGCGGTCTGGCGCAGATGCGCCTCGGCGGCATCGAGCGAACCGGCGGCGTCGATCCGCGCCGCATGCTCGCCCAATGCTAGCTGCGCTGCCTCCAGCACGTCCGCGTCATCGTCGACGATCAGAAGAGATGGCATGGGCTCCATGGGGCCAAGGTTAGCGCGCCGAAACGCGCCGTCCAGTCCGTCCGAAATCGGACGCCCGATGCGGTGAGTGACAGTCGAATGCGACACAAGTATTTGAACAAGCGCGTTTTTTATACAGGGCTTGTTCGGTTATGCTGATGCGATGTCTTCTCACGGAATGCCGATGCTGACCCTGTCCGAAATCACGAAGTCCTACCGCACGTCAGAGGTGGAGACGCGCGCGCTCGACGCCGTTTCGCTGGAGGTGGGAGAGGGGGAATTCCTGGCGATCATGGGGCCATCGGGCTGTGGCAAGTCGACCTTGCTCAACGTGCTCGGGCTGCTCGATCGGCCGAACGCCGGTTCCTATCGGATGGCCGGCAGCGAAGTGACGGGCTTGTCTGCCGCCAGGCTGGCGCGGCTGCGCGGCGAGCACATCGCCTTCGTCTTCCAGAATTTCAACCTGATCGACGACCTGACCGTGGCGGAGAATGTCGAGGTCTCGCTCCTGTACCGGCAGGGTCCGGCCACCACGAGCAATCGCGTGCGCGCGGTGCTGGACCAGGTCGGTATGACTCATCGCGCCGGCCACCGGCCGCAGCAATTGTCGGGCGGCCAGCAGCAGCGCGTTGCCATCGCCCGGGCGCTCGCCGGCAACCCAAGTCTCATCCTTGCCGACGAGCCGACCGGCAATCTCGACAGCGCCAATGGCGAACAGGTGATCGAATTGCTCCAGCAGGTCGCGGCTGCCGGCACCACGGTCGTGATGGTCACCCACTCGCACCGCGACGCCGCCGCCGCGCAGCGCATCGTCGAGATGCTCGACGGGCGCATTGTCGGCGAGACGCAATTGTGAGCGGTGGAATTGGCGGCTGGGCCAAGGTCCGCCATTTCGCGACGGCCTATGCCCGCAACCTCCAGGCGACGCGCCTCTTGTCCGCGATCGCGGTGGCGGGGCTGGCGGTGGGGCTCGCCGGAGCGCTGATGCTGGCACTGGTCGCGCGCAACGCGCTGAGGTTCAACGGCTTCGTGCCGGACCATGAGCGCACCTATCTGGGCGTTTCCATATTGAACAGGCCGGGGATGACTCCACTGGTCCACGACCTCACCAACAACCGGATGGCGGCGCTGATCCAGGCGAATATACCCGACGTCGAGGCGGTCGGCCGCCTGTCCGAGGCGGAGGTGGCGCTGCGCCGCAATAGCGAGACGGTTCAGGCCAACATCTATTGGGCGGATCCCGAAATCTTCGACGTGCTGCGGCTGCCGGTCATTACCGGTCGGCCCAAGACGGCCCTGAGCAATCCGGATGGCCTCGTCATGACCCGGAGCGAGGCGATCCGGCTTTTCGGTCGGGCGGACGTGCTTGGTACCGTGATCGACGTCGACGGCACGCCGATGGTGCTGCGCGCCGTGATCGCCGATCTGCCCCCCGGGAAGAGCGATCTCGACCGGGGCATCTTCGCGTCGGGCAGGTCGGTGAAGGCGGGTTTTGGCCCAACCGATCCGGGAGGCGGCTTCTCGATATCCGTGCGCACCTATCTCCGGCTGCGGCCTGGGGCATCTCCAGCGGCGGTGGAACGCCGGCTGGGGCCGTTGATCGACGCGCTCAAGCCTGCATTCATGCGGGGTCCGGGTACCACGCGTCTCGTGGCCATCGATGGGCTCGCTCTGCATCCCGGGCTTTATCCCGGTGCGCGCGAACGGCTGGAGGTGGGCAGCCTGGTCGCGGCGTTCATCCTGTTCATCGCAATCGCCAATTATGTGAACCTGAGCACTGCTTTGTCCGCGCGCCGCTGGCGCGAGATCGGCGTGCGGGCGGCGTGCGGTGCCACAAGCGGCCAGATTGCGCGCCAGTTCCTGGCCGAGGCGGTGGTGACGGTGCTGATCGCGCTCCTGCTCGGTGCCGCCTTGATCGAGCTCGCGCTTCCGAGCCTCAATGCCTTGTTCGAGACCCAGGCGGTCTTCGATTATCGCACGAACCCGGTTCTGCTGCTGTGGCTGGCCGGCGGCGGCGTCGTACTCGGTCTTGTCGCCGGAGCTTATCCCGCCTTCATCCTGTCCAGCCTGTCGCCCGCCGGCTTGCTGCGCGATCGCGGCGTGGCACCGAGGGGGCGGTCACCCGTGGCGGACCTGCTCGTCGCGGTACAGTTCGCGATCCTGATCGGGCTGATGATCGCGCTTGCCGTGGTCTATCAGCAGCGCCGCTTCGCGATGACCGAGGCGCTGCGATTGAACGTCGATCAGCTGCTCGCTGTCGAGGCGCCTTGCCCCGTCGCCTTCCGCCAGGAAGTCGCGAAGCTCCCCGGCGTGCGCGGCACGTCGTGCAGCGGGCCGGGACTGCTGAGAAATCCCAGTTTCTCCTTCATTCAGATCGGGACCGAACAGATCACGACAGACGTCATTCCTTTACTGCCGTCGAGCTTTGGCCTGCTCGGAATAGCGCCGATCGCGGGTTCGCTGTCCGTCCTTCCGCCAGAGGGCGAAGAGGGGACCCAGCGCATCGTCATCAATCAGACAACGGTGCGCCGTTTCGGCCTCGGCAATGCGAATGCCGCAATCGGCAAGCTCGTGCCGACGGGGCCGCCCGGCTTCGAAATGCGCGCGCGGATCGTCGCGGTCGTGCCGGATTTCAGCCTTCTGTCGGTCGAGACCATGATCAAGCCTACGATCTATCTCGATCAGCGCGTCGATCCGGGCTCGGCTGGATTGGTGCTGATCAAGCTGGCCGGCCACGACATTCCGGAAACACTTGCGGCGATCGATCGGATCTGGCGGCAGACGGGTCAGCACCAGCCGATCCAGCGCAAGTTCCTCTCCGATCATGTCGAGGAACTGTATCGCGACCTGGAGCGCAACACGCGGATCTTCGCGCTTTTTTCCGGCGTCGCGGCCTTGCTCTCCGCCACCGGTATCGCCGGAATGGCGATCGCGACCGCCGACCGGCGCACCAAGGAGATCGGGATCCGCAAGGCATTGGGCGCACGGACGGAGCAGGTGCTGGCGCTGCTGCTCGCACGGATGAGCCGGCCGGTCCTGTGGGCGAACCTGATCGCCTGGCCCTGCGCCTGGTGGATGATGCGCAACTGGCTGAACGGCTTTGCCTATCGCGTGCCGCTTCATTTGTGGCTGTTCCCTGCGGCGGCCTTCGTCGCGCTCGCGATCACGCTCGGCAGCGCGGGTCTGCAGGCGCTGAACGTCGCCAGGCGCCGCCCGATCGAGGCGCTGCGCTATGAGTGAAGGGGAAATGCGGCGGTGAGTGGAGGGATCGGCGCCTGGGCCAAAGTCCGTCATTTCGCGACGGCCTATGCCCGCAATCTCCAGGCGACACGCCTGCTGTCCGCGATCGCGGTGGCGGGGCTGGCAGTGGGGCTTGCCGGCGCGCTGATGCTGGCGCTGGTCGCGCGCAACGCGCTGGGATTCAACGGCTTCGTGCCGGACCGGGATCGTACCTATCTCGGGGTTTCCATCATGAGCGGGCCGGGAATGGCGGCCCAGGTCATCGACGCGAGCACCAGTCGCGCGGCGGGATTGATCCAGGCGAACTTGCCCGACGTCGAAGCGGTCGGCCGCCTCGCCGATGCGACGGTGACGTTGCGCCGCAACGGCCAGACGATGCAGGCCAGCATCTATTGGGCCGATCCGAACATTTTTGACATCCTGCGCCTGCCCGCCGTCGCAGGTAACCTCAAGGCGGCACTGAGCAGACCGGATGGCCTGGTCATGACTCAAAGCGAGTCCCTCCGGCATTTCGGACGAGCAGACGCGATCGGCGCTGTGATCGAGGTCGATGGCACCCCGATGGTGCTCCGCGCGGTGATCGCCGATCTGCCCAAGGGGATGAGCGATCTCGACAGCGGCCTCTTCGCGTCGGGCAGGTCGGCGAAAGCCAGTTTTGGCGCGTTCGACACCGCCGGCAGCTTCAACATATTGGCGCGGACCTATCTCCGGCTGCGGCAGGGAGCCTCACCCGTGGCAGTGGAACGCCGGCTGGCGCCGCTGATCGACGGCATGTTGCCCGTCTATATGCGGGGCGGTTACGCGATGCGCCTCATGCCCATCGGCGCCATCGCGCTGGATCCGGGGCTTCGACCCGGCGCGCGCGAACGGTTGCAGGTGGGCAGCCTGATCGCGGTGTTCATCCTGTTCATCGCCGTTGCCAATTATGTGAACCTGAGCACCGCTTTGTCCGCGCGGCGCTGGCGGGAGATTGGGGTCCGAGCAGCGTGCGGCGCCACGCGCGGTCGGATCGCGGCGCAATTCCTGGCGGAAGCGGTGGCGACGGTGCTGATCGCGCTGCTGCTCGGCGCCGCCTTGGTCGAACTTGCGCTGCCCAGCCTCAACAGCTTGTTCCAGACCGAGGCGAGGTTCGATTATCTCACGCACCCGGGGCTGCTCCTGTGGTTGGTTGCCGGCGGCGTGACGCTCGGCCTCGCGGCCGGAGCTTATCCCGCCGTCATCCTCTCCCGCCTGTCGCCCGCCGCCTTGTTGCGGGACCGCGGCGTCCGCATGAAGCGCGGATCGGTCGTGGCCGACCTGCTTGTCTCGGCGCAGTTCGCCATCCTGATCGGGTTGATGGTCGCGCTGGCCGTCGTCCATCAGCAGCGCCGCTTCGCGATGGACCGGGCATTGCGGCTCGATATCGATCAACTGCTCGTCGTCAACGCACCTTGCCAGACGAGCTTCCGCCAGGAGGTCGCGAAGCTCCCCGGCGTGCGCGGCACGTCGTGCGCCGGGTCGGGATTGTTGGAGCCTGTCTTCAGTTTCGTTCCGAACCGCCCCGGGCATATTCCGTCCGACCTTGTCCCCATTCTGCCCTCCGCTTTCTCGCTGCTGGGCATCGCACCGATTGCCGGATCGCTTTCGACGCTCCCGGCAGAAGGCGCGCAGTCGGTCAGGGGATTCATCGTGAACGAGACGCTGGTGCGTCGCTACGGATTTGCGAGCCCCAAGGCGGCGATCGGCAAGCTCGTGCCGCTGTCGGGCGATCCGTCCGACGTCGGCGCACCGATCGTCGCGGTCATGCCCGACTTCGACCTTCACTCGGTCGAGACCCTCATCAAGCCCACCATCTACATCGACCAGCCGACTGACCTGGGTGGATTGGTGCTGATCAAGCTCAAGGGCCGCGACATTCCGGAGACCCTGGCGGCAATCGACCGGATCTGGCGCCAGACCGGCCAGCAGCAGCCGATCCGTCGGCAATTCCTCTCCGACCATTTCGAGCAACTCTATCACAATCTTGAGCGCAACAGCTGGATCTTCGCGCTGTTCTCCGGTGTCGCGGCCTTGCTCTCCGCCACCGGCATCGCCGGGATGGCGATCGCCACCGCGGATCGGCGCACCAAGGAGATCGGCATCCGCAAGGCACTGGGTGCGCGGACGGAGCAGGTTCTTGTCTTGCTGCTCGCGCGGATGAGCCGTCCGGTCCTCTGGGCGAACCTGATCGCCTGGCCCTGCGCCTGGTGGATCATGCGCAACTGGTTGAACGGCTTCGCCTACCGGGTGCCGCTCCACTTATGGCTGTTCCCCGCAGCGGCCCTGATCGCGCTCGCGATCACGCTCAGCAGCGCGGGCCTGCAGGCACTGAACGTGGCCAGGCGCCGCCCGATCGAAGCGCTACGCTATGAATGAGGCGAAGGGGTTTCACCCACAGCGCGATCCCTTCGTCATGCTGATCCCGATTGTCGCTCACGATCGTTGATGCGATGGTGCGGAATGCGAGAGCGGCCAGCGCTGATCACGTTTTTGGCGGCCTCGTCGGTGATGATCCTGGGCGATAGCGGTTCGTCTCGCCCAAGCCCGAAACCCCAATTGTCCGAAAAGGAGGCTGCGACCCTGTTGCACCCCTCGGGCGACGATTGCAGCCGCCGCCGGAAATCCGAGATTGTGGTCTGCGCGCAACGAGATGCTGGCGAACGCTATCGTATTCCGCAGGAGCTTCGGTCATCGGAGGTTGAGCCAGCGTCCGCCGCCGTCGATCGCAAGCTGGGGCCCGATCCGGGATGTTCGTCCGCACGCAACCATGGTTGTCCGAAGGGGAAAATCAGGATCCTGCGCATCACGGGCGATTCAACCGCATGGGGGCCGGCGCCTGAACATTGACGATGGATGCCGAGGATCTTTGATCCGGAGGCGCATCCCCATGAAGCGGGCTGTTCGATTTTCCGGCCACGCCATGGTGCTGTCGGAGAGGGACCGATAATGCTTGTCGGGCGGGAAGGGGTGCTGCACGTCTTGGCCGACGGAGCCTGATATGACGAACCGCGATGGGCGAAGTGTAAGCAGGCGCGCGATGGCGGCGGGCCTGCTCATGCTCGCTTGGGCGGGTCAAAGCCGGGCCGCGGCATGCGCGCCCTTGCATGTCCTGTTCGTCTGCCCGGTCGGAACCGTGAAGAGCGCGATCGCGCGCGAGGCGCTGCGCCGGCGCGTGGCATTGCTGCGGCTGCCGGTCGCGGTCGAATCGCGCGGCCTGTCTCCTGCGAACCACCTGACCCCCGCGCTCATCGAGCGGCTGCGCGCCGACGGGATCGATCCCACCGTCGATCCCGTCAGCGCGCTGCGCGCCGAGGACGTGACACGGGCGGACATCGTCATTGCCTTCGACGAGGCGGCCGGGTCGCCGCTGCTCGCCAAGGCCCAAGCCTGGCGCACGCCGTCCTGGCTTGCGAGCTATGATGCGGCCAAGGCGGATCTTGCGGCCCGGCTGGATGGCCTGTTGGCGGAACTGACGCGCACCTGTCCGCCCCAGGCCGGCTAGTGGCAAAAAACCAGGCGGACGAGTGTTCGTCGCAGCCTTGCCTGCCGTCATCGCGAAGCGCGGAGCGCTGTGGCGATCCAGGCCCGCCGGACTGGATTGCCGCGCCCCTGCGGGGCTCGCAATGACCGCTCCACGTGTCGGAGTCCAACCACTGGGTCCTGACCCTAGCCTGCCCGACAGGCCCGAACGCTGAGCCACAGATCGCCGGGCCTTCCCACATAGCGGTGCACTTCGCCGACGATCCAGCCGGCATTCGTCAGCACGGACCGCAGGGCAGATTCGCGCCAATAGGTCTCGACATAATGGCGCGGTGCCGCGGCGCTGCCGTGCGTCGACACATCCTCGCCGTCGCCTTCCCTGACCGAGACGTGCAACGGGCCGCCCGTCCGGGTCGCCTCGGCGAGCCGGCGAAGCACCGTGCAGAGATCCTGGCGCGCGACATGGATCAGGCTGGCACAGGCCCAGACCCCGTCATAAGGCATTCCGGGAGACTGCGGGTCGGCAAGGTCGTCGGTCAGCGGGTCGAGCAGATCGGCCTCAAGGCCATTCCTGCGGAGCAGGTCGACGAAACCTTTGGACACGTCGGTGCGGCGGACGCTGATCCCGCGCGCCTCGAACGCGGCCGCATCCCGCCCGCCGCCGCTGCCGATCTCCAGCACCCGGCCCGAGCCGCTCAATCGCGCCACGAACGCGTCGATCTCTTGCGCAACCCAGTCGGGCATGATCGCAGCCTCGGCGGCATATTCCGCGGCGGCGGCATCATAGGATCGTACCGTGTCCCGGTCGGTGCTCATTCCGATGCTCCTTGCTCAAGCGCCTCGATCCTGCATAAGCGCGCGCATGACTGAAGTTCCGCACATGATCCGCCGTTCCTTCTCGCTGATGGCGCTGGCTTTGCTGGCGTCTCCGTCGCTTGCCGGCGCAACCGCGCCCCGCCGCGCGCATGTCGCCGCGCCGAAGCCGGCCGGCGCGACCAATGGCATCATTCCCTTGCCCCTGAACCCGATCGTGCCGGCAGCGCAGCGCCTGTGCACCGCGCGGACGCCGTCGGGCCTCGGCTATACGATGCTGCGTCCCGGAACGGGCGCGAAGCCGGCGGCCGACGCCACCGTGCTGGTCAATTATATCGGCTATCTGGCCGCGACCGGGGCGGTGTTCGACCAGGGGATGCAGACCCCGATGCCGATCGGCCAGGTCATTCCAGGCTTCGGTCAAGGTCTGCAGCTGTTGGCACGCGGCGGGGTCGTGCGCCTCTGCATCCCGGCAGCCATGGGTTATGGCGCGCAGGCGGCAGGCCCGATCCCGGCCAATTCCGATCTGGTGTTCCAGGTGGAGCTGCTGGATTTCAAGACCGGTGCCGAGATGGCGGACATAGCCAAGCAACGCGCCGCTGCCGCGCCGGCCGCTCCCACGGATCCGGCACCGCAGCCCAAGTGAGCTATCGGGCTTTCGCGGAAGCGGGTCGGGATAGGCTCACCTAAACGCCATGAGCGGCAGGCAAGCTTACCTGCACCGTCAAACCGCCGCCGTCCGCGCCATTCAAGCTGATCGAACCGCCATAGAGCGCGGTCAGCTCGCGCACGATCGCCAGGCCGAACCCATGACCGGGGCCGCTCTCATCCAGGCGCAAGCCCGGCTGGCCGATCCGCTGTCGTTCCTCGGCTGATATGCCGGGTCCGTCATCCGTGATGGTCAGCTGAACCCACCTCGGATCCCCGGTCTCCTGCTGGGCTCGCACGACCACGCGCGACGCAGCATATCGGGCTGCATTGTCGATCAGATTGCCGAGCAGCTCATCCAGATCCTGCGAATCCACTGCCAGCCGAAGATCCATCGGCAGTTCGGTCTCGATCGTGAGCTTGCGCTCGCCATGCAGCCGGATCACCGCGTCGACCACGCCCGAGATGGCGGGGAGGAGGAGAGTGAATGGCCTCCGCTGCCCGGTCTGCATCCGCGCGCGCGTGAGATGATGGCGGATCGTCGCCTGGATCCGCTCGACCTGCGCGGCCGCGGGCGGATTGTCGCGCAGGTCAAGTGCCAGCGTCGCCACCGGGGTCTTCAGCGCATGCGCGAGATTGGCGGCGGACAGTCTTGCCGCTGCCAGTGCCGCTTCGTTGGTAGCAGCCAGTGCGTTGAACTCCTTCGCAAGCGGCAGGAGTTCGCTCACCTGATCCTCGCTCAGGCGCTCCGCCCGGCCATCGCGGATCGCCGCCAGCTCGCCTCGCAGGCGGCGCAGCGGGCGCAGGCCGAGCCGGATCTGAATGAAGGAGGCTATCCCGATCACGATCACGAGGAACATGAACATGTCGAACGACGGCGCGGCGAAAACCATCGGTTCCCGGTGCGCTCCGAACGGTTGGGCGGCAACCAGCTCGACCGGGCCGCGCTTGGTCTGGATTGTCCGAGTCCGTGCGCCGTAAGGGCCTGCATTGGGCGGCGGGGGCGGCCATCCCACGTCGCGAAATCGGGCGCTTGAGACGGTGCGGTTCGGTGTTCGGATTTGCCATTGCCAATCGGGCCATCCTTCGAAGTGGGTCGGATTTCGGCGGAGGCGCTTTTCATCCACGCGGCCATCGGCATCCACCGCGCTTGCCAAAAGCGACAGTTCCGTGCTGAGACGGCGGTCGAACCCGTTGGCTGCGAAGCGCCCGAGGAGCGCGATTGCGATCGCGATGGCGGTGATCGCCAACAGGCGACCCTGGAGCGAGCGGGGGATCAGCCGTCTCATGGGTGGTCGAGCGCCAGGCGATAACCGCGGCCGCGCACGGTTTCGATCAGGGTGGCGCCGATCTTTTTGCGCAGCCGGCCGACGATCACCTCCAGGCTGTTGGAATCGACCTCGGCATCGCCTTCATAGACGCGCTCGAGCAGGTCGAGCCGTTCGATCACCGTGCCCCGGTGCAGCATCAGCTGTGACAGGACCCGCCATTCGAGCGCGGTCAGGCGCAGCGGCAGGCCATCGAGCTCGAACTGCCCGGTCTGGGTTTCGAACGCCAAAGGGCCGCACTCCAGCCTCGGCCGCGCATGGCCGGCGGCGCGGCGGACAAGCGCGCGCAGCCGCATCACTAATTCCTCCAGGCGGAACGGCTTGACCAGATAATCGTCCGCGCCCGCCTTGAAGCCCGCGACCTTGTCGGACCAGGCATCGCGTGCGGTCAGGATCAGGACCGGCAGCGCGCGATCCGCATCGCGCCACTGCCGCAGTACGGCGAACCCGTCCTGACCGGGAAGCCCGAGATCGAGCACCGCCGCATGATAATGCTCGGTCTCGCCAAGATGCGCGGCATCGATTCCGTTGGTGGCATGATCCACGGCGAATTGCTCGGCGCGCAAGGCGCGGGCGATGGCAGGTCCCAGGTCGCAATCGTCTTCGACGAGAAGTATTCGCATGACGATTACCTAGGAAGGTTCCTTAAACCGAGGCTGAACCGCCGGGTTCAGCGCCGGTGGGGATCGGCGCATGCATAGACGCATCATCCTCTTGAGCAATGGAGCGGTGGATGATGGGCAAGTTGAAGACAGGGATGCGTGGACGATCGGCCCTGCTGCTGGGCAGCGCGTTGCTGATGTCGGCCGGAGTGGGGGCCGGTGTAAGCGTGGCGGCACCGCCCCCGCCGGGACCGAGCGGGCCGATGGCTTCGGCACCGGCCGTCGCGCTCGACGGCGCGGCCCGGCGCGAGATCGTCGCCAAGCTGGCCGAGGCGATGCGCGGCCGCTACGTCTTCCCCGACGTCGGCGAGCTTGCGGCGAAGAAGGTCACGGCCGCGCTCGACGCCGGGGACTATGATAAGCTGTCCGATCCCGTGGCTTTCGCCAGCCGCCTGAGCGCGGACCTGGCCGCAGTGGCGCACGACAAGCATCTGAATATCGGGTCGATGAGCGGCCCGCCCGGGCCTCCGCCACCTGGCGCCAGCCTTATGCCGTCGGCAGAAACGGGAGTGACGCGCGCGGACAAGCTGCCGGGCGACGTCGGCTATATCGAGCTGATCGCCTTTCCCCCGCCAGAACTGTTCAAGCCGGTGCTCGACCGCGCGCTCGCCGCGCTCAAGGGCAGCAAGGCCCTGATCATCGACGTCCGACGCAACCATGGCGGGGCGCCGCCGTCGGTCGACTACCTCGTCAGCTACCTGCTCGCATCCGATCAAAGGATCGAGATCAACGACTTCCTCGATCGGGTTCCGAACAGCAACAGCTTCACGCGTCAGCGCATGATGAGCGAGCCGACGCCGTTCAGCTTCGCCGGCGCGTCCGTCTATGTGCTGACCAGCAAGGGGACATTTTCGGGCGGGGAGGAATTCGCTTACGACATTCAGGCATTGAAACGCGGGACGCTGGTTGGAGAAGTGACGGGCGGCGGCGCCAATCCGGTGGGCGGCGTGCCGTTGGGGCACGACATGATGGGAATGATCCCGTTCGGTCGGCCGGAAAACCCGATCACCAACACCAATTGGGAAGGGGTGGGCGTGCAGCCCGACGTCGCGGTCGTGGCAGGCGACGCGCTCAAGGTCGCGCTCCAACGATTGGGGCAGGCGCCGGTCGCGAAGATCGAAGCCGCGTCCGTGCAGCAGGTCTTCACCCCCCGCACCACCGCCCAACCGGGATCGGAAGCGGCACTACGGCAGCTGATTGCCGGCTATTCGGGCGGGCAGATCAACGAGGCGATCCTGACGCCCGATGCGGCCAACCAGATCCGTGAGATGCTGCCGCAAGTGCGCGCTACCTTGGCGTCGCTCGGTGCGCTCAAGTCGGTCACCTTCCAGCGCGTCGACCTCATGGGCGGAAGCGAATATGAACTGTCCTTCGAGCGGGGGAGCGCAATCATGGCGCTGGTCCTCACGCCCGACGGCAAGGTCTTCGGCGCGACGCCGATCATGCCCACGCCGCCGGGGCGATAGGGCGCCGCGCACGGGCCTCGGCTGCGGTTCGACCTCAGCGTGGCGGCGGCGCTGGAGCGACCCGCGCCAGGACATGGGCGGCGAAGGCACGGAGCGGACATCCGGACCGCGCGTCCGCGCATTGGGGTACGGGCACGGCGGCGATCGCGGGCGGCCGATCGGCGCTCAACGGCACCATGTTTCGCATCTGGTCCAGCGTCTGGGCCGCATAGAGGACGCGCACGAACGGCTCCTTCGTCGCGCCACGCCGCCACAGTTCGAAGATGAGGGCGCCCCCGGGCGAGGCTTCTCCCGCTGCAAAGCCGGGCAGGTGCCAGTTGAGGCCGAGCAGGCCCGCGAGCATCGTGATCGTGCCGTCATGACCCGCGAGCAGGACGATCTTTTCGTCATTGCCGAGCGGGTCCGCCAGCACGGGTTCGCGCGCGCGCCGCTGCAAGGTCGCGAGCAGGCGCATCGCCAGATAAGTGCTCGACTGGCGCCCGACCTCGGGCGTGCGCGTCGTGAGGTCGAGCGCGGCGCCGTAGATGGGCAGCGCCTCGCCGATCGTGCTCGCGTCGATCCTGCGCCAACCGGCAAAGTCCCGCCCGTCGGCATAGGCCATGATCAGGCTTTCGGCGACGCCACCGACCGCAAGCGTGGGCGAGGAAAGCTGCAGCGTGCCCTTGTCGTCGAGGCGCAGCGCAATCGGTGTTTCCTCCAGCCGCCGCGCGGCGCGGGCGCGCTCCTCCGCCCTGCATGGTACCCGCGCGCATTGCAGCAGCAGCGCGTCCAGCCGCTCGAGATCCGGGCGTTGCCGCGCATCCCACGCCGCCAGACTGCCGCCGACGCGGGCGGAGATGGCGGCGAGCAGGCGGACAGGGTTGGGCGGCGCCAGCGGCGTGAGCGGCGCGTCGAACAAAGGGTCGGGCGCGTGCGGAGACTGGTCGATCGCCAGGTCGCAGCCGGGCGCGAGCCCGTCGGCCAGCGCCTTGGCGGTCGCTTCGGTGCGCTGCGTATGATTGGCCCATAGATAGACCGAGCAGTCGCTTGGGGCCAGCAGGCCCGCCGCCTGATATCGTGCCCGGTACCAGCCGCCCATCATCGTCATCAGCGTTGCGCCGCGCGCGGTGAGGATGCCCGGCGGCGCCGAGAAACGCGGCCAGGCGAGCTTCGTATATCGGCCAAGCTCTTCCGCGCTGGACATGGGCCCGCGAACGCCGTGCCGCGTGAGGATCACGACGCGCTCGAGGTGGTCGGGCGTGGGCGGTGCCGAGGCGGCGGGACCGAAAACGGGCAGCAGGCTGGCGAGCAGACCGGATAGGGTGATCGGCCAATGCCCACCGGCGCGCCTGGGCCGCGTCCGAACCGGCCGCGTTGCTGGGCCCACCCATCTCGTCATGCCCTTACGCTTGCCACATTGAGGGGCGGATGACGAGGGAGAAGGGACTTGAAGCGAGATGGGTCAACGACACCGAGGGTGTAAAAAAGGCAACGACATATTCAAACGTGGCGAGCGCCGGCCGACGACGCGTCAGCTTCGGCGGCGCAGGACATTGGTCCCGCAGTGGATGCCTCCGAAATGCGTGTGATAATACCAGGAGTCGATCCAGCTGACGGTCAGCCCCAGGCTTTCCATCAATGCGTGGGTGACGACTTCGAAGACATCGGCCGTGTCTTCAGGGATCAGGATGCGCGTCCAGTCGGTCGGGATCACCGACCCAGTCTTGTCGAACACGCCCGGATTGGCCTTGTCGATTGCGTCCATCACCGGCTTGATGTCGGTTTCATATTTGTCGGCAAGCGGATGGGCGCTTTCGGTGTCGCCCTTGCAATAATCGACCGCGACATTCTTGAAGGGATCGAACCCGTCCTTGAAATAGCCGGCGATGCGATAGAGGGTCTCCGCCTCCGGGACGGGGTGGTTCGCCAACGGATCATTGCCGTGCTGGATCTTCCAGAAATCGAAATAGGGTTGCACCATCGCCGCCTCGACCGAAAGCTTGCTGTCTTGCGCGGCGGACAGCCGATTGGTGTCGACATAGTCCTTGTAGGATTTGTCATACGGCGTGGGGATATTCGACAGTGATGCGTGGTCGACGCGCTCGCTCTTGCGGGTCCAGTGCCAGGTCTTGTCGAGACCGCGGTCGCGGATGAACTTCTCGTCGACCGTCACCTTGGGGTAGTCGAGCCCCGCCAGCACCTCCATCACGAACTTGGCCGCCTCCGCCACGTCCATGCGCGGGCCGTAGGGGCGGGGAACGAGCGCGGTCGATCCCAACGTCTGGAAGTTGACTGCGGCGGGCATCAGCGCCGAGACCTGATCGTTGAAATAGTCCGCCACATGATCGAACAGCGCCGGCAGCCGATAGATCTTCACTCCGGGAAAGGAATCGTCGACGACCTTGTCGAAGCGGAAGGGCAGGATGCTCTTCTTGAAATAGTCATCGTCATAATATTTCTGATAGGTTGGATCGTCGGCATAAGTGTAATTCTTGACCAGGAACAGGTCTTCCGCCGCGCGGTTCGCCGCCGAGCAGACGGCCAGCAGGTCGGCGCAACCGATCATCGCCGCATAATGCGCATCCGCCTCGGCCATGGTGTTGATCACCAGGAACTGGCGGTCGTCGTGAAAGGCGGACTCTCCGAACGGTGGCGGCGTGGTCTTCGGAACCGGGGTGGTGAAGCCGCTCAGGTCATAGGTCCCCGATTTGAGCAGCCGCGAATAGGCCTTGGGCGGACGTAGCGGATCGGTGGCCTTGGCAGTAGACTTGTGAACCCACTTCTTGCCGCGGAACAGCCGCGTCACCCGGCTTCCCTGGCTCTGCCGCTCCACCAGCTTCTGGAGCATGGACAGCGCCAGCCTGGGCGAGGCGCGCAACAGGCAGAATCCGCCCGACGATGTCGGCGCGAAGGCGGCGATCTCGTCGATATGGCCGACCGCCAGCCATTCGGTCGTGGCCGTGACGAGCGGATGCAGCTTGCCGCGCGAGGTGAGGAAATCGATCAGCGGCTTGGCGGCGAGCGAGCCCGCCAGGATCTTGCCGTAAGGCGCATCCGGCATGGGCGGCGACACTTCGATATTGCCGCCATAATTGCGCGAACTGTGCAGGCTGGACAGTGCGGCGAAGAAATTGGTGAGTGCGGCGTTGGTCGAACTCCCCGCGTCGGCGGCGAAGAGCAGCGTCTTCTTGTCGTTCCCCATTTCCAGCTTGAGGCCAACCGACCCACCCTTGACGAACACCGTGTCCGACAGGCGGTCCACCGTCGGCTTCACGTCGGCGATGCGGTCCAGCACCTCCTTGCCGGCGGTGCGCACGGCCAGCAATTGGGCGAGCACGGTCTCGATCGCGATCCGCTCGGCGAAAATGTCGCCGGGCATCACGACCGGCGGTTGGGTCTTGGGCGCGGCCTGGGCGAGCAGCCGGTTCATCGCGGCCAGGATCCGCGACACCATGTTGAGCTGCTTGTACACGACGAAGCTCTGGCCGACATCCAGCGTCGCCGATTGCGAGCCGTCGCTGACGGTGACCGTCGTCGCCCAGAAATCCTTGACCACCCCGATGTTGTCGGACGGGAAATAGGTATCGACGACGTTGCGCAGGTTGGCGGTCCCCGGCACGACCGAACTGTCATTGGCCACGCGGGGGAGGTGGACGATCACCCGCTGGTCGCCCTCATTGGTGGCGGTGTAGCCGATCTGGAACTGGTCCTGCATCCAGCTGTCGCCCATGCCGAGCTCGATCGGGACGATCGTCAGCGGAACGCCGGCTGCCTTGGCCGCCGCGGTGACCTCGCTCAGCGAAGGACCATTCTCGCCCACGTCGCAGATCAGCAGCCGTTCGGCCGGCGCATCGTCGCCGAGCAGGATCACGTCGGCGGTGCGGATGTCCGCGCCCCCGAAGGTCGGCTGGTTCAGCAGCTCGCCGCCCGTCCCGTCCAGGATGCGGAAGGCCATCGTCTGGCTTGCCTTGGGATCGAGCAGGGGCGATCCGCTGAAGGTCAGCGCCTCCACGAAGAACTGCACCCCGCGCGACTTGGTCGCATCCTTGCGCGCCTGGGCCAGATCGAGCGTGAAGGGTTGCGTGGCCTGCTTGGGCAGCGGGATGCCGCTGGCGTTGAGCAGCTGGAAGAGCATCGGATCGAACGAGGCCTCGAGCGTCATCGCCGGGTTGGCCTTGGCCTCTGCGTCCGAAATATCGATCATCAGTGAATAGATCTGCGTGTCGGACAGCATGCGCGTGGGCCGTTCGCAATCGACTTTGGCATTGGCGGTCAGGTCGTCGCTCGACGGCGTTTCCGGCAGCGTGCGTCCGCTCCGGTTGATGTTGGGAAGCAGGCGCAGGTGGCCGGTCCGTCCGGGCGAGACCTTCTCCAGGGTGATCTGCATATGCCCGCCCCCTTCTCTTACGGGCCCCTTTTCTTAAGCGCCCCTTTTCTTAAGGGAACGTCGGCAGGCTCGCGTCTTTCTGGAGATAGACGAGCGTGGTCGGCAGGATCACCTGCCACGGATCGCCATCGGCCGTGGCGTTCTGGAGATCGTCGGTGATTTCGCGCAGCTCGTCGGCGAGCGAGATGAACATCGGATCGTTCAGCCGCGGCGGCTCGCCGCCATTCCAGATCGCCCCGTTATTCTCCAGGAAATACATCACCGCGTCATTGTAGCCGGGATGCACGGGAACCAGCACGCGCGCCGCGCCCGCCTGAAGGAATTGGGTGAATAGCGGATCCTCGTCATAGGTGTTGATCAGCGACACCCAGCGTTCGCGGCGGCCCCAGAAATAGGGGTAGAACAGATAGGCCAGATTCTCCCATTCGAACGCTTGCTCGAAGAATTGCTCGATCTTGCCCTCGCTCACCGCCTGATGGATGTTGAAATCCGGCGCTGCGCCGCCGCTTTCCTTCATCGCGCTGAACGAGCCGAACTGCCAGGTATCCATCAGCAGCTTGACGCTGGATTTCTTGAGCTCGGTCTTCTCGATCTGGCGGTTGATCAGCGGGTTCTGGCCGTGGATCGCCACGCCCTGCTGCACCTGCTGCTGCGCGACCTGCTGATTATAGCTCGCGGTCAGCGCCTGATAGGCGGCGACGATCTTCTCGAACGTCTGGATCTGCCACGTCTCGTAACTCTGCCAGGTGCGCGAGCAATTGGCCATGACGCTGACGAAATAGGAATTGACGTCATAGATGTTGAGCGCGACCGGGATGATGCCGTCGAAGGCATAGGTGCCGCCACCGGTCCAGTCGATCTTCTTGAGGCCGGCATTGGTGTGCCATTCGGCCCATAAGGCGTCGGGCCCGACCGACAGCTTGAACTCGGGATAATTCTCGTAATTGAACGAGAGGGCGGCCGACAGATAATCGCAGACATAGCCCTCGGGAACGACCAGTTCCTTGGACGATTTGGCCAGCGCGGTGCCGTTCTCGATCTTGGCATCGGACGACAGGATCACCGACACGACCTTGGTTTCCGGCGGCGGCGGCACGCATCCTTGCACCTGATAATCGCGGATGAAGCTCTGGTAATTATTCTCCGTGATGTCCTTGTGAGTCAGGCCGGAGGGCAGAGGCACCGGCTTCGGTATCGCCTTCACCGGTTGATGCGTCTGGGCATAGCCATAGAAGGCCGCCGGCTCGGGCACGATGAATTCGAACATCAGCCTTTTGCCGTAATTGTAGATCTGGGCTTTGTAATATTTGTCCACCCAGCGATAGACGCCGGTCAGATTGTCCGGCTGGCCCTTATTGTCCAGGCCGTGGGTGTCGATTTCCTCCACCTCGTGCAGCGTCTTGGTGATCCGCTCTTCCTTGACGCTCTTCTGGATGCGGCTGACGGAGCGGTCGACCACCTCGCGCGCGAAGTTGGACGAGGTCTTGGAGGATTGCTGGGACGAGGTGCCGTACGCGAAATCGCCATGGGCGCCGATCGTGACCATGCCGTAGGATCCGGTGACGGTGACGCCGGCCTGGACGCTCATCTGTTCGGAGATGGTGTTCTCGCTCTCCTTCTTGAGCTCGAACCGCTCGGTCGTCTGCGTATCCTTGGTGGTTTCCTCGGTCGTCTCCTGTGTGACGTCGAGCGTCTGCTCGGTGCGGTCGAGGACGCGATATTTGCGTTCCTTATATTCGCCGCGCAGGACATTCTCGATATGGGCGACCTCGCCCAATTGGTAGCTGACCAAGGTCTGCTTCACGACCTTGAGGTCGCCGATGCCGAGCGGCTTGATCTCGCCACGGACATTGTCGCCGAAGAACAGGCCGAAGTCGGGGTTGAGCAGCCCCAGCCGCGACAGGCGATCGGTCGTATATTTCAGGCCCCTGATGTCGGCGGCCTCCGGGGGCATCAGGTCCAGGAAGCGCGGATCGTCGATCGCATCGATCGAGCTCATCACCGTCTGCATCTGCGTGTTGAGCTTGGTAATGGCGGCGGACTTCTCCAAATTCCCTTGGCTGAAGCGCAGCGATTGCAGCACCGTCTTCGTATTGTTGTGCAACGCGGCGAAGTCGCCCGGATCGACCGCGAGCTTCAGGTCGATCGTGGTCTGGCTGATGGGGGCCGGCGGCAGCCGGGTGATGGCCGCCTCCGTCCCGGCGGCGGCCGCTCGTGCGGTGCGGTCCGCCGGCGGGGCGGTGGGGGCGGGGATCTCCTTGGTCGCGCTTTTGAGCGCGGTGGTGAAGGAGAGGTTGCGAACCTCGGTCAAAGCGCGGTCGGTATCGACCAGCTTGGCCCACAGATCCTTGAACCGGGCTGCCTTGTCGGCGGGGAGCGGCGTCGGATCGGGCGGCGGCGCCGCCTTGGGCTTGGGCATGACGAACAGGGGATCGACCAGCACGGTCGCGTTCAGGATCCCGTTCAACGTCGCCACATCGGCGATGGCATGACCGCGATCGAGCAGGTTGAGCAGGTGAAAGGCCCGAAGGTTGGTCGTCAGCGGGCCAAGGTCCACGCCCGTCAAAAGGTAGAAGGCGTAATAGCGATCCCAGATCTCGCCGCGCTGGGCGACCGCCTGGGTGCTGGAATAAAGCGTGTCGACCGACTGGTCGGTGGCCGCCTCGATCGCCGACACGAGCGCGGCGGTGGAGATCGATCCCGACGGCACGCCAGCCGCCGCCGCGAGCACCTTGTCGAGCGTGGTGTCGCCCTGGCTCTGCGGAAAGGCGGGATCGTAATGATGCTCGGCGATAAATGCCTTCAGCGCCGCCGGCGCCCGATCGGCATTCTCCGGATTGAACTGGGCCAGGAAGCGCGCCACCGGCGTGGTGGCGGTGTTCCGATCATCGGAGATGAAGTTCAAATTCGCCGCGTCGCGCGAAGGCGGCTTGGGCGGCCTCAGCGCGACGAACTTGAAGACATCGGATTGCGTGTTTGTAGCCGCCACACGTCCTCTCCCGACATGAGCAGAAGGCGGCAATCCGCAACATAAACGGACACCCCTCTTAACTCAGAAGAGAGTCTACCTCTTGCATAAGACAGTCAAGTGACGGGAGAGTGTCGTATAGGATCGTTCGCAAGTGATTGTTGCAATGGAAATATTCAGGAAATTCATCTGATCTATTACGCCTTTTGCTCGAAGATGATTCATCCATTTTGGATAAGATCGGATTCCGATGCGAATGGGCTCAAGAAAGCTGGATACCCGCGTTCGCGGGTATGACGTGGACTCAAATGCTTCGTCATGCCCACGGAAGCGGGTATCCAGCTGCCTTCGCCGCGGGTGGCAAAAATCAGGTTTGTCGATCTGGATTGCCCGCCCCTGCGGGGCTCGCAATAACGCCCCCAAGAAGCGCCCGAGTCCAACCATTAGGCGATCAAGGGTGGACCGCCCTGGCCTCCAGGACAAAGTCGATCAGCGCGCGGACCTTGGGGGATAATTGCCGGGACGGCGGGTAGAGTGCAAACAGGTCGCGCGACTTGGGCACCCATCCTGCGATCTCAACCGCCTCCAGCCCCGAGTCCAGATGCGCGCTCACCAGCCCGCGCGGGAGGCAGGCGTAGCCGAGGCCGGCAAGCGCGGCATGCAGTCCCAAGCCCAGATCGTCGACCCGCGCGCCATAAGCCGACGGCGCGATCGCAAGCCCGGCGCCATCGTCATGCTCGAAATGCCAGATGGTGATCGGCGGGGTGAGGACGCATGGCGCCCGCTTCAGGTCGCGCGGATGCCGAAGCGGCCGTTCGCTTGACCGGGCGAGAAAGGCCGGGCTGGCGCAGATCACATAAGGAATGGTCCAGAGCCGCCGCGCGACATGGCGCCCATCAGCCAGCGGCGCCAGCTGAAAGGCCAGATCGATATTGCCGTCGATCAGGTCGGGCGCGCCGTTGGTGAGCTGCAGGTCCAGCTCGATCAGCGGGTGCCGCGCCGCGAAGTCGAGCAGCAGTGGCCCGAATTCCGCATTGCAGGCATATTGCGGCGCGGTCACGCGAAGCGGTCCGCGCAGATCGGTCGACCGTTCCCGAAGCGCGCCGACGCTCGCGTGGATTTCGGCCATGGCGGCGCCGCATTGCTCGGCAAAGGCCTCGCCATCGGACGTCAGGCTTAGCGCGCGCGTGCTGCGCTTGATCAACTGGACACCCAGCCAGGCCTCGAGCGCCGCGATCCGGCGGCTGACGGTGCTGACCGGCGTTCCGGTCGCGCGTGCGGCCCCGATGAAGCTTCTGGCGCGGGCGACCGACAGGAAGGTGTCGATCTCGTCGAGGCTGACGTTCGGCGACATGGTCATCCCATTCAAATATGGAAAACTGAGATCATTCTGATGGCTATTATCCGAAATTCGGCGGGATGCTACTTCGATCCGAACGATTGCAGCCAAGGATGGAAGCGAGACATATGAATTCCCGTCGCGGCACCCCGCTCACGTCATCGCGAAGCGCGCAGCCCTGTGGCAATCCGGGCTCGCCGGACTGGATTGCCGCGCCCTTGGGAGGCGCGTGATGACGGGGCCAGGCATCGGATTTCAATCATGAAGGCCTTGATGTTCGATCGGCTGGGAACGCCCGCCGAAGTCGTGTCGCTGCGCGAGACCGCATTGCCGGAACCCGGCCCGGGCGAGCTGCTGGTGCGGGTCCTGGCGTCGCCCATCATCCCGGGCGATGCCTTGTTCACGCAAGGCCTCTATCCGGAGCCGGTGCGGCCGTCATTTCCCGGCGCGACCGCCGGCAATTATGGGGTCGGCATCGTCGAGAAGGTCGGCGATGGGGTTTCGATTCCGCCGAACGCGCTGGTGGCGGTGACGCATCAGGGCCTGTGGGCGGACCATGCCCTGGCCCCCGAAGCCAAGGTCATCGCGCTTCCGCCCGGCTTCAGGCCCGAGCTGGGGGCCGAATTCATGAACCTCGTCACGGCATGGGACCTGATCGAGCGGGCTTCGGTCCACAAGGGCCAATGGCTCGTGGTGACGGCGGGCCATGCCACCGTCTCGATCATCCTGGCGCAGTTTGCGCGCGCGATCGGCGTCAGGCTTCTCTCGATCGTCCGCAGCCGATCGGAGGCGATCGATCTCCACCGTTACGGATCGGAACGCGTGTTGGCGCTCAATGAAGAGGAGGACATAAAGCAAGCCGTGCTCGCCGCGACCGGCGGCGGTGCGCACGGCCTGATCGACTGCGTCGGCGGTCCGATGCTGGGGAGGCTGGCGACGGCGCTCGTCTTCGGATCGCAGATCGTGATCTACGGCGGGTTCGATCCCGCGCCCGCCACGATTCACAATCTGGATATCGTGCTGAACGGCCTCGAGATCCGCAGCTATGTCTATCGCTATTTCTTCAGCGGACCCGGCCCGGCGGACGAAGCCCGCGTGCGGCAGATGCTGGCGATGGCGCAGACGCTCGACATCCAGGTGCCGGTCGCGGGCCGCTACCGCCTCGACCAATATTCGGAAGCCCTGCGCGAAACCGGCATTCCGGGGCGCAGATACTTCTCGATGGGTTGATGCGCGCGGCCTTGCGCCGTCAGCCGCGCGACGGGACGACGCCGTGATCCACGCGCTTCCGGATGATGGCATCACCTATGGCATCAACATCAACCGCACCGTTCGGTAGGTCCTGTCCGACATCGATCGGGGCCGCGACAGCGGGCAGCTTTCCCGCAGGCAGGCCAAGCGGCGGCGTGCGGACCTGGACGAGATTGGCATGCTCGAGCAGCGTTATGCGCAAGACGGTCTGAGCGACGCCGAACGCACCGAATTGCGCAACCGCGCCGAGGTGGTCCGCGCCATCACCAACGCCAAGCGCCTGGGCACGATCAAATAGAAGCGGCATAGGCGGCCTGCCACGGCCCCATTTGCCGGAGGCGCGCATTTGCCGCCTCAGTGTCGACCTGATAGCCCGCCGTCATGACCTTCTTCGAGAGCCTGATTGCGCTTCTCCTGGTTGCCGTCGTGCTGCTCCAGATCGCGCGGCGCCTGGGCGTGCCCTATCCGGCGATGCTGGCGCTTGCCGGGGCAGGGGTCGCCTTCGTGCCGGGCATTCCCGCGATCGGGCTCGATCCCGCCACCGCCTTGCCCTTGTTCATCGCGCCGGTGCTGCTGGATGCGGCATTCGATTTTCCGCTGGAGACGGCCGGGCGGCTGTGGCGCCCGCTTCTGATCATGGTGGTCGGCGCGGTGCTGGTGACCACGGCGGTGGTCGCGTGGATCGGGATGGTCGCGGCGGGTTTGCCCCTCGCGGCGGCGGTCGTGCTCGGCGCGATCGTGGCGCCACCCGATGCCGCGGCGGCGACGGCGGTCGCGCGGACGGTGTCGCTGCCTCGCCGAACGGTGGCGGTGCTCAATGGCGAGAGCCTGCTGAACGATGCCACCGCGCTTCTGCTCTTCTCCGGCGCGCTGGCGCTGCAGATGGGCGATGGCTCCGCCGCCAGGATCGGCACGCACCTCGCGCTCGCGGTGCCGGGCGGCATCCTGGTGGGCGTGCTGCTCGCGCGCGTGGTGCGCTGGGTGAATCGCCTGGTCGTCAACACGCTGGGGGGCAACCTCCTCCAGTTCGCAACCGCTTATGCGGTCTGGCTGATCGCAGCGCACCTCGATTTCTCGGCGATCCTGGCGGTCGTCGCCTTTGCGGTCGCGGTGGCGCGTGCGCCGCAGAGCAGCGACTCTCCGCGCATGCGGGTCCAGTCCTTCGCGGTGTGGGCAGCGGTCGTGTTCGTGCTGAACGTCACCGCTTTGCTGCTGATGGGATTGCAGGCGCACACGATCATCGCCGGCCTCGCCCCCGGCCGGCTGGCGCCGTCCTTGCGTTTTGCGGGGCTGGTGATCCTGGGCGTGATCGCCTCCCGCTTCGCCGTGGTGATGAGCTGGAACTGGCTGTCGCGCCGTTTCCGCGCCGTGCGCGGCGGGCTCGCCGCACCCACGGTGGGCGGCGGCATCTTCGTCAGCTGGTGCGGGATGCGCGGGCTGGTGACCTTGGTCACCGCCTTCGCGCTGCCGCCCGCTTTTCCGCAACGCGACCTGGTCGTGCTCGCTGCCTTTGCGGTCGTGCTCGCCACGTTGGTGGGGCAGGGGCTGACGCTGGTGCCGCTGATCAAGGCGCTTGGGCTCGATCGGCTGGAGGATCCCGACGAGGAGCTGAAGACCGCGCGCAAACGGCTGGTCGATGCGGCACTCGATCGCCTGCGCGACCATCCGGACGCGATGGACCTCATCCGATATTTCGAGGCGAAACGCGACAAGCAGGCCGATCCGGACCGCGCCCGCTGGCTGGAGGATCGACGGCTGGCAGGCCTGGACGTCGTCCGCGCCCAGCGCGAGGAACTGCGCCGCATGCGCGCCGAAGACCGGATCAGCACCGACACATTCTATTTCCTGCAGGAAGAGATCGACTGGCGGAACCTGACGTTGCTGCCGGATGAGGATCGCCGCATCGACGAGGCTTGAACCGACGCCTGCCCGGCGCCACAGCATGCGGATCATAAGGCGGCGCGCTCCTCGGGGCGAAGCCCCGGCGGAGGATGGAAAAGGTGGCGACCAAGTACAGATTCGCGCTCGTCCTGGCCACGGCGTCGGCGGCCGTCGCCTTGTCGGCTCCGGCGCACGCGGCCGGTGGTGCACGCGAGGCCGCAGCCGCTCCCAAACGCCCGGTCGGTCCGTGCGATCTCTATGCCGCCGCCGGAACGCCATGCGTCACCGCGCACAGCACGGTCCGTGCGCTCTCGTCGGCCTATGGCGGCCCACTCTATCAGGTAAGACGCCTGTCCGACGATCGCCTGCTCGACATCGGCATCGTCGCACCCCGATCGCGGCCGGCCGCGGATGCGGGCGGCTATGCCGACGGCGCGGCGCAGGATCGTTTCTGCCAGGGCACGCTCTGCGTCATCACGATCATTTACGACCAGTCGGGCCGGGGCAATCATCTGTTCCAGGCACCACCGGGGCCGCTTTATCCCGGCCCGGCCAAGGGCGCGTTCGACGCGTCGCCGATCGCCGACATGGCGCCGATCAGCATTGCTGGCGGACACAAGGCCTATGGCGTCTTCATCATGCCGGGCATGGGCTTCCGCAACAACAATGCCCGCGACCTGCCGATCAACGACGAAGCCGCGGGCATCCATGTCGTCGTCGACGGCACGCATTACAGCAACGGCTGCTGCTTCAATTACGGCAATGCCTCCACCAACGGACTGGCGGTGGGCACGGGCACGATGGAGAGCGTCTATTTCGGCACCTCCAGCGGCTGGGGCCGCGGCGCCGGCACCGGCCCCTGGATCATGTCCGACATGGAGGCGGGGCTCTTCTCCGGCTACAAGGCAGGGCTCAACGAAGGCGATCCGACCATCGGCTGGCGCTTCGTCACCGGCGTGTTCGGCGGCGGCGGACGCAATTTCTGGACCTTGCGTGGCGGCGATGCGCGGCGTGGGGGCCTGCAGACCTTCTATGCCGGCGAACGCCCGGGATCGCGGGAGAACAGCGCCTATTTCCCGATGCACAAGAAGGGTGCCATCCAGCTCGGCAATGGCGGCGACAATGGCAACGGATCCGCCGGCACCTTCTACGAAGGGGTGATGACGGCGGGCCAGCCGGGCGAGGCGGTCACCAACGCGGTCCAGGCCAACATCGCCGCGGCGGAATATGACGTGCCGCTGCTCGGCCAATCGCGATTGACCAGCTTCCGGCCCGGCAGCATCGCGGATTGGACCGTCACCTTCACCAACGCGAGCGGCGCGCCGATATCGGATGTCACGCTCACGGCGATGCTTCCGGCGGGTTGGAGCCTTGCTTCCGCCACGCCCGTGCGTTTCGCCCGCATAGCCCCAGGCGGGCAGATGAGCGCGACCTTCCGGATCACCGCGCCGAGCAAAGGCACGAGCGCCGGCTATGCGACGGTCCACGCGACCTGGCGCGACGGAACCCGCGCGGCGGGCGATACCATCACCCAGCGCGTTCGCAGCGCCCCGCCGGTCAAGATCAACGAAGTGCGTTTCGCCACGGGCGGCAATGCGACGGATCAGTTCATCGAGCTGTTCAACGCGGCGCCCAGCGCAGTCGATCTGTCGAGCTGGACCTTGGTCAACACCAGGACCTTCTTCGCGCCCGTCCCGCTGACCACCTTCCCGAACGGCACGAACATCGCCGGCAAGGGCCATCTGCTGCTCGGCCTCGCGACATCCGGGCTGGCCGCTCCCTCGGCGGCCGGCTCAAGCACGATCAACCTGCGCAGTGTTGCCGGCCTCTCAGCGGGACAGCGGATCGATCTCGACGGTGAGAGCCGGGTCATCACGCGTGCGGGCACCGCGGCGACGGCGCCCACCACGATCTTCATTCCGGTCTCGACCGGTCCCTGGCTGACCGTTCCGGTCGGGGCGACCAGCCTGCCGGTGGCGAATGCCCAAGGATTTGCCGTCGGGCAGAAGATGGGCATCGATCCCGGCGGGCATCATGAGGTCGTCACCGTCACCGCGGTCGGCAAGGCCGCCACCCAGACCACGCTCGTCACCGCCGCGGTCGCGGGATCGAGGACGATCAACGTGGCCAATGGCGCGAACCTGTCCGTCGGCGACCGACTGACGGTGGGCACCGGCCAGCGCCTGGATCGGGTCGTGGTCGCCGCCATCGCGCCCGGGGGTACGGACGGCGCCGACGTGGCGCTGGCCGCGCCGCTGGGCTTCGATCATATGGTCGGCGTCGACGTGGCTGGGCCCGGCACCGGCATCCGTTTCGCGCCCGCCACCCGCTTCGTGCATCGCAGCGGCGATGCGGTGCAGGCGCTCGGCACCGGTATCTCGCTCGATCGCCCGCTCACGCGCGCCCATGCGCTCGGGGCCCCTCTGGTCGCCCGGGACGTGACCGTCGCCGGCTATCAGGGGCCGACGCCGCGTCTCTGGTTCGGCGGCGAGCTTTCGATCCGTGGCGGCTCGATCGCGCTGACGGATCCGAGCGGAAAGGTCGTGGCCGACGCGATCGTCTATGGCTCGCAGCAGAGCAATTCCAGCGCGAGCGGCGCGATCACCAGCCCGGAGATCGCGACACTGGAAGGCGTGCAGGACCAGGGCGGCTGCATCGCCGTGATCCCCGGCGCGGGCTCCGGGCCCAGCGCCGCCGCCACCGCTCTGGCGGCCTCTGCGCCCGGCGCACCCAACCGCAGCATCGGCCGCTTCCCCGACGGCGCGGACACGGACAGTCTGTGCGACGATTTCCACGTCCAGCCCGCGACGGTGGCGCCGCAGGGGGCCGGCGCCGGTGCGAGCACCATCCGGGTCGCCAGCGTCACCGATTTCGTGCCCGGCCAGAAGATCACGATCGGCACAGGTGCCGAGGTCGAAACCGCGACCGTCGCGAGCGTCGGCACGTCGGGAGCGACGACCGTCCGCGTCGGAACCGAACAGGGCGGCAGCGAGGTCCAGATCGTGAGCCCCGCCGGATTCAGGCCAGGCCAGGCGATCACCATCGGCGAAGGCGTGAACGGCGAGGATGCGGTGATCAGCGCGGTCCAGGGCGGGCGGCAGGGCGCGCGCATCATCCTGTCCGCGCCGCTCGGCCGCGCGCATGCCGCCGGAACGCAGGTCGCGGGCAGCGGCATCACGCTGACGGCCCCCTTGGCCAGGGCGCACCCAGATGGGGCAATGGTGACCGCCGAACTCCCCACGCCGGGCGCGCCCAACCTCTATTCGGTGGCGCCGACCCATCCATAGAGCCGGACCGCTGCAGGGTGGGTCGGCCTGGCGGAGAATGGCGCCGAGTGGTCAGTGCTTGGCAGGCGGTGGCGCGAAGTCCAATCGGGCAAGTTCCCGAACTCGACCTTGTGCCGCTCTTCCCTCGACCAGCTCGTAGCCCATCAGCGCGAACAGGCGCGCGCCCAGGAAGATCGGCCGGGCATTGCCGTACCAATCCACGCATGAGGCCTGGCAGCCGTCCTCGCGCGCCTCTTGCGCCCTTGCGGCCAGCTCTCCGGCGGGTGTGAAGCGTCGAGCGTCGCGGCGGAGGAAAGCGACAGCGGAACCCGCGCCGAGGAAACGTGCCACCGGCGTCTCGCCGAGATCGCGCGTGATGGGCAGCCCGAGCATTCCCGATGAACCGTCCGGACTGTCCGGGTCGGATCGATAGAAGAAGGCCTGGCTACGGCGCTCGCCCTCCCGTGCGGCTGTCAGCAACGATGTATCGCCGATCCGCGGCGGCCCTCCCGCCAGTTCGATCGCCGTAAACCCCAGGCGGTCGTGCGCATCGTTGCCGATAACGACGGCGTCGCTTCCCATGATATCGATCCGGTCCGCGGCGTGGGGAACCCGGATCCGCGCGACCGGCCCGCCATTGATGGGGGCGACGAAGACGGTCTTCGCGCCTTCGCCCGCCGCGAACTCGCCCGCCGAATAAACGAGATATTGCCCGACGAACCGATTGTGGAACGACCAGTTCTGCCCTCGATTGATCGGTAGGGAGCGATAGGCGCGCACAGGAGCGGCGCGGGATCCGTCGCCGAACAGCGCGAGCGGCAGGTGGAGCAGGGCAGCTTCGCCCTCGCTCATCTCGGCACGCCACATCCTTTCCCCGCCGCTGCCGGCGCGGACCAGTATGTTCAGCGCATGTTTCTCGCGATCCTCCTGGAACGAGAATTGGTCGACCGGGCCACCCCAGGTCTGGACCGCGCCGGGGCGCGATCCGTCGAGGGGCAACCGGTACAGCATCGACCTGCTATCACGCCGCCGGTCATCGAACGCGTCGCTGATCCAGACGTAGGCGGCGTTGCCGGAGACGTAGAAATCGCGCGAGCCCGAGCCCAGCACGCCGGTGGCGCGGCAGGCGAGCCGGGCGGCCGCAAGATCGCAGACGGTGACGGTGTGCAGCGTATCGATATCCGCATCGGCATCGCGGCGGACGGGCTCCGGAACATAGATCCGCGCGGCGGGCGCGATCCGTTCGAACCTGTCCTTCTTTTGCCCCGTCCACCGGCTCAGGCCGGGCAACTGCGGCAAGATCGGCTCGCTCGGATCGATATCGAGCGGCGTGTAGAAGATCAAATTGCTGCCGATCAGGCGCGACGCATAATTGCTCGACGAATAATAATCGTTCGAACGCAGGTGATAGCTGTCCTCGAAGCGGAGATACCCGTCGGCGCTGATCCGGAAGCGATTGATCTCGGTGCCGCCGCGGCCATAGCTGTAGCCGACGACGATGACCCGGTCGTCCGACACGAGCATCTCGTCATACCAGGCATTGTTGCCGCTGGTTCCGGGCGGGAAAGCATTGATATGGTCGATCGTGCGCATCGCACCATTGGCAATGCTGATCGTGAACAGCCGCCCTCGCCGGAGCACGACCAGGCAATCGCCATGCACCTTGACGATGCCGCCTTCGTCGACATCCTTTTCCTGTGTGTTCGTGATGCTCGGCGTCGCGGCTCTGGCGCCGGTGAGTACGACCTCGTTCGCCGCGGCGGAGGGCGCTACTGCCGGAGGGGTCATGACCATGGCGGGCGGGGGCGGGAGGATGGGTCCCGTTTTTGCGCGTTGGCGCGCCGCCCGCAGTTTGAGAAAAGCGACAAGCTGTTTGTCGCTGGAAAATGCCTTGAGCGCACCGCTGGGCATGCTCGTCACGCTTGCGCCGATTGGCTCCGCGCAGACCAGGATCCCCAGTAACGCCCATCGCATGATGCGCATCGTCCCCTCTCCCTTTTTCTCGTGAGCTTAGTGCTTCGATGCCGCCGGGCAATGCATAAGCGAGATGGAGAGCAGGCGGTTTGGCTTAATCGGGATTTCGCCTCCCGTGCTCGGTGAAAAATCATACAAATTGGTTTCATCCTCCCGATCGGCTGCTATGACCCGCGATCAAAGGCGCCGAGGCGATCACGCCCGGGCAAGATCGGACAAGGAAGGGGACGGGATATGGCGAAGATGAGCAGGCGCACCGTGCTGGGCGCGCCGCTTTGGGCAGCGGTGGCGGCGGAGGCTGCCGCGCAGGCGCCATCGCCCGTGACGCCGGCCTCCACCACGCGTGCGCCGATCGCCGCCGGTCCGTTCCAGTCGAGCGTGGAGTCGCTCAAGACCTATCAGACGCCCGACTGGTTCCGCGACGCCAAGTTCGGCATCTGGGCGCATTGGGGGCCGCAGGCGGTTCCCCGCAAGGGCGATTGGTATGCGCGGCTGATGTATGTTCCCGGGCAGCCGATCTACGACCATCACGTCAAGACCTACGGCCACCCGTCCGAATTCGGCTACAAGGACATCATCCCGCTCTGGAAGGCGGAGAAGTTCGATCCCGAAGCCTTGATGGATCTCTACGCCGCCGCCGGCGCCAAATATTTCGTGAGCATGGGCGTGCATCACGACAACTTCGATCTGTGGAATTCGCGCCACCATCGCTGGAACGCGGCCGCCATGGGCCCGAAGCGCGACATCGTCGGCGCCTGGCGCGACGCCGCGCGGCGGCGGGGGTTGCGCTTCGGCGTCTCGGAGCATCTCGGCGCCAGCCACAACTGGTATTATCCGAGCCACCTCTACGACCAGTTCTGGCCCAAGATCGGGGTCGACTATGACGGCGCCAACCCCAAATATCAGGACCTCTACCATCCGCCGCATAACGAGCCGTACAAGGGCGGCTCCGATACCTGGTACACCAAGGATCCGGCCTATCATCAGATCTGGTACAACCGCATCCGCGACCTGGTCGACAGCTACCAGCCTGACCTGCTTTATTCGGACGGCGGGCTGCCGTTCGGCGAGATCGGGCGGTCTTTGGTCGCGCATCTCTACAATCGCAGCGTCGACAAGCACGGCCAAGTCCAGGCGGTCTATAATTGCAAGGCGGTCGGGTCGGGCGAATATTATCCGGAAGCGTTGGTGCTGGATGTCGAGCGCGGCGTGGCGGACGGCATCAACCCACGGCCCTGGCAGACCGACACGTCGAACGGCGACTGGTTCTATTCGGACGGCTTCACCTACAAGACCGCGCCCGAAGTGATCGGCATGCTCGCCGACATCGTCAGCAAGAATGGCAATCTGCTGATGAACATCGTGCTCTACCCAGACGGCAGCCTGCCGCCCGAATCCCAGACCCTGCTGGCGGAACTGGCCAAATGGATGGCGGTCAATGGCGAGGCGATCCACGGCACGCGCCCCTGGCACCTTTATGGCGAAGGGCCGACCCAGACGAAGGGTGGCTCCTTCAACGAAGGCGGCCGCTATACCGCACAGGACATACGCTTCACGACAAAGGGCAAAACGCTCTACGCCATCACTTTGGGCGAACCGCGCGGGCGGGTGAGCATCGGCTCGCTCGGCCACAATGCCGGCCGTACGGTGCGAAGTGTCCGCCTGCTCGGCGTCAACCAGCCGCTGCATTTCCAGCAGACGGCCGCAGGCCTCAGCATCGACCTGCCGGATCGGCTGCCGACGCGCCACGCCAGCGCGTTCCGGATCGGCTTCGCATAAGTTCGACCCCAAGCTGGAGGGGCGGGTGCGTTCAAGGGGCTGCCCGGGGCCCGCGCTGACGTGGGTCAGCGCGTCGGCGGCGTTTTGAGCCAGGGCGAGATATAGGCCCAGAAGATGATGTCGGCGCCCAGATAATCGTGCGCGAAGCCGGCGAAATCCGCCTTGGTGAAGGGCTTGCCGGTCTTGGGGTCGATGAAATCCAGGTCCGGTTCCTGCACCGACATGGCGACCAGCTTCAGCTTGCCGCGATAGTCGTTCAGGAAGCGATAACTGTTCTTCATCAGGCCGGGGCTGAAGGGATAGATGTCCGGCCCGCCGATGCCGATATCGTGCGCGGCGGCATAAGCGAACGTCCGGGCCATATAGCCGTTTTTGTCGTTCCAGTTGCACGGCCAGAAGTTCGCGAACATGGCGACCGCGGTCTTGTGGAAGGCCGCGCGCGCCGCGGCGATATTCTCCATCTCCGCGTCGAAATAGCCGTCGCAGGTGAAGCCCTTTTCGCCGTCCTTGAGATGGGCGTCCATCGCGGTTTCGCCGAGATCCACGCCATAGATCCTGCCGTCGAAGCGCGCCGCAATCGCGCGCAGCAATTTCTGGTAACGCGCCCGCACCGCCGGGATCCACTGCATCGCCACCTCGCCGTTCGGCGGTTTGTTGCTGCCCGCTTCAGTTCCCGGATAGGAATATTGGAATGTGATGCCGCCCTGATAGTCAGGGTCCCGGGCCAGATAGTCCGGCATCCCCTTCCACTTCAGCGAGAAAGTGTGGTCGCTGATCGACACCCACAATTTCTTGTGCAGGCGCCGCGCCACGGCCAAATCCTGTTCCAGCTTCGAAAAATCATATCGGTCCTTGGCCGGCTCGAGCTGGCGCCAGGAATAGATGATCTGCCCGCCCGCAATGTCGGGCCGGGCCAGCAGGTCGCGATGGTCGGACATGTCGTCGGCATCGAGGAACAGGAAGTTGACCGGCTCGGCCGCGCGGGCGGGAAGGGCCGCCAGCAAGACCAGAATGCACGCTGTTGCCGCCAGCCGCTTCATTCCACCCGCTCCGCTCTTCGCCGGACCGCTCACGCGAGAAGCGCAGCCCCGACAAGGCTTTGGATAATGCGTTGCAGGCTTCAAGTCATCAGCCCCGCCTCACCACAAACCTGCTGTTAACGACCTCGCGCTAGCGTCGATGAAGGTAAAGGGTGGCGTCAGGGCATGGATCGCAGTGGGGAGCATGGCGAACTCCGTCGGATGATGGACGAGTTCGCCGAGCTCATGGCCAAGTCGCGAGCAGAAGGCGCCGCCGCGCTCCCGCAGGCGCGGCTTCAATTCTCCCGCCTGTTCACCAGCCACATGGCCGATGAAGCGGACTATCTTCGCGCGCTGGTCGCGTCGCCAGCCGGGGCGCGACTACGGCCCATCCTTCAGGATTATGAAGATCGCGTGCGCGATTTGCGGACCGACTATAGCGCGCATGTGCGCAAATGGACTCCGCAGGCGATCGACCGGAATTGGTCGGACTATGTGGCGGCCGTCCTGGTGCTTCAGGACCGGTTCCGCACGCTCATGGACTGGGAAGAGAAATATCTCGGCGTTTGAGCGAATGTCCGCCTCGCTCATTCGCTGCCTGCGCGAACGATTTCAATCGCCGAGACGATCGCATCGCCTTTGGCGGGCACGAAGCTCAAATCGAGCGCGTCTCTGGTGGCGGTCACCTCCGCGTCGGAAGTCGCACAAACCGATCACGGCGGAATTTCAAAAGACCGCAAGCCATGGCATTCTATGCGGGGGAGGGAATGCGATCGGCGAGTCCTCCCTCCGGATTGCGACAGGAAAGGCAGGCTGATGGCCAGTGAAGCCGCGCTCATGCGATCCGAAGCGTCACCATCCCTCTTGCCCCTGTTCGAAATGCCGCGCTGGCTGGCGGAGCCGCTGGTTCGGATGTTCCGTACGGCGAACACGATGGTCGACATGGCCTTCTACGACGTGCCCGATCTGGTGCGCGACCTGGCCGCACGCGACCTGACCGTGTCGACCATGCAGGGTCAGGACAAATTGCCGAGCCGCATCGTCGATCTTGGCGCACTGACCAATCCCGAAGGGGCGTTGCTGCTGATCGACGCGGGCACGCCGCCTTATGTCCACCGCTTCGTCAGCGTTGAGGCGTATCTGGCATCGACGCACCCGGAGACGCGCGAGGTGGAGGTCGTGACCGTCACCGGCGTCGGCAGTTCGGCCTACGGATCGGCGGCGTTCGGCTGGCAGATCTCGCGCAGGATCGGGCGACCCGTGCTCGCGATCGTGCCGGGTTATGGCCTGGCGGACATCACCCAGCAGGCGCTGGGCGGCTGGTTCGCGTTCGGGTTGCATGATGTCCTGCGGACGAAATCGGTCGTGCAGGATTTTCTTGCCGTCGTCGCGCCCCAGGTCGCCGGGATCGGGCGATCGCTGCCGCAGACGATTCCGGGGCACGAAGCCGCGCCCGTGTTCGAGCACGGATCGGGATCGTCGGACGTGCTGCACGCGCTCCTCAGCGACACGCGGATTCCGTTGAAGACGCTGATCGGCCACAGCAAGGGCGCGCTGGTGATCAAGAATGCGATCCGGTCCCTCGACGACTTTGCCACGCGCAAGCCGACCGTCGTCACATTGGGCTGCCCGATCGATGAGGAAATCCAGGGCGTCCGTTATCGCCAATATCTGGGGCTGTTCGATTTGCTGGGACAGCTCAACGCCTGGGGCAATTGGCCCGACGATTGGCCGCCATCGACCCACACCACCAATCCTTATTTGCCGCTCGCACTGCCGGTGGATGTAATCCTGTCGGAGCAGGCGCAGGCCTGAAACGGCGGTCAACCCGCCTGCCGGACGTTCATATGCGTGGCAGTTCTGCGTCGCAATATTCGCCGTTCGCCGCCAAGCAGCTGGCGAAGCTCTCATTCCGCAATTGCGAGGTCTGGCACTAGATCGGTGCCGCCCGAGAAGTTGATCGACGGGTCGACCGACAAGTTAACCACGTAAATGGATTGCACCCACGTGGTTTAGCGATTAACAAAATGTTAACCGGCAAATAACCGGCTCTTGCTGGCATGGGGCCGGTAAGCTTTTGGGGGATTCCTGATGACGGTCTTTCGTAAGGTGGCATTCGCCACAGCGCTGCTTTGTGCGTCCAGCGCGGCTTTTGCAGGCTCGCTGCCAACCAATGACGGTTTCCAAAATTCCGGTCGGCAGGGCATGTATTTTGACCTGACCGCAACCAACGATCTTACCATCACCAATTTCAACGTGAACGGCGTTCAGGGCGATTGGACGGTTTATTACAAGGATGGGACCTATGCCGGGTCGGAGCTCGACATGGGCGCCTGGACGTTGCTCGGCTCGGCTACGGTCGGCGGCGACAATCTGCTGAATGTCGGCGGTCTCACGATCCATGCAGGCCAGACCAAGGCGCTCTACATCTTCGATTTTTCCGGCTGGCAGAATTACGATGACGGCTTCGAGGTTCACTCCAATGCCGATCTGACGTTTGCCGGCGGCACCGGCAATTACGGCTTCTTCGACAATACACTCGCGGATCGCGTGTGGTCGGGCACCGTCAATTACAACCTCAATGGGTCGCCGGCGCCCGAGCCTGCCTCGTGGGCGCTGATGCTCGGCGGGTTTGGCGCGATCGGGGGCGCGATGCGCGCGCGCCGCAAGGCTGCCATCACGTTCGCGTAAGATCCATCTCCAATAAGGCAAAGCGCCGTCGTACCCCCGGGTGCGGCGGCGCTTTTGCGTCAGGCTCTACCACATGGTTGAGGCCTTGATCGGCTTCGCCGAACTGCGCGTCGGCTGTATTGCCGATGGCTTGCAGCGATTTTCCCCGGCCGCGTGAGGCCGTGGAAGGGTGAATAGCGGGCGGAATAAGCGGGGTCAGGAATTGGCGTGCTGGGTAACGGCGGCCGCCCGCGTGACGGTGACGTCCACCCGCATATGCGACATATCCTCGGGCGCGCCGATATAACTGCCGGTGATCGGCATCACCTGGCTGATCGTGCGTCCGACCGCGACTGGAATGAGATAGGCGTTGCCCATGCGCGCATTGGTCGGATCGAACGCGATCCAGCCGGCACAGGGCAGATAGACCTCTCCCCAGGCGTGGGTGGCGCCATGCCGTTCGCCGCGATCGGCATCGAACAGATAACCCGAAACGATCCGCGCCGCGATGCCCAGATGGCGCATCGCCTGGACCAACAGGGTTGCCATGTCCCGGCACGATCCGCTCAACATCGCCAGCGTCTCCGCGGCGGTCTGGGTTCCTTCCTCCTCGCGCCAGCGATAGCGGATCTCCCGATGCACGCCTTCGTTGATCGCCTTGATCAGCGACAGCGTGTCGGGGTGGCTGCCCATCAGGAAACTGCGCGCCCATTCGCGGACGATTTCGTGGTTGCTCTCCGTCTCGGCCACCAGCAGCGCGCCCAGATCGGTCAGCTCGTCCGCGTCATAGTCGAACGGATATTCGTGCGCCGAAGGGCGGATCGAGAAGATCGGCCAGTTGGTCGCACTCTGCTCCACCACCACCCGGCTGTCGATGACGAGCGTCTCGGTGGTGCCTGAGAAGCCGGCCGTGGCGATCAGGTTGCCGAATACATCCTGCGTCCAATCGATGCTTGCCGGCGGATCGGTGCTCAACAGCGTCTTGATCAGCTTCAGGTCGTACCGGCCGCGCGGGCAGGTCATGATCCGGTGCGCGCTCAATTGAACCGGACGAACGTAACGGTAGACCGTGCGGTGGCAGATGTTGAGCAGCACGGCTCAGGCGGCCGTCTCGGCCCCGCGCAGGGGCGCCGGCCGCATCCATCCGGCGGGTCCGCGTTCCGCATCGATCAGTCGCCCATACCGGCACGCCAATTCGCGATGCACGTGGCGCGCCTCCAACGACGGCGAGCTGTTCGCCATCATCAACGACAGCTGCTGGCGATGGTAAAGATAATTGAGATCCATGGCGCATACTCCGGCCCTGTAAGCGGGAGCACACTCGGTCTCTCAGCCACCAGCGCTTACGAAACAAGGAGCCGGCGATGAAGGACTTATACCATAGTCCGGCCGATCGGCGGCACGAATTCGGTGTGACTGACGTGGCATGAGGCCCCGGGGGGCACTCCATTATCGCCGATTTCCGGACGGGTGCTCGGAGCTGATATCGCTCCGGGCCAAACGCCTTATTGCCGCCGCGAGTCCGAACGCCCGATGCAGCCGCCGGGAGGCCGCATCCATGACCAAGCTCGTTCCTATCCTGATCCTAGGCGCCGCCGCCATGGCGTCGCCGGTCGGCGCCCGGGCGCAACAACCCGCTGCTCCCGCGGCCGAGGCGAAATCCGCGCGGGTGCCGTCCTTCGTGCCGCCGGATTTCACTCCCCCGATGTTGGTCGAGGCGGCGGGGTTCAAGCTGGTTCCGCTCGGCCCCGACGTGGTGAAGGCCGATTTCGACGCTTACATGTCGTCGATCGACCATCTGCAGGAGACCTTCACGCGCAGCGCCAAGTGGCCGACGCCGGCCATCACCGCCGCCGATTCCATGCGCGACATGGAAGGCGAGCAGGCCCTGTTCATGAGCCGCCGGTCGTTCGATTATTCCGTCCTCACGCCCGACGGCAGCCGCGAGCGCGGCTCCGTCTATGTCTCGCCCAGCCCCGTGCCGGGCTATGATGCGATCGTCAGATTATGGGTCACCAAGGCAGACTATGATGCGGGTTTCGACGCCCAGCTCTACGCCTGGGTGACGAAGTGGGTGCAGGCGGCATGGCCGTTCCGGAAGGTCGCCTATCCCGGACGGTCGATCGATTGGCAGAGCTGGGATGCCATGGTCGCGGCGAACCGGCCGGGCAAGGCCGCGCCGGCACAGACCCCCTGACGCCGCGCCTGGATCAGCCGTGCTTACCTGCCCGGCGGAACTCGTCCGACGCCTCATCCAGGAACACGTAGAGCGCGCCGATCTTGCCGTTGCGGACGATGATGACGTCCCAGCCCGTATAATCGGGAGCCTCGCCGCGCCGGCCCGAGCCCCAGGCCAGGCGCCCGGCATTGTGCAGCAGCTGCGGCCGGCCGTGCGGCGTGTAGACGAAGTCGGGGTGCGTCGCCCGCAGATCGCCCGCGAACCGGTCGATCGCGGCGTGGCCGACGATCGCGCCCGGCGGCACGTAGAGGATGCCGTCCTCTGCCCATAGTTCGGCGATCGCCGCGCGGCGCCGTTCGGCATCGCCTTCGCCGAACACCTCCTGCAGGTTCCGCTCGAGCAATTCGCGGATACGGTCCGCGGATTCAGTGGATTGAATCATGACATGGACCTTGGAAGGGAGCCCGAGCCCCGGCGGCGCGATGCCGCCGGGGCCCTTGGCGTGATGGGACGGTTCAGATCTGGGCCATGCCGCCGTCGACGAACAGCTCGGCGCCGTTGACGAAGCTCGCCTCGTCGGAGGCCAGGAACAGCACCGCCGAGGCGATTTCCCGCGCTTCGCCGACGCGGCCCAGCGGGGTCAGGCTTGCCAGATAGTCCCGGCCCCCCTGCGCCTGCGCGCCGCCGCCGAACAGTTCGTCCAGGCCGGCGGTGTCGACCGGGCCGGGGCTGACCACGTTGACGCGGATATGCCGCTCCTTCAGGTCGAGGATCCAGCTGCGCGCGAAATTGCGCACCGCCGCCTTGGTCGCCGAATAGACGCTGAAGGCCGGCGTACCGGAAATGCCGGTGATGGAGCCCGTCAGGATGATCGAGCCGCCGTCCTTCAGCAGCGGCAATGCCTTTTGCACGGTGAACAAGACGCCCTTCACATTGGTGTCGAACGTGCGCTGATAATGATCCTCGGTAATCGCGCCGAGCGGCACCATCTCGCCGCCGCCGGCATTGGCGAACACTATGTCGATCTGCGCATGCTGCTGTTGGACCGCATCATACAACCGGTCGATATCGGCGAGGTTGGCCATGTCGCCGCGGATCGCGGTGATGCGGCCGCCGATCTGCCTGACGGCGGCGTCGAGCGCCTCCTGCCGACGGCCGGTGATGAACACCGACGCGCCCTCGGCCGCGAACGCCTTTGCCGTGGCGAGGCCGATCCCGCTCGATCCGCCGGTCACCACCACCACCTTGTTGTCGAACCTGTTGCTCATCGTCTGTCTCCAAGCTTCGGCGAAGCGCCGGTGCTGTGCTCAAGTGCGCGCAGAACGATGAAACTTGTAGTTGGCAGATTTGACACTTAGCGTTCCATCAGGAGAACGCCGATGCGGATCGATCTCAACGATTATGCCTACTTTGCGGAGGTCGTCGCGCATGGCGGCTTCGCCGCCGCCGGGCGTGCGTTGCGCGAACCCAAGTCCAAGCTCAGTCGGCGCATCGCCGGCCTTGAGGAACGGCTGGGCCTGCGCCTGATCGAGCGATCGAGCCGGCGTTTCCGGGTGACCGACACCGGCCAGGCCTTTTACGAACGATGCCGGGCGATGCTGGCCGAGGCCGAACAGGCCGAAGCTTTGGTCGCCGAGGCGCAGGCCGAGCCGCACGGTCGCATCCGTTTCAGCTGCCCGACCGGCATGCTCGCGCCGATCGGCGGGCTGATCTCATCCTTCCTGGAGCGCTTCCCCAAGGTGCGGCTGCAGCTGGTGGCGACCGACCGGGCGGTCGATCTGATCGAGGAGCGGATCGACCTGGCGCTGCGCGTGCGCGCAAGCCTGACCTCCGACGCGGCGCTGACGATGCGGTCGCTGGGGATGTCGACCCGCATTCTGGTCGCCAGCCCGCAAATGGCCAGCCGGGTGGGAAGCATCGATCATCTGGCCGATCTGCCGACGCTCGCGACCAGCGACGACGCCGACGAGCTGGAATGGCATCTGGAAGAGCAGGGCGGCACCGCGCGCATCGTTCGCATCCAGCCGCGTATCGGCTGCGAGGATATGGCGACCGTGCGCGATGCCGCGATCGATGGGCTGGGCGTCGCGATCCTGCCCGACCATGTCTGCCGCGAAGCCCTGGAGGCGGGGCGGCTGGTGCGCGTGCTGCCGGCCTGGCGCGGGCTGCAGGGTATCGTGCATCTGGTCTTCACCACCCGTCGCGGCCTGCCGCCCGCGGTACGCGCGCTGATCGATCATCTTGCAGCGGGATTCCCGCGCGATGTGTTGGACAAGGGGGAGTGAGCCCCCCACCCGTTCGTCATTCCCCCGAACAATATTTTGCGGGATGACGAACGGTGAAAGCGCCTTCGCCTGGATTGCGTGCGCTTTCACCGCCACCCAAATGATAGCATTCAGCGAGCCGCGCTCAGTTCGCTCCACCGATATACGGAAGAGCTCCGCTGCCGGCGCTAGATGTTGAAATAGTAGATCAGGCTGCCATTCTCGCTATTCTGGTCGAAGATGAAGTAAGAGACGACCAATGCCTTGCCGCCACCGCCGGGGCGATCAACCACGGCGATCGACGGATTGGCGAACGAGGTGCTTCCGCCCGGCGTTTGCGGGTTGAGTTGGGTCGCTGCGCCGGCTCCCGTCGGATAATTGGTGGTCTCGGCAAACTTGTACAGCCAGACCCTCCAAGTGTCCCAACCCGCGCCGGTATGGCCTTCCTGAAGATTGAATCGAGCGGTGGTGGTCAACAGCGTATCCCGCCCGCCGATCGCGTTGACCGCGCCCTTCGCGACCATCAGATTATTGTAGTTCGTGGCGGTGGAAGGATAGCCGGTGGTCCCTCCCGTCGGGTCGAACAGCTTCAAGATGGTGGTGACGCCGTTGACGTCGGTCGGCAACGCCGTGCCCTGGTTGATGTGGAAGCCATATTGGCCGTCGACGCTGTAATAGCCGTTATAAAGTGCCAGATGCGCATCATAGATGCTTGGCGTTCCATTGATGTTATTCGGGCTGTTGTAGATCGGCATCGACCAGGTCGAACGGATCGTCCCGTTCATCAGGTCATTGAAATCGTAAAAGAGCTCGAAGGTCGCTGCGGTCGGCGCCGACGATCCAGGGCCGGGGCCCTGCCATTGCTCGTGCGCGAGCAGGATCCAGCTGGCGCCTGAAACCTGCACCATCCGTGGCATATCGGCATTGTCGACCAGCTGCCTGACGAACGTCCAGGTGATCAGATCGTTCGAGACCGCAAGGTTCAGGCTGAACCTGACCGTCTGGGCCGCGCCCGGTGTGCAATTCGCGACGCATGTTCCCGTGTGATACACGGCCGCATATTTGTACGGCTGCCCCGTCATTTGTATTATGGTCGGGACATCCATCGAATGACCTTTGTCATCGTGGAGCTGATATTTGGCTGCGGTCGCGAGCTTCGGATTGTTCAAGTAATAGGCGACCTGCGCATCGGACAAAGCCGGCGCGTAATTGTTGTTCAGGGCCAAGGCTGGCTGGGCTGAGAGAAGTGCCGACAAGCCGGCGATCAACAGAGCGGCCGATCGCGCAATCCCTGGGCACGGGCCCGAAATTCGTTGATGTCGTCTTTGATCCTTAGCGGGACGGCGTCGCGCGCCGCCAGGATTGAGCAAGGCTGAAAGAATGCGTTGCAAGGCGGTCCTCCATGTCAATGTTCCCCCGCGAATGAGAACATGACGAGAACATCTGTGGGTCACAATCTCACGTGAGATAACCGGCTCGGCTGCACCGTTCGGAAGAGCTGAGTGCCCATGCTTTACACGTCGTGGCGTCGCCGCTATCGGGCGCGGCGATGTCCAGCGCGATGATCAAAGCGATTAGCCCGAAGCCGACCCGCATGTGCGGGGCGGTCCGGCATGCGCTTAGGGTCATTCGCTAAGCCGCTGGACAGAGCCCCGCCGAAGCGCGGGGCAGCCTGAACAAGGACCACGAACCCCCGCGCCTCCGCAAACAAGGAGACGCATGATCGTGACCCACTTTTCCACTTTCCCCGCCCGTCTGAATGTCGGGATCGTCGGCGCGACCGGCCTGGTCGGCAGCATGATGCTGGCCCTGCTGGCAGAACGCGCATTCCCGATCGCCTCGTTGCGCCTCTTCGCCTCCGCCCGCTCGGCCGGCAAGCCGGTGTCGTTCGGCGGCCAGGACATCCTCGTCGAGGACGCGGCGACCGCCGATTTCTCAGGCCTCGATATCGTCTTCTTCTCCGCCGGCGGCTCGACCTCGCGCGGCCTGGCGCCCCGGGTGGCGGCGGCCGGTGCGATCGTGATCGACAATAGCTCGGCCTGGCGGTCCGACCCCGATGTTCCCTTGGTCGTCGCGGAGGTGAATCCGCACGCGCTCGACATCATTCCCAAGGGGATCGTCGCTAATCCGAATTGCACGACGATGGCCGCGATGCCCGTGCTCAAGCCGCTGCATCGGGCGGCGGGGCTCAAGCGGCTGATCGCAAGCACCTATCAGGCGGTATCGGGCGGCGGCATGGAGGGCGTCGAGATATTGCAGGATCAGATCGCGCGCGGGGCAGACGGTTGCGCGGCGCTGGCGCAGCAGGGCGATGCGGTCGATCTGGGCGAGGCGCGCAAGTGGACGGTGCCGATCGGCTTCAACGTCGTTCCGCTCAATTATGTGCTGGGCGAGGAAGGCTATACCGAAGAGGAGCTCAAGCTGCGCGACGAGAGCCGCAAGATCCTCGAACTCCCCGATCTGGCGGTGTCCGGCACCTGCGTGCGCGTCCCCGTCTTCACCGGCCATGCCTTGTCGCTCAACCTGCAGTTCGAACGGCCGCTGAGCGCCGAACAGGCGCTGGGCCTGCTCGGGCAGGCGCCCGGCGTGGTCGTCACCGAGGTTCCCAACCCGCTCGACGCGACCGGCAAGGACCCGGTCTTCGTCGGCCGCGTGCGCCGCGATCCGACCGTCGCCCACGGCCTTGCCCTGTTCGTGGTCGGCGACAATCTGCGCAAGGGTGCGGCGCTCAACGCGGTCCAGATCGCGGAAGTTCTGGTGAGCCGGGAGAAGGCGCGGCAGGCGGCCTGACGTTGCGCTGATCCGCCTGCTGCTGTGTCGATGCAGCAGCAGGCGGCAGTCCCTCGACAGATGAGCCGGGTGCAGAGCAGGGAGGAACTAGCCGACCTGCGGGCCCTCTCCACCAGCCACAACGCCCGCTTGGCCTTCACCACCCGCCGCGACCTGCCGTCCACAGTGCGCGCGCTGATCCATCATCTTAGGGCGGGTTTCCCGCAGGATGTTTCGGACAAGGGGCGTGAGGCTGTACCCTCGGGGACTGATGCCCGTGTTTATTTCTTTCGTTCGGCGACCGTGCAGCCTCTTGGCTGCATTCTCACCAGCACTTTATGAGAAGATGTTCTGCGCGGTTAGTGCGCGGTGATTACTCCAAACCGGTCATTTCTTTGATTGAGCCGAGAGAGGACTCTGGTCATAACTCGTTAACCAAGTCGCGGCGGGGGGCGTGCGATGCAGGACGAACAATCCAGTGGCGGTTTGACGGTACGGGCGGTCGCCGGCTCCTATAATGTGCTCATCGCATTGGATCTGACCGAAGCTGCCCGTCAAGGCTGCCTCGGCTTTTCTATCCAGCGGACGCAGGTGGGGGTGGCCGGTTCGGAGCGATGGCTGCCAAACATGCTCCACTTCCCAAACGACTCGGTAGCAGGCTTGGCGACCTCCGTCCGAGCGCCGCTGCAGGTGTTCCGGTGGGGCGACTATACCGCTAAGCCGGGAACCGCCTATCAGTATCGGGTCGTGCCTCGCTACGGGAGTCCGAGCGAAATTCTGGCCGGCGGCGATGGGAGCGCGACCGAACCCGCGGGCGGGGTGACAGTCACCGTCACCACCGAGCCGGAGGATGCCCACGGTTCCTCCATCTTTTTCAATCGGGGCGCGGCGGCGAGCAACGCCTACGTCACCAAATTCGGGGATGCGGACCCGCAAAGCGCGCCCGGTGCCCTGGCCTGGCTCTCTCGCGGACTGATCGAGGGGATCATTGCCTTTCTGGAAAGGGCGAGCGGCCCCGGTCACGCATTGCACGCGGTGATCTACGAATTTCAGAAACCGGAGCTTCTTCAAGCCCTTGCTGCGGCAAAGGCACGAGGCGCGGACGTCCGGGTCGTTTATCACGCGCGGGTCAAGGGACCGGCCGCCCTCAAGGCGGATCTCACCGAGCGCCGGAAGACCGCGCAATCAATCGCGGCCGCCGCGGGCCCGGCCGACGATGACGATGACGAAGCCGGCGGAACCGACCATACGCGCCAGAAGAACGAGCAGGCGATCGCGGATGCCAACCTCGTGCAAATCCTGGGCGCGGGCGCGCTCACGGCCCGGAGCGCGCCACCGCAGGGCGCGATCATGCACGACAAATATGTCGTGCATCTGGAGGGGGGCGTTCCTCAGGCGATCCTCACGGGGTCGACGAACTGGACGGACGGGGCAATTTACGGTCAATTGAACGTTGCGCACATCGTGAACGACCCTGCTATCGCGGCAATCTACGAACAGTCGTTTCAGCTGCTTGCAAGGAATCCAGGCGCCAAGGCAACCAAGGCTGCCAATGCGGCGATCACGCCGATTCCGGCCAATGTCGCCGCCATACCCAAGGGCACGACACCGGTTTTTTCGCCCCAGGATACTCTGGCCATGATCGACCTCTATGCCGAGATCTGCAAGCGCGCCCGATTGCTCTTCGTCTCGGCCCCCTTTTTGCTGCACCAACAGATCAGAGACGCATTGAATTCTCCATCGAACGGTGCCCTTCGCTATGTTCTGGGAGACAAGCAGGGATCCTTCGGGAAGAAGGGTGCCATCGAAGTGATGAATGGTGATCCCGGCCGCGTCGGCGTGGTCGCCACGATGCTGGGAACGAAGCTCAACGATTTTCAGGGCCGCCTGCTCGAGAAGACCGAAAGCTTCCACCATGCGGGCGTACATGTTCACAGCAAGGTCATTCTCGCGGATCCGTTCAGCGACGACCCGATCCTGGTCTGCGGATCGGCCAACTTCTCCAAGGGCTCGACGACCGTCAACGATTCCAACAGCCTGATCGTAAGAGGGCGCAGTGGGGTCATCGACATTTATGCGACCGAGTTCATGCGGATGTTCCAGCATTACTGGTTCAGGTTCAGGGTGAAGGAAGAGGCTGACAAGGGAGAGGGACATGCACTTGGCCTCGATCCGACGACGGCCTGGCAAGATCAGTTCTACGACCCTGCCCACACGGAATTCCGCGCGCGCACCATTTTCGTCTCGTGAAGGGTCGGCGCCGTTCGAACCGGCGGAATATCACCTACCTGCAACCGCGCGGCACCTGCGCCCGAAAGGATCCGGGATGACGATATGGCAGAAGCTGTCGGATTTGATCGCCGCCGATGACTCGCGGAAACGGGAGCCCAATGAACTGCTTCTCCACGAATGGGATACGCTGAAGATCCTGTGGGAAGCCGCCAAGAAGGATAGCGGCTTCCAGAATCCAGCGGTCGATGCCCTTTTTCCTCCATCAAACGCTGTGCTCGATCCGCAAACCCATGGCTGGCGCGCCTTCAACGCCGCCGAGTTGGCGGTCGGAGAACAGCTTTCGGACGCTCAGCTCGCGGCCGAATATGACACGCTGCTGGACATGGCGCGCGCGCGAGCGATCCCCCAACTCGCGCGCTTCGAGCGGGACCGGGCGCTGTTCGCGGCATCCGCGGGCGCGGACGGTACGGTCGTCCAGAGCACCCCTCCCGGTCAGCGCCACTCTGCCTACCGGGCGCTACTCTATTCACTGCAGACCCAGTTCATCGAGGGCCGATTTGCAAGGACGCTGCGAGGCGAGATTGCCACTCGATTGCTGAGAACCGGTATATTGGCGACTTTGCTGACGCTGCTGATCCCGTTCCTGTACGTCCTTTATTGCCTCTACGAACTGGCGGGACCGGCAAGGCCGCTGGCACAGGGGCCGCAATATCCGCTGTTGTTCGACGAGAGCTTCGTTTCGATCGGCATGGCCGCCACGTTCGGAATGCTCGGTGCCTATTTCAGCCGGATGATACGGTTCCAAGGCAGCCTCGCCACGATCACGTTCGAGGACGCGACCACGACCTATCTCAAAAAGGTCCTGCGCCTGCGCATGCTGTACGGCATGATCGGGGCCTTGATATTCTACTTCGTCATCCGCGGGGGGCTCATAAGTGGTGCACTGCTTCCCAAACTGGACAATCTCGCGCTCGCCGAGGAAGTCCGGGCCAAGGTCCTGATCGCGGGCAGCAAGGCCCTGAAGGGGGCGGACGGGAAAGTGTTTCTGCCCTACCGCACCGTCATAACGCTGCTCGTTCCAAGCCCCGAATTGGCGAAGCTTTTTATCTGGTCGTTCATCGCAGGCTTTTCCGAAGCGCTGCTTCCAGACGCGCTCGCCAAGATCGAACAGGGCAGCGCTCCCAAGCCGGGATGAAACATGTGATTGGAGTTGCAAGGGGCGCCGCCGGAGCGTCCTCACGCGGCGCGCGGAGTCTCCTGTCGACGGGCCGGGTTGCCGGGCGTGACTTGGCGTGGGTCCGGCGAACCTCGGCCATTCATTTCCAAGAGAGGGTGGAATGAGCAAACCGCAATCACAGGAAGATGTCCTCTATTTGCAGCGCGCCTGCTCGGTGTGTGGCCTTTATCAGGGGCCTCTCGACGGGACTTGGAGCCCGGCCATTTCGAAAGCGGAAGCCGACCTCGATGCGAAGGTGGCCAGCATACGCGCGCAATACGGTCTGTTCGACGCGCGGTCCGAACGGAATATCGCAACGCTCATCCCGCCGGCGCAGGATGCTGCCCGCCGTTTCATGATCGCAGCCAAATCATCGGGGCTCATCGTGCGCATCATTTCCGGATCGCGCACCTATGCCGAACAGGATGCGCTTTTTGCGATCGGACGCACCAGCGATCTGGGACGGAAGCACGTGACAAATGCGAAGGGCGGTGAGAGCAATCATAATTTCGGCATTGCTTGGGATGTCGGGATCTTTACCGCAGACGGTCATTACCTGACGGGTGCGACCCCCGTCGAAGAGGCCTCTTACAAAAAGCTCGGCGCCTATATCAAAGCGCATGTGCCGGGCATCGAATGGGGAGGGGACTGGACGAGCTTCGTCGATCGGCCGCATTATCAGCTCGCGACCGGCTATGGCGTGACCGAGATCAGGAAGCGTTTCGAGGCAGGCAAATCGCTGTTGGCATAAGCACTCTTGCGGCGAGCGGCACCTCGCATACGAGTCCCCTCAAATCTCTTACCCGATACGAACTTCTCCCCGCGATACGTCCGAACCTCATTCCCGCGTTCCAGCTCCCGGTTCTGTGCCCACATGTCCTTCCTGCCACTCGTCGCATCCTGCGCCCGCTGTTCGAACAGCATCGCCAGCTTCAGCCGCGCAATCTTGCGGTTGGCGAATTGCGACCTCTGCTCTTGCGAGAACGCAGTCAGCCCCGTCGGCAGATGCGTGGCGCGGACGGCGCTGTCGGTTCTGTCGACATGCTGTCCGCCCGGCCCCGACGCGCGCATCGCCTGGTAGGCGATATCCTTGTCGCGTAGCTCGGGCACGTCCTCCGCCGTGGGCGCAGGCGTGTAGCCGACATACCAGTTGCGGCGCCTACGTCGTTCTCCAGCGGTTGTCAGGGGGAGGAAATGCCCACCTTGCGGCAGTCGCGCGCCGCCAGCGACGAAGCGCCTCCGCGAAAAGGGTCAAGCCCCTAGTAATCCCGCTCCCAATCCCCCATATCCGTAGGACTGCACCCGGTGCCCTGGCGATGGTGCGGCTGAGAGATGCTTCGTGCTCCCGCTGCTGACGGAGCCGAAACATGGCCGCGAAAGACCCGGAACCCAATTCACCCAAAATTCCTGGCCTGAACCATCAGGACCGCCGCCTGGGCGGAACGCTGCGCTGCGACTTTGCCGGCATCGGCGACGGGGGTGAGTTCGGCCGCGCGGCGCCGATGCGTCCATTCACCCCGCGGGCCGATCACATACCGCATTCCCTGCTGGGGTTGGGGGAGCGGGGCTGATGGCCGATCGCCTCCACGGCGACGGTGCCGATGGTCGCCTTCACGGCGGCGATGCCGATGGTCGCCTCCACGGCGACGATGCCGATAGCGCCGCGCTGATGGCGCAATATGGCATCACCCGCATTCCCGCCGACCAGTTCCGCCTGGGCGAATGGCGCTACTCCAATCTGGCCGACGCGGTCGCGCAGGCGCGCAGGATCGGCGCCGCCGCTTCCCCGAAACCCGAATAGCCGGAGGATCGACATGGCCAAAAGCCAACGCAGGGGCAGCAAGGAAATCCGCAAGCCCAAGAAGGCGCAGCCGCCCAAGTCCAACGCGTCGCTACCGTCAATCAAGGGTGCGATCGCCAACCCGCCCAGGATCTGAACGCGCCGTTTCATCCCTCTCACCGAACGAAGGAAGAAAAGATGGAACCTTCATCCGCGACATGCCGCGCCCAGGAAGCGCTTCATCGCAGCCGTGCGGCAACCGCAGCGCTCCCCAATATCCGTTTGAGCTCCGAGCGCGCCGCCGCTGCCTGGGCCAACGAAGCGATCTATGCGGACCGGCGCGAGGAACGGCGCGCCGCGAGCCGGCTGCTGCAGGCGTCTGGTTCGGCGGACCGCGCGGAATTGCGGGCTGTGCAAGGCCTCAGCGAGAATCCCGATCGCGGTCTTGCCGATTAGGCCATGCCCACCTCCGACGATCTGGAGCGTTACCCATCGGCGACCGAGAGCAGCAGCGCGGCGCCCGATGCGGAGGCGGCAATCGAGGAGCTGCTGTTCGCTTTGTATGCCGAGGACGTCCGTCTCGGCATCGTGCATGCCGCCGACCTGGTCGACGCGCGCGGCGCGCTGAGTGTTACGGGCGGCTCCAATTATCGTCGGCGTGCCGTCGCGATCCTGGGCAGCCTTGCGTGCGTCTCCGACGCGGAGGTCGTCCAGGCTTGCGAGGTGGAAGGCGCCGAGACCCCGCGGGGCGCGGCCGCCCGCGTGGAATTGCGGCGCCGCGGTTTGACCGGCAGGTGACGCCAGGCGGGCGCGATGCGAGGGGGCGCCGCCTCCGTCACCCCGGTACGAACTTTTCCCCGCGATTAGTCCGCACCTCATTGCCCATCCTGTTCGCACTGCGCATCAGGTCGTGCGTGGTGGCAGTGCGCCATTCTCGAAAATGAGCGCACTGCCATCGCGGTGAACCCCCGCTCGAAGATGTTCGAGTAACGGAAGGTTCGGGTGTTCGCCCGCCGCTGCGACCGTGAGCAGCAGCGGAGGGCGACCCGGTCAGGGTCCGACATTCCCCACGGTAAAGGACGTGTGCGCTCCGGGAGACGGTGCATAGACAGGTCCGGAACAGCCATTGTGCTTTCCGACTCCGAGCGTACCGACATCCCCCGAATAGACATTTCCAGTGAAGGTCACATAGTCCTTACCCGCCAAGACGTAGCCTGGGATCATCTGCCAATCCACGTCATTGAGAAAATCGCCGCCGCAAAAATTGTTGCCGCTCACTACGGCGCGATTGGCACGCACTTCGACACCGGAAGCGCCGATATTGAAGAAATTGCACCCGTAGATCTGATTGCCGATAACGTGGACGTTGGGCGACTCCAGATAGAGGCAGGCGCCGCCGGCAAATTTCAGCCAATTGTTGCTGATATTCAGGTTCAGGTTTCCGAGCGGGAACCGCTGCGGCGTCACCGCCATGAGCGTGTTGACGATCAGACGATTACCCTGAGCATCGAGCTTAGACGAACCACGCAGCCAGCTATCGGTCATTTTCATGCCATCCACCAGATCCTTGATGTCGATCAGGTTGATGAGATTGCTTCCGTTTCCGGCGAAGCCCTCGGCCTCGAAGTCGTACAAGGTGAAGAAGCCGGGGCAGTATAGTGGGCTGGTCATTGTCGGGCAGGACGATTTGAGCGCGGAACCAGACGTCTCGCAGGTGGTATTCTTCCACCAGACCGTCTGAACGCGATCGGTGATCGCGTAGCAAGCACCGCTATTGGTGTTGATCTTGACCTTTTCGAAATTGACGACGTCCGTCGTGCTGAAGTGATTGGCCACGCTGCCGGTGATCTGCACGACATCGCATCCGGGAGAGTCGCCTTCGATGATACTGTTGTTCACGCTGACGTAAAATCCGCCGGCAATCTTTACGCCGACACAGGGGCCGAACATATAGACATGATCGATCATCGCCTGTTGCCAGCTGTCCATCTCAACGAATGGGCCGGTTCGATTATACGGGTATTGATAGAATTGCATGTCCTTCACGGTGAACCCGTAGGAGAATCCGGTATTGCTCGGGGCGTTCGTCTCGCCCCATTTGTTCGTGAAACTGGTCACCTTGGCGAGGAATGCAGGAGCGGAACCGGTACCTTGCACGTGAATATATGTGCCGGCGTTCCACTTCAGGGGCGACGATGTGACAGGGTCGCGATCGCCAAATCCGGCTCCCTGCAACGTGATCCCGGAACAGCCGATCGTTACCGTGCCATCGATCAGATATTCTCCGACCGGGAAATACAGGATCCCGCTTCCAAAAGATCGGGCACAGAGTGCGTTTACAGCGCGCTGGACGCAGGCTGTCGAAGACGATGTTCCATTCGTCTCGGCGGCGCTGCAAAAATCGGTGACGTAGGTCAGGCCCGCCTGTCGTGAGATCACAGTCGTCGCGATCGAGCCCGAATCGGGCAATTGAGTGGTGTTGTTGTTGATGCTCTGCGCCATGACCGAGCCGGGCGCTAATAGGATGAGCAAGGCTAAGAGAATGCGTTGCACAGCGGTCCTCCATGTTATGTTCCCGCGAAGAGAACATGAAGAGAACATTGGTGGTTCACAATCTCACGTGAGAGCGGCTGGCGCGCTGCTCAGCGAGCACGCTGTGGCGGCCCACCACCTATTTGCATTCCTGCTAAGGGTTTCCGCAAAGTGATCGTTTGCAGGGATCCGATGGCGGGAATCCATGGCCGCGCCGATCGGGACACAGCCGTACCTGCTCGGCATATGGACTGCTGCTTTCGCGGGAGTGACGGTGAATCGGGGTGCGCGTGTCATTCGGCGCACAAAGTCGCCCCGCCGGCCAGTTAGGGGAGGCGGCGGGACGACCTTCTGGAACGGACCCTGCAGCAAATCCGACCCGTTAGTTGAACGGGCCAGTTCATCAAGTGGTTCCCAAATTGAATGGAGATGGATAGCCTCGAGGCGATGCTTGAGGCGACTGGATGTAGACGGAAGTTCGGGCGATCTAGCGTCGATACATTGCGAGGATGGCTCTTATTGTTCGCTGTTGGACAAGGGTACCAAGCTTTTCGTGCCCTATGTGGGGTGTCCATCTCTCTCACTCCGTACGAACTTCACCCCACGATAAGTCCGCACCTGGTTCCCCCGCTCCACCTCCCGGTTCTGCGCCCGCTGTTCGAACAGCATCGCTAGCCTCAGCCGCGCGATCTTGCGGTTGGCGAATTGCGACCTCTGCTCCTGCGAGAAAGGGGGCAGCAGCTTGCCGTCGCCATCGACGGCAAAGGACACATTGTAGCATTGTCGGTGGCGCTGTCATTAACGCCCACCGTCGCGGTGAAGCGCTGCGCCCTCTGGCTGCTGCGCACTTCCAGCCGGCTGCTGGCGAGGACGTCAGTCCCTGAGCCAACAACTCCACGCCCTGATGTTAAGGCGCGGCCTGGGCCATCTCTCGGATGGATTGCCAGCCTGTCGGACTGTCCTTTGACTTCATATAGACCACCATGGCGCGGCCGTGGCCGAGGGCAGGGCTGCCGCCCGCTTTGGGCGTGGTCCTGATCGTGAAAATGCTGGTTTCGACAGCGGTATCGCCCAGAAAGACCAGGCTTTCCAACCGATGTTCCACGAACTCCATTTTGACGTTGCGGAAGGTATCAAGCAGGCCGCGCTGAAGCTCTTGCCGGCCCGTCACGACATTGGTCCCGCCGAAATATTTCACCACGTCCGGACGATGCAGGGCAACGATCGCCGCCACGTCCCCGCGCGCGAAGGCGTCGCGTATCGCCTGGGTGGTGCGCTCCAGCGATTGCCGATCCGCAGGGCTCCCGCCTGAAATGGCGGCTGGCGGTTCCTCGGCCCGTGCCGGCAAATTGAGGCTTGAGGCCATCAGCAATGCCGTGAAGATGAAGCCACCCCGCATCGTTCATTCTCCTGCTCGACAAGGAATTGAACGCGCCGGGTCGCCGGCGCCGCGATGACACGGGCATAGCAAATCGGCCGTCGCGTGGCAGCAGAGCAAGTTAAGCTCCTGGTGGTCGAACTCCGACGCTTGGTACCGGTCGTGGCGAGCCCGGCAGGGACACGGCAATCCAGATCGGCGGGCCTGGATCGCCACAGCGCTTCGCGGTTCGCAATGACGAGAATGGGGCCGGGCGCATTGCTCGTCTGGATCGCGCTGTGCTTCGCGAGGAGAATGCGCTCCCATCGCCGCTCCATCAACGCCGCCTCACCGCCACAAAAGGCGCGATCCGGACGGCCGGCCAAGTTCGAAGGTTCGATGCCTCCCCGCCCGGCCGACCGCCTCCGCCTCCGTCACCCGCGCGGTTGCACCTTCGCGCCACCGAAGATGACCTGCTGAACCATCGGCAGGCGGATCATCGCGTGCGGGAAGCCGGGGTCGATGGCGCTGATCGCATCCAGCCGGGCCCGCTGATCCTCGTCGAACCGCACATCGAGCGCGCCGATATTGTCCTCCAGCTGCTGCAGCGTGCGCGCGCCGATGATGGGCGAGGCGACCGCGGGATTGAGCAACGTCCAGGCAAGCGCGACCTGCGCGGGCGATTTGCCCAGGTCCGCGGCGATCTTTCCGACCTCGTCCGCAATGTCCAGGTTGCGCGCGGTCAGCATGTTGTGCGCCAGCACCACATTGTGGCGCGTGCCGGCCGGGTTCGCCGACGCATCCGCGGTCAGGTCCGAATGCGTGTACTTGCCCGTCAGCACGCCGCCCGCCAGCGGCGACCAGGGGATCACGCCCAGCCCCATTTCCTGCGCCATCGGAATCAGGTCGCGCTCGGTGGTGCGCTCGGCCAGGCTATATTCGACCTGCAACGCCACCAGCGGCGACCATCCGCGCAGATCGGCGATCGCCTGCATCCGCGACACCTGCCAGGCGGGCGTGTCCGATATGCCGAGATACAGGACCTTGCCCTGGCGCACGAGGTCGTCGAGCCCGCGCAATATCTCCTCGACCGGCGTCGTCGAATCCCACACGTGGAGGTAGAGCAGGTCGATATAGTCGGTGCCCAGCTTGCGCAGGCTCTCCTCGACCGATCGGACCATGGATTTGCGATGGTTGCCGCCCGCATTGGGATCGCCCTCGCGCCGGTTCATCGAATATTTGGTGGCGATGACGAGCTGCTCGCGCTTGTCGGCCATGAATCGGCCCAGCAGCCGCTCGGACGATCCGGCGGTGTACATGCTCGCCGTGTCGATGAAATTGCCGCCGCGATCGACATAGGTGTCGAACAGGCGGCGCGCCTCGTCCTCGTCGGCGCCCCAGCCCCAGTCCGAACCGAAGGTCATCGTGCCGAGCGACAGCGGCGAGACGCGCAGGCCGGATCGGCCGAGCAGGCGATAGGAGTCCAAGGTCAGTGGCGTGGTCATGATCCATTCTCCCATTGGAACGGGGCGATGCCCCGGTGCGGGAGGCGATATGGCGGCTGACGCGCCATTAGATAATCTGCTAGAATGTGCAGTGGTTATTAAGTTCAGGATGGATAATGCGCGGCACCGATTTCGTGGCGCTCAACGCCTTCGCCGCCGTGGTCGAACAGGGTAGCTTCGTGCGCGCCGCGGCCCATCTGGGGATCACGCCGTCGGCGCTGAGCCAGACGATCCGCCAGCTCGAGGAACGGCTGGGCGTTCGCCTGCTCCATCGTACGACGCGCAGCGTGGCGCCGACGGCGGCGGGCGCCCGCCTGCATGAGCGGTTCCGCCCGAGCGTGGACGAGCTGGAGGCGGCGGTGGCGGAGGCGGTGTCCACGCGCGAACGCCCGGCCGGCCTGCTGCGGATCAACGCGCCGCGCATGGCGGTGAGCGCGATCATCGGCCCACGGCTCGGCCGCTTCCACCGCGACAATCCCGACGTGGTGCTCGACATCACCGTCGACAATGCACTGACGGACATCGTCGCCGGCCGGTTCGACGCGGGGATCAGGCTGGGCGAGCTGCTGGAAAAGGACATGGTCGCCGTGCGCCTGACCGGCGAGATGGAGATGATGGCGGTGGCGTCGCCGGATTATCTGGCGCGGCATGGCACCCCGATGACCCCGGGCGATCTGCATCGCCATGCCTGCGTCAACTGGCGCTGGCCCTCCGACGGCAGCCTGTATCGCTGGGAATTCGAGGAAGAGGGCAGGGAGATCGAGGTCTCCGTGAACGGCCCGCTGATCGCCAACGACGTCGACGTCGTGCTGGAGGCCGCGCTGCAGGGCATCGGCATCGCCTATACGACGCACGAACGGATCGAAGGCTGGTGCAGGGAAGGCCGGCTGGTGCGCGTGCTCGATCGCTTTTCGCCCAGATATCCCGGCGTCTATCTCTATTATCCCAGCCGCCGGCAGCAATCCCCGGCGCTCCGCGCGTTCATCGATTGCCTGCTCGACGACGACATCTGAAGTGCATCAGAGCGGCGCTCTATCGCGTTGTTTTGCCGCGTTTTCGGACTTTTTCGGCAGCGGAGTGCTATTCCTATCCTCCGGGGGATTTGAAGCGGCCGCCAGCAGCTTAGCGTCATCTTAACGCCCGCCCGCTATGGGATCCGCAGTTCGTAGGAGTAGCGGGGTGGCAAATCTGAGAGCCAACCTGGCGTGCGTCGTCAGGGCCGGCCTTCGTCCGCGCGAGCCGCGTGTCCGTGTCCATGCAGCCGCCAGGATGAAGGCGGGCAGCACATGGCACGACATCCTGATCCTCAACATCTCGTCGCGGGGCCTGATGGCGCGGTCCAAGAGCATCCCCGCGGCACGATCCTACGTTGAAATCCGCCTGAGCACGAACGCCGCCATCATCGGCAAGGTGATCTGGCACGACGACGAGCATTTCGGCATTCGGACGCAGGATCGCATCGACATTTCCATGATGGGCGGAAACGGGTGCGGAGATGCGGCCGCCAAGCCTTCGTCCGTCTTCGTCGAGCGCCGCGCTCGCGTCCGCGCGGAGGATCCCGTCGAGGCGTTCGAACGCAGCCAGCGGATTGCCGGGCTGCAACAGTTCGGCGCAATCGTCGTGGCTGGCGGACTCGGCGCCATGATGTTGACGGAAATGGTCAGGATGATCTTCGCCGCGCCGATCGCCGAAGTCGTGCAGCATCTGTAAGCGAGGCGCCGAGGTGCGGCCCACCGGGGCTGTTCGGCACCCGTTCACCGAGCGAGGGAGCGCTTTCGCCGAATTGCCCGCGCATCCGCCGGCGCAACTCACTTTGCAGTTGTGCGGCGCGCATTTGCAGCGAGGATAGGCCCATGGACGACACCGGCGCGCCACGTGGGGAAGCGGTCGAGGCCGATCAATGGCCCGATGGCGATATCGACGCGCCGCATTGGATCCGATCGCTCGCGCTGTCGGTCGGGGCCGGGATCGCCGCCAGCGGCCTGCTCGCGCCGATCTATATGTTCGAGGGCGTTTCCCGGGGGCGGGCGTTCGCGGCCGCCTTCATCCTCGCCATGCCGGGCGCATTGCTCGTCTGGATCGCGCTGCGCTTTTCAAGGAGGATGCGCGGACGCATCGCTCCGTCCTTCGCCGTCCCGGCCCACGTCGTGGGGGCCCTGGTCTTTGCCTTCGCCTGGACGGCCACCATCTACCTGGTGCTCGTCGCGGCCGAATCCAAAACCGCCGCCAGCTATCTTCGCAATTTCGCGCCGTGGCAGATGCTCGATGGCGTGCTGCTCTACGCCGCCGCGGTGGGGATCGAGCAATCCGCCTGGACGCGGCGGCGGCTCGATCGTCAGAGGCTTGCGACCACAAGGGCGCAACTCCACGCGCTGCGCGCCCAGCTCAATCCGCATTTCCTGTTCAACGCCTTGAACTCGATCATCCAGCTCGCGGAGGAAGACACCCCCGCGACGCAGTCGGCCTTGGAGCGCTTGTCGGAGCTGCTGCGCCACGCCACGCGCACCAGCGGCGGCGGGCGGATCGACGTGACGTTGCGCGACGAGCTGGGCTTCATCCGCAACTATCTCGCGCTCGAGCAATTGCGCCTGGGCGATCGGCTGCGCGTGGTCGAGGACATAGAGGATGAGGCGCTGGACCGGCTGGTGCCGTCGCTCATCCTGCAACCGATCGTCGAGAATGCGATCCTGCACGCGATCGCGCCGCGCCGGTCGGGTGGGACGGTGCGGCTGCTGGCCCATCTCGATCGCCAGAGCCTGATCATCGAGATCCAGGATGACGGGCCCGGCTGCGATCCGGAGGCGTTGGACCGATCGCCCGGCATGGGCCTGAACATCGTTCGCCGTCAGCTCGAAATCCGCTTCCCGGGGCAGAGCGACGTGCGGATCGCGCCCGCGCCAGAGGGTGGGACCAGCGTTCGGCTCTCGCTTCCCGCGCACCAGCAGGCGCCGTCATGGTGATGCGCCTGTTCATCGCCGATGACGAGGCGCTTGCGCGCCGGCGCCTGCGGTCGGTCGCGGCCCGGCTGGATTGGCTGGGAATCGTGGGCGAGGCCGCCGATGGCGGGGCGGCCTATGACGAGATCGTCCGCCTGCGTCCCGACATCGTCCTGCTCGACATCCGCATGCCCGAAATATCCGGGCTCGACGTGCTCGCGCGGCTGCGGGAGCTGGATCGGGTCCCGGCCGTCATCCTGACCACCGCGCATGACGAGTTCGCCGTGCGCGCGTTCGAGCTCCAGGCGCTCGATTATGTGCTGAAGCCGATCGTGGCCGAGCGCTGCGTGGCCGCGCTGGAGCGCGCGCGGCGGACGATCGAGATGGGCCAGGCGGAGGCGATGCTCACCCGCGCGCAGCAGATCTTCGGGCCCGATCCCGCAGCGCCGCTCGAACGGATCCTGGTGCGCAGCGGCACTTCGCTGATTCCGGTCAGCCTGGCGGCGATCATGAATATCGAGGCGCAGGACGATTATGTGCTGCTCCATGGGCACGACCGCGATTATCTCGCGAGCATCCGCATGCGCGAGCTCGAAACCCGGCTGCCGAGCCCGCCCTTCATCCGCGTGCACCGATCGCACATCGTCAACCTGGACCATGTCGTGCGCGTCGCGCGTGGGATGGACGGGCGGCTGAGCGTCACCATGACCAGCGGCGCGACGATCGCCGTCAGCCGCGACCGTGCGGGGGAATTGCGCCGCCTGGCGCGGTGAGTGTTCGGTGAAGCGCTGTCTCCTTACTCACGTCATCGCGAGGCGCAAAGCGCCGTGGCGATCCAGGCCAGGACGTGTGGCGCATCCGGGCCTGGATTGCCGCGCCCCTACGGGGCTCGCAATGACGGTTTCGGGCGTCGGATGCCCGCCACTGCCCGCCAGTCCAGGGCGCTACCGCGTTCCCCACCCGCCTCATCGCGAGGCGGAGCGCCGTGGCGATCCAGGCCTGCGGGATCGGACTGCCGCGCCCCTAAGGGGCTCGCAATGACGGCGTGAAGACCAGGCCTAGCCAAGGATTTCCGGATAAAGGTCGCGCCATTCGGGATTAAGCGCCTCGACCAAGGACAGCTTCTTCTGGCGCGATCCGGCCTTGATCTGTTTCTCCCGCACGATTGCATGCTCCATGTCGCCATGCAGCTCGAACCAGACGAGCGACTTGCAGCCGTAGCGAGAGGTGAAACCGTCGCCGAGACCTTCGCGATGTTGCCAGGCTCTCTTGGGCAGATCGGATGTGACGCCGACGTAAAGCGTCCCGTTGCGCCCGCTCGCCATGATGTAGACGGCAGGCTGCCGTTCTTTGTCCATGCCCAGCCATTACACGTCATTGCGAGCGGAGCGAAGCAATCCAGGCCTGAACGCGCCACACATCCTGGCCTGGATTGCCGCGCCCCCTTCGGGGGCTCGCAATGACGGGTTGCGGGTTTCGGAACCCGCCACAGCCCGATGATCCATGGTGCGGCGCGTCTCCTCCTTACGTCATCGCGAGGCGCGAAGCGCCGTGGCGATCCAGGCCCGCCGGACTGGATTGCCGCGCCCCTGCGGGGCTCGCAATGACAGGCTCCAAGCCTTGGTTTCCCCTCACTGGAAATGCCGTTGTCATCGCGAAGCGCGCAGCGCCGTGGCGATCCAGGCCTGCCGGTGTCGTGCGGCCCCCCAATGACGATGATGGGCAACCGGCCCGATCGCGATGCGGTTTCGCCGACCGGATCTGACCCTTGACCGAATGACGATGGCTCTCCCCGGTCGCCGCGAGCAGCAACCTGTCTGCGGCTTCGGCCGGTGGGCTGTTTTTCAAAAAGGGCAGGGGAGCTCATGACCAGGCTCAGATTTCTGATCCTTCCCGCGGCGCTCATGCTTGCCGCCGCGGCGACCGGGGCTGCCGAGGACATCGCGTTTCCCGACGGCTATCGCGGCTGGACGCACATCAGGAGCGCCGTCGTGGGGCCGGCCAGCGCGGCCTTCAAGCGCTTCGGTGGGATGCACAACATCTACGCCAATTCCGCTGCCATGCTTGGCTATCGATCGGGCCGCTTCCCCGATGGATCGGTGATCGTGTTCGACAATCACGAAACGCTCACCGCTCCAGGCGTCGAATTCCCGGGCAAGCGCCGCTTCGTCGACGTGATGGTGAAGGCGGATGGATCATGGCGCTTCGGCGAATTTAACGGCGACAGCCGGACGGAGCGGAATGTGACGGCGGCGCAAGGCGAGGCCCAATGCGCGGCCTGCCATGCGCAGGCGCCGACCGACCATGTCTACAGCCAATATGCTCCATGAGGACGCGATGTGCTCGCGTATCTGACAAGGATTGGAAACGGGATGACTGACACCAATGGGAAAGGCCGGGCCGTGGGTACGATCTTCATGGCCGGGGGCACCGCCGGCGCGATCGACTTCATCTATGCCTCGACCATGATGACGCTGGCGGGGCAGCCCGCAACGCGCGCCTGGATGGGCGTGGCCGCTGCCTTGTTCGGGAAGGAAGCGGTCATTCAGGTCGGCATGCCGATGGCAGCGGTCGGGGCCGCACTGCACTTCCTCATCACGATCAGCGCGGCGGCGGTCTTTTACCTGGCCGCGGTGCGCCAGCCGCTTCTGCTGAAACATCGACTGGTCTCGGCGGTCGTGTTCGGCACGCTCTTCCTGCTCGCGATGAATTACGTGATCTGCCCGCTCTCGCTGATCGGCCGCCCGCTCTATGTGGGCCCGGCCCGGCTCGTCCGGGAGCTGATCACCCACATCATCGTGATCGGCCTTCCAATCTCGCTGATCACGTCCTGGCGCCTGCGCGGGAAAAGTCGCTCCGATTGGGTCGCCGGCTAAGGGGCGGCACTGGCCTACCCACATAGCTCGATTCTGGATCATGCCGCTGCGCCAAAAGCCTGTCAAAGTGCCTCGGCAAGCCCACGGCAAGAACATCGGAAATATGGATTTCTCACGCGAAAGGTGACGTCACATGGCCTTGATTCCCGCGCCGGCGACCGAAAGCGAACAGCGACTGACCGTTTACCTGTTCGCATTCGGGATCATGGCGATGGGCGCTCTCTCGGTCGTCTCGGGAGACTTCGCCTATAATTGGCAGCCGGTCCCGGCATTTCCGGGCCGAGCGATCCTTGCGGTCCTGTGCGGGCTCTTCATGATCGGCTGCAGCGCGGCCCTGCTCGTCCGCAGCACGACGGCCATCGCCGCGCGTCTCATGCTGCCGTTTCTGCTGGCCTGGCTCGCGCTCAAGGTTCCGGCCCTGTTCGTGGCACCGCAAATCGAGGGCGTCTGGCTGAACTTCGGGGAGATCGGGACGGTCTTCGCGGGCGGAATGGTATTGTTTGCCCAGCTTTCGGGCCTTGAAGGCCGAGCCCCGTTCGCGCCGCTCAACGGCCGGCGCGGTATTCGCGCGGCCCAGATCATGTTCGGCCTTTCGGTCATTCCGATCGGGCTCGCGCACATCGTCTACAGCGCCATCACCGCCGGCATGGTTCCGTCCTGGCTGCCCTTCCACCTGGGGCTCGCTTATTTTACCGGCGTCGCTCAAATGGCCTGCGGCGCGGCGATCCTTTTGGGTGTCGTGCCGCGTCTCGCCGCGCTCGGCGAAGCCGCCATGTGTGCGCTGTTCGCCTTTCTCGTCTGGGGGCCGGACACCTGGTTTGCCGCGGTGCCCAAATTCCCGAACATGCCCGACGCCCACCGCTTCCCGCTGACCGCCTTCCTGATCACCTGGGTGGTCGGCTCCGCCGCGTTGCTGATCGCGAGCAGCGCAACCAGCCGGCCGGGCAAGGAGGCAGCGATCGGCGATCCAGTTCTCGGGCCGGCCGAATGATGTAAGTGCGGGTGCGACATGCCCCGGCCGTCGTCATCGCGAAGCGCGAAGCGCTGCGGCGATTCAGGCCCGCGGGACTGGATTGCCGCACCCCTGCGGGGCTCGCAATGACGGGTTCCAGGCCTTGGATCGGCGGGACCTCCGTGCCCCCACCGTCATCGCGAGGCGCGAAGCGCCGTGGCGATCCAGGCCCGGGATGTGCGGCGCGTTCAGGCCTGGATTGGTTGGCCTGTGGCCGCCTCCGGCCCGCAATGACGGGTTTCAAGCCAATGGGCAGTCGAGCCGGGATGGGGGCGACATCCGCCGCCCGTCACCGCTCCATCAACGCCGCCTCGCCCCAGGTCACCGGCAAGCGCATATTGTCCCCGCCGGGGCTCTTCGCCACCAGCTCGATCAGCTTCACGCCCGCCACCGGCACGGACAAAGCCTTCGCCGGCTGGCCCCATTTGATCGCGGGGCTGGTGGCGAGCAGCTTGCCGTCGCCATAGACGGCGAAGGTGACGGCGTGGGTCTTGTCGGTGGCGCTGTCGTCGACGCCCACGGTCGCGGTGAAACGCTGCGCGCTTCGGTTGTTGCGCACCTCCAGCCGGCTGTTGGCGAGCACGCCCACGCCCGCGCTGAAATGCTTGCCCGCCACCTGCAGCAACTGGCCGTACGGCGTGCTGTCGGGCCTGGTGCCGCCCCAGCCGGCATAGGTCGGGCGATCGCCAGCACCATTGGTGCCGGCCCATCCGGCGGCGGTGCGGAAGATGGTCGGGTCCACGGTCGGCTGCGCCACGCCGTCCACCGCCGGGTTCAGGCTGCCCGGATGTTCGGACAGATAATATCCGCCCTGCAGGCTCCGCGTGCCGTGCGCGCGGAAGATCAACGTCTCGCGCGGGGCGACGTGCAGGCGGGTCTTGTTGGTGAAGCTCGTCTTCTGCTTGCTCCACAGATCGATGAGCTCGATCGGCGCGGCTTCGCTATATTTCAGGTGGGTGGCATGCAGGTCGACGTCATAGGCGCCCGATCCGCGGTTGAAGATCGCCACCGCCTTGTCGCCCGACGCCAAGGTCTTGACCAATATGTGCACGTCGCTGCTGTCATAAGCCAGCACCGCCTGGTTGCCGGCCGGATCCTGGTCGAGCGCGATGATGTCGGCATTGCCGAAGATATCCATCAGCGCCTGCGGCGTCTTGCGCAGGTCCGCCCCGATCATCAGCGGCGCGTTCATCATCGCCCACAAGGCGAAATGCGATTTCGCCTCGGTCAGGTGGTTTTCGTCGAAATCGCCCGCGCCGATGAACAGCATGTCGGGGTCGTTCCACGATCCCGGATGCGCGTAAAAGGATCGGGTGACCGAGCTGTCATAATTGACCAGCAGCCGGCCCCAGGCGGGCGAGATATCGTCGCTGGTGCGCGACACGCCGCCATAATCCTTGCCCCAGGCGCGCACGTTCGCTGCACCCCAGATGCACAGCGACAGGATATAGTCACCGTCCGGATTCTCGCGCACCAGGGCCTGGTTGATCTGGCGGAACATGGACTGGATCTGGGCGATGTCGGTGCGCGTCACCTCGCTTGAATCCATGATCGGATCGAGCGCGCGGAACTTGCCCGAGGTCACGCGCGGGCTGCGCGGCCCGTAATCGCGCAGGCCACAGCCGTCGACCTTGATGTAATCGAAGCCCCACTCCTTGAAATAGACCGCGATATCCTGGTCGATATGGCCATAGAGGCCGACCTCGCGCTCGGGGATCGTCCCCTTGGGGAGATCCGTCTCGGTCGGGTTATAGGCTTCCGAACAGGTGTTGCGGCCCAGGTCCGAATAGATGCCGGCCTTCAGCCCTAGGCCATGGAGCTTGTCGGTGAAGGGCTTGAAGGTCGGCGTGTCGCCGCCGACGCGCGACGATGGGAATTTGTCGGGGCGCATCATCATATGCCCGTCGGGCATGCGCCGCTTGAGCGCCCAGCCGTCGTCCAGGTTGATGTAGCGATAGCCCTTGGCGGCGAGCCCGGTGTCGACGATCTTCTGCGCGGACCCGAGGATCTTGTCCTCGTCGATGTCGGTCCCGAACGCGTTCCAGCTGTTCCACCCCATCGGCGGCAATTGTGCTCGCCCTGCGGTGTAGGCGGACCAATGGCCGGTCGGCGCGAGCGGATCGGCCTGGGCCGCAAGGGCAGGGGGGACGAGCGCGGAGGCGGCGAGCGCCGCAATTGCCCAGGCGCCAAACCGCTTGCCCATCGTCACTCTCCCGTATTGGTTATGTGTTGCGGCGCTTGGTGCGCCGGTTTCGGTATCGCTACCAAGTCGGTGGGACGGCTTCAAGGAAAGTGGAGGCCGCATTCTCAGATCTCCTCCCCGCGAAGGCGGGGGAGGGGGGGCGCCGAAGGCGGTGAAGGGGTAACAGACCCCCCCTCTGTCAGCCCTGCGGGCTGCCACCTCCCCCGCAAAAGCGGGGGAGGATTTCAGGACAGCCGCTACCCGCCTTTCTTCGCCTTGCCGTCGATCAGCACCGCCTGTTGCCAGCGGCTGGGCGCCTTGTCGGTGCGGTGGATGCATCCCACCCAGCAGCAGGGCCTTTTCTTGCCCTCCAGCATTTCCTCGCAGGTCCGCTCGATCCGGCGCTGGCGCGTCGCCGGCTGCTTCGCATCCTCGACCCAGCAGATGAATTCGTTGCGGCCGAGCGGCGTCAGGCTTTCCCAGAGGCGGAGCAAATGCGGGGCCGATCGCACCGCCGCTTCCAGATCCGCGCCAGCCTGGTGCACGGTGCCCTGGGGAAAAGCCTGTTCCACATGACCTCCAAGCAATGCGCCGAAGCCGTCGGACCGGCGGGGGCGATGTCCTTCCGGCTTTGGCCGTCGGATCAGGGCCTGTCCACCACCTCATCGCGCATGGCCGCAACCTGTTTCAACAGCCAGTTGCGGAAGGCGGCGATCTTGGGCCGGTTGCGGAAGCGTTCGGGGTAGACGAGCCACAGGCCGCCGACAGGACAATCGAGCCCCGGAAACAGGCGGATGAGCCTGCGGCTCGTCAGCTCCTGCTGCCAGAACAAGGGCGTGAAGATCGCGATCCCGCCTCCGTTCAATGCGGCACGGCACTCGGCGACCTGGGAATCGAAATGAACGCCGCGGCTGGTCGGCGCATGCGGTTGCGCCACGCCGGCATGCACGAACCACTGCGTCCACCAATCGTCGGTCGGCGACAGGCGCTGCGCGTCGAGCAGGTCGTGCGGCGCGCGGAGATCATGCGCATCGCGAAAGTCGGGTGAGCAGACCGGTGTGCAATGCAGGTCGAACAGCAGGTGGCATTTCAGGCCGGGCCATGGCCCCCGGCCGATCCGGAGCGCCAGATCGGCACCGTCCTGCGCGAAGTCGGTCAAGGCGGCGCTGGTCTCGGTGCGCAGGCCGATCGTCGGATGCGCCGATTGGAAGCGGCCGAGCGACGGCGCGAGCCAGGTCACGACGGTCTGGGTCGAATTGATGGTGAGCGTGCCGTCGGTCTCATTGGCGAGGTCGCCGAATGCGTCGGCCATGGCGTCGAATGCCACCCCCAGCCGACGCGCCAGCTTCGCGCCCGCCGCCGACAGTTTCACGCGCTTGTTGAAGCGGTCGAACAGGCGCGTGCCGAGCTGATCCTCGAGCAGTTTCACCTGGTAGCTGACGCCCGCCTGGGTCAGCCCCAGCTCGCGCGCGGCGCGGGTGAAATTCTCGTGCCGCGCGGCCGCCTCGAACGCCCGGACGGCGGGGAGGGAGGGGAGGTGCCGCATCGCTTTCTAATAAGCCAGGCTTGTTACGATCGTCGAGCCTTTGGTTGGAACCGGTCCGGCCGAACACCTATCCCGCCCCCCATCTGGGTGTCGGATAGGAGATCGATCATGCGTGGAGGTTTCGGACAGGCGAAAGGGCGTTTCGCATTGGTCGCCGCGGGCATGGCGATATTCGTCACGGTGCCGGCCCCAGCCGCAGCGCGCGTGAAGGCGCCGGCGGTGGTGGTCATGACGGTGCGCTATGACGATCTCGATCTGGCGAGCGCCACGGGGCGGGAGACGCTGCGTGCGCGCGTGAGCCAGACGGCCGACCGACTGTGCCAGTCGCCCGGGATCAGGTCGGACGATCAGATGCGCGCGGATGCGGAGTGCAAGAAGGCGCTGGTCCAGGCCGCGGAGGCGCAGGTCGCGAGCGCCGCTCGGCCGGCGCCGGGCGGCGAAGCGCGCGAGCTCACTTTGGCGCGGGGAAGGTGAAGGGCGAGAGCCTGTCCCCTTGCCTTGTCATCGCGAGGCGCGAAGCGCCGTGGCGATCCAGGCCCGCGGGACTGGATTGCCGCGCCCCTGCGGGGCTCGCAAGGACGGGTTCAAGCGCGATGTCCACCCGCTAGCCAAGTGATCCGGGGTGCGCCGTTCCCATTCCCGTCATCGCGAGGCTCGGAGCGCCGTGGCGATCCAGGCGCGCGGGACTGGATTGCCGCGCCCCTGCGGGGCTCGCAATGACGGCTTCAAGCGTGATGTCCACCCGCTAGCCAAGTGATCCGGGGTGCGCCGCTTCGCATTCCCGTCATCGCGAGGCGCGAAGCGCCGTGGCGATCCAGGCCTGCGCGCCTGAATTGCCGCGCCCCTGCGGGGTTCGCAATGACGGCTCGCGAGCGTGAGATTACGCGCTTAGCCCGGCCGGGCGGCGAGCCAGATGACGTGCGGGGGGTCTTTCCCGGTGCCGTCGGGGTCGACCCTGACCTCTTCCACCGCGAAGCCGGCCGCGCGCAGCCGCTCGGCGAAATGGTCGTCGGCATAGGCAGACCACACCGCCAATATGCCGCCGGGGCGGAGCGCGTCATGGGCCGCGCGCAGCCCCCAATTGCAGTAAAGCCGTTCGTTGGCGAGCGTGACCAGCCCGTCGGGGCCGTTGTCGACATCGAGCAGGATCGCGTCGAAGCTGCCGCGTTCATCAACGATGACATCATGGACGTCGCGCATCTCGATCGAGACGCGGGGATCGCCGAGCGAGCCGCCGAAGATGCCGGCGAGCGGCCCACGGGCCCAGGTGACGATCGACGGCACGAGCTCCGCCACCACGATCCTTGCCCTCGCCGGAAGTCCGGCCCGCGCCGCCGCGAGCGTGAAGCCCATGCCGAGGCCGCCGATCAGGATCCGTTCCGCCCGCTCGCCCAGCCGCGTGCAGACGAGGCTCGCCAGCGCCGTTTCGGAGCAGCTGGCCCAGCTTCCCATCAATTGCTCGTCGCCCAGCAGGATCTCATAATCCTCGCCATGGCGGACGAGATGGAGGATCCCGCCCCCCGGGATGTCGCCGCTGTCGATCAGCACGCCCGGCGCATAGCCGTCGCCTTGTGGATCGGCAGGCGATGCCGCGAGGCCGGTCAAGCGGCGGTTCCGCCAGGCCGGCGGTCCGCCCGGCGGCTGCCGATGCGGACGAGCGCTTGAACAAGTCTCATCGGCCGATCCTATCTCGTCTTGTATTAACGGGGAATGCCCGGGTGCTTCATCGGCTTCCCAGGGCATCTCCGTCGGGTCAGCGCCGCCCTTGGCGTGCCTTGCGCGCGGCATAGCGTGCGTCGCGCGCCGCCTTGCGATCCTCTTCGGTCCAGTTCAGCCGCTCTTCCCGCTTGCGGGCGGCGGCATCGGCTTTCGCTTGCGCGGCACTTTCGGCCTGCGCTTTGGCTTCGGCCTCCGCGGCGGCGGCGGCCTGGCGCTCCTGCTCGCGCTTGGCCTCTTCGGCCTCCTCGCGAGCGCGGCGGGCGGTCGCGCGCTTCTCCGCCTCGGCGGCGCGCTTCGCCGCGGCGGCCGCCTCACGGGCCTCACGACGCGCGATCCGCTCCGCGATCACCGCTTCGTCGACCGGAGGCTTCGCCAGGAACTTGGCAAGGGCTGCGTTGCGTGCGCGTGCGGCGGCCTCTTGCCGCTCCTGAAATCCGGGATTGATGAATGACGCCATCTGTATCCTGATATCCTTCTTCAAATGTCCCGCTTGCGCCCGGGGCGACGGGTGCGCGAGCCGCTCGATTGGCACGGCGGATCACCGCCGCGATGGGGTGCGGGCATGCGCCATCGGTGCATCCCCGTCTTGTGAAGCCAGAAAGGAAAAGGCTGCCCAGGCAGCCCAATATCCGTCGCCCGCGGCGCCAGCCCGTCCCATATAGGGATTTGGCGGGAAGACGCCAGACCTTGCGATCGTGTTTTCAATCCTGCACGCGTCGCATTATCCCGGCGGCAACCGGCGGAACAGCTCGTCATGCCGGGCCCGTCCCGGCATCCACGACGTCGCGAGGGGATTCCCGCGGGATGGGTCGACCGCGGGACAAGCCCGCGGTGAGGTGCCGTTCGACCTCTGATCGCTGCTGCGTCCCCGGCGAAGGCCGCGGCCCGGTTCCGATCAGCCGGCGTCCGGCATCCGCAGCGTCCAAGGGGCTGAGCGCCTGAGGATCATCCCCGTGCGGACAATCTCCGCCGAAACGGCTTATATCCTATAAATAGCTGTTTGCGCCCTTCGGCCTGCCCGCTAGACTTTCCGACAAAGCTTTGGGGGAGCAGGATAAATGGCGACGATCATCGGCGGCGCGGGTTCGGATGTGCTGATGGGCACGTTCGGCGACGACTTCATCGATACCGGCGGCGGGATCGACCAGGTCGATGGCAGCCAGGGCGACGACGTGGTCCGCATCTCCGGGCCGATCCCCAAGGGCAATCAGACGGCCAGCACGATCGAGGGTGGGCTTGGTCACGATATTCTTGACCTGACCGGTTGGGATCATCTCACCGGGCAGGTGTCGGGCGACCATTTGTATTTGTCGCAATGGTCCCCCGACCTGAACGCTTATACCCAGATCGCCGATACGCGCGGGTTCGAAGAGGTGCACCTTGGTACCTCGACTCAATATTTCACCCTGTATCAGGAAAGCAGTGCCGCTCCTGGCAGCATTCAGGGCTGGACAGTCATCGGCGGCAATGGACCCGACGATATCACGGGCAGCCGCGGCTACGACATCATCAAGGCGGGCGGCGGCGATGATTTCGTCCATTTCACCGGCGGTAACGATCAGGTCTCGCTTGGCGATGGCGACGACTCGTTCGACGTCACGCTGGACACGGGCTATCACGACAAAGTCACGGTTGACGGGGGTGCCGGCAGCGACTGGTTCGATCTCCAGCAGGCAGTGCTGGGCCCGCATACTGTCTTCGATCTCGCGGCTGGCACGGTTCAGATCGGGACGGCCAGCTTTACGCTAACCGGCATCGAAAACTTCACCATGAGCAGTGATGCCGTCGCGCCGCAGCCGGGCTGGACGATGTTGCTGGCGGGCGGAGACGAGGCAAACCATTTCCTGGCATCGGGCGGAGCCGACACCGTCCTGCTCGGTCGCGGCGGCAACGATGCGCTCCAGGGCACCCAGGTTGTTGGGAAGCTGACGGTGTTTGGTGGAGCGGGCGACGATCAGATCTTCGGCAGCGCGGGCGGAGATTGGCTGAACGGCGGCGGCACCGCTCCAGGCGACACGGTGCCGGCATCCACCACTGATGACGGCGCCGACTATATCGCCGGCTATGACGGCAACGATCATATCTTCGGCAACAGCCAATATGCCGTGGCTGGTGCGGTTGACGGCGGCGATCGAATTTATGCCGGCAACGGCTCCGATTATGTCAACGGCAATGGCGGCGACGACAATATCTATGGCGGCGACGGATCGGATCGCCTCTATGGCGGCGCGGGCGACGATTTCGTCTACGGCGAAAACGGCAACGATCATCTCAACGGCAACAAGGGCAATGACACGCTCGACGGCGGCGCGGGCGACGACCAGATCCTGGGCGGGCAGGGCAATGACTGGGTCTGGGGCGGCGACGGCAACGATCAGATCCAGGGTGGGCTAGGCGACGACACGATCCGAGGCGGGGCCGGCATCGACACGCTCACCGGCAATGCCGGCAACGACGTCTTCGGGGTCAGTGTCGGGAGCGGCTTTGACACGTCCGGGCCGCTCGCCGGCCGGACCGAGGTGATCGCCGATTTCCAGGACGGCCAGGACAAGCTCGAATTCCTGAACGTGTCGTTCGTATTCCATCCGGGCAGCGCGGCGGATTTCTCGTCCGCCCTCGCGCTCGCCCAAACCGCCATGTCGCCGGCCGGTGGCGGCGATGCGGTGGCGGTCCAGGTCGGCACGGACACCTATCTGTTCTTCGACAATACAGGGCACGGACCCGCCTCGGCAGTGTGCCTCCTCAACGTCAGCGCCGCGTCGATCATGATGGACGACATCGTCCTTTAGCTTTGCAATGCGTTCTCGGTTTCATTCTGCGCGGGGCGCCGGCGACAGCGGGTCCGGGGCTCGCTGTCCCGAACCCACAGTCACGGACCGGTCCTGACCGGGGGCGAGCCGGATTGCGCAGGGACTGCCGGCGCGTTACGTGCGCGGCGTCGGAAAAGGCAGACTTGGTTTGGTAAGCCCAAGTCCTTTCGGTAACGAAAGCTCTGGTCTTTGGCCCTGTGGCCGGATCCCCACGGCGAACAGCAGGCGCGCGCTTCGCGTGCCGGATGGTTCGTCGGTGGTGGGCCCGTCTTGGGGAACGCTCCGGTCGAACATCGACTTTGGAGCGAGACATGACGAGCCACGATAACCTTGGCAACGATACCCCGATCCACGACGTCATCATCGCGGGCGCCGGGCCGGTCGGCCTGTTCCTGGCGTGCGAGCTCCGCCTCGCCGGCTGCTCGGTGCTGGTGCTGGAGCGAGCGCAGGATCCGCATTCGCCGCTGAAGCGGTTGCCGTTCGGACGGCGCGGCCTGTCGGTCCCGACGATCGAGGGTTTCGACCGGCGCGGGCTGCTCGACGACCTGACGGCGCGCGCATCGGGCCCCGACATGGTGGCCGACGGCCATTGGCTGGGCCAGGCGCGCCGCCCGGCGGGCCATTTCGCGGGCATCCCCTTCTTTGGGGACCAGGTCGACACCGGCCGATGGCCCTGGCGGCTGCCGGGCCCGGTCGGCAGCATGGCGGCGGACATGGCGAGCATCGAGACCGTGCTCGCCATTCGCGCGCAGGTTTTGGGTGCCGCGATCCTGCGCGGCCATGGTGTCGAGACGCTGGAGGCTATGGATGAAGGCGTGATCGTCCAGGCGGCCGGCCGGTTCTTCCGTGCGCGCTGGCTGGTCGGCTGCGACGGCGGGCGCAGCCGGGTGCGCAAGGCAGCGGGCTTCGATTTCGCGGGCACCGATCCCGAATTCACCGGCTATTCGGCGCTGCTCGAACTGGCCGATCCCGCGGCGCTGCGTCCGGGGCGCCATCATACGCCGAACGGCATGTACACTTATTCGGCCCGCGGCATGGTCGCGATCGCCGATTTCGACGGCGGTGCGCATCACCGGCGCGAACCGACCCGCGAGCACGTCGAAGCGGTGCTGCGCAAAGTGTCGGGCGTCCCGGTGACGGTGGCGGCGCTTCGCCTTGCGACCACCTGGACCGATCGCGCTTACCAGGCGACCGGCTACCGGCGCGGGCGCGTGCTGCTGGCGGGCGATGCCGCGCACGTCCACTCGCCGCTGGGCGGGCAGGGGCTCAATCTGGGCCTGGGGGATGCGATCAACCTCGGTTGGAAGCTCGCCGCCACGATCCGCGGCTATGCGCCGGATGACCTGCTCGACAGCTATGCGCGCGAACGCATGCCGGTGGGCGCGGAGATCCTCGATTGGTCGCGCGCGCAGGTCGCGCTGATGCGGCCCAGCCCCGGTTCGCGCGCGCTGGAGGCGATCGTGCGTGAGCTGATCGGGACAGGCGACGGTGCGACCTGGTTTGCCGGGCGCGTCTGGGGCGTGGGGCTGCGTCACGACCTGGGCGATGGCCATGCGCTGGTAGGCCGCAGTGCGCCGGACTTTGCGCTGACCGACGGCGGCCGCGTCAACGAACGGCTGCGGGACGGGCGAGGGCTGTTGCTGGACTTTGCCGCCGATCCGTCACTGCGTGCGCTCGGCGCCCGATGGGGCGATCGGATCGGTTATGTGAGCTGCCGGCCGGCGGACGGCTTTGGCCTGGCCGCCGCGCTGGTGCGCCCCGACGGCATGGTTGCCTGGGCCTGCGACGATGCGTCGGACCTTGGCCAGGCGAACCAGGCCGCCACGCGCTGGTTCGGCACGGCGGGATCAGCCGCCTGATCCACCGCATCAGAAGTACAGCCGTGCCCGGCGTGGATTTCATGTCACATGTCCCGCAAGTATAACGCGATCGTTAACCATGATATTGTTTGGAGATGCCGCTCCCGATAAAGTCATGAGCGACTCGGGGGACGTTTCGCATCCGTAATAGATTGCGATCGTGGGGCCGAGTTCTTTTGGGGGAAATCATGAGCATGTATTTCAGGCTGCCTGCGGGCGCGATTCTTGGTGTTATGGTGGCGCTCGCCTCGCCGGCACAGGCGACGGATACCTTCGCACAGTTCGTCCAATCCGCTGCCAATGCGCGGATCTTCACCTATACCAACGTCAATAGTGGCGGCTTCACGGCAAAGCTGGGGACCATCGCTGCCGGCGACGGCGTGCTGATCGCCGATCTTGGCGCGCTCGTGTCGCCGACCGCCGTGACGGTGAACCTGGTCGGGAGCGCAACCGCGCTCCCGACGGTTGGCGCAGATATCCGCCAACTCTTCTCCGGATCGATCAGCTTCACCCTGCTCGCCCCCCAGTTCGGCATGAGCGGGTGGAGCACCAATGCGCTGAAAGTGACCTTCACCGACGCGATCCTGCTGGCCGCTCCCGGCGGCTACGCGCCCACTTTGCAGTCCGATACCGGGTCCACGATCAGCTATGAGACCGACTTTGCCGATCTGACCGGCCTGACCGACAAGGATTTCTCGCTCAGCTTTTCCGGGGCATCGGTTCCGCTGTCGATGGCCGGGTCGCGACTGCCCGATTTCCAGATCAGCGGGTCGGGTACCTTTGCGGCGGTGATGGCGCTGCCGGAACCGGGCAATTGGGGCTTGATGCTCGGCGGCTTCGCGGCGGTCGGAATGGCATTGCGGGCCCGGCGCAGGGTGCCCGTCTCCTTCGCCTGAGCGTTTTCGGGCCAGCTTGGGAGAGGGTATGGACCGGATGAAGTTGGGGGTCTTCACCCGGTCCGCGCCCAGACTATGTCTTCGCCCCTGTCGTGCAAGATAAATGGGCGGTCGGACCCTTCGCTCGTGCTGCGGACGCGACGAACAGACGATCGCGCTGTCGCTCTCCGGCGCGGTGGGGGCTTGAACCTTTGGGTTCCTGTCTCGTTGAGCGCACCTTATGGACGCAGGGGCTTGAAACCGCCGCGGCCCGATCCGCTCTCGCTGGGCGAGCATGGCGCCCTGTGGCTTCCTGCGGACGCCGTCGCGGCGATCCTGTTGTTCCTGGCCCTGTCGGTTACCGCTTACCTGCTCGCCTGATCCCAGGGCGATTGAAACGAGGGGCGAGTCCGGCTCGCTTCACGACGGTGCCCGCGCACCGTCCCCCTTTGCGGATTTTCACGATAGCACAAAGAAGATCCGGTTCGGACAAAATGAAGATCGGATTGATCTAGATCATCCTTACCATCTGTTCGTAACGATTTGGCTGGCGCGCCGAACAATTCCGGGTCATGTTCGCCAGCGATGCGCGGGGACGATGAAAGCGATCTGGATTATTGGGAGCGGCGCCGGCGTGAAACGCTGGCGCTCGCGCAAGTGGTGGACGGCGATTTGCGCGAGGCGCACCTGGCATTGGCCGAAAGCTATTCGCGACTGATCGAGATCAAGCGCAGGGCGGAGATGACGGATCTGGCGGAATAGGCGCACGCGCACGAGCAGCGGCTATTTCCGCGCCGGCAGGATGTTCGATATCCGGGTCTTCGTCAGCCACGTTGCGGCAGGCGGGGGCGTGGCGGGGCTGTGACGCGCCTGTCACGGGGCTGGCGCCCGAGGGGGATCCGGTTCGGCCGGCTGTCGTCCGCAATTATATCGTGAACCGCTGCATAAGGCGCTAAATCCAAAGATTATTCCGGACATTTCGAATTTGGCTGTGCCGGATCCATCGATCGACCGGCCGATCCAATCACTTCCGGATCGGATGGACTATATCCATAGCTCATTTCGTCGCCGAAACGACGATTATCCATCAAATCATCGGATTACGGATTTACCCCGTATCGGGATATATTGATTGCGCATAACATCAATAAGGAATAGCTTGCTTCCGACTCGGAGTGAAATTGGGCACGCCGAGTGCTAGCTTGGGGGCTGGTATGTATAGCATCAGCAAATTCGCGGCTGGGGCCGCAGTGACCTGCATGGTGGCGATTTCGTCGCCGGCTTATGCGACCGATACCTTCGCGCAATTTCTGCAGACGATCACGAACGCGCGGATCTTCACCTACACCAACGTGAACAGCGGTGGCCTCAACGCCAAGCTGGGCACGGTCGGGGGCAGCAACACGGTCCTGCTTTCGGACCTTGGCTCGCTCGCCTCGCCGTCGATCGCGACGGCGAGCCTGGTCGGGACCGCGACCGCATTGCCCACCGTGGGCCTGAACATCGAGCAGCTTTTCTCCGGATCGCTGACCTTCACCCTGCTGGTGCCGCAGCTCGGCATGAGCGGGTGGAGCACCAACGCGCTGACGGTGAACTTCACCGACGCGATCCTCTATGCGGCGCCCGGCGGCTCGGCACCGACATTGCAGGCGAATTCGGGATCGGGCTCGACGATCACCTATGTGTCGGACTTCGCGGATCTGAGCGGAGTGACCGCAGAAGATTTCGCGCTCAGCTTTTCAGGCGCGTCGGTTCCGCTGTCGATGGCGGGGGGGCGGCTGCCCGATTTCCGCGTCAGCGGATCCGGAACCTTCGCCGCCACCCTGGCGACACCGGAGCCGGCGAGCTGGAGCATGATGCTGGGCGGGTTCGGCCTGATGGGTGCGCTGATGCGCAGCCGTCGCAAGGGGCGCGTCGCCTTCGGCTGAGCTTGATTTCGCAAGGCATGGCCATGCGGTCGCGGTCGTCAGGCCGCGGGTAAGGGCATGCGCCGTCCGTGGAGCGATTTTGAGCCGGATGGTCTCATCTCGGGACTCGGACGTCACGGTAGGATCGGGTGCTGGAGCATCCTGCTTTAATCCTGGTCCATTCGCGCTGAGCACTTCGGCTGCCTGCCACCTCGCTCAGGGCGAACGGCAGGCTGGATCAGGCTGAACGCACGCCTTCCAGGCCGCTCGGTCTGATGCGGTCGGAGCGAAAGCTGCTTCGGCCACGACCAATGCGCGGGCGATCGCGGGTGGGGAGCGGTGCATCGGAGGCGCCTCTGCCGC